>Ga0070689_100001607_pt1 | contig 14415 bp, 12 predicted proteins | sample KBSS23HmetaG_FD_64669 | JGI IMG/M metagenome (GOLD analysis project Ga0070689, IMG submission 64669) | Switchgrass rhizosphere microbial communities from Kellogg Biological Station, Michigan, USA - KBS S2-3H metaG | ecosystem: Host-associated > Plants > Roots > Rhizosphere ...
ACCTCGTCGCGACCGCGGCGCTCGGCGCGCTGGCGATCCAGGCCGTCGGCGTCGCGACGCGCCCCGAAGGGGCGAACCCGGAGATCCGCATCGCGTGGGCGGCGGCGATCGCCGGCGGCGCGGCGTTCGCGTTCGCGCTCCGCGTGTGGGCGGTGCGAGCCGCGGCGGTGGCCGCGGCGCTGTGGGTGGCGCACGGGCACCAGGAGCCGAAGATGCGCGACCAGAAATGGTTCTTCGGGCGCGCGTCGCGCAACATCCGCGATCAACACATCGTCGCGGGGCGGTGGCTCGCGCGCCTCCAGCCGCGGCGCGTCCTCGTGGGCGACGCGGGGGCGCTCATCTACGCCTCGAGGCGGAGCGGCCTCGACATCATCGGCCTCGGCGGATTCCGAAAGCTCCCGTTCGCGCGCGCCGGCGTGCACGGCCTCCCGGCGACGCTCGAGCTCATCGAGCGGATCCCGGAGAGCGATCGCCCCGACGTCCTCGCGATCTTCCCGACGTGGTGGGGCGTCCTCCCGACGTGGTTCTCGAGCGACGTGCTGGCGCGCTTTCCCGTCGAGGGGAACGTCATCTGCGGCGGGTACGAGGACGTCGTGTACCGCGCCGATTGGCACCTCCTCGGGAGCGGCGAGAACCCGCGGAAGCTCCTCGAGGGCGAGACGGTGCGCGACGCCGTCGACGTGGCGGATCTCGTGAGCGAGAAGGAGCACCGGTACGTCTTCCCCACGCCCGCCGGGGGATGGACCGACATGAAGATCCTCGCCGACCCGAACGACGCGCAGCGCGACCTCTTCGACGCCGGACGGCGGATCGGCGGCGGTAGGAAGGAGCAGTTCGTCCTGCGCGGGCTCACGCCGGGGCGGCGGGCGCACCTCATTCTGCGGAGCGCGCCGGACGCCGCGACGCACGTCATCGTGCGCGCGAACGGCGAGCCGATCGTCGAGCTGTCGCTCGAGCCGGCGAACGGGTGGGTCGAGGGGGTCGCGACCCTGCCGCCCGAGCGCGTCACCGCCGAGACCGAGATGGAGATCGCGAACCAGGGGCCGGGGGACTTCGTCGACTACCACGCATGGGTGACACAATGAACGAACGGTGGCGCGAGGCGCTCGGCGTCTGGGGCCGTCCCCCCGACTGGCCCGCGTGGGCGACGCTCGGCATCGCGGTCTTCCTCCTCGTCCTCGCGGCGTCGCGGGGCGGCGCCGTGACGTTGACCGCGTGGCTCGCGCCCCCTTCCCGGACGCGGCCCGACTCCGTGTCGCGGCGGCGGTACCTCACGATCGTCGGCTTCACCGCCGCGTTCCTGTCGCTCGGGTACGTCGCGTTCTACCTCCGCGGCGGGCCCCGGATCATCGACGCGACGAGCTACTTCCTCCAGGGGCGCGCGCTCGCGCACGGCAAGCTCGCGTGGACGATCACCGATCCGACCGCGAGCTTCCGCGGGCGGTTCCTCCTCTTCCGCGAGCCCGACCACCTCGGCGGGATCTTCCCGCCCGGCTACCCGCTCGTCCTCGCGCTCGGCTTCCTCATCGGCGCGCCGATGGTGATCGGGCCGGCGCTCGCGGCCGGGATCGTGATCGCCACGTACGCGCTCGCGCGCGAGCTCGCGCTCGACGATCGGCGGCGCGGCGCGTTCTACGTCGCGAGCCCCGAGAGCATCGCGCGCTTCGCGGCGCTCCTCTCGGTGGTGTGCGCCGCGCTCCGCTACCACACCGCCGACACGATGGCGCACGGCGCCGCCGCGCTCGGCGTCACCACCGCGCTCGCCGCGGCGCTCCACGCGAGACGCACCGGGCGAAGCGACATGTTCGTCCTCGCCGGCCTCATGGTCGGGTACGTCGCCGCGACGCGCCTCGCTTCGGCGCCCCCCATCGCGCTCGTCGTCGCGTACATCGCGCTCCACCCGCGGTCGCGGGCGCGCGCGGTCTTCCGCGTGGCGCTCGGCGTCCTCCCCGGGCTCCTCCTCCTCGTCGCGTCGCAGCGCGCCGTCACCGGCGACGCGTGGACGTCGGCGCAGCGCGCGTACTACGCCGTCAGCGACGGACCGCCCGGCTGCTTCCGCTACGGCTTCGGCGACGGCGTCGGTTGCGTCTACGAGCACGGCGACTTCGTTCGCGCGCGCCTCGCCGACGGGTTCGGCCTCGCCGCCGCGGCCGGGACGACGCTCCGCCGCCTGCGGATGCACCTCGAGGACGTGCTGAACCTCGAGCCGCTCGCGCTCCTCCTCCTCGTCCCGCTCGTCCGCGCGCTCCGGATCTCGCGCGCCTGCCGCGTCGCCGGCGCGCTTTTGGTGCTCCACGTCCTCGCCTACGCGCCGTTCTACTTCGACGGGAATTACCCGGGCGGCGGCGCGCGCCTCTACGCCGACGTCCTGCCGGTCGAGCACGCGCTCCTCGCGTTCGCGATCGCGCACGCCATGCCGCGCGTCGCGTTCGCGCGGCGCGTGATGGTGACGCTCGCCCTCGCGTGCCTCGGCTTCGCCGTCCACAACGCGAACCAGCACGAGGCGCTCGCGCAGCGCGACGGCGGGCGCCCGATGTTCGAGCCTGACCGCGCGCGCGACGGGAACGTCGACTGGGGGCTCCTCTTCTTCGACACCGATCACGGCTTCAACCTCGCGTACGACCCGACGGTCACCGCGAGCCACGGCGTCCAGGCGGTGCGCCTCCGGAACGACGACCGCGACCGCCTCCTCTACGACGCGCTCGGCCACCCCGCGTCGCACATCTATCACTTCGATCCGCACGGCGTGGCCGTGCCGACCGTCGAAGCGTACGTCCCTCCGTTCCCCGCGAGCGAGTGGCGGTTCGAGGCCGAGTCGGACTGGCCGCCGATCGCGCAAGGAGGCGGCGGGGCGTTCCCGATCTGGGTCACGACGACGAGCGCGTCGCGGGGACGCGTCCTCGAGATCGCGCCGGCCGCGGGCGCGCCCGAAGCGTTCGCCGAGATCGAGCTCCCCGTGCCGCACAAGGCGACGTGGACGGTGACGCCGACGGTGCTCCTCCGCGGCACGGGCGGGCACGGCGTGATCGTGCTCCACACCGTGTCGTCGCCGGCGCCGCTCGCCACGTGGACGTGGGACGATATCGGCCGCGCCGGCGGGTCGACCACCGCGGAGCTTTCGCACGTCGACGTGGCCCTCGAAGGGGCGTCCGCGCGCCTCCGCGTCGTGGCGCGTGGCGGCCCGGTAACACTCGACAAGACCGTCGTCGCCATCGCGCACCGCTGACGAGATCTCGCGCACCGCGGGCGCGATCTTGGTGCAGAATGGTCCGCCGGGAGGACGGCGACATGACGAAGAGCGAACTCATCGACGCCATGGCGGCGCGGAGCGAACTGACCAAGGCTCGCGCCGAGCTCGTCGTGAACTGCGTCTTCGACGCGATGACGGAGGCGCTCCAGCGCGGCGAAGGGATCGAGATTCGCGGCTTCGGCAGCTTCACCGTGCGCCCCTACAAGCCGTACTCGGGGCGGAACCCGCGCACTGGGGAGCCGGTCCCGGTCCCGGCGAAGCGCCTCCCCTTCTTCAAAGTGGGGAAGGAGCTCAAGGAGCTCGTGAACAACAGCCGGCACCTCGCCATCACCGGCGGCGACGACTCCGACGAGAGCAAGACCAGCCAGGAGGACCTCGACGCCCAGGGTGACGAGGGCGACGAAGGCGACGACGAGTAGGCCCGCCCGGGACCTCGCCCCCCAACACCCATCCCGCGCTCGCGCACCTGCACCCGCACCGTGAGCGGCGGCAACGCGTTCGACCACGCGGCTCGTCGCCGAACGCGCTGCGCGTGTGAGCGCGTGATGTAAAAGGACGCCCTTGGAAGGCGCGTTCGGCTTTCGACTGGAGTAGGCTCGGAGGGTCGTGCGGCACACGGGCGAGTGCCTCGAAGAGAACACGGTGGTCGACCTCCTCCGCGGAACGCTCCCCGCCGGCGAGGTCGCCCGTGTGGACGCGCACATCGACCAGTGCGCCGCGTGCCGGCAGCTCCTCTCGTCGCTCGCCGGGCGCGACCCCACCGCGGACCCGTTCTCGGCGACCGAGGTCGCGTCGAGCCGGCACGGATCGCGGTCGGCGGCGTCAGCGGCGAGCGGGCCGCGCGGCAAGGGCTCCCCCGGAAGGCCAACGAGCCCCGTCCTCGCGGACCGGTTCGAGCTCGGCGAGCTCGTCGGCGCGGGTGGGATGGGCGAGGTGTACCGCGCGCACGATCGCGAGACCGGCGGGCCGGTTGCCGTGAAGATCGTGCAGGTGCTCGGCGACCGCGAGAAGCGGCGCTTCGAGCGCGAGGCGGACCTCCTCGCGCAGCTCGCGCACCCGGCGATCGTCCGGTACGTGGCGCATGGCGTCGCGCCCGACGGCACGCCGTTCCTCGCGATGGAGTGGCTCGATGGGCACGACCTCGCCGATCGCCTCGCGCGCGGGGCGCTCACCATCGCGCAGACGATCCACCTCGGCCATCGGATCGCCGATGCGCTCGCCGCCGCGCACGCCCACGGCGTCATCCACCGCGACGTGAAGCCGAGCAACATTTTCCTTCGTGACGGCGACGTCGAGCGCGCGACGGTGGTCGACTTCGGTGTGGCGCGCGCCACACGGTCCGAGGACGTGGCCACGGCGGCGACGACGCGCACCGGGACGCTCCTCGGGACCCTCGGGTACATGGCGCCGGAGCAGGCGCGGGGCGCGAGGAACGCGGACGCGCGCGCCGACGTTTTTTCCCTCGGATGCGTCCTCTTCGAGTGCCTCACCGGCGTGCGCGCGTTCGGCGGCACCGACGCGGTGGAGGTCCTCGCGCGCGTCCTGACGGAGCCGGCGCGCCACCCGCACGAGATCGTCCCCGACGTGCCGGCCGCGCTCGACGCGCTCGTCGTGAAGATGCTCGCGAAGGATCCGGCGCTTCGCCCCCCGGATTGCGTCAGCGTGAGCGCCGAGCTCGCGCGCCTCCTCGACGCGCCGTGGGACGAGGCGAGGCCTACACCGGCGCCGGTGCCGGCGCGAGACACGCCGGTCACGTCACCCGGAGCGTCGAGCGCGGCGGACACCACGTCCGTGGGTACGCGACGTCGCGGGCGAGCCGCCGGCTGGCTCGGGATGGCCGCCGCGATCGCCGCGGGCGCGCTGCTCGGGCCGAAGCTCGTGGGGCGCGGCGACGCGCGGCAGACCGAAGACTCCCGCTCCGCCGCGGCCGTGACGGCGACGATGCCGCCCCCCACCGCCGCGCCGCCGAGCGGCCCGATCTCGGTCCTCATCCTCGGGATCGAGAACCTCACCTCCGACCCGATCTTCGACGGCACGCTCGACGACGCGCTCTCCGCGTCGCTCATCCAGTCGCCGTCGATGGATCCGTTCCAGGGGCACTACCTGCGCGCGCTCGCCAAAGAGCTGAAGGCGCCGCGGATCGACGAGGGGATGGCGGACCTCCTCGCGCGCCGCAGCGGCGGGCGCGTGGTCACGGTCCGCGGATCCGTCGCGTCGAAGGGGGCCGGGTACGCGCTCTCGATCACGGCGACCGACGCGGACAAGAAGCCGCTCGCCACGTCGGCGTTGGACGCGCCCAACGGCGCCCGCGTCATCCCCACCCTCGCGCGCCTCGCGTGCGACCTCCGCGCCGCAATCGGCGACCGCCCCACGTGCGACCCGGCGCTCGCCGAGCGGACGAGCGCATCCTCCTCGCTCGAGGCCGACCACGAGTTCACGGTGGGGCGCGGCCTCGCCGACTCCGGCAAGTACAACGACGCGATCGCCCACCTGCAGCGCGCCGTCGAGCTCGACCCGGAGTTCGCGAAGGCGCACCAGACGCTCGGGATCTTCCTCGCGAACGCCGGCCGGCCCTCCGAGGCGAACGCCGAGATGAAGCAGGCGTTCCAGCACGTCGATCGCTTCTGCGAACGGGAGCGCCTCCGCTTCCTCGGCGACTATTACTCGGGACTCGGCGACTACGATCAGGCTATCCCGGCGTACGAAGAGCTCTTTCGGAGGCGCCCCGACGACGTCGGCGCGCAGACGGCGCTCTCCAATGGCCTGTCGATGAAGCGCGATCGCACGCGCGCTCTCGAGATCGGCCGCCTCGCGGCGGAGCGTCACCCGGAGAGCGTCATCGCGCGGACGAACCTCGCGCTCCTCCAGCTCCAGGCCGGCGACGTGGACGGCGCGGCGCGCACCGCCGGGAGCGTCCTCGCCGATTTTCCGCACCCGCCGCCGCACGCGTTCGTCTATCTCGGCGCCGCGGCGCTCCTCCGCGATCGCGACGACGCAGCGGCCGACGCGTACCGAAAGCTCGACGCGATCGATCCATCGCTCGCGGCGACGAGCCTCGCCGACCTCGCGATCTTCCGCGGCCGCCTCTCCGACGCGGCGGGGATCCTCGAGCGCGGGATCTCGCTCGCGACGGCGCGGAAGGACGCCGAAGCCGCGGCGACGAAGTGGGCGATGCTCGCGTACGTCCGCCTCCGCCAGGGGAACACCGCGGGGGCGGTCGCCGCAGCCGACAAGGTCACGGCGACCGGCGGCCCGACGGCGCGCTACGCCGCCGCGGAGGTGTACGTCGAGGCGGCGCACCTCGAGAAGTCGGCGGCGATCGCGAGCGCGCTCTCGGAGCTCGGCGGGCAGGACCCGCGGATGTTCGCGCGGCTCGTCGAGGGCGACACGCTCCGCAAAATGGGGAAGCCGCGCGACGCGCTCCGCGCGTTCACCGAGGCGCGCGGGATCAGCGACTCGTGGCTCGCGCACCTCGGCCTCGGGCTCGCGCACCTCGATCTCGGCGAGTTCGCCGAGGCGGCGGCCGAGCTCGACGTCTGCGCCACGCGGCGCGGCGAGGCGGCGTTCGCGCTCGCCGACGACAACCCGACGCTCCGCTATCTCCCGCAGCTCACGTACTACCGCGCCCGCGCGGAGGACGGCCTCGAGCGCCCCGAGGCCACGGCGAGCTACGCAGCGTTCCTCGCGACGCAGCCCGCCGGCGTCCACGACGCGCGCGTCGACGACGCGCGAAAACGGGAGCGCGCCCTCGCCGCGCGGGGGACCGCGCCCGCGCCACAGTAGGGAGCGCGGCGCGTCGCCGCTTCGGTGGCGATCGGGCGCGGCGAGTTTGATACAACTCGCCGTCGATGCCGACGTTCGCCCCCGTCCCCGAACAGATGGCGCTGCTCACACGCGGCGTCGTGGATCTCCACGTCCGGACCGAGCTCGAGGAGCGCCTCGAGGCGTCGCGAAAGAGCGGCGTCCCGCTGCGCGTCAAAGCCGGCTTCGATCCGACGCGGCCCGACCTGCACCTCGGGCACGCCGTCCTCCTCGCGAAGATGCGCCAGTTCCAGGACCTCGGGCACAAGGCGATCCTCCTCGTCGGCGACTTCACCGCGATGGTGGGTGACCCGACGGGGCAGAACGATCAGCGCCCGCGCCTCACGCGCGAAGAGGTGAACGCCGCGGCGAAGACGTACACCGACCAGGCGTTCAAGATCCTCGATGAGAAGACGATCGAGCTCCGTCGCAACTCCGAGTGGCTCGACAAGCTGACGCCGGTCGAGATGGTCGAGCTGATGGCGAAGACCACCGTCTCGCGGATGCTCGAGCGGAACGATTTCGCGCTCCGCTTCGCGGAGCACCGCCCGATTCACCAGCACGAGTTCCTCTACCCGCTCCTCCAGGCGTACGACTCGGTCGCGCTCCAGTGCGACATCGAGCTCGGCGGGACCGATCAGCTCTTCAACCTGCTCATGGGGCGCGATCTCATGCCGAAGTACGGCGGCGTCGGGCAGATCGTCATGACCAACCCGCTCCTCGAAGGGACGGACGCGCGCGTCGACGCGAACGGCCAGATCGTCGGCAAGAAGATGTCGAAGAGCGCGGACAACTACATCGGGCTGACCGAGCCTCCGATCGAGCAGTACCGCAAGGTGATGCAGATCGACGACAAGGTGATCTTCCGTTACTTCGAGCTCCTCTCCGCCCGCTCGAACGAGGCGATCGACGCGCTGAAGCGCGACGCGGCGAGCGGACGCAACCCGATGGAGATCAAGGCGCTCTTCGCCGAGGAGATCATCGCGCGCTTTCACGGCGAAGACGCGGCGCACCGCGCGGCCGACGAGTTCAAAACGGTCTACGGCCAGGACGCGCTGCCCGAGAACATCCCCGAGCACACCGTCCCGACCGATCTCCCGACGCTGTGGATCGCCAAGGCGCTCGCCGTCGCCGGCCTCGTGAAGTCGACCGGTGAAGGGAAGCGCCTCGTCGAGCAGGGCGGCGTCGAGGTCGATCGCGTCCGCGTCACCGACCCGAACCTCCAGCTCGAACGCGGGCGGCGCTACCTGGTGCGTGTAGGTTCCAAGAATCGTCGCTTCGCGTACGTCACGGTCCCCGCGTGACGCCGCGGCGGCTCGCCGCGGCGGTCTTCGCCGCGGCGCTCACGGCGTGCGGCGCGGGGCCGGCCGCGCCGCCGAGCCCGCCCGCGCTCCCGCCGCTCCACCTCGCGCCGGTGACCGACCTCGCGCCGGCCGCCGGGCTCGCGTGGCTCGTCGACGCGCGCCCGCGCGAGCTCTTCGCACACCCGGAGCTCGTGATCGCGGCGCGCGTCCTCTTCGCCGACGCGCGGTTCGACGCGTTCGCCGAGCGCCACGGCGGGATCGACCTCCGTCGCCTCGACGAAGCGGCGATCGCCGCGTACCCCGGCGCGACGCTCTTCCTCGCGGGCGGCTTCGTCGATCCCGCGAAGGTCGAGGCGGCGTTCGTGCGCCGCGCGCGGATCGACGGCCGCGCGATCGACCGCAAGAGCGACCCGCTCGGGACGATCGTCCGGTCGTGGGGGACGGTGACCACCGAGCGCGAACAGGTCGCCGTCTTCGGACGCCGGGCCGCGGCGCTCGAGATCGGGCGCTTCGGCCCGCTCCGCGCCGCCGAGCTCTTCGCGGAGGGCCGCCTCAAAAAGGCATCACCCGCGCTCCGTGCCCACCCGTTCGCCGAGCTCGCGGACACGGTCGGCGACGCGCCGATCCGCGCGTTCGCCCCCGGCCCGTTCGAGGGGGAGTGGGGGCGCGCGCTCGGCGGGTTGCTCGCGGCGAGCACCGGTGTCGCCGTCGCGGTTCGGATCGTCCCGGGCGGCGGCGCGGCCAACGAGGCGGCCGAAGGGGGCCGCGCGCAGATCACGATCGCGATCCTCGGCCTCTGGACGCGAGACCCGGAGGCGGCGCGGTCGCGCCTCGCCGCCGCGCTGCACACGGTCGCGGAGAGCTCGCTCGGGAAGCTGTGCGGCTTGGACCATCCCGCCGTCGAACCGACCGTTCGGATATCTGAAGGAACGCTGATCGCCGACGTCACGGTGGCGCTTTTGCCGCTATTTCGCGGCCTGAATGCAGCTACCGGGGCCAGCGTGGATGACATTTTGACGTACTGACCCTAGGTTGACGGCCCTTCCCCGGTGGTGCTACCCGTGCCGCCCCCCGATTCAGCGCCGAGGCCTCGATGCGCTGGCCGATTTTCCGGGGAATGTTCCGAGGCTAACCGCTGTTGCCCCCGCCAAACCGATGCCCCGTTCAGCTCGCAGCTCAGCTCGTGTTCAGGTCACTACCTCCAAGAAGACGACGGCCAAGCGCGCCACGCGTCCGGCGCGGTCGGTCGCTGCGCCGGCGAAGACCGCGGCTCGCGCGAAGAAAGCCGCGCCGACGAAAACGGCGGCGTCCAAGAGCCCCAAGACGGTGGTGAAGACGTCGTCAACCGTTCGACCGGTCACGGCGCGCCGCCCGTCCGCGGCGCCGCGATCGAGCCCGCCGCAGTCGCAGACGCAGCCGGTGCAGTCCGTCGCGCAGCCGGTCGCGCCGCCCCCTGCGCCGCCGCCGCCGCCGGCACCTGCCCCCGCCGTACATCCCGTACATCCCACGTTCAACCGCTTCTCGCGGCCGTACGGGCTCGGCTCCGTCCTCGCGAGCGCGCACGGCGCCCCCGCGAGCGCGCCGCCGCCGCCGATGCTCGCCGTCTCGTTCAGCGTCGGCGACAAGTGCGTGCACCCCGCGCACGGCGTCGGCGAGGTGACGGCGATCGAGCGGCGCGAGCTCGGCGGCACGGCGGGGATGTTCTACATCCTGAAGATCCTCGACAACGGGATGAAGGTTCTCGTCCCGGTGAGCGCCGCAGGGCAAGTCGGCCTCCGCCCGATCATGAGCGACAAGGAGGCCGAGGCGGTCCTCGAGACGATGCGCGCGCGAGAGGTCGCGGTCGACGTGCAGCCGTGGAGCCGGCGCTTCCGCGCGTACACCGAGATGATGAAGTCGGGCTCGGCGTACGAGGTCGCGAAGGTGCTGCGCGACATGTACCGCCTCAAGTTCGACAAGGACCTGAGCTTCGGTGAGCGCCGCCTCCTCGATCAAGCGAAGAGCCTCCTCATGAAGGAGCTCGCGTTCGCGAAGCGGCAGACCGAAGCGGAGATGAGCGCGCACGTCGCGCGCATGTTCACCGCGTAGCGCGCGGCACCGAAGACCGGACCCGATGAAGATGGCGGCGCGAGCCGCCATCTTCGTTTTGTGCGTCCGCTTTTTTCTGACGCGGGCGCGCAACGTTCGTGACGGAGCGGCCGAGGGGGAGCTGTCGGCGCGCAACGGCCGACGGAAAGGCCACCCGATGAACGACGCCGACCTCACCGCGATCACCGCGGAGCTCGACGCGCAGACGAACCGATTCGAGCGGGCGATGGAGGAGCTCGAGGCGCTCGGTGATCGCGCGATCCACGTCGCGACCGACGTCTTGGATCGCCTCGACGCCGCGTACGCCGCGCCCAGGACACAGGCCCGCGCTTCCCACGTCATTCGTGGATGAAGGAGAACGTCATGAGCCCTTCGATTTCACCCGCCGCCGCAAACCTCTCCGCCCAGAGCATCCAGAACCTCGCGCCGGTCGACGACGTCGCACTGGACGACACGACGAACCTCACGCCCGACGCGCTGATGTCGTACTGCCGGAGCCGCATCGACGCGCTCGACACGAGCATGTGGTCGGCGATCCATACGCAGAAGCAGAGCATCGCCGCGAGCGAGGCGCTGAGCGGGCTCATGGCCAAGCTCGGCGACATCGCGAAGGACGGCGTCCACGGCGAGAACCGCGCGGACGTGAAGGCGGCGATCCAGGCGGCGCGCGACGCGCTGCCGCCGGGCACCGACGCGTCCGTGACGGGCGCGCTCGACTCGATCGAGAAATCGGTCGGCCGGGACCTCGACGGCGATCACATGAAAGAGAGCGTGATCGAGCCGCTGAACGCGGCGAAGCAGGACCTGAGCAACGGCGCGGAGCTCAACATGATCAACGTGCAGTCGCTGATGTCGCAGCGCCAGACGGCGATCCAGCTCACGACGAACCTCGTGCAGTCGCTGAACGATCAGATCAACAAGGTCGCGGCCAATGTCGGCCACTGACGCGGTCGTGATCGCCGAGCGCGCGACGCCGCGCTCCGGCCCCGGCGGCGCGGCGAAGGTGCAGGACGCGCTCTACACGATCGCGCACTGGCTGATCCGGTGTGCGCGGTACCGCGACGCGGCGAGCGTCTTCCGGTTGATGGGGCTCGCCGAGCCGACGGACGAGCGCGCGTGGCTCGGCCTCGGCGCGTGCCACGAGGCGCTCGGCCAGAGCGATCTGGCGCTCGAGATGTACGGGACGGGGCGCGCGATGGCACCGTCGGGAGCGCGCGTCGAGATCGCGCGCGCCCGCCTCCTCGACGCGCTGGAACGGCACGACGAAGCGCACGACGCGTGGGCGTCGGCCCGATCGAAGGCGGACGGCGACCCCACGCTCGGCGACGCGGCCTTTGCGACGCCGACCTGGGAGGCGGCGCCATGAACATCGTCGCGCATCGCGCATCGATCGCCGCCGTCGCGATCACCTGCGCGCCGAGCGATCCAGCGCGGCCCGCTCCCTTCGCGCCGCTCCCCGAGCCGGAGGGGTCGCTCTCCGACGCGATGGCGGAGATCTACCGCCTCCTGAACCGGCAGTCGGCGACGGACGCGACGTCGAAGAAGGCCGGCGTCGAGGTCGCCTCCGCGGTGAAGAAGAAGCACCTCCAGGAAGAGAGCGACGCGCTGAAGCGGAAGATCGACGCGGAGGCCGACAGCGGGCACGGCTTCTTCGGATCGATCGGATCGCTGATCGGCGACGTGGCGCGCGACATCGCCCACCTCCGCGTCGCCGACGCGATCGGTGACGCGAAGGACGACGTCGCAGCGATGGACAACCCGGCGTTCTGGCACGACCTCGAGGTCGGCGCGCGCGTCGTCGGTGAGGTCGCGGCGATCGTGGTCGCGGCCGCGGCGACGGTCGCGACGTTCGGCGCGGCGGCGCCCGCGCTCGTCGTCGTCGCGGTCGTCGGGCTCAGCCTGTCTGCCGCCGGGATGGTCGAGGAGAACACGCACGCCCTCGAAGCGGCCGGCGTCGACGCGAAGACCGCGGGGTGGGTCGCGCTCGGCGCGGAGCTCGCGGGGACGGCGATGACCGCCGGCGCGGGATCGGCCGCTGGCGCGAGTGCGGCCGCCGACGCGGCGACCGCCGCGCGCGCCGGATCCGGCGTCGTGCAGGGGGGCGCGCACGCTCGGAACGCGGTCTTCCAGCGCGACGCCGACGAGGCGACCGCCGATCTCGCCCAAGCGACGCACGCCGCCGCGCGCGCCGAGCGCGACATCCGGATGCTCCTCGACGCGCTTCAAGACCTCGAAGGATCGAACCGCCGCGCCAAAGAGACGCTCCGCGGCGCGGTGCACACGCTGGACGAGACGGCTCTCACCACCACGATGACGAGGGGATGACGATGATGCGGATCGATCATGGAGCAGCGAGGAGACCTCCTTCGTGGAGCGGCGCGGCACACGCCGGAGCGAGCACGGAGACGAGCGCGGCCGGCGGAGACGCCGCGCCGTCGTGCGCGGGCGGCGATGGATCGCCGACCTTGGACCTCTTTCCGCCGCCGAACGCGCCGGGTCTCCCGGACGAGGACGTGGGCGCGGAGATCGCGGCGCTCGTGGTCCGCGCGGCCGCGGATGACCAGAAGGCGCATCGCGCGACGCGACGCCAGGAGGAGGCGGCCGAGGACGCCGCCGAGGACGCGCAAGTGGCCGCGATGCGGCGGAAGGCGGACGAGGATCTCGTCGCCGGGATCGTGGGCGGCGCGACGACGAGCGCCGCGGCGTTCGCGGGCGGCGACGCGAAGCTCGCGGGCGCGATCAACGGCGGCGGCAAGGCCGCGGAGGCGTGGCTCAAGAGCCGCGGCGAAGGGTGCGACGCGGAGGCGACGCTACGGAAGAACGAGGCCGGGCGCGCCGCGCGCGCCGCAGCGGACGAGAAGGACGCGGCCGACGAGTGCAAGAAGCTCGTCCAGGCGGCGCTCGATTTCTACAAGGAGTACACGGGCGCGCGGGACCAGGCGGCGAGCGCCGCCGTCCACCGCGCGTGACTCACGCCGCGACGAGGTGCTGCGCGAGCATCTTCCGGCCGCGGTGGAGGCGGCTCATCACGGTGCCGACGGGGAGGCCGAGCTCGCTCGCCGCTTCGCGGTAGGAGCGCTGCTCGAGATCGACGAGGATCACGACGGAGCGGAAGCCGGCGGGGAGCGCGTCGAGCTCCTTCCGCGTCGACGGCGTCAGCGTCGCGCGCTGCTCGGGGCCGGGCAGAGGCTCGGTCGACGTCCATGAGCACGGGTCGGCGGCGAGGGCGCGGAGCGCGTTCCTCTCGCGGCGCTGGCGGCGATACCGCGTCACGAAGACGCTGAACAAAATCTGAAACACCCAGGCCCGGAGGTTCGTCCCGATCTCGTACTGCGGCGCGAATCGGAGCGCGCGCTCGATCGTGTCCTGCACGACGTCGTCGGCGAGCGCCGAGTTACCGGTCAAGCGGAGCGCGCGCCCCCGGAGCTCGGGGACGAGCGCGACGAGGCCGCGCTTCAGACCGGCGCAGTCGTAAGCGACGATCGACGGACGGGCGCCCGGACGGGGCGAAAGCTGGGATGACGGAGACGGCATCGGGTTCCTCCGCCCTCCCCTTCAGCAACCCGGGTGCCGCCGGAATCACGTCGCGATCTCCAACACTTGAACAGCGTGCGCCCGACGGCGCGTGTCAAACGGGACAACCCGTGTGGCCCTGCGGCAAAGACGTACCGATGAGCTCGCCGAGGATCGCCGGGAGCTCGTCGGCGATCTCCGTCGCCAGGAGGCCGCGGTCGCCGTGACGCGCCGCCCAGCGCTCGCCGCCGGCGGCGTGGAGGAACGCGCCGGCGCACGCCGCGTCGAACGGTTCGAGCGCGCACGCGAGCGCGCCGACGATCCCGGCGAGGACGTCGCCAGATCCCGCCGTCGCGAGCGCGGCGCTCCCCTCGGCGTTCACGACGACGCGCCCGGCCGGATCGGCGATGAGCGAGTGGGCCCCCTTGAGGACGACGATGGCGTCGGCGCGCACGGCCG
>Ga0070689_100001611_pt1 | contig 14400 bp, 16 predicted proteins | sample KBSS23HmetaG_FD_64669 | JGI IMG/M metagenome (GOLD analysis project Ga0070689, IMG submission 64669) | Switchgrass rhizosphere microbial communities from Kellogg Biological Station, Michigan, USA - KBS S2-3H metaG | ecosystem: Host-associated > Plants > Roots > Rhizosphere ...
TCGGGGCGGTTCGAGCGCGGCATGAAGCTGAAGAGCTCGCGCACCGGCAAGGAAGTGAAGACGGCGAGCGCGGTGTCGTTCCTCTCGCAGCGGCGCGAGATCCTGGAAGACGCCTATCCCGGCGACATCATCGGCATCCCGAATCGCGGCGTGCTGCAGCTGGGCGATACGCTCACCGAAGGCGAGCAGCTGCAGTTCACGGGGCTGCCGTTCTTCGCGCCGGAGATCTTCCATACCGTCGAAGTCGCCGACCCGATCCGCAACAAGCAGCTGCGCACCGGGTTGCAGCAGCTGGGCGAGGAGGGCGCGATCCAGGTGTTCCGGCCGATGCAGGGCGGGCCGTTGCTGCTGGGTGCCGTCGGTCCGCTTCAGCTGGACGTCGTCGCGCATCGCCTCGAGAACGAATACCAGGCGCGCGCGCGCATGTCGCCCAGCAGCTATCGCCTGGCGCGTTGGGTCACGGCGGCGGAGCCCGCGGAGCTCGAGCGCTTCACGGAAGCGAACGCGCATCGCATCGCCTACGACGTGGTCGATGCGCCCGCGGTCCTGTATGCGCACGCGACGGAGCTTCGTGCCGCGCAGGAGATCTGGCCGAAGATCCAGTTCCACACCATGCGCGAGCACGGCGGCCTCGTCGTGCACTCGAACAAGATCGCCGCCTAGGAAATTCATCGTGCGTGGCCCGGCGGCGCTTGCGGTATTGCTGTGCCTTACGGGTTGCGCAACGCAGGCTTTCGACCTGCAGGGCCATCGCGGCGCGCGAGGGCTCGTTCCCGAGAACACGCTGCCCGCTTTCGCCAAGGCGCTCGCGATCGGCGTGACGACGCTCGAGATGGACGCCGCCATCACGAAGGACGACGTGGTGGTGATCTCGCACGATCCCGCGCTCACCCCCGCCATCACGCGGGGTCCCGATGGCGCGTGGATCGCCGGCCCGCGCGGCCCGTTGATCCGCGATACGACATACGCCGAGCTGCAGCGCTACGACGTGGGCCGCATCGATCCGGGCAGCGCCTATGCCAAGAGCCATCCGGACCAGGTGCCGCGCGATGGGACGCGAATCCCGAAGCTCTCCGAAGTCTTCGACCTGGTGAAGCGCTCCGGCAACCGCGAGGTGCAGTTCGACATCGAGACCAAGGTGTTTCCCCTGGCACCCGGCGACACCCTCGCGCCGGACGCTTTCGCGCGCCGCTTGATCGCCGAGATCCGCCGCGCGGGCATGGAGCGGCGCACGATGATCCAGTCGTTCGACTGGCGCACCTTGCAGGTCGTGCGCAGGGAAGCCCCGGAGATCCGCACCGTCTATCTCACCATCCGCCGTCCCGACCTCGACAACATGTGCAGCGGCGCGGCGCAGGGCAGGCCGCAGGCGCCGATCCCGGAGTGCGGCGCGTCGGCGTGGACCGCCGGATTCCAGCTGCGCGAGCACGGCTCGATCCCGAAGATGGTGAAGGCTGCCGGCGGCGACACCTGGTCGCCCTTCTTCGGCGATCTCGACGCGGCGCAGCTTCGCGAGGCCAGGGCGCTCGGCCTGCGCGTGGTCCCGTGGACCGTGAATACTCCGCCGGACATCGCGAAAGTTCTCGACCTCGGCGTCGACGGCATCATCAGCGACCGGCCCGATCGCGTGCGCGAGGAGATGAAGCGCCGCGGCATGGAGTTGCCCGGCGCGGCGGAGTGACGACTCGGCGGTAGTATGCTTGGCGCAATGAAGGTCCTGCGCAAGCAATTCGCCACCGCCCTGGTGCTCACCCTCGACGGGCGCCTAGACCACGAGACCACGCCGGAATTCCGCGAGGAGATCCTGGGCGCGGTGCGCCAGGCCGCCGGCCAGGAGCTCACCATCGTCCTGGACCTCTCGCGCCTGGAGTATCTCTCGAGCGCGGGCTTGAATTCGCTCATCATCGCCTCGCGCACCGCGCGCAAGGAAGCGGTGAACATCCACGCGGCGGGCCTGCAGACGATGGTGCGCGAGACGTGGGAGATCAGCCACCTCACGCTCCTGGTGCAGACCTTCCCCACGATGGAGGAGGCGGTCCAGGTGGTCTCGCAGGCGGCAGCCGACGCCTACGCGGCTGCGAAGGCCAGGGGAACCGCCAGGGCCTAGCGTAGTTGGGCCGCGTTTGACGCCCGTCAATCGCCGGCCCGGGGGCGATCACACAATGAACGTGCCCATCCCCAGGAGGAGGCACGATGAAACCGACCATTACCCTCGCAACCGCCTGCATCGCCCTCGCGGCGACCGGCGCTTTCGCCGACCATACGGCGACGCATTGCGGCAACAGCACCGAGGCCCAGGGCATGCGCGCGCGCGTGGCGACCATCCAATCGCAGGCCGACCGCATCGAGTGGACCACCGACCGCGCCGAGCAGCGCCAGCTGGTGGAGCTCAACATGAAGCACCTGCAGGAAGCGTCGCTGCAGCTGCGCAAGCGGGAGCTGCCGCATGCGTGCCGCATCGAGCTCATGAGCGCGATGCTGGAGGCGATGCTGCGCAACCAGCAGGTGGTGCTCGCGCGGGCCGCTCCGTAAGTGAGCCTTTGAACCCATGAAATCGATCCTCCTCGCGCTCGCCGTCCTCGTCCTCGCCAGCGCCGTGTTCATCGGCGAAGTCGCGGCGGCCTTCACCCGCACTTAGGTGTCATAGACGCCCCCCGGGGCCGACCGGAGACTTGGGACCGTGCCGGGCACTGGCGCCCGTCAAGACCCAGGCCTTCATGAACTGGCTGGAACCGGGAGCTTCAGCTTGATCCTTGTCAAGCCGCGCAGGCAGGCGGTCCGCAAACTCGTTCGGACCGAATCTCCTTTGCGCGACGGCGGACGAAATGAACAACATCAAGATTCTCCTGCTGGCCACCGCGGCGCTGCTCGCAACGCCGTTCATCGCCCACGCGGCGCCGGAGGGCCTGGAGAACGAGACCTGCCTCGCCTGCCACGGGACGGAGGGATTCGAGGCGCCGGGCCCGGACGGCAAGATGCGAAGCCTGTTCGTGGACCACGCGAAGTTCGCCTCGAGCGTGCATGCGCCGCGCGACTGCGTGAACTGCCACACCTACATCAAGCAGATTCCCCACGAGTTCGCGCCGGGCTCGACCCGCGAGACGCGCCAGCTCGAGATCATCCGCACCGGCTGCGGCAACTGCCACAAGCCCAACTTCAAGAGCTACAAGGACACGTACCACGGGCAGGTGACGAGCCTGGGCTATACCCATACGGCCAAGTGCTTCGACTGCCACGGCAAGCACGACATCCTGCGCGTGAAGAACCCCGATTCGCGCGTGCATCCGGACCATCGCGTGGAGACGTGCCGGCAGTGCCACAAGAACGCCTCGCCCGGCTTCCTCACCTTCCAGCCGCACGCGAACCCGCACGACTTCGAGCGCTATCCGCAGGTCTGGCTGGTATCGAAATTCATGATCGCGCTGCTGGCCGGCGTGTTCGCGTTCTTCTGGGCGCATTCGGCGCTCTGGTTCTACCGCGAGTACCGCGACCGCAAGGAAGGCAAGGCGGTGAAGCACGTCTCGGAAGAGGCGCTGCCGCCGCAGGCGCGGGGCGGCAAGCACTTCCGCCGCTATCACTGGGGATGGCGCCTGGGACACCTGCTGTTCGCGGTGGCCACGATGACCCTGGTGCTCACCGGAATGACGTTGCTCTATGCGGAGAGCGCATGGGCCCCCGTGGTGTCGCGCTTCTTCGGCGGCCCGCGGGTGACCGGGATCATCCATCGCATCACCGCGACCACGTGGCTCGGAATCTTCCTCATCCATCTCGCGTACATGGCCTGGAAGCTCGTGCTTCGCAAGGGCGCCAACTTCAAGTGGTTCGGCCCGCACTCGCTGATTCCTCGCTGGCAGGACCTGCACGACATCGTGGCCATGTTCCGCTGGTTCTTCGGCAAGGGCCCGCGGCCGGTCTTCGACCGCTACACGTACTGGGAGAAGTTCGACTACTGGGCACCGTTCTGGGGCGCGGCGATCATCGGCTTCTCCGGGCTCATGCTCTGGCATCCGGAGCGCGTCGCCAACTACCTGCCGGGCTGGGTCTTCAACGTGGCGACGATCACGCATGGCGAGGAGGCGTTCCTCGCGGCTGTGTTCCTCTTCACGGTGCACTTCTTCAACAACCACTTCCGGCCGGACAAGTTTCCGCTCGACATCCTCATGTTCACGGGGACGATGCCGGTGGCGGAGTTCGCGAAGGATCATGCGGTCGAGTACCGGCGGCTGGTGGAGTCCGGCGAGATCGACCGCTACCTGGTGGACGCGCCTTCCAGGCCGATGACCACCGGATCGAAGGTGCTCGGGTTCACGTTGATCGCCATCGGCCTCGGCCTGCTCACGCTGGTGCTGGTCGGGTTCTTCTCCACTTGAACGGGTTTGATACTGATCAACCCTGCGGCCCGGGCCGGCGCTTACGCTGCCGGGACACAAGGAGAAAGCATGAAAACCACACCCAGCATGATCCTCGCGGCGTTCCTGTCGGCAGCGCTCCTGCCCACGGCCGCATTGGCGCAGGCGGACGATCCGTTGAAGGCGAACGGCTGCCTCAATTGCCACGACAAGGAAAAGAAGAAAGTCGGTCCTTCGTTCAAGGACTCGGCCGCCAAGGGCGTGAAGCCCGACGACGTGGTCGCGAAGATGAAGGAAGGCAAGGGGCATCCGAAGCTCGCGAAGCCGGACGCCGAATTGAAGAAGGCCGTGGAGACAGCGCTTTCGACGAAGTAGGCGGCACACACAGGGAGGCAGCATGAAAGCCAGGACGCTCATCTCATGGATCGCGGTGCTGGCCGGAGTGCTGGCCTTCTCGGGTCGCGTGGAGGCCGCCCCCCCGGGGCCTGAAGTCTGCAAGGGCTGCCACGAGCCGTACTTCAACTCGCTCGCCGCCACGCCCCACGGCAAGGCGGCGCATCCCATGTCGCCGGCCGCCGGCGCGGGGTGCGCGACCTGCCACGGCGACGGCACGAAGCACGTCGAAGCGGGCGGCGGCCGCGGCGTGGGCGGGATCATCAATCCGGCGAGCAAGTCGATTCCCGCGGCCGAGCGGGATGCGACCTGCCTCGCGTGCCACGAATCGAGCCGGCACCTCGCCTTCTGGGATTCGGGCAAGCACCGCAAGAACGACGTGACGTGCACGAATTGCCACAGCCTTCACGGCGGCAAGGATTCGCTGCTCAAGATCGTCAACCCGCAGATCGCGCCCTTCATGACCACGGTGCGCGCGCCGCAGCAGGAAGTCTGCTTCGCCTGCCACAAGGACATCCGCGCGCTGGTGAACCGGCCCTCGCACCATCCGATCGTCGAGGGCAAGGTGAAGTGCACGAGCTGCCACAACCCGCACGGAGCGCTCTCGCCCGCGATGGTCAACGCGGAAAGCATCAAGGAGCTGTGCACCACGTGCCACGCGGACAAGCGCGGCCCGTTCCTCTTCGAGCACGCGCCCGTCGAGGAGAGCTGCCTGAACTGCCACAACCCGCACGGCAGCCGCTCGGTGAAGCTCCTGAACGAGAAGGTGCCGAACCTCTGCCAGGACTGCCACGACGCGTCGAGCCACCCGGGCACGATGTACGACGCCGACAACAGCTTCAAGCCGCCGGCGAGCGGCAGCCCGAACACCCGCTTCATCGCGCGCAGCTGCCTCAACTGCCACAACGAGGTGCACGGCAGCAATTCGCCCGCGGGCCGCGCGCGCCGCTTCGTGAGATAGGGGAGCCGACATGACACGCACACCCAAGGCGCTGTTGCTCACCGTCCTTGCCGCCAGCATCTCCAGCGCGTTCGCGCAGGAGGCGCCCGGGGGCCTGCAGGGCTACGTGGGCTTCGGCGGCATCTACACCAACCCGACGAGCTCCAGCACCAACGAGTTCAAGCTGCGCGAATACCGCGACCTCGACTCCGGGGCGACCGCCGTCGTGGACCTGCGCATCGACCGCGGCGAGTGGTGGGCGCGCCTCTTCGGCGAGAACATCGGGCGCGACGACCAGTTCCTCGAGGTGAAGGGCGGCAAGTACGGCGCGTTCAAGTACTCGATCTACAACGACAAGGTGATCCACAACTGGACGTACGGCGCGATCACGCCGTTCACCGGGATCGGCACCAACAACCTCACCTTCGCCGGCGCCTCGCCACCCAGCACCAACACGTCGACGTGGAATTCGTTCGACTACGGCGTGAGCCACAACAACACCGGGGGCTACGTCGAGGCGAACGTCGCTCCCGCGTCGCCGTTCTATTTCCGCGTGAACACCAACGTGCGCGAGTCCAGCGGCCTGAAGCCCATGGGCTTCGCGGGCACGAGCCCGGGCGGCCCCACCTACGAGCTGCCGGTGCCCATCGACTGGCGCACCACCGACTGGGGCGGCGAGGTCGGGTATACGACGCGGCGCATGCACCTGTCGCTCGCGTACACATACAGCAAGTTCGAGGACTCGAACAATTTCCTCTTCTGGCGCACGCCGGCCGCGGCAAGCGGGCCCAACGTGGAGATGAGCACCATCGCGCCTGACAACAAGATGCAGCGCTTCGTGCTGAACGGGATCTTCAAGCAGATGCCGTTCGACTCGACGCTCGCCCTGCGCGGCACCTACGCGAAGTACGAGAGTGGATTCGCGATCGCGCCGACCTATCTTTCGATCACCGGCTCGCAGCCGGCCGGCATCGGCAACACGCGCAACTCCGGCGCCAACGTCCCGAACTTCGACGGGCAGGTCGAGAACAAGACGTTCTCCGCGGCCTTCAACTCCAACTGGTCGCGCGCGTGGTCGTCCAAGCTCTACTACAACTACTACGAGCGCGACAACAGCTCGTCGCACGTGGTGTTCACGCCGAGCGGCCCCGGCAGCGGCGGCACCTGCGACGTGAACCCGGCCAACGGCGCATCGCTGACCACCTGCACCAACGAGCTGCTCCACTTCAAGAAGAGCAACCTCGGGGCGGAAGGCTACTGGCGCGTGAACAGCGCCAACAAGCTCACGCTGGGCCTGGATTACCAGGAGACCGAGCGCGAGCGCGTCGACTACGACCGCACCAAGGAAGGCCGTTTCTTCGCCGAATGGAAGAGCGGCATGTGGGAAGTGGCCGACTTCCGCGTGAAGTACATCCACCTGGACCGCGACTCCGAGTTCCAGCTGGGCAACAGCACCAATGCGTTCATCCGCGACCTGAACCGCTTCGACGTGGCGCCGCTCAAGCGCGACACGCTGAAGGTGGCGTTCGACATGACCCCGATGCCCATGCTGGACCTGGGCCTGGAGCTCAACCTCAAGCGCAACCGCTACGACAGCACCACGCTGGGCCGCACCGACGACCGCCGCGAGGAAGTCTCGCTATCGGCCTCGTACGGCGACGCCGCGTCCCTGCGCGTCACCAGCTTCTTCGACTGGGAGCACACCCGCTACGATTCGAACCACTGGGTGGGCGACCTTGCGACCTATCCCACGCCGAACCCGTCCGCCGGCGCGTACTTCTGGACGTCCGAGGTGCACGACCGCAACTGGCTCGCCGGATTCGCCGGCGACTGGGTCATCAACGACAAGCTGAAGATCTACGCCTCGTTGATCTGGCAGAAGGGCGACGGCGGCGTGGACTTCACCGCGCCCTCGGTGGCCAACGCGCAGAACATCACGAACTACGACGACTTCCAGAAGCGCGCGCTGAACATCAAGGCAACCTACCGCGTCGAGAAGAACGTCGAGCTCACCTTCGGCGCCGCGTACGAGAAATACACGTACTCGGACATCCAGATGGACAACTACATCTACGCCCTCAAGACGGGATCGAACCAGAACTACCTGACCGGCGCGTACGCCAACCCGAACTACCGGGTGAACATCATCTACGGGATGATCGCGTACCGGTTCTAGCTCTTCGGGATCACCAGGACCGGTGTCCTGGTGATCGCCACGAGCTTCGTCGTGACCGATCCCATGGCCAGCCGCGCGAGGGCGCCCAGGCCGTGCGAGCCGGTCACGATGAGGTCGATCTTCTCGTCCTTCGCGTAGCGCGCGATCTGCTCGGCGGCGTCGCCCGTGCACCAGCTCGACGAATAGGGGATCTTCGCCTTGTCCAGCTCCTTCTCCGCCACGGCGAGCGCCTTCAGGCTCTCCTCGCGGTAGTACTCGTCGACCGACTTCTTGCTGATGGACTTGGTGACGGGCAGCTGGGCGTGCACGTGGATCACGCGCACTTCCGGGCGCTCCTTGAGCAGCCCCGCCTGCGCGGCGACATAGCGGGCGGCGGTGGCCGAGAACTCCGAGCCGTCGGCGGCGATCAGGATCTTCATTTGTTCGCGGGTCCTTCCTTCGAGACGCTTTGATAGAACATCCAGGCCACCGCGGCGCGCATTTCCGCGTCGGTGAAATTGGCCTGGCCGCCGCGCGCGGGCATCGCGCCGTGGCCGTTGATGGCCGAGCGCACCACGCTGTCGAAGCCGAGCTTGGCGCGGTCGATCCAGGCCGCCTTGTCGCCGATCTTCGGCGCGCCGTTCAGGCCCGGCCCGTGGCACTTGACGCACTGCGTCTGCACGACTTGCTGGCCGGTGCGCTGGGGCGGCAGGTGGCGCCGGTCGATGGGCTCGATCCAGCTGCCGCCGCTCTGGTTGACCATGTAGGTGATGGCGCGCTTCAGCTCCAGGTCGGAGAGGCTCAGGCTTCCCCCATGGGGCGGCATCTTGCGCACGCCTTCCAGCGCCGTGGCGGTGAGGGCGGATAGCCCGCGCTTCTCGCGCGCGTCCCAGGCCTTCGCGTCGCCGATCTTCGGCGCGCCGTTCACGCCGCTCGCATGGCAGGCTGCGCAGACGTTGTCCACGACCTCCTTGCCGGAGCGATCGACGTGGTTTGCCGCACCGGCGGCGAGCGCGCCCATCGATGTGACACAGGCGGCAATCAGCTTCATTGTTCTATCCATGGAAATCTCCTTTCCTCCCCTGATTCTCGGTTTCCGGTTGCGCCCCGGATTGACGAAGGTCAAGGGCGAGGATGTCCTGCGAGCTAGGGTATCCCAATGAGGTATTTCGATGTTTTCAACGGCGACGCCGACGGGATCTGCGCTCTGCACCAGCTGCGCCTGGCCGATCCGCTGGATGCGACGCTCGTCACCGGCCTGAAGCGCGACATCGCGCTTTTGAAATCGGTGCCTGCCGAGGACGGGGACGTCGTCACCGTGCTGGACATCTCGCTGGACCGCAACCGCAAGTCGCTGGAGGCATTGCTCGCCCGGGGCGTCGTGGTGCATTACTTCGACCACCATTACGCGGGCGCGGTCCCCGAGAGCCCGCTCCTCACGGCGCACCTGGATGACAGCGGCCTCAAGTGCACGAGCGCGCTGGTGAACCGCTACCTGCGCGGGCGTTTCGCGGTGTGGGCCGCGGTGGGCACTTTCGGCGACGCCTTCGACGAAGCCGCGCTGGAGATCGCCAGGCCGCTGCGGCTGGACGAAGGACGGCTCGCATTGCTGCGCGAATTGGGCACGAGCCTCAACTACAGCGCATACGGCCTCACGGAAGCCGACGTGCTCGTGAAGCCGATGGATCTCTACCGCATCGTGAGCCACTATTCGGATCCGTTCGAGCTGATCGAGCGCGAGCCGCTCGTCGATCGCCTCGCGCGCGACCGCATCGAGGACATCGAGAAGGCTTTCTCGACGGTGGCCATCCATGCCACGGGCGCGGGCGACGTCTGGCTCCTGCCGGACGCGCCGTGGGCGCGCCGCGTGAGCGGCACCTTCGCCAATCGCCTGGCGCTGCTGGAACCCACGCGCGCGCACGCCGTGCTCACGCCGCTTTCCGACGGCGACTACATGGTGAGCGTGCGCTCGGCGAAGGCGCGCGGACCGACGGCGGTGGATTTCTGCCGGGAGTTCAAGGGGGGAGGGCGCACGACGGCCGCCGGCATCGACAGGCTCGAGGCCGGCCGGCTGGACACCTTCATCGATTCGTTCGACGCCGCCTGGGGGGCAGCATGAGGATCCTCGTCATTCATGGTTCGTTCGACGGCCAGGCACGACGCATCGCCGAGCGCATCGCGCAGGTGATGGAGCGCGGCCGCCACGAAGTGAGGACGGTCGCCGTGCAGGAGGGCCTGGTCGGTCGCGAGATCGTCTGGTCCGATGCCGTCGTGGCCGGCGGGGCGATCCGCTACGGCCGGCACATGCCGGCGTTGGAGAACCTCGTTCGTGAGAACCGCACGCTGCTTGCGCAGCGGCCCAGCGCATTCTTCTCGGTGTGCATGAGCGCCGCCGGCCCCAATGCCAAGCCCGCGACCGCGTTGGGCTACATCGATGAATTCATCACGCGCACCGGCTGGCAGCCCGGCCGGATCGCGAGCTTCGCGGGCGCTCTGCCGTGGTCGAAGTACAACCCGTTCATCCGCCTCATGATGCGCATCATCGTGCGCATGGCCGGCGGGGACACCGACACCTCGCGCGACTACGAGTACACGGACTGGGCAGCGGTCGAGCGCTTCGCCGCGGAGTTCGAGCTGCCGCTGAGGGAACCGCGAGCAGCATGAAAAAGGGTGCCAGGTTGATTTTTCACCGCGTGAAAAATCAACCTGGCACCGTTTTGTTGCTTTAGTGACAGACCAGTACGGGCTTGGTGGAATGCGCGAGGACCTTGCGCGTTTCGCTGCCCAGGATCGCCGCGGCGAGGCCGGTGCGGCCGTGCGAGGCCATCACGATGAGGTCGCATTTCTTCGCGGCCTTGACGATGCCCTGCCACGGATGGTCCTCGGTGACGGCGAGCGTGTCGCAGGCGACGTCTTCCGCCGTCGCAGCGGCGCGGACTTTCTCGAGCGCTTCGTCGGCGGTCACGCGCACGGACTTGTTGTAGGCGCGCGGGTCGAAGGCTTCGGCGGGCAGCATCGTGCTCTCGATCACCACGGGCGGCGTCCACGGCGCCATCACGTAGACCGCGGTGATGGTCGCTTCGAGGTCTTTCGCCAGCGTCGCGGCTTCGCGCGCCGCCTTGAGGGAGAGGGTGGTCCCATCGGTCGGGACAAGGATTCGTTTGTAGGCGTTCATGGCGGTCCTCCGCGGTCTTGCGCCCAATGGGCGCTCATGGCCCATTGTTGGCCCGCCTCGCGGCAGCGGATTGACCCGGATCAACGCCCGCCGACGCGGCCGCCGTAAGGTGGTGACGTCACTTCACCGGAGCACGGCCATGTTCGAGATCGCAATCCTCGGCCCGATCCCCGCCGACCGGCTCGGCGTCGTGCGCCAGTGCATCGATTGCCGCCGTGCCATGGGCCCCGGCGCGCCGCCCTGCACCGGGTTCGGCCCGGGCTGCCTCGTGCCGCCGAAGCCGCTGCAGAGCGCTCAGCGCGCCTTCTGCCCGGGATAGATCCCCGACTTCGGCTCCATCGTCGCGAGGTCCCACTCGGCCTCGACGAAGGGCGCGCGCGTTTCCTTCTGCCTTGGATACTCGCTCACGTCCTTCTCGTCGTTCACGATCTGCCCGCGGCCTTCGGGAATGAAGAAGAGGACGCGGTTGTCGTCGTCGTCGCGATCCCAGGGCCGAGCGCCCACGCGTGACATGACGTGGGTTTCCACCTCGCCGGAGGGAAGCACCGGCAATCCCGCGGGCCACGTCGGCGGCTGCGACACCTGGATCAGCTTCGCCTTCGTGTGGCCGTAGCGCCCGAACATCGGCAGCTCCTTGCCGTTCCTGTCCACGGCGACGTTGTCCTTGCCGTAGTACTCCACGTCGCCGTCGCCGCCCAGCATCATGAAGGGCAGCCCCTCGGCCGTGGAAGGCCCGCCGCGCATCACGTTGCCGACGACGCTCATCTTGCCCACCTCGTAGGGCCGGTCCAGCCACTCCAGCGCCATGAGGTTGTAGTGCACCGCTTTCTGGCCGGGATTGAAGATGACGTTGTTCACGATCGCGCCGTGCACGCCGCCCTTGAAGAGAGGGCTGCGTTCCAGGTTGCTCGCCCACACGTTGCGATAGAAGAGGATGTTGGTGACGTTGTCGTGCACCAGCGAGCCCTTGGAGTGCTCGCCCTTCGGGTGCGACGATTCGGCGAGACCCTCGTAGGCGGCGTTGTACGAGAAGGTCACGTCGTGTGACGTGTTGGCGCGCCACTCGGCGACGTCCTTGCCCCTGAAGCGCGGACCCGAGGACGACATGTTCTCGTCGATGCCCCAGCTGAAGGTGCAGTGGTCCACGATCACGCGCGCGGCCGATACCGTTCCGAACGCGTCGGGATCCCAGCCGCTGCGCTTCGCCTGGCCGTCGGCGCCGGTGCGGATGCGGATGTGCCGCACCACGACGTCGTGCGTGCGCACGTTGAGCCCCGTCTTGATGAGCGTGATGCCGGGCGAGGGCGCCGTCTGCCCCGCGATGGTGATGAAAGGCTCGCGGATGTCGAGCACCTTCCTCTTCATGTCGATCACGCCGCCCACCTCGAAGACGACGATGCGCGGGCCCTTCGCCTCGATCGCCGCCTTGAACGAGCCCGGGCCGTCGGCATCGAGGGTAGTCACCCGGATGATCTTCCCGCCGCGCCCGCCGGGCGTCGTCGCGCCCCAGCCCACGGCACCCGGGAAGGCGAGCTCCTGCCCAGGCGAGGGAAGGGACAGCGCAAGGAAAAGGGTCACGAGCAATGTTCGAATCACGGCGAAGCTCCCGGGGTTTCCCAGCGGTTTTCGAATTCGGCGAGGTATTCATATTGCACCGGGCGGTAGCGCGGCGTGCCGATGCTCCAGTCCGCCCACGGCCGCTCGGCGTCGATGTGCGCGCCGATGGTCGAATGCAGGATCGCGACCTTGCCCACGGCGGTGGGCCCGCGATTCCACTGGCGCGCGAGCTTGAAGAACCCTGCGCGCGCGTTGGCCGAGCCGTCGTGCGTGAAGCGGCAGCGCTCGAAGACGAAGCCGTGGCGGCTCTTTACGTGCGTGCTGGGCGCCAGCGTGTACGAGATGGCGCGCTCGCCTAGCGTGCGGATCTCGCTCGCGCGGAAGAAAGCGGTCGCCTCGCCGAAGATGAAGTCCATGTCGCCCTCGACGTATACGCGATCGAAGAAGGCGCGCGCAGGCTGCGTGGGCGACGTGGCGTTCAGGTGCAGCGTGTCCTGGAAGCCGATGAGCCGCACGTTCTCCAGGTGCGCGCGGTCGGCATCGTCCAGCATCAGCGCGACGGCCTGCGTCTGGTCCACGCGATCGCCGCGATCCTTGTTGTGGGCGTTCTCGATGGTGAGGCTGCGGGCGCGGAAGCCCTGGTTGCCCACGCGCACCACCGGGTTGCCGACGCCGAGGGGAGAACTACGGATGACGACCGCGCGGGCGTCGGGTCCTTCGCCGTAGAGCGAGATCGGCATCGCCGCACGCGGGATGGTGACGATCTCCTCGTAGATGCCCGGCTTCACGAGGATCGCGAGACGGCGCGCGCCGTCCGCGGCCACGGCCTTGTCGATCGCAGCCTGGATGCGAGTCCCCGGCTCCACGATGAGGTCGGGCTCGCCATCGCGAGGCTCGCCCGCGGGATCCCAGTCGCCGAGCACCGCCGGGTACGAATAGCCGCGCGCCTCTTCCGCCGTGAGCTGGGGCCGCGCGACGATGCCCGCGGGCTCCACGGCGCCCACCGCGAATGCTTCGGCGAGCGAGGGCAGGGCGCGGTCGATCTCGCGCGCCACCATGCGCGCGAACAGCGCGGCGCCGCGCGGGCCCACGTGCGTGTGGTCGAACTCCTTCGCGGGCGCCGGCGCCTGCGCGAGCGCATCGGCGGCGGCTGGCCCCATGCGCGAGACCGCCGCGGCGCTGTCCGCGTGCAAGTCCAGCACCGGCAGATTCCTTTCGGCGGCGACGCGCTTCACGGCTTCGGCCCAAGGTGCGAGCCCGTCGTCGAGCGTGCCGTCGGCGCGGAAGGACCGGCGCGTGAGCGGCGTCACCAGCACGGGTTTCGCACCGGCTGCGCGCACCTCATCGACGTAACGCTCGAGGTTGGCGGGGAATTCCCGCTCGAGGTCGGTGGAGCGCTGGGGCTTCCCGGGCTGGTCGTTGTGGCCGAACTGGATGAGGACGAACGTGGGTCGCGAGCGATCGGCCAATGCCGACGTGACGCGCTCCCACGAGCCATCGGCGCGGAAGCTCTTGGTGCTGCGGCCGCCGCGCGCGAGGTTCAGGCACTCCACCTGCCACTTGAACAGGCCGCAGAGCGCGTCGCCGTAGCCGGTGCGCGTGGCCATGGTGGAGTCGCCCACCAGCACGACGCGCGCAAACTCCGCGGCGGAAAAGGCCGCCGGCGCAGCCGCGAGCGCGCCGGCAGCAACGACGAAAACCGAGGCCCTCAGAAGCTCACGCGCACGCCGAACAGGTACTCGCGCCCGGTGACGCTGTACACCACGGCGCTGTTGCGCGCCCGCGAGATGAACTGGTCGTTCACCTCGTTGGTGAGGTTCACGCCCTCCAG
>Ga0070689_100001617_pt1 | contig 14384 bp, 11 predicted proteins | sample KBSS23HmetaG_FD_64669 | JGI IMG/M metagenome (GOLD analysis project Ga0070689, IMG submission 64669) | Switchgrass rhizosphere microbial communities from Kellogg Biological Station, Michigan, USA - KBS S2-3H metaG | ecosystem: Host-associated > Plants > Roots > Rhizosphere ...
TTGAGGACTTCAGCCGTCATCGCGGCCGACTTTGCGGCCCGCCTGGCACGGCCCATCGACTCGCGCAGCGCGACGATGCGTTGCGCGTCGAGCGCGCTGCGCTCCATCGCCACGTTGCGCTGCTGCTCCAGGATGGCAACGCCTTTTTCGACGATGAGATTCGCAGTGGCCGCGAGCGCGGCGACGGAAGCAAAGGCGATGATGAGCCGCGGCAGGATGCCGATGCTGCCCAACGTGAGCCACCCTTTGAGGCGCACGTACTGGCGTTTGAACAGATGGCGACCGTTCCAGGACATGAATGCCCCCGTTTCGCTCCCCGGGTCAGATTGGTTGAAAGCCGGCCCCAGTGTGCCTGTCCAGTTCACGCTTTTGTGTAGGCCGAGTCCGATAGCTGCATTGCGACATTGATGCGGATCAAGGACTAAGGGGAAGGATAGTGAAAATCACCATGACCCGGTACCCCCAGGGCCATTGCGACGAGAGGATGAGCTCGCACCCCTTGCTATCGACCGGTGCGACCAGCGTCTTGCCGCCATCCGCGTGACCAACAACCACCGCTGCCGACGAGTTGGCGGACTCGCGATCATGCGTCGCGGTGTCCCGGTCATTCTGCATTTGCGGCAACGAGGCGAAAGTGCCGTCCCGTTTCTTTGTTAGGAGATAACCATGCCGCTGATCACCGTGCGCACGCTCGAGGGCCTGCTCACACCCGCGCAAAAGAAGACCATGATAGAACGCGTCACGGCCGCCGCATTGTCCGTCGAGGGCGAGGCGTATCGGCCTGTCTGCTGGGTCATCGTCGAAGAGGTGCCGAGCGGCGCCTGGGGCATCGCCGGCCAGGCGCTGACCACCGCGGCTGCAAGGCAACTGGGGGCCGCCGCGCCGTAAGTCATCGGTAACGCTTGAAGAGCGAGGGTAGGAGCAGTCAGGATCGCCACCACAGACCGGGGGTCTCGTGAAACGACTGCTTCGCTGCATCGCGCTCGCCTGGGCCGCGTCGATGGTTCCGCCTGCCGCGCCCGCGGCGGTGGACTTCGCGCGCGACATCCAGCCGCTGTTCGAGAAACATTGCTACGAATGTCACGGGCCCAAGAAGCAGAAGAACGGCTTCCGGCTCGACCGGCGCAGCCGCGCGATGGCGGGGGTGATCCGCCCCAACATCGTTCCCGGCAACAGCGCAACGAGCCGCGTATACCGGCGCATTCTCGATGGCTCCGCGGGCACGCAGATGCCGCTCGAGGATACGCTCAGCGACGAACAGATCGAAACTGTCCGACAGTGGATAGACGAAGGTGCCCACTGGCCGGACGAATTGGCCAACGAAGTGGACCTGCCGCCGCCGGACGCGGCGGCGCTGGCATTGATCAGACAGCTGCGCGCTTCGGGGCAGGACGCCGCAGGCCGGCGCGCGGTCCTCGACTCCATCGCGCGAGAGCCACGCGCGATCAATGCACGCGGGCCGGACGGCGCAACGCCGCTGATGTATGCATCCCTCTACGGCGACGCCGAAATCCTCGGCGCGATGCTGCGGGCCGGCGGTAATCCGAACATCGCGAGCGATTCGGGTGCCACGGCCCTGATGTGGGCAGTGGAAGACATCGCAAGAGTGAAGCTGCTGCTGGACGCCGGTGCCGACGTGAACGCCGTTTCCGGATTCGAACGCACGCCGCTCGCACTCGCGACCCTCTCGCCGGATACGACCGCAGCGGCGCAGCTGCTGCTGGCGCACGGCGCGAACCCGACACCGCTGGCACTGGCCGGCGCGGCTCGCGGCGACGAGAACCTGGTGCGTGCGATGGTCGCGGCCGGCGCGAAGGACAAGGGCGAAGCCGCGATGTCGGCGCTGCGCACGGCGTGTTTCACCTGCATGGTTGCGCTGAAGCCGGAACCAGTGACCGTACCGCGCGGGCTGATCATTGTCATGCCACCGGCCGGCCCGGGCGACCCGAAACTGGTGCGCGCCGCCCTCGAACGGGATGCCGACGTGAAAGCCCGGGACCTGAAAGGGCGCACGACGCTGATGTCGCTGGCCATTTCCGCAGATGTAACCCCCGAACTCATGCAGACTCTCATCGATCGCGGCGCCGACGTGCACGCCAAGTCTCCCCGCGAAGGCCTGAATGCACTCGATTATGCGTTGCGCCTGGGCCGTCAGCCCATCATCGATGTGTTCACGCGCGCGGGCCTGCAGCCGACGGCGATTCCCCAGCCGAATGTTCAGTTCGTCGCCCACAACTCCGTGCGCACGGCCGTCGAACGCAGCCTGCCGCTGCTGCAGCAGAGTAGTCAGACGTTCTACGCCCGCAGCGGCTGCGTCGCCTGCCATCACAATCTGCAGGCCGCGATCACCGTGAAAGAAGCGCGACGCGCCGGATTCAAAGTCGACGAATCTCTGGCGCGCGAAGAGCTGCTGACGCAGGCGCGTGACCTCGAAACCAGGCGCGAACAGACGCTCGAGGGCGTGATCGGGGGAATGGCGACGGTCATTGGTTACGAGCTCATCGCGCTACAGGAACAGGATTTTCCGGGCGACCAGGCCACCGATGCGCAGGCACGCCTGCTGCGGCTCATGCAGCGTGCCGATGGCCGCTGGTTATCGCCCTATCGGCCGCCGATCGAATCCAGCGAGATCACGGCGACCGCGGTAAGTGTGCGCGGGTTGCGTGCTTACGGATCCGACAATCCCGCGGCCAGCAATGCTGCCATCGCGCGCGCGGCGCGCTGGCTGGAAGCCGCTGCGCCCACCGACAACGAAGATCGCGTATTCCGGCTGCTGGGCCTCATCTGGGCGGACAGCTCGAACGCCGCGCGCCAGGCGGCGAAACAAGAGTTGCTGAAGACCCAGCAACGTGATGGTGGCTGGGCGCAGACTGGCTATCGTTCGAGCGACGCCTACGCCACGGGCGAAGCTTTGTTCGCGTTGCAGGCGGCGGGTCTGCCTACCTCTTCGCGCGCCTACCGAAAGGGCATTCGCTACCTGCTCGACACGCAGCTCATCGACGGATCGTGGCTGGTCCGCACCCGATCACTCGCCACGCAGAGCTACTTCGAGAGCGGATTCCCTCACGGGGTGGATCAGTTCATCTCTTCCGCTGCCACACACTGGGCGACTCAGGCTCTGCTCCTGTCTCTGCCGGATGCCAGGCCACCTGCCGAAAGAAAAGTCGCGGCGCGTTGATCGGCTTCAGTCCGTGAGGACGGCGTGCATCCTGATCGACACCAGCACGTTCGGCAGCTCGGGCCCGAGCCGCGTCACCGAGCGGATCGGCGGGTCGACGGGGAAGAACTTGGCGTATTCCTGGTTCAGACCCTCGAAGTCTCCGGGCCGCGCCAGCAGCACCTGCACCTCGACCACGTTCTCCAGCGACGCGCCGGCGACCTTCAGCACGGCCTGGCAATTGATCAACGACTGCCGTACCTGCTCCTGGATGGTCGCGCCGAAGACATTGGTCTTCGGATCGACTCCCAGCATGCCGGTGACGTAGACGTCGCGGCCCACTTTCACGGCCTGGCTGTAGAGCGGATTCCGGGGCGCGTCCGGAGTACGAATGATCTGTCTCATGATGGGGTCTTTCGGGTTGGCGACGGCCGTTTGCAGCAGCACGCAACAGCTGCCGACGACGGCGAGTGGCAGCAGGTATTTCCAGGCGGCGATCGACATGCGCGCAGCCTGGCAGAGGCGCCGCGCGCCCGTCCCGGGGAACATCCGGGATTTGGCCGGGACTACTCGATGAAGCGCATCACCGGCTGCGGATCCTTGCCGTGTTTGTCCGCCGTGGCGAATTTCACCGGATCCTCGCCGCCGAACGCGGCCAGCATGCGCTGCAGGCTGGCCGCATCGTGGGTGCCGTCGTACATCTGCGTGTAGATAGAGCTCCTGCCGCTGTTCAGCACGACGAAGCTCATCGGCCCGCGCAACGACAGCCCGTCGGGACTCTGCATTTCGATCGAGTCGCGAATCTCCTGGTCGAATTCCATACGCAGGAAGCTGGCGCGAACGCCTTTTTTCGGGGCGCACGCAGCCGCCACCCGGATGGGCTGCGGCGCGTCGCCCTGCTTGCCGTTGGCCGTGCCGAGCGCGGTCTGCAGAGCGCCAACATCACATTCGGGCAACTCTTTCGGAAAGACTTCGCTCACCTTGGAGTTCAGCAGCAGAATCGCCAGCTGTTCGGGGAGCCGCCCATGGAGCGGAATCGGCCGCTCCACGCGGCACGCCGGACCCGTGCAGTTGTCGACGCTCAGTCCGAGGCTGTCCCAACGCTGCGCGCGGACAAAGTTGTCGATCTGCGGAAACGTCGCCTTCTCCACCTTGTCCACGCTGAGACGCAGCTTCACCACCCATTTGCCGGTGTCGAAATAGTAGAGATTGGTCATGGTGGTGTCGGGTCCGACGCCGATCTTGAAGAAGGTCTTCTCGCCCACCAGCAACGGTGCCTTGCCCGCGCGGAACGGGCCCTCGGAAAAAGTCTCCGCCAAGCCCGTGGACTTGAGCAGGCTTTTGATCGCGGCGCGCGCGCCGGCCAGCGAGGCATCACCCGCCGGTGAATCGGGCGGATACACGTACACCGTCGCACGGCTGTGCAGGCCGTTGGCATCGTATTGAGCCGCCACGTCGTGTGTGCCGGAAATCTCCTGGACCTCGCCGCGCTGGAATTCGCCGATTGTCTTGGGGAAAACCCAGCCGCTGGGTACGTGTTTCAGCGCATCGTCGGCGAGTTTCTCGAGATTTCCCGCCTGCGCGATGCCGGCGGGTGCCAGCACCAGCCCCACCAGCCACACGCTTCCGCAAACAACTAACTTCCAGGCAACGCGCATTCCGTCCTCCCCCTTTGGCAATGCGGTATGTTACCTCACGTTACTTCCTGCGAATCGCCAGCGCGTCATCGTTGCGGTACCACTGGAGGTACGCTTCATGAAGACGAAATTCCTGGCGGCGCTCGCCCTGTCCGTCACCTGCATTGCCTGGGCTGCCGACCCCAATCCCGCGTCCAACACCGCTTCCGCTCCTTCCCAGGAAGAGGTCGTTGCGCAGTTCAAGAAAGACCTCATGGCGGACCGCGCGCAAGTCATGGCCAAGGGACTGAAACTGGATGCGCAACAGGCCGCGAAATTCTGGCCGTTGTTCGAGACCTTCCAGAAGGAACAGGCGGCCATCGTCGACGCACAAACCAAGTCGCTCAAGGACTACGCCGACCACTTCCAGACCCTCACCGACGCCGACGCCACGGCGTACATCAATTCGCTGCTGGATCGCGATCAGAAAATGCACGACCTGCGCGTGAAGTGGCTGCAGAAGTTCACGGCCGCGGTGGGCCCGAAATCCGCAGCGAGTGCGATCCAGCTCGACCGCCGCCTCGGCAACATCACCCAGGTGCAGCTGTCTTCGCAGATTCCGCTGATTCGCTGACGACCGGTCTCCCCAACGGAGGATGGCCGCGGGCTGAATCGCGCCTCAAGATGCCGGCATGGATCCGCATGCCGCCTCGAAGGGGACGCGCCGCGAGCGCATCACCGCCTCGCCGCGCTGGGACGGCGAGCGTTTCCGTAACACGCACCCGGCGCCGCGCGGCACGGCGCCCATGCCCACGCTCAAGGATTTCGTCTGCGGCGGCGAGCGGCGCGTGCCGCTCGCGCCGCTGCCTGCGGTGAATCCACTGCACGGCTGGGCGCGGCCAGCCTATAGCGGACTGCGCGCCACCTGGCTCGGCCACTCGACGGTACTGCTGGAGATCGACGGGCTGCGCGTGCTGACCGACCCGGTGTGGGGCCCGCGCGCGTCGCCGACACGTTTCATGGGCCCGAAGCGTTTCCAGCCTGTGCCCGTCGCCCTGAGCGATCTGCCGAAGCTCGACGCCGTGCTGGTCTCGCACGATCACTACGATCATCTCGACTTCAGCACCATGCGCGTGCTGCGGCGGGTGAACGTGCCCATCGTCACCTCGCTCGGCGTGGGCGCGCATCTCGAAGCCTTCGGCATCGCGCCCGAGCGCATCGTCGAGCTCGACTGGTGGGAGACGCAACGCCTGCCCGGCACCGACCTGGAATTCACCGCCACGCCCTCACAACATTTCTCGGGTCGCGGCCTGAAGGATGGCAACCGGACCTTGTGGTCCTCGTGGGTCGTCAACACGCAGCGTCATCGCGTGTTCTTCAGCGGCGACACCGGCCTCACGCCCGAATACGCGGACACCCGTGCGCGTCTCGGGCCCTTCGATCTGGTGATGCTGGAGATCGGCGCGTTCCACCCGGCGTGGAGCAGTATTCATCTCGGCCCGGAAAACGCACTCGCGGCGCACGCGTTGTTGGGCGGCGGCGCGCTGCTGCCGATCCATTGGGGAACCTTCAATCTCGCTCTGCACCCGTGGGACGATCCCATCGAGACACTGCTGCGCCTCGCGCCAAGAAGCGCACGCCTGCTGCTGCCCAGGCTGGGCCAGGCCATCGAACCCGCGCACGATTTGCCCATCGAAACCTGGTGGCGCGGCGTTGATGCGCGGCCGCGCACTTCGCCGCCGCCCGCAGAGGAATTGCCGAAGGGAATGCCCTGGCCGATCGATTGAGGCTCGATCAGCCCGTCATCTTCAACGCCGCTCCCTTGTCGTCGATGCGCTTCATGAGATTTCGCCAGGACTTCACGAAAGCCTCGGCACCTTCCCGCTGCAGGCGCAGCGCCAGCGCATCGATGTCGATGCCGGCCCTGGAGAAATCCGCCAGCGTGTATTCGGAGTCGCCGCCATCGGTGGGCATGGGCGGCGGCAGCGCGTCGATCTTCGACAGCGCCAGCAGGGTTTTTTCGGGCAGGGTGTCGATCGTGTCCGGCGCGGCGAACGCCTCGGCATACAACGACTCCGGCGCCTTGGGATCCTTCGTGCCGGTGCTGGCCCACAACATGCGCTGCGGGCGCGCGCCGGCCGCCGCGAGTTCCTGCCAGCGCGGCGAGGCGTACAACTCGAGGAAGGCCAGGTAGGTGCGCAACGCGATGGCGATGCCGAGCCGATTGTGCAGTTCTTCCGGCACCTGGTCGGCGACCGCCTTGTCCCAGCGGGAGACGAACAGCGACAGCACCGACGCGATCTGCGGCGCGCGGCCGGCGGCGATCCGCCGTTCGATGCCCCTGAGATAGGCGTTCGCGGCCGCGAGCGTCTGCAGCGGCGAGAACAGCAGGGTCACGTTGATGGGCACGCCCTGGAAGATCGATTCCTCGATGGCCGGAACGCCTTCGGGTGTCCCCGGGATCTTCACGAACAGGTTTGGAATGGCTGCCGCTTCATGAATGCGCGCCGCGGCGCGCACGCTCCCCGCGGTGTCCGCGGCCAGCAGCGGCGAGAGCTCCATCGACACCCAGCCATCGACCCCGGCCGTGCGCTCGAACGCCGGCCGGAACAGTTCGGCGGCACGCCGCAGGTCCGCGAGCGCGAGCTCGGTGAACAACGCCTCGCCCGATTTGCCTTCGCGCGACTTGCGCGCGATGTCCTCGTCGTAGGCGCCGCTGCCGATGGCCTCGTCGAAGATGGTCGGATTCGAGGTGAGTCCCGTGACGCCGAATTCGTCGACGTAGCGGCGCAGGCGTCCGTCGTCGAGCATCTGGCGGGAAATCGAATCGAGCCACAGGCTCTGGCCAAGCTCTCGCAGGTACTGGATGGTGCTCATGCGATCTCCTTTTTCCGCAGCCTGCGCTTTCGACGCGGGAAATTCTGTCAGCTGTGGCCTTCTTTGCGGCCTTCTTCGTGGCCGCCGAATTGCTTGCGCATGGCCGACAACACGCGATCCGCGTATCCGGCGTTGCCGCGCGACTGGAAGCGGCTGAACAGTGCCGCGCTGATCACCGGCGCCGGCACGCCCTCATCGATGGCGGCAGCGATGGTCCAACGGCCCTCGCCCGAGTCGGCGACATGGCCGGCGAAGTTCTCCAGGTCGCCGTCCTCGCGCAGCGCGCGGGCGGTGAGATCCAGCAACCAGGAAGAGATGACACTGCCGTGACGCCACACCTCGGCGACCTGCGGCAGGTCGAATTCATATTGGTAGAAAGGCGCGGCGTCGAGCGGCGCGGTCTCGGCATCCGCGACGCGCTCGCGCTTGCCGATGCCCGCGTTGTGCAGGATGTTCAGGCCTTCGGCGTAGGCGGCCATCACGCCGTACTCGATGCCGTTGTGGATCATCTTGACGAAGTGACCCGCGCCGATCGGACCGCAATGCAGGAATCCGCGGGTCGCCGTGTGTCCGTTGGCGTTGCGTTGCGCATCCGGACTGTCGAGCCCCGGCGCCAGCGCCGCGAATACCGGCTCGAGCAGCCGCACGGGCTCCGGCTCGCCGCCGATCATCAGGCAATAGCCGCGTTCGTATCCCGCCACGCCGCCACTGGTGCCCACGTCGAGATAGTGAATGCCGCGCCGCGCGAGCGACGCGCCGCGGCGGATGTCGTCCCTGTAAAAGGAGTTGCCCCCGTCGATCACCGTGTCTCCGGCGTCGAGCAACGGCACCAGCGAATCGAGCACGCCGTCCACCACCGCCGCCGGCACCATGATCCACACCGCACGCGGCGGAGCCAGCGCGCGCACCAGTTGCTCGAGCGAGTTGGCCCCGGAAATGCCGGGAGCCACCACCGCCCGCACCGCTTCCAGGTGCGAGTCATGGGCGACGCAGGCGATTCCGGCTCGCGCCAGCCGCCGCACCATGCTCGCGCCCATGCGCCCGAGTCCGATCATTCCGAGCGATTGCATGTGAACCTCGTCAGCTGAAGGTGCGTACCATCGTCGCCATTTCCCGAAGAAAGTCCTTCGATCCCCGGTACCACGGCCAGGGATACTCGACGCTGCGCTGCGGCCGGTCGCCGCGCAGCAGCGTGAACTGGCGCGTGCGGAAGCCGCGGCGGATGCTGGTGCCGATGTGCTCCTGCCGCACGCCGTACACCGCGCCGTCGAGCAGCACGAACAGCCCGGATTTGTAGTTAGGCTCGGCGTCGAAGCGGTCACGCGTCGCGGCGAAGTACGCGGCGAACACCGGCCCCTTGACGGCCTGGATCTCGCTGCCGACCCCGAGCACGTGGGCAGGATTGCGTGGCTCGGCCATGGGCTCGAACTCGGCGCGGGCCGCGTTGATGGAGACGTTGTAATAATTCCTGGCGCCGTCCTGGCCTGGCTGGAAAGCCGCGACGCAGACTCGCCCGGAATCGGGAAGTCGACCGGTGTCACTTACGAACATGGTGCGGGCTTAGTCCTCTGCCCGTATGGAAAAGTTTTCCGCGTTGCGGAAATTATTCCCCTTTACCGGGCTGCCGCGCAAATCCAAACACCGGCGACAGTTCGTGGACCCGCCCATCGACGGCGGCGCGCACCATCTCCGCCGCGTGCACACTGAAGGTGATGCCGTTGCCGCCGAAGCATAACGCGAACTGCAGCCTCGGATGCATACCCGGCACAGCGCCGATGTACGGCAGGCCGTCCGGCGTGCTGGCGAAGCTGCCGCCCCACGACCAGGCGATCGGGGGCAATTCTTCGCCAAACAAACCCTGATAGCCGGCCGCCAGGCGGCGGATTTGCCTTGACAGCACCGCGTCGCGCGCTTCGGCATTCCTGAAAGGCACGTCGGCACCACCCACCATGAGACGTCCGTCCGGCGTGCCACGCAGGTAGAGGTACGGCCGGGCGCTCTCCCAGATGAGCGGCAGCGAATCCGCGCGGCGCCGATCCGCCAAAGGTTGCGTGACCAGTGCATAGGTGTTGTCGATGTCCGCGACTTTGCGCGGCAGGAAGTCCAGCGATTCGAATCCCGCCGCCACGATGGCATGACCGGCATCGACTTCATGGCCGTTCGCGGTCGTCAGTCGCAGCGCCGTGCCCCGCTCCGCGATCTGCGTCACCTTCGTGCGGGCGAACACCCGGGCCCCGTGGCGCTCCACTCCCGCGATCAACGCCTGCGTGAACCGCACCGGGTCGAGCTCCGCCCCGAGCGCCGACAGGATCGCGCCTGGCCGATGGCAGCCGAAACGCCGCGCCACCTCGTCGCCCTCCAGCCATTCGCACGCGAAGCCGGCGGCGCGGCGCGCGGCGTTTTCGGTGCGCAGCACGGGCACGGCCGCCTCGTCCGCCGCCAGGTACAGGCTCTCGCGCCGCTGGTAGTTAGATATCCTGAGCAGGTCCGGGAAGCGCCGCTCCAGCAGGTCGAAGCTCGCGGCGCACGCCTGGTAGGCGCGCAACGCCGCGGTTTCACCCAGATGCGTCGCGAGATCCACGAGATGCGTGTCGATCTCGTATTGCAATAGCGCGGTGGTTGCGGCGGTACTGCCCGTCGCCACGTCGCGCGCATCGAGCACCACGACGCGATTTCCGCCCGACATCAACGCATCGGCGATCAGCGCGCCGGTGATGCCCGCGCCGATGACGGCGACGTCGCACTCCATCGAGGATTCGAGCGGGCGGCGCGCGTCGCCCATTCCATTGCGCAGCAACCAGTACGGTTCACTCGAGCGGATGCGATGCGCGGGGCTGCGCCGGAAGGGCCACATCCGCCGCAGCATAGGCGCATGCGCGCTGCGTCCGTGTCGCGTGCGGCACCGAGGTCTTGTGAGCGGATTCTGACAACGCCACGGGTCGGGAAGAGATGGCGTCGTAGGTGGCACTTTCCGCGTAATGCGGCTTTCCGGCCGACAGTCAGTGACGCTTGCACCCCTGGAACAACGAACAGATCCTGCGCGAGGAGATCTTCAGCATCGAGCGGCTGGAGCAGCACGCGCACAGCCTGGCGACCGCCCAGGCCGTCACCCGCCAGCCGGGATTTCGGCGTTCGCTGGGCTCACGTCTCCGCAGCAATGAAAAGGTACTGCTCGCCGCCTATCGCTCCATCGCGCGCGCGGTGGACGAAGGCCGCAGCATCACGCCCGCGGCCGAGTGGGTGCTCGACAACTTTCACGTCGTCGAGGAGCAGATCCGCGAGATTCGCGAAGACCTGCCCTCCGGGTTCTACCGGCAGTTGCCCAAGCTGGCCGAGGGCCCGTTCGCGGGACTGCCGCGCGTATTCGGCATCGCATGGGCCTATGTCGCGCATACCGACAGCCGCTTCGAGCCGGAATCGCTGCGCCGGTTCGTGCGCGCCTACCAGACGGTCGAGCCGCTGACCATCGGCGAGTTGTGGGCCGTCGCGATCACGCTGCGCATCGTGCTGGTCGAGAACCTGCGGCGCGTCGCGCAGCGCATCGTGATCAGCCGCGCGGCGCGCCAGGAGGCCGACTTGATCGCCGACCGGCTGCTCGGCATCAACAGCCAGGTCGTCGATCTGAATGCGTTGAACACCTGGAAGCGCCACTCCGGGAAACTAACCCCGGCGTTCGCCGTGCAGCTGGTGCAGCGCCTGCGCGACCAGGATCCGAAGTTCACGCCGGCGCTGGTCTGGCTCGACGAGGCGCTGCGCGCGCAGGGCCTCGACACGGATCGCGTCGTCCAGGAAGAACTCCAGCGCCAGGGCGCATCGAACGTCACGGTGCGCAACATCATCACCAGCATGCGGCTGATGACCGACGTCGACTGGGCGGAATTCTTCGAGAGCGTGAGCCTGGTGGACGAGGCATTGAACGCGTCGAGCGGCTTCTCCGACATGGATTTCGCCACGCGCAATCTGTATCGCAACGCCATCGAGGAGCTCGGCCGCGGCAGCCCGTTATCCGAGCTCGCGATCGCGCAACGCGTGCTCACCATGGCCGCCGACGGTGCCGACCGGCGCCGCCGCGATCCGGGCTACTACCTGGTGTCCGACGGCCGGCAGGTCCTCGAGAAAACCCTCGGGTTTCGCGCGCGCCTGCGCGACCTGCCGAGCCGCATCAGCTTCACCGTCGGCGCGGCGGACTATGTCGCGGCCATCGCTTTCACCTCGGCGCTGCTGCTGGTGGTGCCGCTGGCGACGCTGCAGCAGTCGGGAGTACACGGCGCGATGCTGTGGCTGTTAGGCGTGCTGGGCGCGATACCGGCGATGGAAATGGCGGTCGCGCTGGTGAACCGCGCCGTGACACGCGGTGTCGGCGCGAGCCGCCTGCCCGGCCTCGCGCTGCGCGACGGTGTGCCGCGCGAGCTGCGCACGCTGGTGGCGATGCCGGTGCTGCTGAATTCGCGAACCGCGGTGGAGGAGCATCTGCACCGGCTGGAGATCCACTACCTCGCCTCACCCGACGAGCAGCTGCACTTCGCATTGCTTTCGGATTTCACCGACGCCGACGCGGAGCGCATGCCCGCCGACGATGCGCTGCTCGACATCGCCATCGTCGGCATCGCGCGATTGAATCGCCGCTATGGCCCGGCCGCCGGCGGCGAACGATTCCTGCTGCTGCACCGCCGGCGCGTGTGGAGCGAAAGCGAGCGGCGCTGGATGGGCTGGGAGCGCAAGCGCGGCAAACTCGAGGAACTGAACCGGCTGCTGCGCGGCGCCACCGACACGACGTATGTCACCAGCACCGGCAATACGCCGTGGGTGCCCGAGGGCGTGCGTTACGTGCTCACGCTGGATGCCGACACGCGCGTGCCGCGCGAGGCGCCGCGCCGCCTGATCGGCAAGATGGCGCATCCGTTGAACCGGCCGAGATTCGACGCCCGGCTCGGCCGCGTGGTCGACGGCTATGCCATTCTGCAGCCGCGCGTCGCATTCTCGCTGCCGGTGACCGTCGAGGCATCACCCTTCCAGCGCGTGTTTTCGGGCGCCTCGGGCGTCGATCCGTACGCCGCCGCGGTCTCCGACGTCTACCAGGACTTGTTAGGCGAAGGATCCTTCGCCGGCAAGGGCATCTACGACATCGACGCCTTCCAGGCCGCGCTCGCCGGCCGCGTCCCGGAGAGCTCGCTGCTGTCTCACGACCTGTTCGAAGGCATCTTCGCGCGCGCGGGCCTCGCCTCCGATGTCGAAGTGGTGGAGGAATTTCCCGCGCGCTACGACGTGGCGTCGTTGCGCCAGCACCGCTGGGTGCGCGGCGACTGGCAGCTGCTGCCCTGGATATTCGGCCGCTCGGACGCCGGCGCCGCGGAGTACGGTCGCGGCCGCAGCCGCACGCCGCTGATCGGCGTCTGGAAGATGCTCGACAACCTGCGCCGCTCGCTCACCGCCCCAGCCAGCGTCGCGGCGCTGGTGGCCGGCTGGACGCTGCCGCCCGGCGCGGCCCTCCAGTGGAGCGCGTTCATCATCCTCGCGCTGAACCTGCCGACGCTGCTGCCGCTGTTCGCGGGCCTCCTGCCGCGACGTTCGACGGTCACACCCGGCAGCCACCTGCGCGCGCTGCGCAACGACCTGGGGCTGGCGTTGTCGCAGATCGCGCTGTTCACCAGCATGTTGTGCTACCAGGCCTGGCTCATGTGTGATGCCGTCGGGCGCACGCTGTGGCGCGTGTTCGTCAGCCGCAAACTACTCCTCGAATGGGTGCCCGCGGACCTGCTCGGCAACATGAGCAACACCTTCGGCGGCTTCTACACGCGCATGTTCCGCGGCGTGCTGCTGGCGCTGGCGCTCACCGTGATTTTGATAGCGCTGTGCGGCGGCCGCCTGCCCGACATCGCACTGCCGTTCCTGCTGCTGTGGCTCGCGAGTCCCGCCGTCGCCTGGCGCATCAGCCAGACGCCACCCGCCGCCGCCCGGTCGGAGCTCGACGAACGACAGCAGCACGAGCTTCGGCTCATCGCGCGGCGCACGTGGCGTTACTTCGACACCTTCGTCACCGCGGAGGAAAACCACCTGCCGCCCGACAACTTCCAGGAAGATCCGCGTGCCGTGGTGGCGCATCGCACCTCGCCCACCAACATCGGTCTGTACCTGCTCGCGGTGGTGGCGGCACGCGATTTTGGATGGATAGGTCTGCGCGACGCGCTCGACCGGATCGAGGCCACGTTCGGCACCCTGTCGCGCATGCAGAAATACCGCGGGCACCTGTACAACTGGTACGCCACGCAGGACCTGCGGCCGCTCGAACCACGCTACGTGTCGTCGGTCGACTCGGGTAATCTCGCCGCGCACCTCGTGACACTCGCGGCCACGTTCCGCCAGTGGCAACAGTCCCAGCGCCCGCCTGTCGCGGCAATCGCGGGTCTCGCGGACGCGCTCGACCTGGCGCGCGAGGCGCTGCGCGAATACCCGTTCAACCCGGGTCACACCATCACGCGCGAACTCGTGGAGACGGCGTTTCACGACCTCGACACCGTGCTGCGCCCGGAGGGCGCGGCACTCGACCCGGAAGAGGATCAGCTGGCCACGGCCGCGGAACGCGCCTCGACGCTCGTCGACCTGGTCCGAACCCTCGCCAGTGAATCGCCGGGCGGCGACGACCTGCTCTACTGGGTGCAGGCCGCGCGACGCACCATCGACAGCTGGCGCAGCGACCTGCTGGCGCGCGATCCCGCGGGCTTCATGGTCGAATA
>Ga0070689_100001622_pt1 | contig 14368 bp, 9 predicted proteins | sample KBSS23HmetaG_FD_64669 | JGI IMG/M metagenome (GOLD analysis project Ga0070689, IMG submission 64669) | Switchgrass rhizosphere microbial communities from Kellogg Biological Station, Michigan, USA - KBS S2-3H metaG | ecosystem: Host-associated > Plants > Roots > Rhizosphere ...
TCCAACCACGAGCTTCTTCTCCTCGGCGGACAGCTTCGCGATGATCCGCGGCGGCCACATCGACATCGCGTTGCTCGGTGCCATGCAGGTCGCCGAGAACGGCGATCTGGCAAACTGGATGATCCCCGGCAAGATGGTGAAGGGCATGGGCGGCGCCATGGACCTGGTTGCCGGCGTGAAGAAGGTCGTCGTGATCATGGAGCACTCGGCGAAAAACGAAGCCAAGCTGCTCAAGCGCTGCAGCCTGCCGCTGACCGGCGCCGGCGTCGTCGACATGGTGATCACCGATCTCGGTGTCTTCACGATCGACCGCAAGGACGGCGGCGCGATGACGCTGATCGAGGTCGCCCCCGGCACCAGCCTCGATGAAATCAAGTCGAAGACTGAGGCGAATTACCGCGTGGCCCTCAAAAACAACTAAACCGCGGGATTTGCCGTTTGTCCGGCCACGAAAGGGTCACAGAACGTGGCCAAGTTGCGCCGCTCAAGCCGCCCGTTATAGTCCCGGCTTCAAGCATCAACCGACTGGAACGATCGTGACCGCGGCCACTGGTTTCAAGCGCCTAGGGATCACCATCGCCACCGTCGTGGTGGCGAGTTTTGCCGCTCTTGGCGCGATGGCGCTGCTGATTCCGACCGACACGGTGCGCGAGGCCACCAAGGCAGAAATTCGCAACGTCACCGGCCTCGATCTCGTGCTGCGCGGTGATGTCGCAGTCTCGCTGTTCCCGACCGGCTCGGTCAGCTTCGGTAATGTCACGCTCGGCGACGATGCCAAGCCGGTGCTGGCGGCCGACCGGCTGACGGCGCGGCTTCGTTTCTTCCCACTGTTTGCCGGTCGCGTCGAGATCGCCGACGTGTCGCTGGTGCATCCTCGCATCAACGTGACGTTCGACCGCGACGGTCATTCGAACTGGGCCGGGCTGGTCGATGCATTGGCGCGGGCACTCGGCCCCAAGGCCAACCGGCCCGTCAACGCCAGTTCGTTCACTGAAATCCGCATCACTCAGGGCACCATCGCGATCGACGATGCGGCACGCGGAATCACCGAGACATTCAGGGATGTCGAACTAGCGCTGGCTTGGCCCTCGATCTCCAAGAGTTTCGCCGCCACCGGACATTTCGTTTGGCATGATGAGCCGATCGAGAGCTCGATCACGCTGACGGATTTCGCGGCGGCGCTGGCCGGCGACCGCTCTGGCCTGAAAGTTCGGCTGACCGGCGCTCCGGTCAAGTTCGGCTTCGAAGGCAACTGGAGCACGCAGCCGACGCTCCGAATCGAAGGTACGCTCGCGGCTGACTCGCCGTCGCTGCGCGACACCTTCCGCTGGGCCGGCCTCAAGCAGCTCTCTGGCGGAGGCTTCGGCCGCTTCGCGCTCAAGGCTAAGACCAATGTGTCTGGCGGAACGATCGCGCTCTCCACGGTCAATGTCGAACTTGACGGCAACGTCGCGGAAGGCGTCCTGGCCTTCGCCACCGACGGCCGACAGACCCTGCAAGGCACGCTCGCGGCCGACGAGCTCGATCTCACACCCTATATCAATACCATTCGCTTGCTCACCAACAACGACCGCGACTGGAATCGGGTGCCGCTGGTAATCGACGGCCTGACCGGCGTCGATCTCGACCTGCGCCTTTCGGCGGCGCACATCACGCTGGGGCGCGCCAAGCTCGGACGCACCGCAGTCGCCGCCAATCTGCGCGGCGGCAAGCTGCTCGTGACCATCGGCGAATCGCAGGCATTCGGCGGCGTGCTTAAGGGCTCGCTGGCACTCGCCGCCTCCGACGCCGGTGCCGAATTCAAGTCACAGTTGCAATTCATCGACGTCGATCTCGAAAAGTGCCTCGTCGATATCTTTCAGATCCGCCGTCTCGACGGCCGCGGCGATATCGCGATTGCGATCGACGCCACCGGCAACAACGTGCTGGCAATGACGCGGACCCTGAACGGAACCGCCAGTCTGAACGGTCGGCAGGGCTCGCTGGTCGGCTGGAACGTCGAGCAACTGTTGCGCCGGCTGGAACGCCGGCCGCTCTCCGGAACCGGCGATTTCCGCAATGGGAAAACGCCGTTCGAGAAGCTCACGGCCGAGTTCAAGATTGCCGACGGCGTCGCCATCGTGGAAACCGTCAACCTGGAAGGCTCCAAGGTCCGGCTCGGGCTGGCGGGCTCCGCCTCCATTCCGGCGCGGGATTTCGATCTGCACGGGGTCGCGGCGCTCGCCTCCACCACCGCGGCCGATGCGCCGCCCGCGTTCGAGCTTCCGTTCGTGGTGCAGGGCCCGTGGGATGACCCGATCCTGCTACCGGACACTCAGGCCTTGATCCAGCGCTCCCCGGTGGCGAGCCCGCTGCTGAACGCAGTACGCAATCGCAACACCCGCGATACCGTCCGCTCGGCGATCGAGCGATTGACCGGCGGGGCGATCAGCGCACCGGTCGGGACGCCTGCCGCCGATCCCAAACCTTAGTCGACCGGCTTTGCGAAGGCTTGATCAAATCCGATATCGGTCAATGGCCCGTTCATCCCATTCAATTCCTGCGCCAGGCCGATTAGCAATCTCGATACGGCCGTCGCGCACTGGAAAAGGCTCCTTCAATATCGGATTCGCCCAATCCTGCCATTCCAGCCAATGGGCAGTCTCGGTCACACGCATGAGATGCGCGGCGACCTCAGGATAGAGGTGCGTGGAGACCTGCACACCCGCCGCGGCCGCGATCGGGGCGCTGCGCAGCCAGCCGCTGACGCCGCCGATCCGCATCAGATCCGGCATCACGTAGTCGCCGGCACTCGCCGCGATCGCCCGGTGCATGTCGCGCGGCCCGTAGAAATTCTCGCCGAGCTGTACGGGCGTATCGAGCTCGCGGGTAAGCTGCGCGTAGCCCGCGATGTTATCGTAGGTGATCGGCTCCTCGAACCAGTATAGGCCCTGATCGTCGAGCGCGTGACAGCGGTGCAGCGCCTCACCAAGCGACAAGCCTTGATTGAAGTCGACCATCAGCAAACTGTCTTCGCCTGCTCCCTTGCGGACCTCGCGGATCGCTGCGAGGTCGTCATCGAGCCGGTCGCGGCCAAGCCGGAGCTTGAGCCCCCTGAAGCCGCCTTCGGCGACCAACTCTGCGGCTTCGCTTGCGAGCTTCGCTATGTCGATCAGCCACAGGCCGTTGCTGTTGTAGGCCGGCACCGCGCCCACGGTGCCGCCGAGCAGGACCGCAAGCGGCATCCCCGCGGCTTTTGCCAATGCGTCCCACATCGCCATGTCCAGGCCGGACACAGCAATCATGGTAACGCCGTCGTAGCCGATGAGATTGAGACTGCGGCGGTTGCTCTGGAAATCGGCCAGCGGCGCGAGCGGTTTGCCCGCCTGCGCCGCCGCAAGATCGTGGATCACCGGGACAATCGAGCGCGCCGCATTCTTCAGATACGGCTCGAGATAGCTGCGCCCGACCACGCCCTCCTCGGTTTGAAGGTCGATCAGGATCAGTGGCCAGTCCTTGAACAGGCCGACCTTGGAGACGACGGGCCGCCCCAACGGCACACAGACCGCGCGAACCTCGACCGATTTGAAGGTGAGCTTCTCGAACACGGGCCGCTCCGTTTCGATGTTGAATTGATGAGACGGCGGTCGCGGCAGAATGTAAATTCACTCATCGGTATACTTGGTGGCAATCGCATGCGGCGTTCACGCGACGAGACGCATCGGCGCATCCTGGATGCGGCATATGGCCTGTTCTGGCGGCAGGGCTTCCTGCGGGTTTCGATGGACGAGATTGCGGCTCGCGCCGGCATCACCAAGCGCGCCATGTATCAGCATTTCCGCAGCAAAGACGATTTGATGGCGGCGGCGCTGGCGCAATCCAGTGAGCTCGCGATACAGCGGCTCGAACAGTTCAAGCGTCCCGCAACTGCGGCCGAACTGATCGATACATTCTTCTCCGATCTCGCTGAATGGGCGGCAAAGCCGCGCTGGGCCGGCGGCGGCTTCACACGTGTCGCGGTTGAACTTGCGGACCTGCGTGGCCATCCCGCGCGTGCGATTGCGCGCAAGCATAAAGCCGCGGTCGAGGCGTGGCTCGCCGACGGTCTTACCGCCGCCGAAGTCGCGTTCGCCCGAGATCGTGCACGCGAAATAATGCTGCTCATGGAGGGCGCCATGGCGCTGATGTTGATCCATGGCAATCGAGACTTTGCGAATGCGGCGGCTAGAGCAGCTAAGACCCTCGTTCGTCAAAGCTGACATGTCGGTTGTCGGCACTTAGCGGACATCCGCCTTCACGGCCATATCGCATTGGCCGCTTGGCTGTTTAAAGCAACTTTCTGGCGGAAAGACACAAGACGTCTTGGGGTACGAGGCGTTACCCGCTTGGAAACGTGAGGTGGACGGCAAACAGCGATGGCTAAGAGATCACCCGATCCAGTGGACAGACATGTCGGCGCGCGCATTCGGATGCGGCGCTTAATGCTAAAAATCTCACAGACGCAACTCGGTGACGCGCTTGGACTTTCTTTCCAACAACTTCAGAAATATGAGAAAGGGTCCAATCGCGTTGGCGCGAGCAGGCTTCAGCATATCGCAAGTATCTTACAAGTACCGGTATCTTTCTTTTTCGAAGAGGTTCCTGTCAATCGGAGCGAACCGGCCCAGATTTCGGACGCGCCTTCTCCCGAATCTGTCACTGCATTTGTATCTACGACCGACGGTCTCAAGCTCATCCGAGCATTTACGAGCATAAAAAATACCAAGATACGCCGTTGCATCGTCCAATTGGTGGAGCACATTGTGCGACCCCCGCGCGACTAGGGAAACTCTTGCTACGGCGCACGAGTCTGGTTGTGACACGAATCGAACCTGCCGGTGTGTCCGCTGTCCGGCTGCTGAGGCGGGCAAGGCAGACTCTGCGCGGACAGGCTAAATCGACGTAAATGACCCTGAACGGACATGAGCGCAGCCTGATGGCCTAAGGCCCTCTAAATGTTTCAGTAACCAATTTTCCTAACGCCACCTCCACCGCCGCATGCAACCAGTAGTGCCGGGGATGCGGGGGCTCCGGTGAAACCACACCAAAACGGCAAGTGCTGTACCGTTCGTCCGGCAGGGCCGGCGGATCTTTGACGATGGTCACTCGGCCACATCGCCCGATTCTATCTCTCGCGCTTTTTGGCGTTCTGCTGGTTGCGGCGATCGTTGTCGGGATCGCGATGACGACACACACATTCCGAGATCGCGAGCTGGCCAACAGTGAACGCGAACTAAAAAACACCGCCCTCATTCTTGCCGAACAAACCGATCGGACAATTCAATCGCTCGATCTCGTACTGACCAGTGTCATCGAGCGAATGCAATCCCTTGGTATTTCTTCGACCGAGGATTTTGCCCGCCGAATGTCCGGTCAGGATGTACAGTTCTTGCTTAAGGACAAGATCAGCGGATTGCCACATATCGACGCCGTTTCGCTCTTCGATGCGGACGGTAAAATGATCAATCTTTCGCGCTTTTGGCCGGTTCCAAATCTGAATAACGCCGATCGAAAGTACTTTTTGGCGTTCAAATCGAACCCGAACTTGAAGTCACTGATCAGCGAGCCGGTCATCAACCGCGCGACCGGAACGTGGACCGTATTTCTCGTTCGCCGATTAACCGATTCGAGCGGCAAGTTCTTGGGTGTGATCAACGGAGCGATGGAGCTGGCGTTTTACGAAAAACTATTCGGGGCCGTCGTACTGAACGACCACAGCTCCATTTCTTTGCAGCATAGCGATGGCACGCTGCTGGCGCGTTATCCGCGCATCGAAACGGCCATTGGGGCTGTTTTTATGGGCGCCAATAATGCGCTCGGAGAACACGACAGCGGTGCCGCTCGATTGATCGGTAAAATGGACGGTAAGGATCGCCTGTTGGCAGCTCACCGATTGCCGCATTATCCGCTGGTCATTGCGGTTACTACGGATGCCGACGCTGCTCTGGCGGGTTGGCGGGATCAACGAACCCTATTGATCGGCGGCGGAGCTTTCTCGGTTCTCGCCATAACGATCGTATTTCTTCTCATCGTTAGGCAGTTGTCGCGCGGACATCGATGGTCCAAGCAGCGGCTCGCGCTGGAAAAGCAGCGGTTGGATACGGCCGTCAACAACATGTCGCAGGGCCTGTTGCTGTTCGATGCATCGGAGCGCATCGTCGTCTGCAATCAACGCTACATCCAGATGTATGGGCTATCGCCCGACGTGGTAAAGCCAGGCTGCACGTTCCTCGATCTCATTCGTCATCGGAAAGAGAGCGGAAGCTTTGATGGCGACATTGATGAGTATCATTCGTCGCTGATGCGAGATTTGGCCCGGGGGCAGGCCACTGAGAAAACCATCGAGACGCCGGATCGACGTTCGATTCGTATCCTCAATCAGCCCCTGACCAACGGCGGCTGGGTGGCGACGCACGAGGATATGACCGAGGCGCGAAGCGCCGAGCAGGAACGGGACCGCGACCGCAAGTTCCTGGATTTGATTATCAATAACGTGCCGGCGACGATTATCGTGAAAGACGCCCGCAGCCGGAAATTCGTTCTGATCAATCAATCCGGTGAAGCTCACCTTGGCGGTTCTCGAGACCAGATGATTGGCAAGACTGTGCGAGAACTGCGGCCGAAGCACATCGCGGATATGATCGACGAGCAGGACGAGCAACTCTTGGCGTCGGACGGTTACCTCTTGTTCGACGAACACACCATCAATAGCCCTGGAAAGGATCCTCGTTTCGTCACGTCAAAGAAGCTCATCATCCCCGATGATAAGGGGGAGCCACAGTATTTGCTGAGCGTCATCGAGGACGTCACGGAGCGCAAGCGCTCGGAGGAGCGGATCGCCCATCTGGCGCATTACGATGCGCTGACCGATCTGCCGAACCGCGTGCTGTTTCGAGAGAGGCTCGAGCAATCGCTCAGGCGGGTCAGCCGGGGCGATCGCCTGGCGGTGCTCTACCTCGATCTCGATCAATTCAAGACCATCAACGATACGCTCGGGCACCCGGTCGGCGATGAATTGTTGAAGGTTGTGGCCACCCGCCTGCGCGCCTGTCTCAGGGAGACCGACGTTGTGGGTCGGCTGAGCGGCGACGAGTTTGCGATCATTCAGTCCGCCATAGCGGAGCCGGGTGACGTGATCGATCTCGCGACCCGGATCCACGCGGCGCTGCGGGAGCCCTGCGAGGCCGGCGGCCATCAGCTTGTTGCCGATGCCAGCATCGGCATCGCCCTGGCTCCGGAGGACGGCACCGATCCGGACCAGCTGCTGAAGAACGCGGATTTGGCGATGTATGCCGCCAAGGCCGATGGGCGCGGCATCTTTTGCTTCTTCGAGCCGGCCATGGATGCGCACATGAAGGCGCGGCGCAAACTGGAGTTCGACCTGCGCGAGGCCATCATGTGCGACGGTCTCGAGCTACACTACCAGCCGCTCATCGACCTTCAGGACAACAAGATCGTCGGCTGTGAATCCCTGCTACGCTGGCGCCATCGTGAACGCGGCATGATCTGGCCCGCGGAGTTCATTCCGCTCGCGGAAGAGACCGGTCTCATCATTCCGCTCGGTGAATGGGTGCTGAGAACGGCGTGTGCCGAGGTGGCGCTGTGGCCGGAGCACATCAAAGTCGCGGTCAATGTGTCGCCGGTCCAATTCAAAACCGGCAATTTCGTGCAGACGGTCGTCAGTGCCCTGGCTGCCTCGCGGCTGCCAGCAGGGCGGCTGGAATTGGAGATTACCGAGGCCGTGCTTATTGGCGATGACGAGGCGGCGCTCTCCGTCCTCCATCAGCTACGCAACCTTGGTGTGCGGATTGCGCTGGACGATTTCGGAACCGGCTACTCCTCATTGAGCTATCTGCAGCGCTTTCCATTCGACAAGATCAAAATTGACCGCTCGTTCGTGAAAGACGTCGGAAATACCGACGGCTCGCTGGCCATCGTGCAAGCGGTGATTAGCATCGCCAAGTCGCGCAGCATGGCGACGACGGCCGAGGGCGTTGAGACAGAAGATCAAAAGGAACTGCTCCGCACACTGGGCTGCACTGAAATACAGGGCTTTCTCTTCAGCCCTGCATTACCCGGGGCGGAGTTTTTGCGCCTCATGCTGGCGTCTCGGGAGAGATTGCTCGGCGCTGCGTAGTCCCGTCCGACGTCAGCATCTTATGTTGGCACGAAGCGGCCCAAAAGTCGCATCCGCTGTTTGGTCGCTTTCGGGGTAGGCAGACATCGAGCAGGGCACACTCAGCAAGCTCGCGCTATGAGTACCCGCTCTAAAGGGCGCGCGCGCTGCGCTTGCTCGCGAGCGTCGCGGCAACCACGCCAACCGCGACCACGGCGATCATGATCGTGCAGATCGCGTTGATTTCCGGTTTCACCCCGAGCCGCACCTCGGAATAAATCCGCATCGGCAGGGTCGTCGCGCCTGGGCCGGTCGAGAAGCTTGCGATCACCAGATCGTCGAACGACAACGTGAAGGCCAGCATCCAGCCGGCGGCGATGGCCGGGAAGATCAGCGGCAGGGTGATGGTGAGGAAAGTCTTCAGTGGCGGGCAGCCGAGATCCATCGCCGCCTCCTCGAGGCTGCGGTCGAAGGTCAAGAGCCGCGACTGCACCACCACCGTGACGAAGCTCAAGGTCAGCGTGGTGTGCGCGATGGCCACGGTCCAGAAGCCGCGGTCGAGATCGAGAGCGACGAACAGAAGGAGGAGCGACAAGCCGATGATGACCTCGGGCATCACCAGCGGTGCATAGACCAGCCCCGAGAACATGGTGCGGCCGCAGAATCGCCCGGCGCGGACCAGCACCACCGCGGCAAGCGTCCCGAGCACACTCGCCGCCGTCGCCGATATCGCGGCGATCCGCAAACTGGTCCATGCCGCGTCGAGCATGGCTTGGTCGTGCCAAAGCGCCACATACCAACGTGTCGACCAGCCGCCCCAGATGGTGACGAGCCTCGAGGCATTGAACGAATAGATCACCAGGATCGCGATGGGCAGATAGAGAAACGCAAGGCCCAGCGCGACCGACGTCACGTTGAAGAGCGATGCTTTGCGCATCAACGATCCTCCACCGCGCGCATCTGCAGATGCTGATAGATCAGGATCGGCGCGAGCAGGATGACGAGCAGCGCGATGGCGACAGCGGACGCCACCGGCCAATCTTTGTTCTGGAAGAACTCCGTCCACAGCGTTTGCCCGATCATCAGCGCGTCCGAGCCGCCGAGCAGATCGGGGATGACGAACTCGCCGGCGATTGGAATGAAGCACAACAGCACGCCGGCAAAGATGCCCGACGCCGACAGTGGCACGGTGATCAGCCAGAACGCCTTCCAACGCGGCGCGCCGAGATCGGCCGCCGCTTCAAGCAGCGACTCGTCCATTTTCTCAAGACTGGCGTAAAGCGGCAGCACCATGAACGGCAGGTAGGAATAGACGATGCCCAGAACGATGGCGGTGTCGGTCGCCAGCCACACCACCGGCTCGCGGACGATCCCGAGCGCGAGCAGCGCGTCGTTGAGCAGTCCTTCGCGCTGCAGGATGTTGATCCAGGCGTAAATGCGAATCAGAAATGCGGTGACGAACGGCAGGAACACCGCCATGACCAGCACCGGCTGCAGGCGCCGCGGCGCACGCGCGATGCCATAGGCGATGGGATAGCCGATCAGCAGCAGGATGAACGTCGATAGCGTCGCGATCGCCAAGCTGCGCAGATAGGACGCCAGGTAGAGCCAGTCAGAACCGAGGATTTTGTAGTTGTCGAACGACAGTCTGGTGATGAAATCCTTTATGCCCGGCCAGCCGGCAGCGAGGTCGAGCACCGGCACATAGGGCGGCTGTGCGATCATGGTTTGCGACAGGCTGATCTTCAGCACGATCAGGCACGGCACCAGGAAAAACACCGTCAGCCACAGCGCGGGGATGAGGATCACCAGCCGCCCGCCCCAGTCGCGGCGCGCTTTTTCGCGGCTTGATGCGGCGATCGTCATTGCGGCAGCACCACGCCGGCGTCGGGCAGAAAGCTCAGCCAGACCCGGTCGCCGGTCCCGATCAATTGCTCGGTCAGCCGTCTGCGGTTGGCGACCCTCGCCTTCATGTCCAGACCGTTATCGAGCTTGACCTTGAAGATCGACACGCCGCCCAGATAGCCGATCTCCGTCACGCGGCCGGCGAAACAGTTTTCGTCGCTCGGACGTGGCGCTGTTGTATCGAGCTGGATTTTCTCCGGACGGAGAGCCACCGCGATATTCGCACCGACGACCGCATCGGTCGCCTGCGCCACTCGCAGGCGCCCGGCCGCCGCGTTCTCGATGATGGTCTGCCCAGGTGTGGACGAAACCACCCGCCCCTCGATCAGATTGACGTCGCCGATGAAGTCGGCGACCCAGCGCGAATTCGGCCGCTCGTAGATATCGGACGGCGTCGCGACCTGGGCGAGCTGGCCGCCGTTCATCACGCCGATGCGGTCAGCGAGTGTCATCGCCTCCTCCTGGTCATGCGTGACGATGACGAAGGTCAGCCCGAGGTTTTCCTGCAACTCCATCAGCTCGAAACGGGTGTCTTCACGCAGCTTGCGGTCGAGCGCCGACAGCGGCTCATCGAGCAACAGCACCCGCGGTCGCTTGGCGAGCGCGCGGGCGAGAGCGACGCGCTGACGCTGACCGCCGGAAAGCTGGTGCGGCTTGCGTATGCCGAAGCCCTCGAGCCTGACCAGCGTGAGCATCTCCCGCACTCGCGCCGCGATCTCGGCCTTCGGCATGCCGTCCTGCTTGAGGCCGAAGGCGATGTTTCCCTCGACCGTCAGGTGCGGGAACAGAGCGTAGCTTTGAAACATCATGTTGACCGGACGCCGATGCGGCGGCAGTCCGGAGATGTCCGCCCCGTCCAGCAGGATGCGGCCTTCGCTTGGCTGCTCGAAGCCCGCTAGCATCCGCAGCAGCGTGGTTTTGCCGCAGCCCGAGGGCCCGAGCAGCGCGAAGAACTCGCGTTCGAAAATATCCAGCGACAGCCGCTCGATGGCGACGATGTTGCCGAAGCGTTTGCTCACCGCCTCGAACCGCACCAGCGGCCGGGCGGCTTGACCGTCGGGATTGCCCTCCACCATGCCGGACACGCTAGACGTGCCCGGCCAGCGGCTCAACCCGCCAGTTTCAATTGAGGATGGTCAGTGCTTTCAATTCACAGCCCCGACGTCGTCGGGGTTCAGGTCGTCGATCACCACCAGCCGGCGCGGCAGCGGGCCGTAATAGCCGTCGAGCCGAACGGTCGGGCGTGGCTGGCTGATGATGGCAACGATGCGGTCGTGCAGCGCCTGGATCGACACCGGCTTGAGCAGATACTCGTGCGCGCCGATGCGGGCCGCTTCGACCACGCGCCAGCGGTCGCCATGACCGCTCAGCATGATGATCGGAACATCGGGCACCGGAAATGTACCGGGCGAGCGCACCATGCGGACAAATTGGGCGCCGTCGATGTTCGGCATTTCCCAGTCGACGATCACGAGATCCGGATTGTTCTTGCGGATTGCCTCAAGACCGGTCGCACCGTCGCCGGCTTCGTACACGGTCTTTACGCCGATCGCGGTCAGCATGGTGCGCACGACCTTGCGCATATGGTAGTCGTCGTCGACCACCAAAACCCTGAGAGCCGCGATTTGCGGCTGCAGCAGCTTGCTCAGCGCGGATTTCATGGGCCCATCATTCGCCTCGGACGCCAAACGCACGGCAGTGGATGGGCCGATTGGACCATGGTCCGATTGTTGTGACGTGAAACCGGCCGCCGAAAGCCGGGCCCCCGCGTCAACGGCTTGTTGACCAAGTCAGGCCGGCCAAATCAAGCCGGACGTGTGCGCACGCGCGCCACTGCGGCCTGCCAACCCACCCATTTGCGGGCCCGGGTCGCGGCATCCATCGCCGGCCTGAAGCGGCGGTCGAGGCGCCAGGCTGCCGAGAATCCGTCCGGGTCCGGGTAGATGCCGGCCTGGTACCCGGCGAGATAGGCCGCTCCGAGCGCCGTCGTCTCCATAACCATCGGGCGATCCACCGGCGCGCCCAGGATATCGGCCAGGAACTGCATGGTGACGTCGCTCGCGGTCATGCCGCCATCAACCCGGAGCACCGTACCGCCCGCCGCCGGCCAGTCGGCGCGCATGGCCTCCAGCAGTTCGCGGGTCTGATAGCCGACCGCCTCCAGCGTCGCCTGCGCGATCTCGGCCGGTCCCGAATTGCGCGTCAGGCCGAAGATCGCTCCCCGCGCCTCGGCGTCCCAGTGCGGCGCGCCGAGACCGACGAAGGCCGGCACGAGATAAACCTGCTCCGCGGGGTCGGCCTTTTGTGCGAGCGCGTTGACCTCGGAAGACTTCCCGATGAGGTGCAAGCCGTCACGCAACCATTGCACCGCGGCGCCTGCAACGAAGATCGCGCCCTCCAGCGCATAGGTGCGCCGGCCGCCGAGTTGATAGGCGATGGTGGTGAGCAGCCGATGGCGCGACCGCACTGGCTCGGCGCCGGTGTTGAGCAGCGCGAAGCAGCCGGTGCCGTAGGTCGATTTCATCATACCCGGCGTGAAACAGCCCTGCCCGATGGTCGCCGCCTGCTGGTCGCCGGCGATGCCGGAAATGTGGATCGCGCCGCCGAACAGCTCCGGCAGCGTTTCGCCGAAGTCGGAGGCGCAATCGCGGACCTCGGGCAGCAGGCCGCCCGGGATCGCGAACAGGCGCAACAAATCCTCGTCCCACGTCCCGCGGGCGATGTCGAACAGCAGCGTGCGCGACGCATTGGTGGCGTCCGTGGCGTGCACCTTGCCGCCCGTCAGCCGCCAGAGCAGGAACGAATCCACCGTGCCGAACGCCAGCCGGCCCTGCTCAGCCGCGGCGCGTGCACGATTCACATGATCGAGCAGCCAGCCGATTTTGGTCGCCGAGAAATACGGATCGAGCACGAGGCCCGTCTTGTCCGTGACCACGGCTTCATGACCAGCGGCGCGCAGAGCGGCGCAGGCATCCGTGGTGCGGCGGTCCTGCCAGACGATGGCGTTGTGGATCGGCTTGCCGTTGACGCGGTCCCAGACGACGGTGGTCTCGCGCTGGTTGGTGATGCCGATGCCGGCGATGTCGTTGGCGCTGACGCCGGCCTTCGCCATCGCGTCCCGCACAACCGCAACCACCGCCGCCCAGATCTCCTCCGGATCGTGCTCGACCCATCCAGGCGCCGGATAGATCTGGCGCAACTCCTGCTGCGCGATCGCGATGGGCGCCAGGCCCGCGTCGAACACGATCGCCCGCGTCGAGGTGGTGCCCTGGTCGATGGCGATGAGATGGGTCATGGCGGAGAGGATTGTGCCAAGAATTGTACCATGAATTGCGCCAGCGCGTCCTTTTCGCTCTTGCTCAGCGCCAGTCCGAGCTTACTGCGCCGCCATAGCACGTCGTCCGGCTGCCGCACCCATTCGTGCTTCATCAAGTAGCGGACCTCGGCCGCGCTCAGTGGCCCAAACCATGGCGCAACATCCGCGCGCCGCTTGGCGTCACCCATGACTCGATCGACCCGCGTGCCGTAGGCGCGCACGAGGCGCCATGCCTCGGACTCGTCGAGGAACGGGTAAGCCCGCAAGGTCTGCGCCACGCGCGTCTCGATCGCGTCCCAGAGAAAATCACCGCCCGGCAGCGGCGTCTTCGCCGTCCAGCCCCGGTGCAACTGGAAGAAATGCGCCAGCTTGCCCAGCGCATCCTCGGCGAGCCGGCGGTAGGTGGTGATCTTGCCGCCGTAAACGGTGAGCACCGGCGCGGCGCCGTAGCGCTCGTCCAGTTCCAGATGATAATCGCGGGTGACGTCCTCGGGCGCGTCGTGGCCGTTGCTCGTGTCATGAAGCGCGCGCACGCCGGCGAATGCCCACACCACGTGCTCCGGCCCGATCGGCTCGCGAAAGAACTCGTTCACCGCGCGGCAGAGATAGAGCACCTCTTCGGCGCTCGGCGCCACACCATCGAGAGAACCGGCAAAATTCTCGTCGGTCGTGCCGATCAGCGTGAAATCCCCGGCGAACGGCAGAGCAAACACGATCCGCTTGTCGGTGTTCTGGAAGATGTAGCCGTTGTGATGGTCGAACAGCTTGCGCACCACGATGTGGCTGCCCTTTGCGAGGCGCACTGGCGGGCGCCCCGCCATCCGCAGCACGGTTTCGCTGACGATGCCGACCCAGGGGCCGGCGGCATTGACCACAACGCGGGCGGTTGCGACCTCGCGCAGGCCACCGACACTGAGGATCAGCTTCCAGACATCCTCCCGCTCGGCGCGGGTGACGCGGGTACGCGTACGAATTTCCGCGCCGCGCTCGGCGGCGTCGAGCGCATTGAGCGC
>Ga0070689_100001623_pt1 | contig 14366 bp, 7 predicted proteins | sample KBSS23HmetaG_FD_64669 | JGI IMG/M metagenome (GOLD analysis project Ga0070689, IMG submission 64669) | Switchgrass rhizosphere microbial communities from Kellogg Biological Station, Michigan, USA - KBS S2-3H metaG | ecosystem: Host-associated > Plants > Roots > Rhizosphere ...
GTAGGTCTCCCACTTGTCTGTTCGTCCATCGCCGTTGGTGTCTTCCTCAACGCGCGCGAGCGACTCACTTTGGTAGTACTCGGTACGATTGAAGTGTCCATCGCCGCGAGTGGACATCTCGATTCGTTCCATCGCGCCATCCTTCGCGAAGAACGCGATCGAATCCATGACACCGTTGTGTTGACGGGAGAAGCCGACCCTCTCGAGACGACGATCCGCATTGTAGAACTCCCAGCGATCGATGATCCCGTCCTCGTCCTCGTCCACTTCGATGCGTTCGACATGGGTTCCGTCCATGATGCCGACGGCGTCGTTGCGTCCGTTGTGAGTTGTGTCGAACTCGATTCGCTTGAGCCGGCCGCTCTCGGGGTCGTACTGCGCCACGGTGGTGTCGCGCGGAGACGACGGGGCGGCAGAACAGGCAGTAAGCATCACAGAGAGGACTGTGAACCCGAGGGCCACAACTCGACCGACAAGAGAACACGCAGGATCAGGCACCGCTTCGCCTTCTGACTTACAGTCCACGGGCCAGACCGCAGCCTTGTTGGACAAGAGGTCGACTCCCCAATGGGGGAACCCAGCCTTGTGCGAAACTGAGGGAGCGATTGTTAGTGGACGAGTTCGTTTTGTCAATTGCTGTGTTCCGTCGTTGCGGGAGCGTGGCACGCATGAACGGAGAGGAAGACGAAGCGAAATTTGTTGCTGAGCTTTGCAACACCACAACTCAAACGAGAAGTTGAGGCGCGTCAACGTCCCACTGCCAATCATGTAGCTTGCTGATCCGCCACAGAGTTCGTGATGCAAATTACTCGAGTGTGCGCCCTGATCGTGCAGATCCTCCTGCTCGCAACTCTTTCCGCCCAGGCGCAGTCTGGATCCGGTGGACTGGTCACCACTGCAGGAGTGCATGCGATCGTTCTGGGCGGGCCGGCAGGGACAGTTCGGGTCTACGTGTCCTCGGATGCTGCACCTGGTGACTCGATTGCAGGCGTGGTCGTTGCCGAGCCAAGCGGAGTGACGCCGCAGGAACGCGAGGTCAATCTCCGGCGACTCGGCGGGTTCGTCCTCGAGTTTCAGACTCAGCGTACGCCAGTCTCGAACGGCAGGTATCAGTGGTCGATTCCGAATGCGCTTCGCACCGGGTCGGGCCAGCTGCTGCTGCGTGACCCGGACGGCCAGATCCTTCTGCGCTCGACGATTCCAATCGACCCGGTTCCTGTCCCTCTCCCTCGCGCCGTGGCTCAGACTGACTTCGAAGTGCCGACGGAAGGAGAGACGGGGAAGACCGCGGTGATTCGCGGCCGGTCCGATCGCGAGCTCGCCGACCACACGGTCACGCTCGGCGGGACTAACGCGGAGCTGTTGGCGAAGTCGCCGCGACAAATTGTGTTCCGTGTTCCGGCAACCACTGTCGGGCCCAGTCCGCTTCGTTTCACCGCCGGCGAGCGTGTGATCAATCGGACGCTCCGCGCGTTGCACGTGCGACTGGTGTCCTCCTCGGCGCAACTGTTTCGTGGTCAGCGGGCCGATCTGAGCGCCACCGTCAGCGGCCTGAGTGGCATCAGCGAGCCAGTCATGTTGACCATCGTCAATCACTCTTCGGCGAGCGTGCGAATAGACGGCATCAATCGGCCCATTACCATTTCGCCTGGCCAGGTCACGCCCGGAGGCACCTTCGCCGTCAATCGCCGAATTACAGGAATCCAGGCTGGTCCGTTTCAGATCTCTGCGAGCGTTGGGAAACCGCCGCTATCCCAGTTCGATGCGGTTCGCAGTACGGCATCGATCATGGACACCTGGCAGGCACGGACCGGGGTCGCCATCAGCGCGGAAGCGAGTGACCTCGTTCAGCGTTCCGTGCTCGGCACTCGAGGGGAGCTGGACGAGTTTCTGAGCCAGCAGCAGGCGAATCAAGGTGACGTGCGCGAAGTGTTTGCCGCGATCCTCTCGCACTACTGTTTCGATCTTCGTGACGCCGGGATCGCGCGGAGCCGGGCCGAGTTCCGCCCCTCCCTCGGGATCGTTGTCAGGCCCGTGCTTTTCCAGCAAGGGAGTCAGGGGCAAGGGAGTCAGGGGGACGCTGGTATCACGGCGAGCCTGGTACAACGTCTATCGCTTTCGGACATGGTGTCGCGCCTGACGAGTCGATTCACGGCGAGGCAGGCGGCCGGATACCTGTTCGTCAGGTCGATGCCTCGTCAGGCGCCGATTTCGATTGACGGGCAGCGGGGGAGTGAACTCACCGACCGTCGCTTGATCGCGCCGGTGGGGGAGCACGACATCGTCATAAGGACGTCGCAGACGTGCCGGCAGCGCGTCACGGTCACCGCGTTTCGAACCGAAGTCGTCGAGTGCGTGCAGTGATAGACTCGGGCAACCTTCACTTCAGCTCGTTCTCGACGGACCACACCACTCGAAATCCCAAAGAGGGATCTCGTACCTCAGGAGCGCTGCGGTAGCGGTTCGCGCCCCGAAGGTCGTACGGGATATTCAAGAAGGAGCCTCCGCGCACGACCCGCGCTGAGCCAGTCGCAGGTCCAAGGGGATCCTTCCGCTCCGCGGCGGTGTAGTCGCCCGACCAATCGCGGCACCATTCCCACGCATTGCCGGCAAGGTCGTAAACCTGCTCCGGCGTTTGTGCCCGGCCTTCGCGAGCTGCTCGCAAGGTGGAGCCGCATTCCTGAAAATTGGCGCGATCACATGTGGGCTCTTCATCGCCCCACGGGTACTTTCGCCCGTCCGTTCCTCGTGCGGCGAATTCCCATTGTGCCTCGGTCGGCAGACGCCCTCCAACCCAGGCCGCGTATGCTGCGGCCTCGTACCATGACACATTCACGACGGGATCGGTGTCCCGAGCGAGCCGATCGTGATTCGGATCGAAGCGACGGTAGTCGGCGTTCGTGACCTCGTGATCGAGGATGTCGAACGATGATACGGTCACGCGGTGCTGCGGATGCTCGGGCGCGTCTCCCACACTCTCCGGACTTCCCATGAGCAAGGGACCGCCCTTGATGCGAACCCGACGGTTCAGCGAGGCCTCTTCCCAGTTGACAGCCGTGAGTCCCTGTTCGCGGTTGAAGCGCTCGGTGATTGCTGCCCGCAGGGTTCGTGACTCGCGACTGAGCTCTGGATAGCGAATCGCGACGTCGTCCGCGGCGAACATCATCGCGGCGTATGCCTCGCGAGATCGCACTCCGTTCTGGAGCTGTTCTTCAATCGCGGCGAGCCTTGCTCGTGGCAACGCCAGCAACTGCCCCGGATCGTCGCGGTCTGGCAGACTCGCTGCAAGAAGAGCCAGGGCCTGCTGGCGTACGCGATTGTCGCGGCCAGTCAGCAGCCACCACGGAGTGACATACGCAGCGACAAGAATTGCCGCGACGGCCCACGCGCGTCGCTGTCGTGCGATGCGCTTCTTACGCGAGCGCTGGATAGGCTCGACCAGCGTGTCGTGGCTCAACTCGTAGAACACGCCACCCAGGTGAGGCTCGGGACGAAGAAGGCGCGCATCGACAAGCTGCCGCAGGGTGTCCGCGGACACTCCGTGCCTCTTCTCGATTTCTTCCTCCGCCTCGGTCAAGCGTCGCCCGGCACGGCTGATCAGCCGTTGCTCGCATAACCGTCGGACTCGACGACGCTTCCCGACGTCGATCGATGCGAGCGTGCGGTCGTAGAACTCCTCCAGGATGCGCTGAAGCTGGTTTTCGCCGCCGAGGTCGGTCTCGCCGACTTGAACCCGGGCGCCATCGGTACGAGCGAGTCGGGTGCGCACCTGCTGCTCGACGTATTGACACACCAACTGCAGTTGCGCCGGCTCGACCTCGTTGCCTGTCACGGTTTCATCGCGCTGCCGGCGACGCGCAAGAAATGTGAGGATGCGCTCAACGGCGCCGTCCGTGTACTCGAACGGCGGTGTGTCGAAAGTCGGGTCTTGCAGTGCCGCCGGTTGAACGATCGCTTCGCGAGCGTTCTCCGCGGCCAACGGACCGATCCGGAATCGACGTTGAAGGATGCCTGGAATGTCCCTGGCAAGCTCCTCCAGGTCGGCAAGATAATCCTCCCGCACCGAGAGCACGATCTTGACCTGTGATGCGCTCGTATCCGGCGCCGCTACTCCATCGGCCGCAGCAAGCGGCTGCCGACGCTGAGTCCGACCCCGCACAAGCTCCGCCAGCTGTGAAATGAACTCTCGACGCGGCGCAGGACCATGCAGCGTGAACAACTCCTCGAACTGATCGAGGATGAGCACCGGCTTCAGGAGATCGTCGTCACGCGACCAGAACTCGGCTGACTGGAAGAACCCTGGAACGTCGTGCCCCTCGGCTCCCACGATCTCGGCCCCCGCGGCCCGCACCGCCGTACGAACACCATCGAGAAGTGCTGCGACTGGTCCCTGTGCGTAGTCCGAAAGTCTGATGGTCATCGGCAGGTAGCCGCGCTCGAACAGCGGTCCCACGAGGCCGGCGTTGAGCAGCGACGACTTGCCGGTTCCGGACTTTCCGAACACGACGACAAGTCGTTCGGCAAGCACCAGGCTGAACAGTGAACGGATTTCGCGATCGCGGCCGAAGAACGTCTTTCGGTCGGCCGGGTCGTATTGATAGGGCGCAGTCCCCTTGTATCGGAGCGGCCGATGGTTGGCGCTGCGAAGCGGTTGGACTGTTGCCCGGGCTCGTCGAAAGGCGAGGAGGGCGCCGGCCGCCACTCCAGCAATGCCTCCCAGGGCAAGTGCCTGCGCTTCGCGATCTCCTTCGGCGGTCAGCGAGAGTAGCCACAGCGACGCCGCGACAATCAGAATCGATGCGAGGACGATCGCGAGCCGCGTGCGCGAGGGTGCGATCCGCGAGCCGGAATAGACGGCGACACAAGTGCCCAATGACAGGGCCGGGATCGCAATCCACGAATCCTCGAAGGTGTTCAGCAGCAGGATGCTTGCGACCAGACCCGCCAACATCAGGGCAATCACCGCCAGCGGAAACGCCAGCCAGCGCAGGATGTTCAGTCTCATCGACCTCGGTGTCTGCACGACGTCTCCTCAGCTGGCGCTATCCGGCAGCGCTCTGACGCTTGATCGCGCGGACCAGTTCGCTGAGGCCTTCCGGTTTTCGGAGATCCACCGCATGGAACTTGGCGAGCGGCTCGAGCAGTGGTGCGTCGTCGATGCTGACGGGCACGATGAAATGACCGACGAGGCGCAAGTCGTCCGCCTGGAGTGCACGTTTGATCTCCTTGTTCACGTACGAGGCTTCACGACTCTTGGCGACAAGTGCCTTGCTGTTCAACACCAGGAAGTAGTCGACTTTCTCGATCGTCGCCGCGATCAGGTCGTCCCAGCGGTCGCCGCCTCGCAGGGCGTCCTGGTCCAGCCAGGGCTCGAGCCGCGCCTTCTTCAACGCATCGTGGATTTCACTCGCTTTCTTCTTGTCTTCACTCGCGTGACAGATGAACACCGTGGGACCGCGGCCCGGGCCGGACGTCGCCGTGGAGCTCTCCGATCCCGTTTTCGCCATTCGCGCTGGGCCACCGGCCTGGACGTACCGATCGCGCAGCTCACTAACGAACGCGACCGGATCGGTGTCGACCAGCTCCATCTTGAAGTTGTCGCGGTAAAAGAAGATCGCGGGGTCGCCCTTCGTTTTCTGGTCGCTCTCGCCGGCCTCAATCGCCTCGACAGCAAAGCCACGGCTATCGGGACGCAACACCTTCAGAACGTGGAAGAGAATGCGCAGATACCACTGCCTGAGGCCAAAGCCGAGGAACAGGAAGAGCCGTCCGTGAGTCAATCCGGCATTCAAGTCATTGGGCAGCGGCGGATCGTGCGAGATCAGGTGCGCCAGGAAGTCGAGCAGCTGTAACTCGGTCAAGACCACGGAAGGGGGCTCGTCGACCCGCCCGTACAAGTGAAAGAGCAGCGGGGCGTCGACCGATGCCTCCGGGAGCAGTTCCTCGTTCCTGCCGCGGTAATGATACCGTTCGACCGACGGCGTCTTACCAGCGCGGCGCAGCGCAGCTTCCATCAGCGGGTCGAGTCCGCAAGTGACAATCAGCCGCAACGGCAGCTCGGCGAGCGCATCGTGGAGTGTTGACGGTCGTTCCAGCCATTCACGGTGCCACTCGCCCAGATGCATTTCCAGCGCGAGCTCGTCTTCGCGAGCAACAAAACGCTGGGCAATCCACGCCAGATCGCTGGAGGCCGGATCGAGCCCGCTCAGTCCGTCATCGCCCAGCGCTTCGAGCAATCTCGCGGCAAGCGACTGGGCGGGAACCTGTCGCGGCGCACCAGGAGTGTCGGCAGGAAGGTCCGGGCCCAGGAAGAGGATGCACTCGCCGCGTTCGATTCCGTAGAGAAGCTTGTTCCAATTCGCGAAGGGCATACCGAACGAATTATGCGTCAGGCCTGTTCTGCGTGGAGCCTGTCACATTCCTTCGCCGAGCGGCACCACTTGAATCGCCGCGTCGCGCACCTCCTCGAGGAAGCGGTTGAGCGTGGAGCCTTTGAGCAGAATCTCCCAGCGGCTGCGCGCCGTCTGCCCGAAGATCACATGGGTGATGCCCTCGCGCTTCGCGAATTCGATCAAGCCGTCCGCCGCGCGATCGGCTTTGACGCGGACCATGGTTGCGCCAAGGCTTTCCGACAGCGCGATGTTCCGCTGCAGCGCGTCCCGATCGGCCGGCGTGATCTTGCCAGGAGCCTCTCGTGGCGTTTCGACGTAGACGGCGTACCAGCGCGCCCCCAGCCGACCGGCGATGCGTGCGCCGATGCGAATCACGCGCGGTGCCTCAGCGCTCGAACTCATACAGACCATCACGCGCTCGGGGATGAGCGCCGGCTCCAACCCTTCGCGCTGGCGGTGTGACGCGGCTTTCTCACCGACCTCGTCGGCAACGGCCCGTAGAGCCAGCTCGCGAAGCGTGGAGAGGTTCGTCTCGCGAAAGAAGTTGCCGAGCGCCTGTTCGACCTTCTCGGGCTTGTACACCTTGCCCTGGCGCAACCGGCTTTGCAGCTCCTGCACGGTCACGTCCACGTTGACGACTTCATCGGCGCGATCGAGGAACGTATCGGGAACGGTTTCGCGCACGCGGACGCCCGTGACTCGGCCCACGGCATCGTTAAGCGTCTCGAGATGTTGAATGTTGACTGCTGTCAGCACGCCGATGCCGGCATCGAGCAGGTCGAGCACGTCCAGATAGCGCTTCTCGTGTTTGCTCCCTGGTATGTTGGTGTGAGCGAGCTCATCGACCACACAGAGTTGCGGGCGGCGTTGCAGGATGGCTTCGACATCCATTTCTTCCAGCACGACCCCTCGGTATTCGATCTGCTGTCTTGGCACGACTTCGAGATCGCGGATCTGCGCGTCGGTGTCAGCGCGCCCGTACGTTTCAACGAAGCCGACGACAACATCCATGCCCTCGCGCCGGAAGGCGTGTGCGTCTTCGAGCATCGAGTAGGTCTTGCCGACGCCTGGGGCGGCACCGATGTAGATGCGGAGTCGCGCACGTTGATCGGCCTGGAGCTTCGCGAGCATCTGCTCGCCGGTCGGACGACTCCTCTCGGGCATCGCACCATGCTAGCGCGCGATATCCGAGCGAGCCGGGATCTTTACGAACTCTTTATGACTTTCTCTCTACTCCGGCCTTTCGTGTTAGCGAGGTGAGTTGTGCTCGATCTTGTCATCGTCGGTCTCTCGGTTCTCTTCTTCGTCGTGAGCATCGGCGATGTGGCCGGGTGCGATCGACTGATGAAGTGAGGTCACTCGTGGCCCCTCCGCAGCCTCTCCAGCCTCTCTCCCTCCACAGACGAACAGGCGGCCGTGATGGCCCGGCGCGACGAGATGGAAGCATTTCGACGACAGGATCGCCACGCTGGTCGAGGGCATTCTCTTCACACTTTAATGTCCGCAGCCCGCACGGGCGTGGCTCCTGAATCCCGTCGCTGAAATCCGTCCCGGCGAAGCAGGCACGGCCGTGAGGTTCGCCCGCGCCAGCGTCAGGAAGCGCTATCTGCAGGGCTCACTCGAGGATGCACCTTTGACGGAGAATTGACGGGAATCGGCGTCTGAGGGCCCAGGTGGAACGGCACGCTTGTAACCACGATGTTACGTCTGAACAGCAGCGCACCTTTGATCAACAGCGCGTGCTGGTTGTGGAGCAGATGCTGCCACAGTCGATGCGGCACAAACTCGGGCAGGATGACGGTCACGTAGCCGTTTGGATCGACTCGCTGGACCTGATCGATGTATTCGAGTAGCGGCTCCATGAGCGACCGATAGGGGGAGGTCAACACCACCAATTCAACGTCCTGGCCCCATTCGACCCACTGTTGTTGTAGCGCTGACGTCGCGGCCGGATCGATCTCGACGTACACGGCTCTGACGTCAGCCGACAGCGTGCGCGCATACCGCAGCGCCTTGACGACGGCGCGCTGAATACCACCGATCGGCACGAGTACAACATGTCGGCCCACTGGCTCTGGCGCCCAATCTCTGAGCGTCAGCTCGGACGCCACGTGATCGTAGTGACGCCGGGTGATGGTGAACAGCGTGACCAGGGCCGGAATCATCAGCATGATGAGCCAGGCCCCTTCCGCGGCCTTGGTGATCGCCACGATGACGAGGACGGTCAGCGTGACGAGCGCGCCGATGCCGTTCACGACCGCGCTCGAACGCCATCCAGCCTGGCGCGATTGTCGCCAGTGGATGACCATGCCAGCCTGCGAGAGCGTGAACGACACGAAGACGCCGATCATGTACAGGGGAATCAGCGCGTGTGTGTCGCCACTGAACACCACGAGGAGTGCCGCGGCGAGCACACTGAGGATCAGAATCCCATTCGAGAAGGCAAGTCGATCGCCCTGGTTCGTGAACTGGCGCGGCAGGAAGCGATCACGCGCGACAATGGACGCGAGTCGTGGAAAGTCGGCGTACGCGGTGTTGGCCGCGAGCACCAGAATCAGCATCGTTGCGGCCTGCACGGAGAAGTACAAGACCGTGCCACCACCGAAGGTCGCCCGCGCCAGCTGCGACACGACTGTTTCGATATCGTTCGGGACGAGCGCGTAGGCGTGGGCCAAGAGTGTGATTCCCATGAACATCAGGATCGCGAGCACGCCCATCGCCACCAGCGTTGACGCGGCATTGCGGCTCTCTGGCGAACGAAACGCCGGAACGCCGTTGGAGACCGCCTCGACGCCCGTCATCGCCGTGCATCCGTTCGAGAAAGCGGTCAGAAGCGCAAAGGTGGTCAGGAAGCTGGTAGCGGTGGCCGGATGCGCCAGTTCGTGCGGCGGCGTAATGGCGCCCGCGACGTACCGCCACGCCCCGACCCCCAGCATCCCAAGAACGCTGACGATGAAAAAATACGTGGGCACGGCGAAGATACGGCCGGACTCGCGCACTCCACGAAGGTTACCGACCATGAGGACAGCCACGAAGCCAAGTGCGATCTCGACACGGTAGGGCACCCATTGCGGAAAGGCCGACGTGAGTGCCGCGACGCCCGCGGCCACGCTGACGGCTACGGTCAGCACGTAGTCGATGAGTAGGGAAGCCGCCGCAATAAGACTCGCCAGCGTCCCGAGGTTCTCCTTCGCGACGATGTAGGCACCCCCGCCGCTCGGATAGGCGTGGATCGTCTGCCGATACGAGAAGACGACGATGGCCAGCGTGACGGCGATGACGAAGCCTATCGGCGTCACGAGGCCGAGGGCCGCGATCCCCCCAACGAGCAGCACGCGGAGAATTTCTTCGGTCGCGTAAGCAACTGAGGAGAGCGCGTCCGATGACAGGACCGCCAGGCCGGTCACACGAGACAGGCGCTCGTGATGGGCCTCGTGCGATGGAATGGGCGCGCCCACGAGGACGCGTTTCAGCTGGGAGAGAAACGATGTGTCGGCCACGGCACCTCCAATCGCCGACGGGGTTAGCTGACGGGCTCGAGGTTGGAGTCCTCTACCAGCGGTCTCGGCTGGATGCGCCCCAACGCGTATGCGGCCATGCGCGTGTGGGTCCCCCGTATCGCTCCGCGGACGAAGCAATCTTGGCGATGTTCCGATTATCGGAGAACGCCGATCGCTCAACGCACGGACAGGGGCGTACTTATGAACTTTTTATGACTTTCTACGCGAGACGCGGTCCAGCGCTGCTCCTCTGGAGAATTCTCTCGGTCACTGGGCGGGCGCGGAAACTTTCCCCCAATGCTGCGAAGAAGTGTTTACGCACTCTTTATAGACTCTTGAGCGCTTTCTTACGTGAACTGCTCGCATGATGGTGGAACAAGGTGCGAGGTGCGAAGGTGCGAGACATGAGTACGACAGGCAGGAGTGTGTGGTTCGTAGTCCTGTCACTGTTCTGGGTGACCCAAGCGTCAGCTCAAACGCCGGCGGCGGCTGATCCCAATCCCGGCAAGATGACGCTGACCGGAAGTTTCGATACGGTGAGCACGTACATGTTCAGATGAATTCGTCAGAATTCCACGGGCGTCGCGCTCTGGCCTGCTGCCGATCTGGGACTGGCCGTCTACTCCGGCGATGGCGGACTCAAGAGCGTTGGCGTCAACGTCGGCACCTGGAACAGCCTGCACACCGGCTATACCGGCAGTTATGGTCCAAGCGGCAAGCTGTGGTACGAATCCGACTTCTACACGACGCTCGGCCTCGGCTTCGGCAAGGGCATCTCGTTCGCGACCACGTACACCGCCTACACCAGCCCGAACAACTCGTACAGCACGGTCAAGGAACTCATGTTCAAGTTGAGCGTGGACGACAGCGCGTATCTCGGAAAGGCCGCCGTCAAGCCGTACGTGATCCTCGCGCAGGAGTTCAGTGCCGAAGCCGATGGCCTGACCAACGGCCAGGCCGACGGCGGCGGCAACGCCGGCACGTATATGGAAATTGGCGCGGCCCCCGGCTACACGGCGTCGAGGGCGTCGCTAGCCGTGCCGGTCAAGGTTGGCTTCAGCCTCTCGGACTATTACCAGCTGAATACCGGTACAGCCGCGGCACCGATCTACGCTGACAACAAGTTTGGTTACTTCAGCATCGCCGGAATCGTCACGGTGCCGCTCGGCGGAACGACCGGCTTCGGCGCCTGGAACGTGCACGGCGGCGTCGAGTATCAGGCGCTCGGCGAGACGACGAAGGCGTTCAACGGCGGCGATTCGTCGCGGGTGATTGGATCGGTAGGGATTGGCTTCTCTTACTAACGAGGTGCGTCGTGCTCGATCTTGTCTTCGTTGGTCTCTCGGTTCTCTTCTTCGTCGTGAGCATCGGCTATGTGGCCGCCTGCGATCGACTGATGAAGTGAGGTGACTCGTGGGCGTGGATTCTGTGATTGGGCTCCTCGTGAGCATCGGCATGCTCGGCTACCTGATTCTCGCGATGTTGAAGCCGGAGAAATTCTGACATGACTCTCAACGGCTGGCTGCAGATTCTGTTCTTCCTGCTTGCCCTCTTTCTGGTGACGCCGCTCATCGGCGGCTACATGGCCCGCGTGTTCGCCCGTCAGCGGACGTGGCTCGACTCGGTGGTGCGTCCCATCGAGCGGCTGATCTACCGCCTCACCGGTGTGGACGAGACGCGCGAGATGCGCTGGACGGAGTACTCCGTCGCGCTGCTCCTCTTCAGCGTCGTGTCGATGCTGGTGCTCTACGCGATGCAGCGGCTGCAGCAGGTGCTGCCGTTCAATCCGCAGGGATTTGGTGCGGTCGCGCCGGCGCTGGCGTTCAACACCGCCGCCTCGTTCACGACCAACACGAACTGGCAGGCATATAGCGGCGAATCGACCATGAGCTACTTCACGCAGATGGCCGGGCTCGCCTACCACAACTTCGTGTCGGCGGCAGTCGGCATCTCGGTGGCCATCGCGTTCATCCGCGGCATTGCCCAGAAGGAGAAAGACACGATCGGCAACTTCTGGGTGGACATGGTGCGGGCATCGCTGTGGGTACTGCTGCCGATCTCGATCGTCGGCGCGCTGTTCCTGGTGTCGCAGGGCGCGGTGCAGAACCTGAAGCCGTACGACAAGGCGGCCGTGATCGATCCGCAGACGGTGACGACGACGGCCGCCGACGGCAAGACGCAGACGCCGACGACGATCACGGAACAGACAATCGCCCAGGGACCGGTGGCGTCGCAGGAGATCATCAAGCAGTTCGGCACGAACGGCGGCGGCTTCATGAACGCCAACAGCGCGCATCCGTTCGAGAATCCGACGCCGCTCTCGAACTTCCTGGCGATGTTCGGCATCTTCATCATCTCGTCCGGCCTCACCTACACCCTCGGCAAGATGACCGGGTCGCCCAAGCACGGCTGGGCGGTGTGGGCCGCGATGGCGTTCCTCTTCCTCTCTGGCGTAACCGTCGCATACTGGGCGGAAGCGCGCGGCAACCCGATGCTGACCAAGGCCGGCGCCGATCAGACCGCGACGGCCATGTCGCCCGGTGGCAACATGGAAGGCAAGGAGGTCCGGTTCGGCATCGCCAACACGGCGCTCTTTGCCACCGTGACCACCGACGCGAGCTGCGGGGCGATCAACGGTTGGCACGACTCGTTCACGCCGCTTGGTGGGCTCGTCCCGCTCGCGAACATAGAGCTCAGCGAGGTCGTCTTCGGCGGTGTCGGGGCCGGGATGTACGGCATTCTCGTCTACATCATCCTGTCGGTGTTCATCGCGGGCTTGATGGTCGGCCGCACACCCGAATATCTCGGCAAGAAGATTCAGGCGTTCGAGGTGCAGATGGCGATGCTCACCGTCCTCATCTTCTCGCTCCTGATTCTCACCTTCACGGCGATCTCGTCGGTGTCTCCTGATTTCGGCACGTCGAGCATCTACAACCCGGGTCCGCACGGCCTGTCCGAGATGCTCTACGCCTACTCGTCGGCGGCGGCGAACAACGGGTCGGCGTTCGGCGGCATCAGCGTCAACACGAATTGGTACAACACGACGCTCGGCTTGACGATGCTGTTCGGGCGGTTCTTCATGATCATCCCGCCGCTCGCCATTGCCGGAAGCCTGAGCCGCAAGAAGCAGATTCCGGCGTCGCTTGGCACGTTCCCGGTGACCACGCCGCTCTTCACGGGGCTGCTCGTGGGCGTGATCCTGATCGTCGGCGCGCTGACGTTCTTTCCTGCGCTCAGCCTCGGCCCGATCGTCGAGCACTTCATCATGAACGCGGGGCAGGTGTTTTAGTGGTGCGTCCCTCGATGGGTGGGACCGGCCGCTCCGATGTCGCGGCCGGCCGATAGTCGTCGAAGGCGCGTTGTTATTCGCACGCATTCAATTGAGACGGTCAACGAAAATGGCCACACAAGCACGGTCTATCTGGGATCCGCAAATCGTTCAACGAGCGATCTGGGATTCGTTCCGCAAGCTGCATCCGCGCACGATGGCGCGGAACCCGGTGATGTTCGTCGTCGAGATCGGGAGCGTCCTGACGACGTGGCGCCTGATCCAGGATGCGCTCACCGGCGGCAGCGGCCTCTTCTTCGAGTTCCAGATCACGTTCTGGCTCTGGCTGACCGTGCTCTTCGCCAACTTCGCTGAGGCGATGGCCGAGGGTCGTGGCAAGGCGCAGGCCGACGCCCTGCGCAAGGCGAAGACCGAGACGATCGCCCGGCGCGAGCGCGCGAATGGGACATACGAGGAGATACCGGCGCCGTCGCTGCGCAAGGGCGACATCGTCCGGGTGGCGGCGGGGGACGTGATCCCTGCTGACGGCGACATCATCGAAGGTGTCGCGTCGGTGGACGAGAGCGCCATCACCGGCGAGTCGGCCCCCGTGATCCGCGAATCGGGCGGCGACCGCTCCGCGGTCACCGGCGGGACGAGAGTGCTGTCCGACTGGATTCGCGTGAAGGTAACGGTGAATCCCGGCGAGACGTTCCTCGACCGGATGATCGCGCTCGTCGAGGGCGCCGAGCGGCAGAAGACGCCGAATGAGATCGCGCTCAACATCCTGCTGGCTGGGTTGACGATCGTGTTCCTCATCGCCGTCGTCACATTGCAGCCGTTTGCGATCTACTCGGGCCAGCCGCAGTCGCTGTTCGTGCTGGTCTCTCTCCTGGTGTGCCTCATCCCGACGACGATCGGTGGCCTGCTGTCGGCGATCGGCATTGCGGGAATGGACCGGCTGGTCCAGCACAACGTCCTGGCGATGTCGGGACGCTCGGTCGAAGCCGCCGGAGACGTCCATACGCTGCTGCTCGACAAGACCGGGACGATCACGCTTGGCAACCGTCAGGCGACCGAGTTCATTCCGCTGCCCGGCATCAGCGAGACGACACTGGCCGACGCGGCGCAACTGGCCTCGTTGCCGGACGAGACACCCGAGGGCCGCTCGATCGTCGTGCTCGCGAAAGAGAAGTACGGCCTCCG
>Ga0070689_100001624_pt1 | contig 14363 bp, 12 predicted proteins | sample KBSS23HmetaG_FD_64669 | JGI IMG/M metagenome (GOLD analysis project Ga0070689, IMG submission 64669) | Switchgrass rhizosphere microbial communities from Kellogg Biological Station, Michigan, USA - KBS S2-3H metaG | ecosystem: Host-associated > Plants > Roots > Rhizosphere ...
CAGCGCCTTGGGGTTCGCATCCGCGACCACACCCCGGCGGTGGAACTTCTGGTCGATGACGACGGCGTGGTATCAGGGGCGACCGTGCTCGAGCGCGAATCGGGGCGGACGCTGCGCGTCGAGGCCTCTTCCGTCGTGCTGGCCGCCGGTGGCTGCGCGTTTCAGTCCAAGACGCTCGGATGTGACGTCAACACCGGTGACGGCGCGCTGATGGCGGTGGAGGCGGGTGCCGTCCTGTCGGGCATGGAGTTCTCCAACGCATATGCGATAGCGGTCAAGGGCACCTCTCTGACCAAGACCGCCTACTATTCGTGGGCCACGTTCTACCGCGCCGACAAGACGGTGATCGAGGGTGCAGGTAGCACGAGGGGCCGATCGGTCATCGCGAAAACCTTACTGTGCGAACCGGTTTTCGCCCGGATTGACCGTGCCACAGACGACGAACAGCGCGCGATGCGCAAGGGGCAGCCCAACTTCTTCCTCGTCTTCGACCGGCTGGGCATCAACCCGTTCACCGATTACTTCGAAATCACGCTGCTGGCCGAAGGAACCGTTCGCGGTACCGGTGGTGTGCGGATCGCCGACTACGACTGCTCCACCGACGTGCGGGGACTATATGCCGCCGGTGACACTGCGACCCGCGAGCTGATCTGTGGCGGCTTCACCGGCGGCGGCAGCCACAACGCGGCGTGGGCGGCGTCCTCGGGCAGCTGGGCGGGGCAGGGCGCGGCCGGGTTTGCACTTCGCCGGGGCCGACAGCACAGTGAGCTGCACGCCGTGGGCGAAGCCGGTATCCGCCCGACGGGCAGCGTCAGAATCGGACACCGCGACGTGATCGCCGAGGTTCAGCGTCAAGTGTTGCCCTACGAACTGAACTACCTGAGGAACGGTGATCTACTGGGACCGGCCCTGAAGTCGTTGCACGACACCTGGTCTGAGGTCCGGGCAGGGCTCGGCGCGGACGGAGAGGACCTCTTCAGGGTCCGCGAAGCGGCCGCGATGGTGGCCCACGGTCGGTGGATGTACCACTCGGCCCTGACCCGCACGGAGACGCGCGGCATGCACAAGCGGCTGGATTACCCGATGCAGAATCCCACCCAGGGCCATCGCCTCCTCACTGGCGGTCTCGACGAGATTTGGTCCCGCCCCGAGTCCGCACGGCTGGCCGCATGATCGAGGTCGTCGACCGGGACCGATGCATCGCGTGCGATCGGTGCGTCGACGTGTGCCCCACGCGGGTGTTCGACCGCGGGCCCGATGGGATTCCGGTGATCGCGCGACACGACAGCTGCCAGACCTGCTTTCAATGCGAGGCGTATTGCCCGACCGACGCGCTGTTCGTCGCGCCGCTGGCGACAAGGGCGCCAGCGGACTCGCCTTTCAGGGACCCCGCCGAACTAGCGGCCTCGGGGCTGCTAGGCGGCTACCGCAGGGAACTGGGGTGGGGAAGCGGCCGTGCACTCGGCGCCCGAACCGCTGTCGGGCCAACGTTTCCCGACTGAGGAACGTCGGTCACAGGTCTGCGGCCACCTCGTATACGCGTTGTAGTTCGGCCGGCCCCGTCTGCAAGGGCAGCAGCGCCACATCCGTCGCCCCGGCGTCGAGGTATGCGTTGAGGCTGCGGGTCACCGATTCAGCAGACCCGATCACGGCGAGTTCGACGCCCGAAGACACCCCTTCGCGTGCAAACACCTTCTGGTAGGACGGAATTAAGTAAGTCATACAGGGCCATGGTGGCAGTCGCGGTGTCACGCGCGGCGTCGACATCATCGGTGACCGCGACACTGACCATCGCGATGATCCGCGGAGTGGGCCGTCCGGCGTCGGCAGCCGCGTGATCGTTGGCGCGATGAATTCCCCGATGGTGCGCGGACCCGCGTTGGCGGGTATTGTGCCGTCGGCCAATTCGCCGGTGACCTGCAGCGCGCGGGGCCCCATCGCCGCGACATAGAGCGGAAACGGTGTCGCACCTGCCAACGCGACCGGCAACACCGACGGATCCACCACAGTCAGCTGTGCGCCGCGGAAGTTCACCGTGCGATCGTCGCGAATCGCCCGCAACACCGTCAGATATTCGCGCAGTCGTTGCACCGTTTCGCGCGTCGTGAGGCCGAAGACAGCCTCTTCGAGGAACGGCACCCCAAGGCCCAGGCCGAGACTGAACCTGCCGTGAGTCGCCGCTTGGGCCGTTTGCGCTGCGGCCACGACGATCAACGGATGGCGTGGATTGATTGGCACCACCGAGGTGCCCACTGCGATATTCGGGATCGCCGTCCCGATCAACGCGGCCAAACCGATTGCGTCATAGTCCATTTGCTGGCCCAGCCACAACTGCGACACGCCTGCGTCGTTGGCGGCCCGCGCCTTGTCGAGAGCGTCGTCGACGAGGTTGGCAGCGCCGCGATCGGGTGCGATCAACACTCCTGTCGCCATGGTCACGCGGCCCGGTCGTCGAAGTAGCCGCCCTGCTCGAGATCCTCGAGGAGGCCAAGGCGGGTCGGGCGCCACCCCAGCAGTTCGCGGGTGACGGTACTGGAGGCCGGCAGGTCCAGCGAGAAGAAGACGCCGAGCCAGCCGAAGTGGTCGGCAGCCGCCTCCGACGCGATCGAGGTCACGGGCAGTCCGAGGTTGCGGCCGATGGCGCCGGCGATTTCACGGACCGGGACGCCCTCGTCGCCGATCGCGTGCAGGCGCGCACCCGCGGGCGCCGACTCGAGCGCCAACCGAAACAGTCGGGCCGCATCGAATCGGTGCACGGCGGGCCAGCGGTTGGACCCGGTGCCGGGGTAGCCCGAGACGGCCTTCTCGCGAGCGATGTCGATCAGGCGTGGGACGAAGCCGTGATCGCCTTCACCGTGTACGGACGGTGGCAGCCGCAGCACCGAGACGCGCACACCGCGCGAGGTGAACGCCAGCGCCGCCTGCTCCGAGGCGCGTGGAGAGTAGGGATCGGCGGCGTCGTCCTCCGTCATCGTGCGGCCCAGTGCGAACCCGGCCAACCCGGACGTGACGACGAACGGCCGGTCGGATCCGGCGAGCGCCTCGCCGAGTCCGTCGATGGCGCGCCGATCGGTCTCGGCAGCGCCTGCGTAGTTCGTGAAGTCGTGATTGAAGGCCAGATGGATGACCCCGTCGGCGGACTCAGCGCCCGCGCGCAAACTTTCCAGGTTGTCGAGATCGCCTCGGTGGACCTGTGCTCCCGCAGCCTCTACGGCGTGCGCCGAGAGATCGGACCTGGCAAGGCCGAGCACCTCGTGACCTGCGGCGATGAGCTCCGAAACGACGGCTGATCCGATGAAACCGGACGCGCCGGTGACAAACACTCGCATTGGAACCTCCCATGTCAGCTGCTGTCATCACAGTAACGCTGATGTCAGTCGCTGTCATTCCCCTAAAATCACGGCATGAGCCGGTGGGAGCCCAACGCGCGCGGCCGCCTGGAGCAGGCGGCCCTCGACCTCTACACGGAGTGCGGGTTCGACGACACGACGGTTGCGGAGATTGCAGGACGGGCAGGTCTGACGGAGAGAACGTTCTTCCGGCACTTCGCCGACAAACGCGAGGTGCTGTTCTGGGGGCAGGACGCGCTCATGGCGCTGGTGGCGGCGCACATCGCCGGCGCTCCCGACTCCGCATCGCCGTTCGAGGCGGTGGGCGAAGCACTGCGGGCGGTCGGCGAGATTTTCGAGGGCCGCCGCGAACACGCCCGACGGCGCCAGGCGGTCATCGCCGCCAACCCCGGCTTGCAGGAGCGCGAGTTGATCAAGCTGGCATCGCTCGCGGCGACGATGGCAGAGGCTTTGGGCCGCCGCGGTGTCCCGCAACCGGCCGCCAAACTCTCGGCGGAAACAGCGGTCGCAACCTTCAAGGTCGCCTTCGACCGATGGATCAGCGCCGGCGAGGACGACGACCTCAGCAATGTGATCGGCGACTCGCTCGACGAACTCAAGGCACTGACCGCGGAAACCTAACCGTCCAGCGTCGCTCGAATCGAGGCCGAATTCCGTTGTCAACAAAGGCAGTTCGCGCTGTGCCTGCTGATAGCTCTCGTGACGCCACTCGCGACGACGTCGACGTCACCGCAGGCGACCCCCTGAATGGCGTTGAGTGCCAAGGGCAGTCGTGGTCACGACGCGGGCGAGTGCCTCGCCCCCGGTGCGTCACACTGCTCGGGCGTAGCGCTCGCGGAACCTGCGCAAGATGGACGGGGGATGGTCGATGCTGCGATCAAGCGCCGCCGATTTCAGCGACTGTGCAGTTTCGGGCGCGAAGTAGCCGTAGTCCTTGTACACGTCGATGCGCGTGCAGATCCCGTCGGCGTCGAGTTCGGGGTGAAACTGCATGGCATAGACGTTGTCGCCGACGCGGAAAGCCTGGATAGGACAGTCGGCCGAGTAGGCGAGGCAGGCCAGGCCCTGGGGTAGCGCGCTGGCCCCTTCCTTGTGGCCGCCATACGCGTCGAAAACGTCGGGGAGTTCGGCGAACAGGGGATCCCGGCGCCCCTGCTCTGTGAGAGTGACGGTCAAGGCCCCGACAGGCTCGGGGTAGGTCCGGTCGACGGTAGCGCCGACAACTGAACCGAGCGTGCCGACGCCGTAACAGCATCCGAGAAACGGAAAATCGTGATCGACGATGCGACCGATCAACGGCAAGAGTTCGGATTCGACTCGAAGCTGCGTCTGCGATTTCGAGTCGGCCGGGTCGCTGACGTTGTAGGGTCCGCCGCCCAAGATGATCCCGGACCAGTCGGCGAGATCGATGTCTCCCAACGACTCGTGGGTGAGCCGGATCCGCTGCAACCCGTTCGGGCTCAGCCCGGCGAAGCGCATCACCGCCCCGTACTCGTCGTCAGCCGCCGCGTCCTCGGCGCGGATCGAGAGCAGCAGAAAGGGGGCGTGCCCAGCCTCGGTTGACATGGTTTGCTCAATCTAACGGACGGTGTACGGCGTGCCGGGCATCGCGGCACCATGGACTTCCCGCCCGCCCCCCTCTGCCCGGCCGGCAATCGCGGGCGCGGCAAAACGCACCGACCAATCGACTCAAGACGCGGTCAGCGTGGTGCCAGCAGGCTAAAATTAACGTCCGTGACAAGCCCGTCGCATCACCTCTTGATGCAGGATCGGGCGTTGACGCGCGGGCAGGCGCGTCGGTTGAGCAGGCGCTTCGGAGACGTCGGTGTCGCCATCCCGGCGACGCGGCTTCGGCAGATCGCGGCTGGTGCATCTGCACGCGATGACGAATTGACGGATGTCAGCTTCGCTATCGCCGCGACTCTGATGCAAGAAGAGCAGCGTCTAGCGAAGCTGAAGCGCCATCAGCGTCGAGTCGTGCGGTGGCTGATCGTCGCCGGCCTGGTTCTGCTCCTACTGAACTCGTTGATGTGCATGGCGTACCTGTTCTTCAGCATGACCTTGCACGCATATCCCTACTGAGCGTTCGCGCCGCCGAAATGCCTTGTCTGACGGCTGATCTCATCGGCGTCCAGGCTATCTGGGCCGCCGCAGTCGAGACTCGGTGACCTGCTCCGGCCGGCGAGCCGTCACGAACTGGGAGATTCCGCGTAACTCCTGCTCGATGTCGACCAGGCCGGCGGCCGCGAAGAAGGCTGGCACGGTGGTGCGGTCGAAGACTCTGACGCCGCAGATCGTCGCGCCTAGCTCGAGTCCCTTCCGTACCAGGAGCGACTCGCGTCCGTAGGTCGTCATCACGGCGATCCGTCCACCGGGCGAGAGCACCCGGACCATCTCGTGCAGCACGCCGAACGGCTCTGGCACGAGATGCAGCGCGGCAAAGCAGCTCACCACGTCGAACGCACTGCTGTTGAAGGGGAGGTCGAGCGCGTTGCCGCGCATGTAGACCGCACGGTCGCAACTGTTGTCGCGGACGGCGCGCTCCATCATCGGCGCCGAGCTGTCCAACCCGATGACGAACCCGTCCCCGTCAAGCCGACCGGCGAAGAAGCTGGTGAAGTTACCCGGGCCGCAAGCGACGTCGAGTATGCGCTGACGACCACCGAGATGCAGTGCGGCAGCAGCTCTTTCGCGCTCCGCCGAGAGCGAGATGCCGTGCAGACTCATCACGGCCACCATGATCGGCCGCCAGATGTGCTGGTAGATCGCGGCCACCGACGGGCTGTTCATCGCGCGCTGCGCGAGGCTGGGCCTCGCAGGCTCACCGGACCCGAGCAGGTCGGTGTAGCCGTCGCAATATCGCATCGAGCGCAGCACATCCTCGCGGATGAGCCCGCGCGCCAGCGCAGGCACCCACATCACATCGGATTCGGTCCCCACCCCCGACCGTCGAACGGTCATACTCTCTAGCACGGAACAAAGCTTTGGATGGTTCACCGAGATGTGGTGTCGACTTTGCCGGACCCAGGATTCCGCAAGTGAACCAGCCTCGGCTGCGGGCCGTACTAAAGATATGGACGCTTCCGAAGCGACCCACACCGATCTGCGCGCCAGCGTGACCGTCGATCGCAAAGGCATCATTCATCAATGGGGTGATGCGGTCACCGATGTCGTGGGCTATTCAGCGCAGGATGCGATCGGGCGCAGTCTCAATATCGTCATCCCCGCCGCGTTACGGCCCGTGCACTGGTGGGGGTTCGATCAGGCGATGAAGTCCGGCCGATTGACCAAAGACCTGTTCAAGGTTCCTGCGCTGTGCAAAGACGGGCGGATCATCGTTGCGCACGCAACCATCGACTTGACAGCGGGCAAGAGCGGCGAGACGGACGGTGCCGTCGTCACGTTCGTCGGGGTCGGGGCGCCCTGGCAGGGGAAGGCGTGGCAGGCCGCCCTGATACCGGTTGATGCGGCACGCCGAATCTGGCAGCGAGTCCGCCGCGGCCGCTAGTCCTCCTTGCGGATCAACCGGCCGAGCGCTGCGCGATCGGGTGCGAGGAGCTCCTCGATGCGCGGCTGGTTCACCTCGGCGACGATGATCTCACCGACTTCCTGCTGCACATCGCTGAAGATGCCGTGCGACTTCATCTTCTCGGTCTGATAGATGTTGTCCTCCGTCGGAGTGACGTAGTAGACCGCCTCGGCCTTGAAGCGATGTACCAGCCAGAGGTGGACCAGGGTCATCAGCCGCTTCTGACGCAGCTTCTCGGCAAAGGTGTTCTGATCGCGCACCGTGAGGATGCTGCGACCGTACCGGTCCTTGATGGGATCGACGATCACGTTCGCCAGCTTCTCCTGCTCGCCATTGCCGCGTTCGCCAAAGATGCCGAGCTCCAGCAGCTCGCCGCCCGCACGCAGCGGCCTCAGCTGCACACGCAGCTTCTCGCCGAGTTGATAGTGCTCACCCCACAGCGCCAGCCAATCCTCCAGCAGCTTCTTCGGCACCTCGGTCTGGACCAGATGCTGATGCTGGGTGGAGCCCTTGCCCATCGCCTTCGTGGTCGCCGTGCGGCCCGATGACGCCGCCAGGGCGGCATCGCTGCGCGGGCCGCCGACCAGGGTTTGTGGTGTCCGGTATGGCGATTCGACCAGGCGCATCTTGCGTTGCAGGCGTGCCAACGCGAGCATGCCGTCCTGCCGGAGCGCCGTGGCGAACTCCTCGGACGCGACGCCGTCGACCTGGTGCCCGCCATAGGTGATGAAGTTGAAGACAAAGCCCATCTTGCCGAGCTCTTCGGGGAAGGCCCGCATCTCGTCGTCGGTCATGCCAGTGGTGTCCCAGTTGAACGACGGAGAGAGGTTGTACGCCAGCATCTGGTCGGGGAATTCGGCATGGATCGCCTCGGCGAATTCCCGGGCGTCGGCGAGATCGGCGGTCTTCGTCTCCATCCACAGGATGTCGGCGAAGGGCGCCGCGGCCAGCGACTTGGCGATCGCATACGGGATGCCACCTCGCACCTGGTAGTAGCCCTCCGGCGTCTTGGCGAGCTCGCAGTCCCAACCGACGGCGGCTCCGACTTCCCTCGCCTTTTCGCGGGCGGTGTACAACGGAGCCCGTTCGGCGAATTGCCGCCACCCCGCGACGGTCATGTCGAGCTGTTCGCCCTCGCTCTCACGGAACTCGAGCAACTCGGCCACCGCCTCGCCGTATGTCATCAGCCCGGCATCCAGCTGCCAGGCATCGACGAACTTCGACTCGACCTTGTCGAAGAGCGCATCGACCGATTGATCGGCGCGGTCCTGGTATGCCGACGCGGCCTCGGCGATCGCCGCCGCGATGCTGTTGCGCTCCAGCCAGGCGTCCGCAGTGGCGTATTCACCGTCGGGAAGTGCGTAGAGGAGATGACCGTTCACCTCCGTGACGCCCTGGTCGTAGAAACGCCGCATCATCGCCAGGAAGCAGGTCTTGTACGACGGAATCTTCAGATTTGTGACGCCCAGCAGGAACGGCTGGTCCCGCTCGTCGGCGCGGCTGTCGATCAGGTTCGCAGCCTCGGCATCGGTACGCGCGACGATGATGCCAGCCACCCTCATCACGTCGAGCTGGAATCGAGCGGTGTTGAGGCGCTTGATCTGTTCGTCCGACGGCACCAGAACCTTGCCGCCCTGATGGCCGCACTTCTTGGTGCCTGGGCGCTGGTCTTCGATGTGGTATCCGGGCACGCCGGCCTCAACGAAGCGCCGGATCAGGTTGCGCACGTGGGGATCTCCGCCGTGACCGGTGTCGGCGTCGGCGATGATGAAGGGGCGGAAGTCCGTCGCAGGCGTCGCAGCGCGCTGCTCCTCCGTCATCTGCAGGCGCACGTACTCCTGATTGCGGTCGGCCGTCAGCAATGCGCGCACCAGTCCCGCGGCTTCCTCCGGCACCTGGCTCAGGGGATAGCTGGCCAGATCGGGACCTGGATCCTCACTGATGGAGCCTTTGGCAGAGGTCGCCCAACCACCGAGGTAGATGCCCTCGATACCCATCCGCTTCATGGCCACCGCCTGACCCGGCGAGTAGGGGCCGAAGGTGGTGATGCTCTTGCGCTGGGCGAACAACTCGCGCAAGCGGGGGTAGAACGCGTCCGCCGCCTCGCGCGCCACGATGTAGTCGGAAGGGATCGTCCCTCGTTGCTCGACGACCTGGCGGGCCGAATAGAGGCGAGTAATCCCGTCGAACCGCGGGCTGTCGAAATATCGCTGAGTGTCAGCGACCGCACGCTCGAACGGTGTCTGCGGCTGGGCGTCCGATTCGATGATGGCCATGGGTCATGCTCCTCTTCGAGCCATGTTCGTGACGGCGGCCCAACGTTGGGTCGCTACATCACTTGACGATACGGCGCGGCTATCACCGGCGATGGGGTAATCAGCAAGCGCTAACATGTTCCCGGTAGGCCGTTGCACACGCCGTCGTCGGACGTCGGGCAAGATGACAGGCATGTATGTTCCTGCGCCGCGAGCGTCGTAGTGCTCCGCGGCCAACGGCTGATTCTGCTGCCGACGCGCGTCCTCTCGCTGCGCATCATCGTGATCGTCGCGGCGCTCTCGGTGGTTGCTCTGGTCATCACTCTCGGCGCGTGGGTCTGGATCGGCGTGACCAACGACCAGTACAGCCAGCTGGACCGACGGCTTGACTCTGTGAGCAGTTTGGGGGACATCAGCACCCTGTTGCGCACCGCCGAGAACGAGACCGCCGAGCAGCCGGTCCCCAACGGCGGCCTGGTGCGCACCGCCCGAATCGGGCCCGCCACCGTCTCCGTACCCAGCGACATCGTGTTGCCGCAGTTCGACAATGGCTACGCCACCACCACGATCAACGGCGTCGAGTACCGCGTCCGGACCTTCTCCGCGGGGGTCGCCTCTATCGCCGTCGGCGCGCCGCTGGCCGAAACTCAGCATCGCATCGACGAACTTCACCGACGGGTCTTGTTGATCTGCGGCGGGGTGATCGTTGGCACGATCCTGGTGGGCTGGGTGATGTGGCTGATCATGATCAACCCGTTCCGGCTGTTGGCCCAGCGGGCCCGCGCTATCAACGCCCAGTCCAAGCCCGACGAGGTGCAGGTGCGCGGCGTGCAAGAGGCCGTGGAAATCGCCGAGGCCGTCGAGGGAATGCTCGCCCGCATCGGCGACGAACAGCAGCGCACCAGGGCCGCCCTCGAATCGGCCCGCGACTTCGCCGCGGTCGCCTCGCATGAACTCCGGACGCCCCTGACGGCGATGCGGACAAACCTCGAGGTGCTCGCCACGCTCGACCTCCGCGACGAGCAACGCAAGGAAGTCCTCGGCGATGTCATTCGCACACAGAGCCGTATCGAAGCGACGCTCACCGCACTCGAACGCCTGGCCCAGGGCGAGTTGACCACAGTCGATGACTTCGTCCCGGTCGACATCACCGAGCTGCTCGACCGCGCCGCACATGATGCGATGCGCAATTACCCCAATCTCCATGTGTCCCTGGCTTCTTCAACCACGGTGCTGATGGTCGGGCTGCCCGCGGGCCTGCGGCTGGTGATCGACAACGCCATCAAGAACGCGGTCAAACACGGCGACGCCACCGAAATCAGGCTCAGCGCAGAGAGTTCCAGTGATGGCGTCGAGATCACCGTCGACGACAACGGCGACGGTGTGCCCGAAGAGGAACGCGCCGCGGTGTTCGAACGATTCTCACGCGGCTCAACGGCGGCGCGATCGGGCTCTGGCCTCGGGCTCGCGCTGGTGGCTCAACAAGCCGAACTTCACGGCGGCACAGCCAAGTTGGAGGCCAGTCCGTTGGGCGGGGCGCGACTGGTGCTGCGGCTGCCGGGACCGAGGTAAGCGCGTCAGGTATCCGCCTCAAGCGCATCCAGATCGCGTTCGGCATACAGCCGGTGCTGCCATTCCTCGTTGAGGACGATGAGCAGACATTCCTTGAGAGGGAAGTGCTCCATTCGGGGCCAGCCCGGCTCAGAGCGAGACACTCCGGTGGCGAGCTGGTCGTCGGTCAGTGATTCCAGGAAATGCCGCACCATCGCGTGCCTTTCCCGGCGGACGGTGAGCACCTCTTCGAGTTCGGGTTGCACCTCGCGGTCCCAGGGGATGTCGTCCCAGCCGGGCGCTTCGTCCCATGGCAGATCCAACGGGTGCCACGGGGATGCGTTGCCGAGCACCATCCGGCCGACCCAGGCGGCGTTGGCGAAGTTCAGATGCCGCAGGGTCTGGATGAACGACCATTCGTCGTCGACGTTGACATGAAGCGCCGCGGCGGGAAACGTCATCGCCCGCGCAATGGTGCCCTTCCACAGTTGCTCCAGGATTGCCCATGCTCCGCGGAAGCCGTCGCTGTCGTCAGGGCGCATCTTGGCCCGGTTCGGCATCCGGCGGTTCAGTTCAGCGTCGACGAGCGGCGCGATGTCGACACCGTTCACGATGACGTTTTGCAGTTCGCCGCTGATTTCGACGTCGACCAACTCCACACCGCGCATCCGGCTGCCGTTGAACAATGCGCCGCGGATCTGCGCCCCGCTGAGGTCGACTCCGTTCATCCGGGCCTCCCGAAGACTGACGCGCTCGAACCGCGCGCCGGTGAGGTCCTGATCGTGGAACCGGGTCATAGACACCACGGTAGTGTCGCAAACCACAACCAGCCGTATGGATTTCGCGCGTCGATTACGGATCGTCAGCAGCGCGGTCACGGTATGACAAAAATTCCTTCGCTGACCAGGGGAGAGTTGGGCGAAGCCGACGGTCTGTTGTAAAAGTGACTACAGTGACAATTGTTAACTGAAGAGATCGTGCGGTTAAGGGGTGCGCGTACCCGCACGCCCAAAGATAGGGAGTTCCATGAAACGCATCTTCGCCGTTGCGATCAGCCTGGCGGTGTTGGTCGCCACGCCCGGTTTGGCGACCGCTGACTCGACCCACCAACAAGCGATCAATGTCGTGATCGCGCGGGCGCTTTCACAGCGTGGCGTGCCATTCGCGTACGGCGGCGGCAACATTTCGGGCCCCAGCCTGGGCACCGTCGCAGTTGACACCCCCGCACCTGCCGCCCCGCCCGCGCCCGTCCTGGGCGCGGACCCGCTGGCACCCAACGTCGGCGCCACTGGCCTCAACCTCAGCCCTGTTGGTGCTGCCGTCGCCGAGCCCCGCGTAACCCGGGTCGGATTCGATGCCTCCGGGCTGATCGTCTACGCGTTCGCGGGTGTCGGGATCAAGATGCCGCGGTCCTCGGGTGAGCAGTACAAGGTCGGGCAGAAGATACTGCCGTCGCAGGCGCTGCCCGGCGACTTGATCTTCTACGGCCCCGATGGCAGCCAGAGTGTCGCGCTATTCATCGGCAACGGACAGATGATCGAGACCACCGATTCTGGCGTCGCGGTGTCACCGGTACGTACCGACGGCATGACGCCGTACCTGGCGCGAATCATCGCCTGACGACGAGTCGCTCTAGCGCTTGTCGGTCTGGCCCGACGCGATCGCATCCGCGGCCTTCGTCGCGGCAGAACCTGCAAGTCGACCGGAGAACTCCGGCGTCATCATCGCGAAGCGGGCCAGCGCGCGTTGACGAAGGGGTGCCACGGAGATCTCCAATTTGTCGCGTTCGATGGCTCGCACCACAGCAGTACCCACCTGTTTCGGTGTTCCGGTACCAATCCCGGGCGGCGGCGCGGCGCCGCTCTCGGCGAACATTCCCGCGTCGCGAATCAGACCCGGCGCGATCACCGAAACGCCAACCCCGCTGCTGCGCAGGTCCTCTCGAAGATTGAGCGCGAAGCCCCGCAGCCCGAACTTCGTGGCCGCGTAAAGGGATGCCCGCGGCGTTGAAGCGAAGCCCGAGATCGACGAGATGAAGACGAAGTGACCGCTCCCGCGCTGGAGCCAGTGCGGCAGCAGCTCGCGGGTCATTCGCACAGGCGACTCGAGGTTGACGCGAAGCGCACGGCCGATCTCGTCTTGGCTGAAGCCCTCCAGACTGCCCGAGGCGGGTAGCGCCGCATTGGCGACGAGCACATCGATGTCGCCGGCCTGCTCCAATAACGCGAGCGCCGCGCCTTCCTCGGCGAGGTCGCCGACGAGTGCAGTGTGCCCGCCACCCGGGAGCGATCTGGCGAGCTTCACCAACTCCTCCGTCTTGCGGGAGCTCAGGATGAGCTTCGCGCCACGCGCAGCGAGCGCCGCCGCAATCGCCCTCCCGAGGCCTCCGGTCGCGCCGGTGAGAAGTGCCGTCCTGCCGCCGAGATCCATGTACCGGAACGTACCGGTCGCCGGGCGCCGTCCGCACAGCAAAAACAAGTAGTCCATTACTCACTCCTTACCGGAGCAAAGATGCCTACCCTCATTTGGTCGAAGCGGATCCCACCACAGAAGGGCTTCCATGATCGCCCAAGTCCTTTCCCGCAGCTTCCTTCTGACATGGCTCGATGCGGTCGAGGAGTCACTGTCCGATCTCGCCGATTCAGGAGACCCGCAAGGTCAATATGCGGCGGCGCTCGACGACATCAAGCAGGTCAAGAAGTCCGGCGTGCAGGCGCATCCTGACGACACCGAGGGCGGCAGACGTTCGGGGTGGGACGACGAGGCGGCCGTTGACGAGCAGTCGTTCTTCAGCCGCGACCCGGTGATGAGCCTTCTGCAGTCAGCCGTCGAAGAACTGATCGAGGACAAGTATTCCGGGCTGATCGTCGAGGACGACTCAGCGGACCGTCGCGACGCAGGCGGCTCGGTAAGCCCGGTCACCGGTCGACGGCTGGATATCGGCGATGACCTCCAGTTCGATTCTGAGCGGCGCCTTTTCGGCCCCTTCGAGATCACCGACGTCGGTTGGGTGGCCTCGGTCGGACTGGCCAAAGCATTGCAGATGTTCCGCGATCGCCACCCGTTCAACCCCCGTCCGGCTGCACCGGTCCAACTCGCCGACCGGGCGCGCCTGGTGATCGTCGGCGACTGGGGATCCGGGCTGCCGCGCGCACAACAGGTCGCCCAACACATGCGGGGCGCGATCGACGACGGAATCGCGGACGGTCGCCAAGTGCACGCCATTCATCTCGGGGACGTCTACTACTCCGGCTTCGCGCGCGAGTACAGGGATCGCTTCCTGCGCTACTGGCCCGTTCGCGAGGACGAGGCCAACACCGTCTACTCCTGGTCACTCAACGGCAACCACGACATGTACTCAGGTGGGCACGGCTACTTCAAGACGCTGCTCGCCGATCCACGGTTCGCTTGCCAGCAGCGGTCGAGTTGGTTCTCGATAGAGAACCAACATTGGCGGATCGTGGGTCTCGACACGGCATGGGATGAAGAGGGCATCCACGACCCGCGTACCGAACGCGGCCTACAGGACCCCCAGGCAGCGACCTTGCAGAGCTGGGCCAACGAGGACGATCGCCCGTTCATGCTTCTCAGCCATCATCAATTGTTCAGCGCATACGAACACCCCGGACCCTCACTGCGCAACAAGCTGGCGCCCCTGCTGGACAACGGCCGGATCCG
>Ga0070689_100001626_pt1 | contig 14356 bp, 14 predicted proteins | sample KBSS23HmetaG_FD_64669 | JGI IMG/M metagenome (GOLD analysis project Ga0070689, IMG submission 64669) | Switchgrass rhizosphere microbial communities from Kellogg Biological Station, Michigan, USA - KBS S2-3H metaG | ecosystem: Host-associated > Plants > Roots > Rhizosphere ...
TCGCTGTTGTCCCCCTCGGCGAACGCCTTCTCGAGCGCCGGCTTCGCGGGCTCGGCGGCCGGGCCGTATTCGAGCGTCGCCTGCGCGGCGGTCCCGCGGACGCGGTGATCGTCGGACGCGAGCCCCTTGATGATCGACTGGAGCCCAGGGCCGTCGTGCGCCCACGCGAGCTCGGCGAACGCCTCCTGCTGGAGCGACGGGACGTCGGTCCGGTCGGCCCAGGCGCGCCACTTCGGGATCTGCTCCGCCTTCGAGAGGAGGTAGATCGACTTCCGCTCCTTCGCGGCCGCGTCGACGGTCATCTTCTCGCCCTCGCTCTTCACCGCGAAGATCGCGAGGACGACGGCGCCGATGACGAGCGCGATGCCCACCAGGATCGCGAGCGGCTTGAACCTGCCGCGACGGAAGTTCCCATCGTCGCCGAAGCTCCCGCCGATCCCGCCGCCCCCCGGGACCCCGGCGGGGACGTCGTCGTCCGGCGGCGGCCACTGCGCCGCGCGGAGGACGGGGGGCGGGGCCCGGAGGACGGTAGACCGGACGTGGCCCCGTGCTACCTGCACGGGGCCCTTCGGTGCTCGAGGCGCGGCAGGCGGGCAGTGAAGCTCGTCGGGCGGATGCATTCCGGGCGAGGGTATCCCACGGCGCATGGCGGGGTACATAAAGCGCGCGCGCTCCGCGGCGCGTGACGCACGGCACAGCCTCGCGCCTGCGTCGAGCACCGAAGCGTGACCGGAACCGAGGTATGCTCGTCGGCGTTGCGCACCGTCATCGTCGCCGCGGGGTGTCTGTTCGAATCGGATCGCGTCCTCCTCACGCAGCGGAAAGCGGGGGCGCACCTCGCCGGGATGTGGGAGTTCCCAGGCGGCAAAGTCGAGCCGGGCGAGGACCCGCGGGCCGCGCTCGCGCGCGAGCTCCGCGAAGAGATCGACGTCGACGCCGACGTGGGCAACATCCTCGACGTGACGTTCCATCGCTACGACGACGCCGAGAAGGCGGTGCTCCTCCTCTTCTACGAGGTGCAGAGGCGCCCGGGGTCGCCCGAGCCGCGCGCCGTCGACGTCGCCGCGCTCCGCTGGGCGAGCGCCGACGAGATCGATCCGAGCACGTTCCCCCCCGCCGACGTCGCGATCCTCCGCAAAATCGACGCGCGCCTCCGCCGCCGCTAGGTGGGTGTGCTGCATAGCACACCCACACAGCCTCGCTCGCGACTCGGCTAGGCGAGGACCGCGGAGGCGATCGTCTCCGCGGTGAGGCGGGCGAGGAGGATCCCGTTGCGAAAATGGCCGGTCGCCGCGAAGAGGCCCGGCACCTCCGTCGCGCCGATCCGCGGCTCGTCGCCGTCGATCCACGGACGGAAGCCGCTCCACGTCGTCGCGATCGGCGCGGCGGCGAGCGACGGGACGATCCGGAGGGCACCGTCGAGGATCGACCGGACGCCGGCTGCGGTGACGCCGCGCTGGTAGCCGACGAGCTCCTCCGTCGATCCGCAGAGGACGCGGCCGTCGCCGCGCGGGACGGCGTATGCGGCGCGCGCGGTCAGGATCGTCGCGAGGCGCGGCGGCCGCTGATCGAGGACGACCATCTGCCCGCGCACCGGGCGGACGCGCGGGACGGCGCCGCCTGCGCCGGGAACGAGCGACGACCAGCTCCCCGCGGCGATGACCGTCGCGTCGGCGTCGATCACGTCGTCCTCGAGGTCGACCCCCGTGCACCGCCCGCCGGCGACGCGGAGAGCTCGCGCGTTGGCGCCGACGCGGATCTCGGCGCCGGCGCGCGACGCGGCGACCGACACGGCGCGGACGAGCGACGGCGGATCGACCTGCGCCTCGTCGGGAAGGTACGCGGCGCCGGCGATCGCGTCGGCGAGCTCCGGCTCGATCGTCCGCGCGCGCGCCGCGTCGACCATCTCGGCGCGGAGCCCCGCTTCCGCCTGCCACGCGACGTCGCGCGCCAGATCGGCGAGCTCCGCCTCGTCGAGCGCGACGCGGAGCGCGCCCGAGACGCGGTAGCCGACGTCGACGCCGCTCTCGTCGCGGAGCTCCTCGGACCACGACGCGTACCCGGCGCGCGCCTCCACGAAGCGCTCGGTCCACGCGCCGCCCACGCGGCTCTCGATCTGCGCCCCGAGGATCCCGGCGGCGGCGCTCGACGCCTCGGCGCCGATCGCCGTCCGCTCGAGGACGACGGCACTCGCGCCGCGCCGCGACAGCTCGCGCGCGATCGCGCAGCCGATGATCCCGCCTCCCACGATCGCGACGCGCATGCCGCGCCTGTGTACCACCTCCACTACGGCGCGATCGTCTTCGCGCAGCGGAAGCCGATCCCGTAGCTCCGCTTCTCCGGATCGTCGTGGTAGCGGAACGTCGGACGCACCCACGCGGCGAACGCACCGTTCCACGCGCCGCCGCGGATCACGCGCTCCGTCCCGGTGGCGGGGCCGCTCGGGTTCGTCGACACCTCGGCGGTGTACGGCGCGTGCCAGTCCTGGACCCACTCCCACACGTTGCCGACGACGTCCTCGACGCCGTACCGCGACTTCCCGCCCGGGAACGTCCCCACCGGCGCGGTGTTCGCGTAGCCGTCGTCGGCCTGGTACATCGCCCCTTCTTCGATCTTGTTCTTCTTCCCCCACGCGACGCACTCGGTGCCGCACGCGTTCAGGAGCGCGGCGCTCGGGAGCTCGTCGCCCCACGGGTATTTGCGCCCGTCGGGGCCGCGCGCGGCGAACTCCCACTCCGCCTCGGTCGGGAGGCGCGCGCCGCCTTGCGAGCGGCAGAAGCCGTCGGCCATCGCCCACGTGACGCAGTTGATCGGGTGACGCCCGCGCCCCTCGAGATCGCGCGCGTTGCACAGCGGATCGAAGACGCGCCGCTCGTTCGGCTTGATCCCCGCCCACTCGTTCGTCGTGCCGGCGCGCTTGCACTCCCCGTTGTCGCTGCACGCCTTGTACGCGTCGGTGGTCACCTCGTACCGGTCGATGCAGAACGGGTCGAGCGTCACCTGATGGGCCGGACGCTCGAAGTCGAGGTCTTCCTTGTCGTCCGACCCCATGAAGAACTTCCCGCCCGGGATCCGGAGCATTCCCGCCGGGCAATCGGGCGGCGGCGCGGCGGCGAGCAGCGCGCTCGCGACCGGCGCCGACGAGGCCAAGGCCGGCGGACCGGCGCGGTCAGCGCGGGGCCGCCGCACGAGCACGATGCCGCCGAGGGCGAGCGCGACGACCCCCGCGAGCGCCAACGCAATCGCGATCCAAGGGCCGCCGCGCGCGCGCGCGGCAGGCGCCACGGGGGGCTGCCCGGTGGGCGGCGAGCCGGTCACGAGCGACCGCTCGACGCCCGGCGGCGTCACCCCGGGGACCGTGTGAGGGAACTGGATCGGCTGGAGCGAGAGCGCGGCGCGGAGGTCGTTCCAGAACTCGCTCACGTTCGGGTAGCGGTCCTCGGTGCGCACGGCGAGCGCGCGGAGGAAGACCGCCTCGACCGCGTCCGGCACGGCGAGCCCGAGGCCGCGCGGCGTCGGCCTCGCGCCCGGGTTCGACGACGCGTACGACACGTCGGCGTAGCTCAGTCCCTGGAGCGCCGATCGCCCGCTCGCCACCTCGCCGAGGAGGAGCGCGAGCGCGAAGACGTCGGTCCACGGGCCGGTGGCGCCGTAGCCGCGCGAGAACTGCTCGGGCGCGCCGTACGCCGGTGTGAACGACGTGACCGCGCCGGTCGTGCTCCGGAAGCCGCCGGCGAGGCTCTGCGCGTCCTGCACCACCTTCGCGATCCCGAAGTCGAGGAGCTTCACCGTCACGTCGCCGCGCGGATCGCCGATGAGAAAGACGTTCGACGGCTTGATGTCGCGGTGCGCGATCCCGCGCTTGTGCGCGATCGCGAGCGCCTCGGCGGCTGGCTCGAGGAGGCGCACCGCCTCGGCGATCGTCCGCGGCGGCATACCACGCCCGCGCTCGGCCTCGAGGACGGCCTCGAGCGTCGCCCCTTCGAGCCACTCGAGGACGAGGTACGGCACCCAGTCGCCGCGCGCGGTGGTCAGCGTCCCGACGTCGCGCGCCTGGCAGATCGCCGCGGTGCGTTCGGAGAGCTCGGCGAGGAGCGCCCCCTCCTGGAGGAACGCGTCGACGAGACGCTCCCGCCCCGCCTCGTCGATGTCCCCCATCGCGCGGAACGCCTTGATCGCGACCGGGCGCTTCCAGATGAGGTGATTCGCGCGATAGACGATCGCGAACCCGCCCTCGCCGACGACCGCCTCGATCGCATATTTCTGAGCGATCGTGGTGCCGACGAGCTCGAGACGATCCTGGACCATCAGGGCGATGATACGCGCCGAGCGCCCCCTCGGTTCCGAATCCTCAACGGGCGCCGCGCGCTGACTTTGATCCTGAACCTAGACCCCGACTTTTCGGACGAGGCGAGCCATCGCCGCCGCGTTCCATGCGGCGAACCCGAGGAAAAGGACGATCAGCGCGACCGCCCAGCGGGCGCGTTCCGGCGTCTCGCCGTCCACGAGGAGCCACGATCCTCCCGGGACCGCCTCGCGCGTCGTCGACTGGATCGCCGACTCGAGGCCGCGGTGCCTCGGACCCGCGGCGGCGAACGGGACGAGCCGCCCGGCGAACGAGCTCGGCGGAACGAAGCGCGACGACTCCTGCCCGGCCGGCACGCGCACCTCGACCCAGATGTCGGGACGGCCAGCGACCGGTGCAATGCGATACGAATCGGCCTCGAACGGGCGCTCGTAGCGCATCGAGCCGACGCCGCCGAGGAGCCCTTGCGCGCGCACGTACCGGTTCGCCCCCGCAGCGGCGGGGCTCGCGACGCGGAGATCGCCGAGGTCGGCCGCGGTCGACGGCGACAGCGCGTACGCCGCGTCTCGGAGAAGGGTGACCGTCATCGCGAGCGACGCGGCCACGGTCACGCCGAGGACCAGGAGCGCGATCGATCGCTCGCGGCGCGGCGGATCGGGGAGCGCGATGAGCTCGGGATCGATGTCGTCGCCGTCCCCGTCGCGCGGCGCGGCAGGCGGCGCCGGCATCGGCGGCACGTGCGCGGACGAGGGGGACAGCTCCGAGGGGCTCATCGGGGTTTGCTTCCGAGCGGCGCGCGGCCGTGACCTACGATACTAACGACACCGGGCGCCAGGGATCGTTCCAAAAAATCGTCCATCTTGGTTCGCGCGCCCGGGCAGAGTACAAGGAGAGACCGATGGCGCAGTCCGCGGCTTGTCCGAACTGTGGTTTCACCAAGAACCCGCAAGGCGCCGCGCGGTGCGCGTCCTGCGGATCGAAGCTCGAGGCGTTCAAGGTCGCGCGGTCGCGCGAAGAGGAGCTCGAGCGGCGCTACCAGCAGGAGGGGATCAGCGTCCGCTGGATGACGATCGCCCTCGTCGTGCAGGCGGTGCTCACCGCGGCGCTCGTCTTCGGCCTCCCGATGGTCATCACCGCCCTCGATTTCGAGGGGGGGAACGGGATGATCATCTGCATCCCGGTGTGGTTCCTCGGCGGGCTCCTCGTCGGGATGATCTCGCCGGGGCGCACGTTCATCGAGCCCGTGGTGGCGAGCTTCGTCGTGGCGATCCCGGCGACGATCATCCTCGTCCACAACCAGACGGTCTCGACGATGCCGACGTTCCTCTACGTCATCATGGCGGCGATCGGCATCTTGTTCACGCTGATCGGCGCGTACATCGGCGAGCGGATCCAGCTCGGGCCGCCGCCGCAGCCCGCGGACTGACGGGCGCCGCGCCGGAGGGGCTCGCGAGTGCAATTCGACGTGGTGGTGGCCGGCGGCGGGCCGGGCGGTTCGATCCTCGCCGGACGGCTGGCCGCGCACGGGCGGCGGGTCCTCGTCCTCGAACGCGAGCGCTTCCCGCGTTTCCACCTCGGCGAGTCGCTCCTCCCGCAGTCGATGCCGATCTTGAAGGCGATGGGGTGCCTCGACGAGGCGGTCGATCGCTTCATCGTGAAGCGCGGCGCGCGCTTCCACGACGACGGCGGGCGCACGTCGCGGTACGACTTCAGCGACGCGTTCGACAGGAAGGCGACGTTCGCGCTCCAGGTCCCGCGCGACGAGTTCGACGCGCTCCTCCTCCGCCGCGCCGCCGAGCTCGGCGCCGAGGTGCGCGAGGGGTGGAGCGTCGATCGGATCGTCTTCGATCGCGGGCGCGCCACCGGCGTCGAAGCGACCGACCCGCATGGCGACGCGCACGCGATCGACGCGCGCTTCGTGGTCGACGCGACCGGGCGCGACGCGCTCCACGCGCACGCGACGCGCGCGACGACGAAGGTGCCGCACCTCGACAAGACGGCGCTCTTTTCGCACTTCACGAACGCGTGGCGCGACGAAGGGGAGCACGCCGGGGACATCCAGATCGCGCTCTTCCCCGCTGGCTGGATCTGGTTCATCCCGTTCAAGGACGGGCGGACGAGCGTCGGCGCGGTGGTGTCGAGCGAATGGATGAAGGGGCGCCGCCCGGGAGAGACGGTGGACGCGCTCTACCGCCGGGCGCTCGGCGAGTCGGCGGTCGCGGCCCGCCTCCTCGAGGGGGCGACGCAGACGTTCCCTGCGGGCGCCGCCGCCGACTTCAGCTTCCGCGTCCGCGATCTCGCGGGCGACGGCTGGCTCGCCGTGGGAGACAGCGGCGGGTTCATCGACCCGCTCTTCTCGACCGGCGCGCACCTCGCGATGTACGGCGCGCTCCACGGCGCCGACGCGGTCCACGCATCGCTCGCGGCGGAGGACGTGTCGGTCGACCGCTTCGCCGAGTGGGCGGCGGCGATGCGCCGCGGCGCCGACATGTTCCTCGGGAGCGTGCAGGCGTTCTACGCCGGCACGCTGACCGACTACATCTTCGCGGACAAGCCGCACCCGTTCCTTCGCCGCGCGATCACGTCGATGCTCTCGGGCGACGTCTTCGACGAGGGCGCGCGCTGGGCGAAAGAGATGCGCGCGCGCTTCCCGCCGACGGCGTGACCCGCGAGCGCTCGCGCGCCTTCGCGATCCAACTCGCGAGCCGTCGCGATCGAGCCGGCGCACGCCGATTTCGACAACATGCGACAAGAACGCGACGCGCTGCGTTGACGCAGGGGCTCACGCCCCGGCGCCGCGTGATCGTGCGCGAATCGCGCCCGCTCGCGCGCGACGCCGCACCGTAATTCATCGGCGTTCGACGAAACGACCGCGCGCGGCGCTCGCCGCCGGGAATTAATCGTCTCCGACCTCCGTACAGACGGCGTTCCGAACAGCCTCCCATGCCGACGGAACTTTCGACTCAGAACGCTGATTGAAAATCCGAGCACCGTCCTTGCTTAGCTGCCGGGCCTCGGAGAGAGAGCACCCGCTCGTATCGCGAAATCGGATTGATGCATTCGGAGGTCTTCCCATGAAACGAGCCTCGGCAGTCGGTCTGTCGGCCGCAATCGTGTTCACGCTAGGGGTCACCGCGTCGGCGAGCGCGCTCCCCACGAAGCAGTCGAACGCCGGCGACAGCATTTCTCAGGGCTTCGACGCGAACGACCATCCAAGCGACCAGCCGCAGGAGAGCTGGGTCCAGGGGACCGACTCCGCGGTTCACTCCGTGTACTCGCGTTACATCGAGATCGTTCCGAACTTCCAGCAGGAGCCGGAGTCGGTGAGCGGCGCCGAGATGATCGGCGGGACGAACAACTTCGCCGCGCAGGCGTCGCGCATCTGCTCGCAGTCGACGCTCCCGCAGCACGTCTCCGTCCTCCTCGGCGGCAACGACGTGTGCAACCGGCCGAAGTCGTCGTCGGGCGACGCGGCGGCGAACCTGTACTCCGTCGAGACGTGGACGAACGGCCTCCGCGCCGGGCTCGACCAGCTCGCCGCGTGCCTCCCGCAGGGGGCGACCGTGCAGGTGATGAGCATGCCGCGCGTCGACCAGCTCTACTCCGCTGGCCACGACAAGAGCTTCTGGTGCCCGATCACGTGGTCGCTCTTCAACATCTGCCGCGTCGTGACGGGCGAGGGCAACGCGTCGCGCCGCGCGCAGATCGGCCAGCGCGTCGACGAGTACAACGACGCCCTCGCCGGCGAGGTCCACGCGTACGACGCGAACACGAACGGGCAGAACTCGCGCGGCATCAAGTTCGTGACCGACTGGCAAGGGTCGATCGCCGACGGCGCGAACAACACGTCGCTCGGCACGCACCTCTTCAACAAGAACGAGATCAACATCGTCGACTGCTTCCACCCGAACAAGAGCGGGCAGCGCGAGCTCGCGTGCCTCGCCTGGGCCACCAACCCCGACGGCTCCGGGTCGATCCCGGCTTGCTTCCAGTGAGGAGGACGACCATGAAACTCCATATCTCTCTCGCCGCCACCATCCTCGTCGCCGTCACCGGGTGCTCCGTGGGCTCCGGCTCCGGCGAAGACTCGAGCAGCGCGGACGACGCGGCGCTCACCAACATGGGCGTCCTCGTGCGCGAGCCGGCGTCGACCGTCAAAGACTACCAAACCGGCCCCACGAAGATCCGCCTCTACGGCGTGCAGAACGGCGACGACACGTTCGCGACGATCGCCGACCGCTCCACGTGGAAGACGATGAGCGTCCGCGTCGGCGACACGATCGGCCGCGGCTACCGCGTCTCCGCGATCCGCCCCGGGTCGATCGACCTCGACACGGTCAAGGGGACGGTGCACCTCGCCGTCGGCCACGACCTCGACGTGAAGATGATCCAGCACCGCTTCGACACGTCGGCCGTGGACCACGGCAAGCACACGTGGACGGTGACCGCGGCGTCGATGGCCGACGTCCACACGCGCTACGGCGTCGGCGCGACGGCCGAGGATCGCTCGGCGACGCCCCCGTCTGACACGGGCCTCCCGCCGCAGGCCGCGGTCGCCCTCCTCACGGTCGATCCGAAGGGCGTCCTCGGGCGCCTCGGCTTCCACGACGGCGACGTCCTCCTGTCGATGAACGACACGCCGCTCACCGCGGCCGACCTCGAGAAGATCGCGGATCGCGTCACCCACCCGGGCACCGTGACGCTCGTCGTCTCGGATCAGGGCGCCCGCCACCCGGTGACGATCACCGTCCGCTGATCATCAGGAGCAGAATCGAAAAGGCCCCGCGGAGCGACACGCTCCCGGGGCCTTTTTCGTTGCTCCGATCCAATCCCCAACCCCCGATCCCAGCCTCGCACGCGCACCCGCACCCGCACGACACGCCCCTCGAGCGCAACCTCCACGCAGCGATGAACGCTGGTGCGGGTGCGCGTGGCGAGTGCGGGATCGCGTCTGGGGCTGGCCGGCTGGGGAGCTCGAGGGGAGCGGCCGCGCTCCCCTCGAAACCAGACTAATTGTCCTTCTGATCGCGGACGCGGGCGGCCTTGCCCTGGAGGTCGCGGAGGTAGAAGAGACGGGCGCGGCGGACGACGCCCTTCGAGACGATCTCGACCTTCTCGATGCGCGGCGAGTGGCTCAGGAACACGCGCTCGACGCCGACGTTGAAACTGATCTTCCGCACGGTGAACGTGCTGCGCGCGCCGGCGCGGTGGCGCTTGATCACGACGCCCTGGAAGACCTGCACGCGATCCTTGTCGCCTTCGACAATGCGGTAGTGCACGCGGACGGTGTCTCCGACGCGGAAGTCAGGGAGGCCCGTGCGGAGCTGGGCGGACTCAATCTCGGCGATCTTCGGATGCGTGTTCACGGCGTGCCTCGTCGGACGCGGGCCGCTATCGACCCGTGGAAGGAGCGGCCTTAAAGCACGGGAAATACTCGCTGTCAACGAGCCGCGGAGGTCCGTGAGGAAGCGCTGCAGCCGCGACCGTGCCGGAAAGGCTCCCACGGTCCGCCGCGCCGCGCTATGCACGGAGTCATGCCCCTCAGCATCGGCGACGAAGCCCCCGACATCGTGTCCACGACCCACAAGGGCGAGCCGCTCAAGCTCCGCGATTTCCGCGGCAAGAAGAACGTCGTCCTCTACTTTTACCCGGGCGACTTCACGCCGGTGTGTACGTCCGAGGCGTGCGGCTTCCGGGACATGTACGAAGAGCTCGTCGGCAAAGGGACCGAGGTGATCGGCGTCTCGATCGACTCGGCGGAGAGCCACAACAAGTTCGCCGCGAAGTACGGCCTCGCGTTTCCGCTCCTCTCCGACCCGAACAAGGAGATCGCGAAGAAGTACGAGGCCATCGGCTTTCTCACGACGATCCTCGGGCGCGTCTCGCGGGTCACGTTCGTGATCGACCGCGACGGAAAAATCGCCGGGATTTTCCGCGGCGAGCTCTCCGCGAAGAAGCACTACGAAGGGGTCCGCGCGCAGCTCAAGGCGCTCGAGGAGAAGCAAACGTCGAGCTGAAACCCTTGACGCGGCGGCGTTCCCGGTGAAAATGCGCCGCCTCTTCATCGCCTGAGCAGCGTGGGGCTCCGTTTTTCGCGGCGCCCCCCGGTCACCGGACCCGCCCGTCTTCGCTCGACGCGCCCCGGTCGAACGGTCCTCTCCACACGGAGACACGAACGCCGCGCGGGCCGCCTCGTGAACCCTTTCGGAGCGAAAAGGTCGGTCGACGTGAACAAGAACCCCGGAATTTACGGCAAAAAGCTCGGCTGCACGCAGCTCTTCAAAGAAGACGGCACGGTGCAGCGAGTCACGGTGATCGAGGCCGGTCCCGTGGTGGTGGTCGGAAAGCGGACGGAGGAGAAGGACGGGTACACCGCGCTCGTCCTCGGCCTCGGTGAGCGCAAAGAGAAGCACACGACGAAGCCCGTCGCCGGGATGTACAAGAAGGCGAACCAGACGCCGAAGCGCGTGCTCAAGGAGCTCCGGTGCAAGCCGGAGTTCGGCGCGAAGTTCGAGGTCGGACAGACCGTCGCGTTGAACGAGATCTTCGAGGTCGGCCAGTACGTCGACGCGCGCGGGACGACGCGCGGCCGCGGCTTCACCGGCGTCATGCGGCGGTGGAACTTCGCCGGCGGCGTCGGCTCGCACGGCACGCACGAGTACTTCCGCCACGGCGGGTCGATCGGTACGAACATGACGCCGGGGCGCACGCTCCCCAACTTGAAGATGAGCGGGCACTACGGCGACGAGACGGTCAGCGTCCTCAACTTGAAGGTCGCGCGGATCGACGCGGACAAGCACCTCCTCATGATCGAAGGCGCTGTCCCGGGCGCGAAGAACGGCACCGTCCTCATTCGTCACGCCGTGAAGCGCGTGGGTGACCGCGCGAAGTACCGCCCGCCGGTCGTTCAGGGGAAGAAGGGGAAGTAGATCGCCGAGCTCTGTGCGTTCGTGCGGACCTGCACGAACGCCTAGCGACGACGGGGCCACCTTCCTCACGGACCGCTTGGTGCGGGCCGCGAGAGCAAGGGAGGCCCCTGGAGGACGGTAGACCGGACGTGGCCCCGTGCTACCCGCACGGGGCCCGTCGGATTTTTTGTCGTGGCAAGATGCCACGCGCGGTGCGCTTCGCCTCGATCGCGCGGCCCGCGCAACGTGCGTGCATGGCGCACGGATTGCGCGCACGACACCTCGATCCCGGCCGGTCGCTCGCCTTCGCGGCGGCGCGCCGCGCGCGATTTTTGTGATCGCGGCGGGCGACGCGGCGCCGCGGCATGCCTGCTGCTTCAACCGCGGATCGTCAAGGCCATCAAACCGAGGAGGAACTCCGTGGAATCTCCTTTCCGACTCACGTTCCGCGACTATCCACCCTCCGACGCGCTCGCGCACTACGTCGAGCGACGCGTCGATCGTCTGGAGCACATCTGCGATCGAATCATCTCGTGTCACGTCGTCCTCGAAGAGCCCCATCGCCGGCAGCAACACGGAAAGAAGTACCTGGCGCGCGTGGACCTCGTCGTCCCCGGCGCCGAGCTCGTCGCGCGGAAGAACCTGGGTGACAGCCGCGATCACGAAGACGCCTACGCCGCGGTGGACGCCGCGTTCGACGACGCCGATCGCCTCCTTTACGATTACATGCATCGCGTGCGGCGCGACGTGAAGCACCACGAGACGACGCCGCACGCCCACGTGAGCAAGCTCTTTCCGCGCGCGGGGTACGGCTTCTTGCAGACGCGCGACGGACGCGAGGTCTACTTCCACGCGCACAGCGTCCTCCGCGGCCAGTTCCATCGACTCCGGATCGGGACCACCGTGCGCTTCGCCGAGGAAGACGGCGAGAAGGGACCGCAGGCGAGCACCGTCGCGATCTCGCGGCGAAAGCTCCGTCACGCCGCCATGTCCGCGCTCCGCGACTGGCTCCACGGATAACCGCGCGCCTATGATGCGCGGCGATGGGTCGTGCTCGCCGCGCGCCGCCGGGCCCCGTGCAGATAGCACGGGGCCACGTCCGGTCTACCGTCCTCCAGCGCCCTCGCACCGTCGCGTTCGCGGCGATCGCGGCGTCCATCGTGGGCGGCGCGTGCGGGCGCGCGCGCGAGCCCGCGCCGCTGGCGGTGCGATCGTGCGCCGTCGAGGACGACCTCGGCGTGCGCTGCCACCTCTTCTGCCGTGAAGGCGGGAGCTGCGTCGACTACGACCCCGCGCGACCCGTCGAGATCGCAGGCGAGGATGGGCGAAGGCTCCCCCACGCGGCGCTCGTCGGGACCACCGTCGACGGCAAGCTCGATCCCGGGCGCCGCTCGCCCGTCGACACGGTGGTCGTGCACGCGACGGAGCTCACGCTTACCGAGAGCGGGCGGACGCTCTTCGACGACCCCGGGAAGAGCATCCACTTCATGGTCGACGCGCGCGGGCGGATCTATCAGCTCGCGAGCGTCACCGACACCGCGTGGCACGCGGCGAACCGCGTCGTCAACGCGCGCTCGATCGGGATCGAGCACGTCGGGTGCAGCCTCGCGCAAGGGTGCGAGGACGACGCGCGCCGGAGCGGCGCCGTCGCGCCGTACACGCCCGCGACGATCGCGGCGAGCGCCACGCTCGTCCGCGCTCTCGCGCGCCGCTTCCCCGCCATCGCCATCGACCGCCGGCACGTCATCGGCCACGACCAGGTCGCCAACCGAACGCGGATCGCCGAAGACGCGCCGCCGTGCGCCGCGTCGGTCGATGCGTGTGAAGCGGACCCCAGCTACGGGGGGGCGAACCACCACGTGGATCCCGGGCTCACGTGGGATTGGTGCGGCTACATGGCCGCGATCGGCGGAGCGTGCCGCGACGAGCTCGACGCGTGCCCGCGGCGCGACGGCGCCTGGGCGTGCGCCGAGAACGTCGACGATCCGTCGGGCGACGGCGGCGCGCTCTTCGGCACCGCCGCGCTTCGTTGCGTCCGCGTCGAGCGGCGCGAAATGGGCGTCATGCGATCGCGCTGGATCGCGGAACAGATGCCGTGCTCGGCGCCGTGCCGCGCGCGCGCCGTCGGCGGCTGCGGCGAACCGCGCTGACGCTGCTCAATCTTCGCTGGACCAGAATCGGGCGCCGCGGTGGCGCGGCAGCGACTCTCCGGTCTGAAACGTCTCTTCCCAGGCGATCTCGTCGACGTCGAGGAGGGTCTCGCGTCCGCCCTGCGGGGCCGGCGCCGCCGACTCGGACGAGACCGTGGAGGACGTCGATGCGCTCGCGTGCACTTCGAAGAGGTCGACGAGGGTCTGCATGGCTGCACCCGAGAATAGAGCAAACCGCGTACCGGCGATCGTCTCCGCGGCGCCCCGCGGGATTTTTGCTTTCCCGAGTCGCCGCGGCTGGATCGCCGCGGATCCTGTGATCCTGCCGAAGATCCTGCCATCGCGCGCAGGTACGGCTAATCTCGACCTGCCCGAGACCGCGAAATGGCGCGACAGAACCCGTACGGCAAACCGGATCGATTCACCCGCGAAGCCAAAAAAGCGGGCTTTCCCGCGCGCAGTGTATTCAAACTGGAGGAAATCGACCGCCGTGTCCGACTCCTTCGGCCCGGAATGCGCGTCCTCGACCTCGGCGCCGCGCCGGGGAGCTGGGCGATGTACGCGGCGAACCGGATCGGCCCCGCGGGACGCCTCCTCGCGATCGACCTGAAGCCGCTCGAGATCGGCCTCCCGCGCCACGCGCTCTTCGTCCAGGGCGACGCGCTGTCGCTCGAGAACGAATCGCTCGCGACGTTCGCGCCGTACGACGTCGTCCTCAGCGACATGGCGCCGAGCACGACGGGGAACCGCCTCGGCGACCAGACGCGGAGCTTCGAGCTCTTCATGCGCGCGCTCGCCATTGCGGCTACCCTGGTGAGAGTGGGCGGGGCGTTCGTCGGCAAGATCTTCATGGGGGAGGACCTGCCGCTCGCCCGCGCCGAGCTTCGTCGACACTTCGCGACCGAGCGGCTCCTTCGCCCCGAGGGGACGCGGAGCGTGAGCTACGAGCTCTTCGTGGTCGGGCTCGGCAGACGTGAACACACGAGCGCGGA
>Ga0070689_100001629_pt1 | contig 14347 bp, 9 predicted proteins | sample KBSS23HmetaG_FD_64669 | JGI IMG/M metagenome (GOLD analysis project Ga0070689, IMG submission 64669) | Switchgrass rhizosphere microbial communities from Kellogg Biological Station, Michigan, USA - KBS S2-3H metaG | ecosystem: Host-associated > Plants > Roots > Rhizosphere ...
GGCATCGAGTCGCGGCTCCAACCATTCATCCTCCAACATAATGGTATGCAAGGCCGCCAAGGTATTTGAGGCCGCGATTCCCATTTCGCCCAGCATTCTCGCGCCGACGCTTCGATCCTCTGGGTTGGTGGCTGTGAGCAAGCCCATGACCTGAGAGAGAAGCTCCGGCGTTTGTGGTGCGATCCGCGCAATCGCTCCAAGACATTCGAGGCGATCCTCTCCGGCAGTTGTGTTGGACTTTCTGAGAAGCGCCGGTACCGCGTTTAGGGCTGGCGGACCAATTTGACTGAGCGCGAAAACCGCGTGGCCAGAGATCTCCTCCTTGTCCAGCAGGCCGATGAGCGTTGGAACCGCAGGCGCGGCTTTTTCCCCGATCGCCGCGAGAGAGTTTACGAGATAAGTGGGCGACGGCGGAGCCGCGCTGTTCAGGGCATCAACAATGGCTGGTACTGCCGGCTGCGCTGCTGGCCCAAGTTCTTGGAGCATATAAGCAGCTCCGTTACGCACGGGCCCGGCTTTTGCGCTCAACGCCCCACTCAAGAGCGGGACAAGCACGGAGGTCTCCTGTTCCCGTGATAATTGGAAGTGCTGCAAGCTGCGATCTAGCGACGGCCCGTCTTGTTGCGAGGAAAACGCCGTGTGGAAAGCGGAAAGCGCCAATCGTTTGTTCTCATCTGACGGAGAGCGTTGCCATTTCGACAATGCGTCAAAGGCACGTGACCAAGTGTCTTCGGTTGATTGTGCTGAAGCCGCGTTGGTGTTCATCGCTTGCGTAATGAAGCTTGCCGCCCTCGCAGCGGCCAGCGCCTCAAAACGCACCGCATTCGGAAGATTCGTCCCCGCCGAACCCAGGTAGGCTGTAAGGATAGGGCCAACACGCGGTTCGGTGCCCGACATCTGACAGAGTTGTCGGAGCGCGTCGGATTGAACGGCGCGATCCGAATCGTTCAAAGCCCGCGCGAAGACCGGAAGCGTGGAGGCGTGATCAAGCGCAGAAACCCTGCCCAGACTCAGGATCACGGCTCGCCGAACGTCGGAGTTCCTGTCGGTCGAAATCTTGATGAGCATCGGAATGGCGTTGGTACCGGCCCGCTCCGTGACGGCAAGAAAGTAGCCGCTGGTCAATATCAAGCCGAGGCCGCGTGACGAGGACGTTTGTGCTGGCAATCGTTTGCTGATAAGCGAAGGCATCTTGTTATGAATCCAGGAATAGGCGCGTGTCAGCATCGGAGGATTTCCTCCGGCGCGCTTTGCGATGTAAGGCAACGCTGGGGGGCCGATTTCAATCAACGCGAGTTTGGCTTGAAAGACAGGATTGGATTGTTGGCCTGGCGGACCCGGTGTCGAAACCGGCCGGAACGCGCCCTGTGCCATGTCCAGCCAGTACGATATTCGTTTCCCCTGATAAGATGGCTCTTGCCCCAATCCCAAGCTCCAAACACCGATTGCTCCCACGGTGACGACGGCCGCGCTTGCGAGAACCACGGTTCGCTTGATTTTCACGATCAACTGTTAATGAGGGAGGCCTTTCTATTAATACTCAGTCAAGATTATCGCGGACTAACAGGAGTTCATTCCCTTGTAATTGTCCGCGCACCTGCACGCACGTTCATCACTTGAGCCAGCGTCTGCATGATCGTGTTCCCGGTCATCGGCTTCACCCAGCAATAATCATCGGCATAACCGTCGCGCCAGCATTGATCGGTGGGAATGTAGCCTGGCGCGCCGTCGCCGAAACCCGCGAGCATGACAAACGATCCCGGCCGGAGCCGCTGGGCGGCCAGTTGGTAACCGACGAAGCTCTCCGCCGGTAATATCGCGAACTGCGTTTTGCCCTGGTTGATCTCCAGACACGGCAGATCAATGGGCCTTTCCGCATCCACGCGTTGACGCCAGCTCAAACCCAGAGCCGCGGAAATGCGCTGCCACCGTGTGGCGTTTGTATTCGCGAGTGTGGTTTGCATGGCTTGAATGGTGAAGTCGCCCGTGTCGCGGGCGGCCAGACGCAGCCGGGCCAAACGATAATCCACGCGGCCCAATGGCTGGCGCTTCGTGGCCTGCCACGCCGCGATCATCCCTTCATACAAACGCCCGGCAAGCACCGCGCGATTGGTCGCCGCGCCGGTGTTGTATTTCCCAGCAGTGGTGTCCCCGGCACAACCGGTGAAATAAATCTGGAAGACATTCGGGTCGTCCTGTTGGCGCCGGGCGCGCGCCAGGCCGGGAAAATCCGCCGAGACGCCGCCCTTACCGTAATAACTCATGGGGTGAATCGCGTAACAACTCCACGCCAGCACCGGCTGGTCGCCGTCCCAAAAGCTGATCGTCTTGAGCCACGGGTCAATTTCTCCCTCGGGGGCATCGAAGATGTTTCCGCTGCTGCTGCCGCGTTCCCAGGTAATCCTCCCGTCCGGCCGAACGACGCGACGGTTCGAGGCCAGTTGCGCGATCTTTGCCGCTCCGGTGCCAACATGAGTGACGCGGCGGGCGGACGGGAGTGAGCGCGCCAGCGCAACGGCAGCGCGTTGCACTGCTTGCTCGTGGAAAACCGGATCACAGTTCCAATCCTTGAGGCCGTGCTGGTCGAGCAATCCTTGCGCGGTGAGATCACAGATCGGCGCGTCGTGTTGATGAACGGTGGCCAGCATGACGCGCCCGGTGCTCGTGCCCGCGGCCAGGGCCAGCGCGGCTCGCCAGCGATCGTAGGAATCGTTGTTACACTGACACCAGTCCAACGCGACGACGACGATGGGTTCGCCAGTTCCGAGGAGCGCAAAGCCTTTGGCGAACAGCGGGTCAACAATCTCCTGCGCGTCCTGGACTCCACCGCCCATGCACGCGTGGCCAATCGGAATGGTGATGTCGGCCTCAAACGTTGCGACGCGGAATTGAGTTGGACCCGCGGCCGCGGCTTCACCCGCCACCAAAATCGCGACGAGCATTGCGTTCAGCCAACGGCACAATCGAACGCACCGCGATTCCGGGTTTGCCATTCTTGATCCACTCACGCCCAATGTTTGGCCAAAGAACGGCACGCGCTCAAGAGCTAACCCACCTTCAATCGCTCCCGGAAATTGAACATTTCATCAGTGTCAGTGTCGATTTCTTTGAGCGCATAAAACAGATGCGATGCAGCAAAAGCGCTCAAAAGTTTGCGCGTTGAGAATTGATTGGGAACGAGACGAAAAAGTGCCGGTAGCGGGGCGGCAGGGGAATAAAACAAACCGGGTACAGTGGAGAACGGTTTCCGCTTGATTTGAAAGGCATTAAGAACATGAAACGATACTTTTTTCAGCCCAGTGGAAAACTGACAGCCATCCTGGGCCTGCTGGCCGTGGCCGGATGGCTGGGCGTGGCCGTGGTCGCCAAGGATTCCGCCAGCCCGCCCAAGGTGAGCGTTTCGGATCATCCGATCGACCGCACGGCCCGCACCGGCAACAGCTTCTCGCCCGTGGTGAAGAAGGTTTCGCAAAGCGTCGTGAACATTTATTCCACGCGCACCGTCAAGATGCAGCACTTCCGAAATCCGTTCTTCGATTTCTTCGGGGATGATTCCGATCCGCGTGGCAACCGCCCGCTCACGCGCAAGGCTCAAAGCCTCGGCTCGGGCGTCATCGTGACCGAGGATGGCTACATTCTGACCAACAACCACGTCGTCGAGGGCGCCGACAAGGACGGGGTGAAAGTGGCGATGGCGGACGGCAAGACGGAATACACCGCCCGGATTGTTGGCACGGATCCGCAAACGGAAGTCGCCGTGCTAAAGATTGACGCGAAGCACCTCACGCCGATCACGCTCGCCGACAGCGACAAGGTCGAGGTGGGCGACGTGGTGCTCGCCGTGGGCAATCCGTTCGGCGTCGGGCAGAGCGTGAGCATGGGTATCGTTAGCGGCCTGGGCCGGTCGGAACGAGTGACCGATTACGAGGATTTCATTCAAACCGACACCGCCATCAACCCGGGCAACTCCGGCGGCCCGCTGGTGGATGTGGAAGGCCGCCTCATCGGTGTCAACACGTTCATCGAAAGTCCCAGCGGCGCCAATGCCGGTGTCGGCTTTGCGATCTCGGCGAATCTCGCCCGCTCCATCATGAATCAGCTGATCACCGACGGCAAAGTGGTCCGCGGATACCTGGGCGTGAACATTCAGCCGGTGACGGCCGACCTCGCGAAGGAATTCGAACTGTCCGAGCAGGCCGGTGCGCTCGTGGGGGGCGTACAGCCCGGCACGCCGGCGGCGGCGGCGGGATTGCAGGAAGGTGACGTCATCATCGAGCTGAACGGCAAGAAGGTGACCGATTTCAACCAGTTCCGGGTCCTGGTCGCGCAAACCGCGCCCAAAACAAAAGTCAGCCTGAAAGTCCTGCGTAACGGCAAGGAAAAGAACCTGACGGCGACGCTGGGAATTCTTCCGGGAGAAATGTCGCGGCGCGGGCGGAACGACCAAACGGAGCCGGAGGAAAAGAAATTCGATGCGCTCGACGGAGTTGAGGTCGGCGATCTCGACTCCCGCCAGCGGCGGCAAAATGACATTCCCACGCAAGTGCGCGGCGCGCTGGTGACGAGCGTGGAATCCGGCTCCGCCGCGGAAGATGCGGGATTGAAAGTGGGGGACGTCGTCCTCGAAATCAACCGGCAAGCCGTTCGCGACGCCGACGGGGCCGTCGAGCTTTGCAAAGAGGCCAAAGGCGAGCGTTTGCTGCTCCGCGTATGGAGCAATTCCGGGGGTGTTGGCGGCACGCACTACGTGGTCGTGAACAACCGAGCAAGGAAATAAGCAGGGCCGCAGGATTCCGGGCTCGCGATGGCAATCGCGAGCCCTCTTGGTTTGCCGGGTTGAACTCGTGCGGGCCGTTTTAGCCGGCCGGCTGCCCGACCATGACGGCAGCGCCCGGCTGCCGCCGAAGGCCCGGTCACCAGAAAATTCTCTGGCGGGATGATTCCAGCCATGTTTATATGCGAAGGTCAGCCGTCTTGGCAGTGCGCATAATGTAATGAGTTTCATTCCGGCACTTCGTTTTCGGACTCAGGCGTTGGGCTGCCTGATGGTCGGAATGCTTTCCCACGCGGCGATTCTCGCGGCCGGCGAAAAAGTTGATCCCAAATCGAAAGTGGATTTCAACCGTGATATTCGCCCGATTCTCTCCGACAACTGTTACGCCTGCCACGGCCCTGACTCAAACAAACGCAAAGCCGGTTTGCGTTTCGACATCAAAGAAGCCGCGTTGGCAAAGCTCAAGGCGGACAATTTTGCCATCGTTCCCGGCGATGTCGCGCGGAGCGTTCTGATTGAGCGCATCACGTCGACAGACGAGGATGAGCGTATGCCGCCGCTCAAGACCGGCAAGCATCTCACCGACGCGCAGATTGATTTGTTGCGCCGTTGGATTGCGCAGGGCGCGGAGTGGAAGCCGCACTGGTCGTTCTTGAAGCCGGACCGGCCGTCGCTGCCCGGCATTCAAAACAAGCGGTGGCCGCGCAGCCCGATTGATCATTTCATTCTGGCTCGCCTGGAAAGGGAGCACCTGTCCCCCTCCGGCGTCGCGGACAAAACCACCCTCCTGCGCCGCGTCACATTCGACCTGACGGGCCTGCCCCCGACCCCCGAGGAGGTGGACGCGTTTCTGCTCGACGACAGCACGATGGCGTACGAGCGGGTCGTTGATCGTTTGCTTCAATCGCCGCGTTACGGCGAACACGAAGCGCGCTACTGGCTCGACGCGGTGCGTTACGGCGACACGCACGGACTGCATTTGGACAATGAGCGCTCGCTCTGGCCGTACCGGGATTGGGTCGTGGCGGCGTTCAATCGCAACGAACCTTTCGATCAGTTCACGGTGGATCAACTCGCGGGCGACCTGTTGCCCAACGCGACCCAGGATCAGCAAATTGCATCGGGCTACAACCGCTGCAACGTCAGCACCAGTGAAGGCGGCGCGATTGACGAGGAGTTTTACGTGCGCTACGCCGTGGACCGTACCGAGACGACCTCCACGGTTTGGATGGGACTCACGGTCGGTTGCGCCGTGTGCCACGATCACAAGTTCGATCCCATCTCGCAGCGGGAGTTTTATCAGCTTTACGCGTTTTTCAACAGTGCCAACGAGAAGGCCATGGACGGCAACGCGCTGCTGCCACCGCCCATGATCAAGCTCCCCACACCCGAACAGCAGGCCCGGCTCGCCGAACTCAATGAAGCCGTCGCTCCCGTGGAAAGGCGCATGCGCGAGGCGGCCGAGAAAATCGAATACGCCGAGCCGCCGCGCAAACCCGCCGCCAAAGATCGCAGCGATTTCGTCTGGCTGGAAGATGATTTCCCGAAAGACGCGAAGGTGGAGGCCGACGGCGCGCCGCTGCGCTGGATCGAAGGGGAGCAGGTCCACAGTGGCAAACGGGCCCTGGCGCGGACCGACACCGGTCTGGCGCAGGATTTTTTTACCAAAGCGGTACCGCCGCTCCTGGTTGGCAGCCAGGATTCATTTTTCGCTTATGCCTACATTGATCCCGCCAACAAACCCAAGGCGATCATGTTGCAATTCCACACCAGCGGATGGTTGCATCGCGCGAATTGGGGCGACGAAGACGCCATCGCTTACGGCGACAAGGGCACCACCGGAAAGCTGTTGATGGGAGAATTGCCCAAAGCGGGTGAATGGGTGCGGTTGGAAGTGGATGTGGCCAAACTTGGCCTGTTGCCCGGAACCAAGATAGACGGCATTGCCTTCACTCAATTCGGCGGGACGGTGCACTGGGACCGAGCCGGCATCCTCACCGCCACTCCACAGGAGGATTTGTCAGGTGTCTCACAGCTGGCGTGGGAGCAACAGGAAGCCGCGAAAGGCAAATCGGAGTTGCCGGGCGACGTGCGGGACGCCCTCAAACTTGCGGCGAAGCGCCGCACCCCCGAGCAAAAGCAACGCCTCCGCGAGTATTACATCGCGAATGTTTATGAGCCGGCGCGCGCGACCTTCGATCCGATGCTCAAGGAAATCGCCACCCTGCGCAAGCAACGCGACGATCTGGAAAACTCCCTGCCGGCCACCATGGTGATGGCCGAAATGGAAAAACCGCGCGAGGCTTTCATCCTCAAGCGCGGCCAATACGATCAACGGGGCGATCCCGTGCCCCGCGGTGTGCCCGGGGTGCTCCCGCCTTTGCCGTCCGGCGACACGACTAATCGCCTCGACTTCGCACGGTGGCTGGTCAGCCCCGGCCACCCGCTCACCGCCCGCGTCACCGTCAATCGATTCTGGCAGCAGTTCTTCGGCACCGGCCTCGTGAAAACCGCCGCCGATTTTGGCGCACAGGGCGAATGGCCGTCGCATCCGGAATTGCTGGATTGGCTGGCAACCGAATTCATGGAGAGCGGCTGGGACGTGAGACATCTCCTGCGCTTGATCGTCACGTCCGCGACGTATCGCCAGGCTTCGAGCGCGACGGCCGAGCTGTTGCGCAGGGATCCGCAGAATCGCCTGCTCGCGCGCGGGCCGCGGTTCCGGCTCGACGGGGAGCAAATTCGTGACAACGCGCTTTACGTCAGCGGGCTGCTGGTCGAGAAAATGGGCGGTCGCAGCGTGCGGCCTTATCAGCCCCCCGGCATCTGGGAAGCGGTCGGATACACGACGAGCACCACGGCCAAATTCACTCAGGACCACGGGGAGGCTCTGTATCGCCGCAGCCTCTACACCTTTTGGAAGCGCACCGCGCCCCCGCCCTACCTGACGACCTTCGACGCGCCGAGCCGCGAAAAATACTGCGTCCGCCGCGAGCGCACCGACACGCCGTTGCAGGCCCTCATCACGATGAACGACCCGGCTTATGTCGAGGCGGCGCGCCATCTCAGCGGGCGAATGATTCAGCACCACAAGGCGAGCGACGATCGTCTGGATTTCGGTTTCCGCCTCGTCACCGCGCGACATCCGTCGTCGTCCGAAAAAGCGGTGCTGAAGGAAGCGCTGCAAAAATACCTCACGAAGTATAAAAAGGATGTCGAAGCCGCGAAGAAGTTGATCGCGGTCGGCGAATCGCCGGTGGACGAAGTGATGAATCCGACCGAACTTGCCGCGTACACCATGGTGGCGAGCTTGTTGTTGAATCTTGATGAAACGCTGAACAAAAACTAAAAGAGTATTCAGTATTCAGTGTTCAGATTCCAGTCGCTGGCAGCGTGATTGATGAACACTGAACACTGAACACTGAATACGAATCATGAGTACACCCGCAGCTACCGCAATCGCGAAACCGCTGCCCTACGCGCGAAGCTTCAAGGAACTGGCGGTGTATCAAAAAGCCCGGAAACTGTCCCACGAGGTTTTCGTAACCACCAAACGGTTCCCCCGCGAAGAGGCGTATTCCCTTACCGATCAGTGGCGTCGAGCAGCACGCAGCATCGGCGCACAGATTTCCGAGGCCTGGGCGAAGCGCCGTTACCCGCGCCACTTCCTGAGCAAGCTCACGGACGCCGATGGCGAACAGATGGAGACGCAGCACTGGATTATTTCCGCGTACGACGACGGCTACATTACTCGCGACGAGGCGCAGCGCTTTGGCTCGCTGGCGTTGGAAATTGGCTGTATGCTCGGCGATATGATGCGCGACCATGAATCTTTCTGCGGCGACGAATACGCTTTCAAGGAAACACCCGTTGCTTACTTTGTAAGCGATCCGTTCGATGACCCGCGGGATACCGACGAGTGAATACTGAACACTGAATACTGAATACTTTCCCTATGCATCCCGCACAAGAACGCCTGCAACAGCTCAGCCGCCGCCATTTCTTCAAGACCTCGGGCCTGGCCGCCGGCCGGATTGCGCTGGCGGGACTGATGTTCCCGGAAATCCTGCGTGCCGCAGCCGAAGCGCGCAGCACCGTCAAGGCGCATCCCGCGCTGCCGGGCCTGCCGCACTTCGCGCCGAAGGCCAAACGACTGATTTATCTCTTCATGAACGGCGGACCGTCGCAAATGGATTTGCTCGATTACAAGCCCGGGCTCGGGAAGATCTATGACACGGATTTGCCCGATTCCATACGCATGGGTCAGCGGTTGACCACGATGACCAGCGGGCAGTCGCGCTTTCCCATCGCGCCGTCGAAATACGAGTTCAAGCAATATGGCAAGTCCGGCATCTGGTTCAGCGAGCTGCTGCAGCACACGGCGAAAATTGCGGACGAACTCGCCGTCATCAAGACCGTCCACACTGAGGCCATCAATCACGATCCCGCCGTCACTTATATTCAGACCGGCAACCAGATTCCGGGCAAACCAAGCCTCGGCGCATGGCTTTCTTATGGCCTCGGCAGCGAGTGCGATAATCTGCCCGCCTTTGTCGTCATGACGCCCAGTTGGTCCGCCAAGCGCGACGCCCAGGCCCTTTACCAGCGGCTGTGGGAGGCCGGCTTTCTGCCCACGAAACACGCCGGCGTGGCGTTGCGCGCGAAAGGAGACTCCGTGCTTTACCTCAACGACCCGCCCGGCGTGGACCGCGAAACCCGCCGCGACATGCTCGACGCCTTGGCGAAATTGAATCAGGCCGAATACCAGAAGGTCGGCGATCCCGAAATCAACACGCGCATCGCGCAGTACGAAATGGCGTTCCGGATGCAATCGTCCGTTCCGGAACTGACGAACATTTCCACCGAATCAAAAGCCACGCTCGACCTTTACGGCCCGGAAGTGACGACTCCGGGCACGTTCGCCCACAGCGCGATCATGGCCCGCCGGCTGGCCGAACGCGGCGTGCGCTGCATCGAGATTTTCCATCGGGAATGGGATCATCACTCCGACCTCACGCGCGACTTGCCGCTCCAATGCCGCGACGTGGACCAGGCCTGCTACGGCCTCATCACCGACCTCAAGAATCGGGGGATGCTCGACGAAACGCTCGTCGTGTGGGGCGGCGAATTCGGACGCACGGTTTATTGCCAGGGCAAACTCACGAAGGACAATTACGGCCGCGACCATCATCCGCGCTGCTTTACGATGTGGATGGCCGGCGGCGGCGTGAAGGGCGGCACGGTCCATGGCGAGACCGATGACTTCAGCTACAACGCCGTCAAAGACCCCGTGCACATCCGCGACATCAACGCCACCATCCTGCACTGCCTGGGCATCGACCATGAGCGGCTCACCTACAAGTTCCAGGGTCTCGACCAGAGGCTGACGGGGGTGGAAGAGGCCCACCCGGTGCAGGAGATTCTCGCTTAAGATCCGATCCTTCGCCGTGACCGTTGCCATGTCACCAGACTCCTTCAACCGTCTTCAAAATACGTCAAAAGAGGACTTCGACCGGTTCGTAGCGTGGCTATTCCGTCATACTTTGAATGAGGCCCGAACAGCCCGCGACAACGCTGACGAGACGAGAGCCGTGTGGATTCGCTATTTTCAGCGGGGACTCAAGGCCGACTTACTGCTGGGAGAACTCATGGACTTGCTGCCCGAATTATTCAGCAGAATTAATTATTTGGCCGAGGAGGCGCCGCGGGTCCTGGCCATGCTGAAGGGATTGAACTTTGACGATATGGGAATCCACCGGACCAAAGCCGGAGTCGAGTTCGATGGAAATATCGCCTGACGCGGTTTCCCCGTAGCAGCGCGTCGGCAGACCGCCGCTGACCGATTCAAAATGGCGGCGCTCCGCCGAGGCGCCCCTACGCCTCTTCAGCCGTCTGGACCGCGGCGCCTTCACCACCGCTTTCGTCCCGTGTGACCGTGAGGCCCAAGGCTGAGTCCTGTCCAACAAACCATGCGAAGATACGCCATTGCGTAAAAGCATTGACACCCGCAGCCAACTGTCCTAGTGTCCTAGGACAGAAGACACACAACAAGAACCGGCCGTGAAAACGACAGTTGCTCCAGGCCCGCCATGAAACACCCTCCTGCCGTCATTGAAGTCGCGGGATTCGCCAAGAGTTACGGCGATTTTGCCGCGGTGCGCGACCTGAGTTTCACCGTGCGGCCCGGGGAAATCGTGGGCATTGTAGGCGCGAATGGCGCGGGCAAAACCACAACCTTGCGGGCCATCACGGGAATTCTGCGACCAACCGCCGGGATGATCCGGATTAACGGGAGCGACATCGAAAAGGAACCGGTCGCCGCCAAGCAGCAGTTCGCCTACATCCCTGACACCATTCACCCTTACGACCTGCTCACCGTCACCGAGCATCTGCACTTCATAGCGCTGGCCTATCGCATCGCGGACGCGGAGCAGAAATATGCGGCGCTGCTGGACGAACTGGAACTCGCGGACAAGAAGCATGAAATCGCGTCCTGTCTTTCGCGTGGCATGTTGCAGAAGCTCTCGCTGGCCTGCGCGTTTCTGCGTGAACCGGGCGTCATCATCCTGGATGAACCGCTCACGGGACTGGATCCGCGCGGCATTCGCAATATCAAGGAGTCCATTCGCCGCCGCGCTGCGGCGGGCACGGCCTTTCTGCTCTCCTCGCACTTGCTCGTGCTGGTCGAGGCGCTTTGCGACCAGGTCCTGATCCTGCATCGCGGACAGAAGATGGCGTTTGGGTCGCTGGAAGAAATCCGCAGTCTCGCCACCCTTCACGCCACGGCGTCGCTGGAGGAGGTGTTCTTCGCCGTGACCGAAGGGAACAACGGGGAGGCGGAACTGGCCGGTGTGCGATGAAAGCCGAATCCCATTGCCCAGGCCGCGCATTGGCCCTCGGCGATTCGACCGGGCGAAGGGAGCGCGGACTTCAGTCCGCCTCACTGTTCGAGGTCGGGATTCGCTGGAAGGATTCCGGGAGAAGGATCGTTCGCGAGTTGAAGCGGCGTGAACGCCGCGCTGCAGTCCCCCCAGATTCGGCATCATGAATCGTGCGTTGGTTTATCTTTGGATCGCTTTGCTGAAACGCCGGACGCTGCACTTCCTCCGCGGGTTGCGGCGGCCCACCACGCTGATCGGTTTTGCCGCGCTGGCGTTCTGTTTCGGGTTCTGGTTTTATCATCGCCGCCATGAGTTCTTCACGCATCTCGTGCGACCGGAGATACTGATCGGCGGGGCGCTTGTCATGCTGGGCGGCTCGGTGTTCCAGGGTTTCCTGCAGCGGGGATTGGTTTTCGAGCCGCCCGACGTGGAGTTTCTCTTCACCAGCCCATTCACCCAGCGGCAAATCGTTTTGTACCGCCTGCTGCCCGGTTACCTTTTCGCGCTGGTACAGGGGACGGTCTTCTTAGTGCTCTTCGCGCCGCACCTGAAGCATCCGGTTATGACATCGGGCGGTGTGGTTCTTTTCCAGATCGTGTGTTTTCACGTCTCGGCTGGCGCGGCGATCTTCGCCGGCACGATTTCGGAAGCGGCACACCATCGCATTCGCTGGATGATGATGGGTGCGTTTTTCCTGATCACGGCTCTCTATCTGCGGGGCGTTCTGGGATTGAAACTCATCCCGGCCTTCGTTTCCTCCCCGCTCACCCAGGTCTTCTTTTATCCAGCGGTGACGCTCTCCGATGTTGGAACCGCCCCGTTCCTGGGTCAATGGACGTTGCGTTGGGTAAAAAGCAATTCCTGGTCGACGTTTGGAGCATGGGAAGCGATCTTTTACCTCGGCGCTTTTGCCGTCGCCGCTGCGATGAGCCTCTGGCTGGTGTTGCGATTACGCGCCAATATTTTTGAAACCTCACTGGCAACGACTACGCGCGCTGCTGAAAGGCGCCTTCGCTTTCAACAAGGCCGCAGCGTTCGTGTCGTCGAACTAGTCCAACTGCGCTCCCGCCGCCTGCCCAAGGCCCGGCTGTTTCGCGGCGTGGGTGCCATCATCTGGAAAAACCTGGTCGTGGCCCGTCGCTCCCGTCGCTCCCTGGGCCTGGCGGTGGCGTTCGCGTTGATCTATTCGGGGTTCTTTATCGCGCTTCGTTGGCTGTTCCACGAACACCTGACGCAAGGCGGCCGGCTGCCCGAACGGGAAATTCTGAACTTTGATCGGATCATCGGAGGCATGATGTGCGTTCAGGTGTTTTTCCTGCAACGCGCGCTTCCGTTCGACTTCCGGCGCGACGGCAATCACCTCGTCGGATTCCGCGCTTTGCCCATTTCGCCGTTTGGGCTGGCGTTGGCGGAGCTTTGCGTGCCCACGGTTTTTTCCTTCGTTTTCCAAGTTGTCGGCCTGCTCGCGCTTGTGATTTTCGCGCATTTCGCGTGGACCTTGGCGCTGCTCTCTCTGCTGGTCTTCCCGGCGATCGCCCTGGCGCTCAATGGCGTTTGGAATCTCCACTACCTGCTCGCGGCGACCCGGCGCGCCGGCGGCAAGGCCGAATCCGCCAGCCCGGTCGCCCTGTTGATGGTGGTGGCATTGTCTTTCCTGATTTTTTATCCCGCTGGCTGGACGGCGCTGCAAGTTGGCCGGCATACCCTCAGGAGATTCAGTGAGCCGCTGGCGATGGGCGTCGGGCTCGTCGTTCAATATCTTGTCGATTTCCTGCTGGTGCTGATCCTGGCCAGACTTTTCCAACGCTTCGAAGTGTCCCGCGACGCACCGTGAATCTATGCTCAATGCTGCCCTCAACGTTCCAGCCGCACCGGTGATTTCCACGCCGCTCGGTGAAAAACTGCTGAACATTTTCGTCTGCCCCGGAGACGTATTCGACGAAGTCGTTGCCGGCCCCACGCAACCTGCGAACTGGCGCGTGCCGACACTGCTGGCCTGTCTCGCCGGAATGATTCTGCTTCAGGCGACGACGCCAAATCAAACGGCCGCCGTCCAGCTGCTGACCGGAGCCGCGACGATCCCGCCGGAGCAAAGAGACATGTTATCCGGCGCCTGGCCGCTGGTTTCGGCGCTGACTGTTTGCTTCGCAGCGTTCGCGGGAACGATCTGGTCGGCCTTCGTGCTTTGGTTCATGGGCCGCATATTTTTGAAGGTGCGTTTTTCCTATCTGAAAGCGCTTGAGATCGTCGGCCTGACCGGAATCATCCTCGTGCTGGGCACCGTGGTTACCATTCTGCTCATCAGTGTTTCCGGGAATGTCAACGCACGACCGTCTTTATCTTGGTTCGGCGGCAATGCCAACCCGGGCCTGGGCGTCGGCCGGCTATTGGACACGCTGAACGTCTTCCATCTTTGGACGACGACGGTTTTGGCGATCGGCCTTTCCAGACTCGGCGGAGTGACGTTCAAGGAAGCGTCGTTTTGGGTTTTTGGCTACTGGCTGTTCGCTCGAATTGCTTTGATCATCCTGGGCTGACACGGCGGATATTTTCCGCAGAAGGTCAGCACGTTAGACTGCCATCCGTGGAATTAGATTAATTCAGAGAAGACTTTTAACGCAGAGGACGCAGCGCGGCGAAGCCTGGCGAAGCCGCAACCATCGGGTTTTGGAGCGCGCGGACTTGTCCGCGC
>Ga0070689_100001632_pt1 | contig 14337 bp, 5 predicted proteins | sample KBSS23HmetaG_FD_64669 | JGI IMG/M metagenome (GOLD analysis project Ga0070689, IMG submission 64669) | Switchgrass rhizosphere microbial communities from Kellogg Biological Station, Michigan, USA - KBS S2-3H metaG | ecosystem: Host-associated > Plants > Roots > Rhizosphere ...
GCCGAAATTGTTCAGGTAGATATCCGGGTAACCGTCGTTGTTGTAGTCGCCGACGCACACGCCCAAGTGGTAATTGGTATCGCTCAACCCCGCCGCCAGCGTCACGTCCGTGAACTTCCAACCGCCCTCGTTGCGGTAAAGCGCATTTCGCGGCGGGGGTGCCGTGGTTGGCGAGCCCGGCAGAGGCGCGCCATTCAGAAAAAGGATGTCGATCCTGCCATCGCCATTATAGTCGAAAGTCGCCAGCCCTGAGCAGACGGTTTCGACGATGTAGCGTCGTCCAGAACTACCGTCGGTATGAACGAAGGCAATGTCGGTCTGCCGGGTGACGTCCCGGAGCTGGATCGGGTTCGATTCGGCAGAGGCGAACGGGGCGGTGAAGCATAAAGCTGGAATGATCCATTCGGTCAGGGCATGGCAGGAGTGCGGTGCGCTCATCCTACGGCGCCTTTTTGAGTTGCTGGAGGAACTCCTGGTATTTTTTCTCTCCGGGGTTCAGGGCGACAGCCTGATTAATCGCCTCCAAGGCCCCAGCACGGTCGCTGCTTTTTAAGCACGCCACAGCCAGGAGATAAAAGTGGGGACCGCTCGGTTCCAACTCGATGACCCGCCGGGCCAGCGCACGCGCTTCGCTTGGCTTGCGATCGGCGCCCAGGTAGAGTTCTGCCAGGGCCCGATAGCCTTCTGACCAGTCCGGGGCCAGTTCCCGGACCTTCTGATACGCCCGTTCCGCCGCGTCGAAATGATCGAGTCGGGCGTGAAGCCGGCCCAGGAACAGGTGATTCAGACTACCTTCCGGCTGTTGCCTCACAAGCTGCTCGAATGCGGTCACGCCCTCGGCTAGCGCGTTGCGCTGTACGTAATGCGCCTCCAAGGCGGAACGGTACACGGGATTATCGGCTTCAAGCGTTGCCGACTTGAGCAAGAGTGCCGCCGCCTTTCCGGAATCTTCATGCACGCGGTAAACCTGGGCCGCGCCGAAAAAGGTTCGTGCAACGGTTTTGCGCACCACCGGCAGACCGGTCAGCGTGTCCTCCTGGGCGCTTCGATCCGTTAGCGTCCGGCGGTCGATCGCCTCCAGCTTGAGGAATTGCTCGCGGTACCGCTCGGCTTCCTCAGTTTGCCCCAGCCTCATGCAAGCGGTGTACAGCCCGAAGAACGCCTGGGTGTGATCCGGCAGCAACGCGATCGCCCGCCGAAAGCTCTCTTTGGCCTGTCCGTAGTCACTCGCCTGCAGGTTACCTTGTCCCAACAGGTAGAAGCTATCGCTGCTCGGCTTGGGGAGACGGACAGCTTGTTGGAGGGTTTGGATCGCCTCCTCTGTTCGACCCAAATCCATGAGAGCTCGACCCAATCGATTCAAGACTTCTGCGTTCGTCGGGACGCGCTTGAGCGCTTCCTGGCAGAGGCGTACGGTTTCATCAAGTTCGCCTTTTTCGTAGGCCACGCGCGCCAGGATTGCGTAGGCGTCCGTCTGACCCGGGCTTAACTCGAGGCACCTCCGCAGGTACGTGACTGCTTGTTCGGATTGGCCGGTGTTGTAATAAGCCGACCCGAGCAAAGCGTAGGCAAGACCGTCGTTCGGATACACCTCAGCCACCTGACGCGCTACAGCCACAGCCTCTCGTTTCAAGCCTGCGGCCTCGGTCTGGGGTTGCGTGACGACTCCACCCGCACTGGCGGTGGGATCGAGCGAGGTCTGCTTCGCGTCCAGGATGACGCTCGATCCCGAAGTAGTCCGCGGTTTCTGCGGCTCATGCTTCCTCCACCATGTCCAAGCCAGCGCCGCAACAAGGATGACCCCCGAAATCGCCAGACCCACGATCCAAGACAACGAGCTTCTCACCCTCTCCGCCGGGCCTCGCCGCGAGCCTGCCGGAGGGCCGGTTTTTCTCGCTTTCGAAATCACGAACCGCCTCAGGTTATTAGCAACGACAATAGGAGGCTGTGGGAAGTGGCGTCAAGCTGAGACGTCCGGGCGTATCTCAATTTTTGAGAAGCTGAGAGCCCGGGCAACAAGCTCTAAATTCCATCCCACGTTGGAATTTATTACACGACGCCAGAAGTGCCGCCGCGTGAGGCCACACGGCCCACAACATCCTGGAGGCCGGGTCCCTTGACCCGGCGTCGTGGATTTAAGTCGACATGTAGAGCTCAAATTCCTCTCAAAATTTCTCCTGCTTTTCGCATGTCGTTAGGCTGCGGAGAGAATCAAAGGATCGAAAGGCAAATAAGGTTTCTGACTAGGGTCAACACCCCATGCCTTGTTGCGGTGTACACCTACTTGCGAGCGTACCCGCACCTCAATTATTTGTCTTTCCAATACCCTTCTGAAGCACGCTTCGCAGGTGCCGTTGATTGCACCGCAGGAGCGGGACGATCAGCGGGGGGACCAACCCTAAAAAAAGCGAACCACTATGTTAAACCTACGTAATTCAGCCCGCAGACCACGGCTGGCGATCTTGGCCCTGGTTCTGCCTCTCCTTGACCTGACGACTCAGGCGCAAGTGACGTTGACGAACGGCCTCGTGGCCTACTGGAACCTCGATGGAACCCTTGTCGATTCAGTCGACGGGTTTCATGGCACTCAACGAGGGTCAGTTCCTATCCCGTTCGTGGATGGGAAGGCCGGTTTTGGGAAAGCGATCAAACTCAATGGCGAAGATCAATTCGTGGAAATCACCGGAGGCCAACCCGATGACCTTGCTTTTGCGGGCGGCGACATGTCCATCGCCGGGTGGTTCAAAGTGGATGCGTTCGATACCGACTGGCAGGCCCTCGTGGCCAAGGGTGAAGGCAACAACTGGCGCGTGCATCGCCGGGGCGCCGAGACCGGCTTGGGCCACGCGGGCGGCGTGGGAGAAGGCCTGGCAGGCGGTCCAGTCAATGACGGCCTATGGCATCACTTCGTGGCGATGTCCGACTCCACTGGTATCCAGTTTGGCACCGCACTCTACGTCGATGGAACTCTCTACTCGTCGAATGCAATTCCCCCTGTCCTGGCCGCAAATGGCAGGAGAATGATGATTGGCGAAAATCCCGACGCTCGCGGTCGCGAGTGGGAGGGCGAAATCGATGACATCGCCCTTTGGAACCGCGTGCTCACCACGAGTGAAATCGCCACGCTTTACAACGGCGGAGCAGGAAAAGCGCTCGGCACGCTTTTGGGCGCGGACACGAAGCCTCCCGCGCTCGTCCAAGCTCTGACTGCTGGCAATCCCAACGGCGTGTTGGTTGTTTTCAATGAGCCCGTGTCACTGGCAACCGCCACCAACAAAATCAATTACACCATCAACAACGGAATCATTGTGAACAGCGTTAGTCCGGGCCTGAATGCCAACGCGGTCGTGGTCAACACGACCGCTATCACACCGGGGAGGGCCTACAGCTTAACCATAAGCGGCGTGCAGGATACTGCCGGGAACACCATCGCGGCTACAAGCGCCCAATTTTACCAGCTGGACGGGTTTATCGAACGCCGCGTATTCGACGTTGCCGGCGGCACTCTCGCAGCCATCACCAACTCGGCTAAGTTCACCAACAATCAGCCGGATGCGGTGACCTATCCGTCGCTGTTTGAAGGCCCGATCAATTACCGGGACAATTACGGCACGCAATTCCGCGGCTACGTGACGCCGCCGACCAATGGCGATTATGTCTTCTTTATATCCTCCGATGACTTCTCGGTGTTGTACCTCAGCCCGGATGAGAATCCGGCAAATAAGAGGTTGATCGCCGCGGAAACGGCTTATTCGAACAGCCGGCAATGGGGAACAGTGGCCTCGGCCGGCGCCAGCGATCTGACCGCGAAGCGCTCGGACCAATATCTCGGATCCGCTTGGCCGACTCCGAACGTGATCACCCTCGTGGGCGGCCGTCGCTACTACATCGAAGCCATCCATGCGGAAGGCGGCGGCGGAGACAATATCGCCGTCACCTGGATTTTGCCTGGCGGCGCCGAACCTCTCGATAACGATCCACCGATTCCGGGAGATTACTTATCGGGCTTTGGCTTCACTCCCGGACCAGTCACCGTCACGACCCCACCCACCAACCAGACGGTGACTGAACTGCTGCCCGTGACGTTTAGAGTGACGCCCGGCGGATCGCCGCAGTACAGCTTCCAATGGTTGCGCAACGGATCGCCGATTCCCGGCGCATTCGGCCAGAGCTATACCATTCCCTTTACCCCCCTTTCCAATCATCTGGCCAGGTTCAGTGTGCAGGTTTTCAACCTGTTCAGCACCGCCGTCAGCAGCGAGGCGACCCTGACTGTCAACGCGGACACCACGTCACCCGTCATCCTAGGCGCGAAAGGGAGCCCGAATCTGACCAACGTGGTTTTGACTTTTTCCGAACGGGTTGGCCCTGCTTCCGCGACAAACACGGGCAATTATCAGATCAGCAGCGCCGGCGGCAGCCTCGGCGTGACTGCCGCGGCCTTGTCCACCGACGCGCTCAGGGTCACTTTGACAACGGCAGTACAGACGCTCGGCACCAAATACACCCTCACCGTGAACAGTGTGACGGACCAGGCAGCCACTCCAAATGTGATCGCGCCGAACAGCAAGGCCATCTTTTTCCCCGCCGGTAAAATCACCCAGGACGCGAACGGGTTCGTCGTTTTTGAAGCGGAGAATTTCGACCGGAACCTTGACGGCTTGTGGATCAAGGATACAACGCGCGGGACTCCCTCGGGCGGCGTGTCCGTGACGATCCCCACCGGTGGGGCCGAATTTACTTCGCAACTGGAATACGACGTCGTGTTCAACACACCCGCCACCTACAAGGTTTGGTACCGCTCCAGTGCAAACGACGGCGGCTCTGACTCGGCTTGGTTCCATCTGGATGGGATTATACCGGTCGAGCGCGACCCCGCCGTAACGGGAGCCCCCGCCAACTCAGACAGCATGACCGGCCAGAGCGGCGCGTTGGATTTCATCTGGCTGAGCGATTCACAGGGCGGCCCCGATCCCTTCACGTTCGATCTTGCGACCGCCGGACCGCATGTCATCGGACTGGGACGCCGGGAAAATAATGTCTTCTTCGACAAATTCATCTTCACGACGAACATGGCCTACACGCCGACCGGCTTCGGACCGCCCGAAACCCGCGCGGGCCAGCCCGCTCCTCCAACCATCGCCATCACCGGCCCCACAAACGGCCAGACCTTTGCCGCGGGCGCGAACTTGACCTTGACGGTGAACGCCAATGGTGCTCCGAGTGTTAACCTTGTTCGCGTCGAATACTTCTCCAGGGGAACCAAGATTGGTGAAGCCACTTCCAGTCCCTTCAGTTTCACCTGGAACAATGTGGCGCGGGGCAATTACCGGCTGACGGCCACTGCCATTGACGAAATTGGCGGCAGCACCGTCTCGGCGCCTGTTGCCATTAAAGTGGGCAATCCTCCGCCATTAGTTTATTTCGTGACGGCTGACCCCGGACCGCTCACCTTCGCAGGCGACATTGCAGTCCAGCAGCGTCTTCTGAGTCGAGGTTTCGATGTCGAGCTCGCCCGAGGTTCTGACGTGCCCGCTGATGGGTCCTCCGCTTTTGGCACCGACCTGATCATTCAGTCGTCGTCGCTCGGCTCCGGTACCGTCGAGCAGGCCGACCCGGCCGACCCGGACCCGACGATGCCGACGCTGCCTGCCGTCAGCAAATTCAAGTTACTCACGATTCCCGCGATCGAGTGGGAATCCTCAAGTGAGGATGCCTTTGGGTTCCAGGCAGCGAATGGAACCGGCACGGCGGCGGACCAGACACAGATCAGCATTGTGGATTCAACCAGCCCGCTGGCGGCGGGATTCCCGAATGGATTACTCACGGTAGTGAGCGCCGTCCAAGCCTTCTCCCAGGGCATCCCGACTGGCGCGCACATTGTCGCCACACCGGCAACCGATCCGAGCCAGGGGCTCATTTACTATTATGAGAAGGGTGACAAGGGCTACCTCGACTTTGTCATGCCGGCTCGTCGTGTCTTCTACTACTTCGGAGATGCCACGGCCTCAGTCCTCACTGCTGATGGACTGAAGTTGTTTGATGCCGCGGTGGATTGGGCTGCCAACATTGTGGCGAGCACGAGACCGACGCTCGATGTCGCGACTCAGGCCAATGGCAGCATCAGGATCACCTTCACCGGCCGGATCGAGTCGAGCGATTCACTGACGACGCCCAATTGGCAGACGGTGACGGGCACCGGCTCGCTCACCGTCCAGCCTTCGGGCCAACAGAAATATTATCGGGCGGCAAATCCATAACCCTGAACACTAGCGTCACTGCAAGAGACCGGAGGAATCCGGTCTCGCTTTTTTTCATCACAACGGACTTTCGCGACAGGCTCTAACTCGCGTTCCCAATGTTGCGGTGGCCCGAAGTTCCGCAACGAACGCCTGCCGAGTGTCGATCACCTAGATCGAAAGGACTATTTGCCGTTAGGCCGTTTGAGTGCGTGACAAACGACGCCGCGTTCGCGGACAGTCAAAATTCCTGGCACTGAACTGAAAACATCCCTCTGCGAGGGTGATGTCGCTGGTTTGTTTTTGCAGGCGGTTTGGCTATCCAGAAATTGGCAACGGGAAAACACGAGTCGAGCCCAATGCGTGGGCGTTTGTCCTCTGTAGTAAAATTGTTCAAATTCCAGCGCGGAATCGGCGGGAATATCAAAACTTGAACAGGAGAACCCTTATGAATGTAACGGCTAGTGGGAGAATTGTCCGGAAGTGGGTGCTGGTGTGCTCGGTACTGGGTATCGGATGGCTCGGGGTTTTCCCAGCCAATGCGGCCAAGATTCTTTATGTCGTTGATTCGGTACTGGCCGACGGCACGGCGAACAATGCGAACGACCGGGAAGTGGTGGGCAAACTGACGAGCCAAGGGCACACCATCACGATCGCCGACGATCAGGATGCGGCGCTTGACACGTTCTTGCCGGGACAGGATTTGATCATTATCTCTTCCAGCGTCGGCAGCGGCAACGAACCGCTCCACACCCTCGCGCTAGACCCTTTAAAAACCGGAACCACACCGATCATCTCCTGCGAGCCGGGACTTTATGATGAACTGGGCTTCCAAATCGTAAACACTTTCGGCAACGCCGCTGGGCACACTTTGCTCGCCATGACGGCTGTCAATCAATCCCATCCGCTCGCTGCCGGCAAGGTCGGGAACGTCACCATGGTGACTTCGGGCAACGCTGTGTTCAGTTCGTCCGGCCTCCCGGTTGAGGTGGGAGCCGACGCGATCGTCATCGCGGCAAACGGCACTCCCGGAGTGGATGTAGGCCGGCTGGCGATCTGGGCCTACGACATCGACGACCGCCTGGTGGACAACACCACAACCGTACCCAGCCGGCGCGTGGCCTTTTTCTTTAACGCCACCACCGGTGTCGGCATCTATAACACGAACGCGTATGACCTTTATTACGCGGCCGTGAACTGGGCGCTCGCCATCGGCGCAACCAATGAACCTCCGCGCATCAAGAATCTGACGCCGGCGAACGATGCAGCGTTTGTTGCCCTCAACCAGGGCATCAGCTTCTCGGTCAAAACCATCAGTCCCAATTCCATCCCCACTGCGAACATCCGCCTGGTGCTAAACGGCACGGATGTCAGTTCCGCTCTGACAATCGGTGGCACATCGAGCAACCGCACGGTCAATTGGCCGGGTCCATTGACTGAGAATACACTCTACAACGGCCAAATCACAGCCAGTGATAACAACGGACGGTCCACCACTGTGGCCTGGACATTTGACACGGTCGGCACCGTTCGCCCGAGGCCCAATGCATTCGGTGTCAATCCCGCCACAGACATCTTCATGGAGTTGGTGGACCAGAACCGTCAGGTCAACACCAATGGGATCGTGTTGTCCTTTAATGGCAACACGGTTTCAGCGACGGTATCCAAAACCGGAACGCGCACAGCCATCTCGTACGATCCGCCAGGTTTGTTGCCGTCTAATTCGACCAACGTGGCGACGCTCGTCTTTAGCGATACTCTCGGAACTTCCCACACGAACAGTTGGAATTTTGTGGTCCTGAATTATGCCGCGCTACCCACCTTGCCGCCTGAGTTCAAGGCGCCGGCTGGCACAGTGGATTTGAACCGGAAGGGTTTCCTGCTCAAACTCCGACAGATGGAGGTCGCCAGACCAGGCGGCGGCAACGTCGATTCCGTTCGGCGCCAACTGGACGATCTGTATATCGACCCCGGCACCATGGCGCCCTATCAGGACTTGATCGATCGCACTCAAGCCGGGACCGAACCGGGCTCCGGCTTTAATGCAGACGGCACGTTTACCGACGTGGGCGTCATCAACTACAACCAGGCCGCCGCGTTGGGCACGAGTGTCGGCAATTTCACCGCCGCCAATGGTTATACGGACAAGCCGATCCCGGGCATCCCCGGGCTGTCGGGCACCGACGACAACGTCGCCATGCAGGCGGTGACTTATCTCGATTTGAAGGTCGGCGTCTATCAACTCGCTGTCCGAAGCGACGATGGATTTCGTGTCAGTTGCGGGCCTGGTCCGCAAGACGCTTTCTCCCTGATTTTGGGTGAGGTGAATGCAGACCGAGGTGCGGCCAATTCGCCTTTCAGTTTTGTCGTCCAGGAGGACGGTTATTATTCGTTCGAGTTGATCTATTGGGATTCAACTGGTGGCGCTGAGCTCGAATTCTACTCAATCGATCCCATCACGTCCGCCAATGTCCTCCTCAATGGGACCAACTCGAATGCCATCCAAGCGTACCGGCCGGCATCGATCACACCGCCACGTCCGATTGTTCGATCGGTCAATCCTGCGCGCGGTGCAACCGGTGTTCCCAGGTCCTCGACCATCGGCGCCGACCTTGTCGACGGCGCGGCATTGGTAAATACCAATTCGATTCGGCTCCTTGTCAATGGCGCTGCAGTCGGTCCATCGATAACAAAGATCGGCGCGGTGACTACAATCAATTACGATCCACCCGGCGATTTGGTGAATCTGTCCAGCAACGGAGTCGTTTTGATCTTCGCAGACAATGGTTCCCCGGTGATCACGCGCACCAATGCCTGGAGCTTCACGGTGGAAAGCGCCCTACCCAAGGCCATCCTGGTCGTGAGTAATCCGGCCGCTCCAACCGCCAGTGAAACGGCTCTCCGCAATCGCCTTCAATCCACGTTGGGCTTCGAGGCCAGCTTCGTGGCCGACGCCAGCGCGGTGCCGACGTACGCCAACTTCGCCTCGCTGATTTTAGTGTCTTCAACCGTCGGCTCGGGGAACATCACCAAATACCGCGATGTAACAGCCCCAATCATCGACTGGGAGTGGGCCGCTTATGATGGATTGGCTCTGGCCACCGGCGATGGCGCCTCGATCGACAATACACAAACACAGATCCAGATCGTCAATGCGAGCCATCCACTTGCCGCGGGCATTCCTGCCGGGGCAGTCACGCTGTTCCCCGCTCCCGCAACGCAAATGGCTTCAGTGGAGACAAATCTCCTCGCGCCCAGCGCCATTGTCGTGGCCCTCGCCGCGGATCCACTCTTCAACACCCGTGCGGTTCTGTTCGGCTTTGAAAAAAATGCCGTCTTGAATCCCGATCCAATCAGCGGCAGCCCCGTTACGGCGCCAGCCCGGCGCACCGGCATCTTCCTGGGAGGTGACACGTTCACGGCATTGAACGCCGATGGGCTGAAACTATTCGATGCAGCCGTGAATTGGACGGCAAACCTTGTTGGGACCGCAGTGCCGATATTCAACCCACCCGTTCTCTCCGGCGGCAGTGTGAGCCTTTCGTGGACCGGTGCGGGAGTATTGCAGGTGGCAACCAACCTCACTGGAACTGCCGCAGACTGGTCAACCGTCAGCCCCCAGCCGACTAACAACACGTTCAACGCGCAAGTGGGCGCATCTCCGCGGAGCTTTTATCGAATCAGACAGTAATTGGCCGGGGTCACCCTTTTTAAGACCGGGGTGTTTGCTCCTTCTATCGGGAACTCAATGGTCCGAACGGACCACGAGCAAGCCCCCGGTCCTTCGGCTTGGTCGTCTTGTTGCCATCCAACGTCCTGCCCATCACACTCTTCAACCCCCTCCACCGTTGAGCCATATCTGTGCAAACGTGATTCACATGTTCTCGGCATCGGCGCGCGGCGTTCACGCCGCTTCGGTGTCGCTCCTTTGACAACTCTCTCTCAATTCCAACCCCGTCGGTTCATTCAGGCTGAAGTCGCCTCAAGTTCGCGCTCCCACGAACCGACAACTCTTGGATGCGCCACGCTCAATTCGCCAAATAGAATTTTACAGATCGAATATTGTGAATAAGATAAGCACGTAGACCCAATTAACAGGCCGTCTCAGAAGCCGTGAACCGGAGCGATAAAACTAAAGAACTCGCGTCGTGCTGCCTGGCGTTGCTCGGCGCCACCGTGACTGGAATAGCAAGCGACAACGGCGAGGTGGAGTTTACGCCCCAGGAACGCGCTCATTGGGCCTTTCAAAGAATAGCTCAGCCCAAACCACCCAAGGTCGCCCATATCGACTGGGTGCGGAATTCGATTGATGCCTTTATTCTCGCCGAACTGGAATCCAAAGGACTGAATCCAGCGCCGGCTGCGGACAAGATCACATTCATCCGTCGCGCGACCTTCGATTTGACCGGGTTGCCACCGACGCCCGAAGAAGTGGACGCGTTCCTCGCCGATGACTCCTCCAAAGCCTTCGACAAGATCGTTGACCGTCTGCTCGCCTCGCCTCGCTATGGCGAACGCTGGGCGCGACACTGGCTCGACCTGGCGCGCTATGCCGAAAGCGAAGGGTTCAAGGCCGACGAAATCCGCCCGAATGCCTGGCGTTACCGCGACTACGTCATCAAGTCCTTCAACAACGACAAACCGTACGACCGATTCATCAAGGAACAAATCGCCGGCGACGAACAATGGCCAAACGATCCGGACGCGCGGGTGGCCACCGCCTTTAACCGCCATTATCCCGACGAAAGCAACGCGCGCAATCTGATGCAGCGCCGGCAGGAAATCCTGAACGACATCACCGATACTTCCACCGCGGTTTTCATGGGACTCACCGTCGCGTGCGCCCGCTGCCACGACCATAAATATGATCCGATCCGCCAATCCGATTACTACCGCTTGCAGGCGTTCTTCGCCAACTCCGGGTCCGCGGATGACATCCCGCTGGTCAGCGAAAAGGAGCTGCAGCGTCACCACGAACAACTGGCCCGGTGGGAGGAAAAAACCCGCGCCCTTCGAGCGGAAATGGAGGCCATCGCTGAACCGCACCGGCGCGCCATCATCAAGGACTACGTGGACAAGTACCCGCCGGAAATTCAGGACGCGCTCAACAAAACACAGGAGGAACGGACACCGATCCAGTGGCAGATGGTGCACAAGGCCAATCAATATCTCGAACCTGCTTCTTACCAATACATCGCGGCTGACAGCGCCGTTGAGGGCCGCTTGAAAGGCGATTCCCGTCGGCGCTGGCAGGAGTTGAAGGACGAGCTGAAATCGTTCGCTTCGCTCAAGCCCGCGGACTTGCCGATCGGCACGGGCATCGTGGACGTGGCGCCAGCCCCGCCAGAGACCCGTGTGTTGCGCCGCGGCGTATACGACGCGCCCAAAGAGGAGGTCCAGCCCGGCTTTCTGCAGATCATTGATCCGAAGCCCGCCAAAATCGCGGCCCCGAAGGATACCCGTTCGAGCGGCCGTCGAATTGCCTTCGCCAACATTCTGGCGGACCCGAATAATCCGCTCACCACGCGCGTGATGGTGAATCGAATCTGGCAATACCACTTCGGGCGCGGCATCGTCGGCACGCCCAGCGATTTTGGAACCAAGGGTGACCGTCCCACACACCCGGCGCTGCTCGACTGGCTCGCTGGCGAGTTCGTTAAAAACAGCTGGAGCATCAAGAAGATGCACCGGCTTATCATGACATCCAACACTTACCGGGAATCGTCGCGCTTTGATGAACTCGCGGCCAAAGCCGACCCGGACGACAAGCTGCTCTGGCGCTTCCCACGTCAACGCCTCCAAGGCGAAGAGGTGCGCGACGCCGCGCTTGCCGTGTCCGGACTATTGAACTTGAAAATGGGCGGCCCCAGCATTTTTCCGGAACTGCCGCCGGGGATGTCGCCGACTTACAGCGGCTGGAAAGTGAGCAAAGAGGAAACCGAACGCAATCGGAGGAGCATTTATGTGTTCGTGAAACGGAACACGCGCTATCCGCTGTTTGAAAGCTTTGACATGCCGGACACTCACGAGAGCTGTCCGCGCCGCAATGTCACCACGACGCCGTTGCAAGCTCTCAACTTGCTGAACAGCGAGCTGACACTGAAATGGGCGGAGGGCTTCGCAGCGCGGGTGCTCAGGTCCGCCGGGCGCGACCTCGGCACGCAAATCGACGCCGCTTACCGCATCGCGTTTGCGCGCCGGCCCGATAATTCGGAAAGAGAAACCGTGCGCAAGTTTTTCGACCGGCATCGCGAGATCATCTCCAAACGGGTGGCCGCGGGCGAAGAACTGGCCCTCCCCGCCGATCTGCCCGATGACGCGGACAAGGTCGCAGCCGCGACGCTGGTGGATTTGTGCCACATGCTGATCAACGCGAATGAATTTGTGTATCGGAATTGAGACTCTTTCCGCATACCCAGGCGCGGCGGTTGCGGAATCTGCGTTTGCAGAACCCGAGAATTCCGCCCGCTGTTCCCTCTCCCCGAGGGAGAGGGTCAGGGTGAGGGGAAACTCGCGCTCGCAATGTAATGATTAAGGCAACCCCGAACCTTGCAAAAACATTTTATCCTGTAACAACTGCATGATCCGACAACCGCATATTCTTCCTGCCGCTTCCCGCCGCGAATTTCTCTCCAAATGCGGTTGCGGCTTCGGCGCGCTGGCATTCGGTTACATGCTCGGTTTGGACGACCTTTTGGCCCGCGCGTCGAACCCGAAGCTCGATCCACTCAACCCGCTGTCGCCGCGGCCATCGCATCACCTGGCACCCGCCAAATCAGTGATCTGGCTGTTCATGGAAGGCGGCCCGAGCCATCTTGATCTGTTCGACCCGAAACCGGCCCTGGAGAAGCTCGCGGGCCAGCCGATGCCCGAATCGTTTGGAAAAGTCATCACCGCGATGGGCACCGCCAGCAATTCACTGATGCCGACCAAACGCTCGTTCAAACAGCATGGTCAGAGTGGCATTTGGGTTTCCGACTGGCTGCCCAACATTGCGCAGCACGTGGACGACATCACCGTCATCCGCTCCTGCTGGGCTGACGGCTTGAATCATGTCGGCTCCGTATGTCAGATGAACACCGGCGACATCCTCGCAGGCCGGCCCTCCCTTGGCGCGTGGACGACCTACGGGCTTGGCACCGCGAACGACAACCTGCCCACCTTTGTCGTGATGGCCGATGGCGCGGACCCGGTCGGCGGACCAAAGAACTGGAGCGCGGGGTTTCTGCCGGCGACGTTTGAGGGGACGCAGTTCCGCACTGAAGGCGCGCCGATTTTCCACCTGCGCCCACCGCGAACCATTGGCGAAAAGCAGCAGCGCAGCAAACTTGATCTGCTGGCCGAGTTGAACCGGCATTTCTCCGCCGACAAACCGGAGGATACCGAGCTGGCCGCGCGACTGAACTCTTACGAACTGGCGTACCGCATGCAGGCCGCCGCTCCGGAAGCGGTCGATTTGTCCCGGGAAAGCGAGTTGACGCGCAAACTCTATGGCATGGACGAGGAGCCGACTCGCAAGTTCGGCACGCTCTGCCTGCTCGCGCGGCGGCTCGTCGAGCGGGGCGTGCGATTTGTGGAGCTTTACTGTGGCAGCAACAGCGGCTGGGACGCGCACGTCGATATAGAAGAAAATCATTCCAAGCATTGCAAAGCGTCGGACAAACCGGTGGCCGGTTTGCTGGCCGACTTAAAAGCCCGAGGAATGCTCGAGGACACACTGGTTGTCTGGGGCGGTGAATTCGGTCGGACGCCATTCAATGAAAAAGGAAGAGGCCGCGACCATAATCCGTGGGGTTTCACCATTTGGATGGCGGGCGGCGGCGTAAAGCATGGAACGGTTTACGGCAGCACTGATGAAATCGGCCTGCGGGCAGTCGAAGGGCGGGCCCACGTGCACGACATTCATGCCACCATTCTTCACTTGCTGGGCATGGACCACCAGAAACTGACCTTTCTGCATAGCGGCCGCGACGAGCGCCCCACGATCAACGGTGGCGAAGTCATCACCGGGATCCTCGCTTAACACGCCGTTTCCGAAGTAGCAGCCGACGTCAGGAGGCTCTCGCATACACATACCACCGCCCGCACTCCGCTGGCA
>Ga0070689_100001633_pt1 | contig 14336 bp, 11 predicted proteins | sample KBSS23HmetaG_FD_64669 | JGI IMG/M metagenome (GOLD analysis project Ga0070689, IMG submission 64669) | Switchgrass rhizosphere microbial communities from Kellogg Biological Station, Michigan, USA - KBS S2-3H metaG | ecosystem: Host-associated > Plants > Roots > Rhizosphere ...
CGCCCGCCCGCCAATACTACGATGTAGGAGGCGCTCCGATGGTGTCGATGGTGAGGTGTATCGAAGAACTGGTCCGCCCCCTCTGTGAGAAGGTGGCAAACGATCCAAGGGCCGACGTCCCGCGCCTCGTAACGATCGAAGCCGCCGCCGCGGCGCTCTCGATCACCCCCGAGGCGCTCCGCGCCCGCTGTCGCCGGCACGCGCGGCGCGAAGGTCGCGACGTCGCCGCGCGGCTCGGCGGTGGCGTCGTGGCGTACAAGCTCGGCGCGTCGTGGCGCGTGCGGATCCCCTTGTGACGATGGCGGCGCCACACGCGTTCGGATCGGCCACACTCCGTCCGTTCGCGCGTGCACCGCCCATGGAGACAAAACATGGGCATGAAGAACGTTTCGGGTGTTCGTAAAGTGGTAAGGGGCGGAAAGCCTCGTTGGATCCTTGATTTTCGATATACGGACAAGGACGGCGTCCGGCAGCGGTTTCGCCGGGACGCCGGTGTGCAGGGCTACGCCGCCGCCGTCGCCGAAGCCGCGCGGCTCATGAACAACCCGGGGCAGCATGCTGGGCAACTGGCGGGCAACGAACCCTCCGTCCTTCGCGTTGGGCCGTTTTTCCCGATGAATTAGATGCAATTGTCGGGGAGGCGGGATTTGAGGACGGCACTTCGCGAACCGCGGCCATATGCGCGCGACGCGAGAGAATGCGGGGTGTCGCGATCCGCTTATGCGACGAGGGGTGCCGGGAAGTAACGCCGGATCACGGGGGCGTGGTGACTGGGAGGTGACCGGCTGCGAGGGGCGCTTTGGGCGAAACACTCAGATCCGTTCGAGGTGCAACCCAGGGTCGAGGTGGCGCAGGTCATCGACGTCGCTCGTAACGACGGTGGCGGCGCGCTCGCGACGGGCGACCAGGATGACGGATGCATCGATGAGGTCGGAGGTACCGGCGCGTCCGCAAAGGACGCCCGCCGCTTCGGCGAGCAATTGGTCGAGCGCGGGAACGACAGTGGTCGGTCCCTTCACGAGGGCGCGCAGCGGCGCCTGACGGGCGGAACCCCGCCAGACTTGGCCGAGAGCGCCCGCCGGGACGACGAGTCGCGCGCCCGTCTTGAGCGCCTCGCGAACGAGCGCGCGCATTCGCGCATCGCCGCGCTCGAACGCGATGAGAGCGCCGGCGTCTAGGACGATCGTTTGAGAACGCGCCGTGCCCATGTCGTTGCCGCCTTGCTCGGCTTGCCATGCTCCGCGTCCATCGCATCGAGGATCGCCGTGAGCTCGTCGCGACGCAGCTTCTCATCGACGGCGTCGGTGACGAAGGCGCTGAGGGATTTCGCGCGACCGGCAGCGACCTCTTTCTTTGCCAGGCGCAGGACCTCGGCCGGCATGCTGAGGGCGACCTTCGCGGAGTTCATACTTTTCTCCTACCGCGCGAGCTTCATGCCGTCAACGCGACCCGTCGCACGTGTGCGTTCCCGATCTTCGTGTCGTGCGTTTCTCTGAATCCGCACCGCTGCGCCGTGAGCGACCGAGGCGCCAGATCGACGTGGAGCGGTTAACTTAAGCGAGGGATCACCATCTCTCACCTGTGACAACGCGAGCGGGCGGACGACCGCGGCTGCCATCGACACACCCGTCGTGCGTGCAGCCCGGGGTCCCCCTCGTAAGTGAGGGCGCCCGCGGGAGCTTGAGCCCGTTTCCCCCTCAGGGAGGTGTGGAGCGCGGTGGCGCGGAGCGCCGCGCCGAGTCACACGGGCGCCGTGGCGGGGCATCGACCTGGTCGTCGAGCAAGGACGGCGAGATACGTGCCCCCCTGTCGCTTTGCTGAACGGCGCGGAGGAGCGCCGCGTCGGCGCGGCTCTGTGGCACCTGGACCCGGCTCGGGTCCCGCACGTATCCTCAAGCGAGGAGTCGTGGACGAATCGCCATCGCAGACGACGGAGCGGGTCAATCCGACGTTCGTGTGGATACGGCGGCGCGAGCTCGTGCCTGAGCAGCGGGTAGCGCTCCTCGTTATCCACCAGGCGGGGATTGAGGTGCGCGAGATCGCGCCGGGCGCGGCGCTCACCGTCGGGCGCGAGGCACCTTCGGACGTATGCGTCGACGACGCGACGCTGTCGCGGCGGCACGCGCGCTTCGTCCTCCAAGACGACGGCGCGCGCCTCGACGTCGAGGACCTCGGCTCCACCAACGGGACGTGGCTCGCGGGGCGGCGCGTCGAGCGCGCGATCGCGGCGCTCGGCGACGAGGTCATGCTCGGCGGCGTCCTCGTGCGCGCGCGCGTCCTCGCCACCGCGTCGATCGACGCGGCGAGGCGTGGCGACGACGACGCAGTCATCGCCGGACCGGCGATGACTGAGCTCCTCCGCGTCGCGCGTCGCGTGGCGAGCTCGCGCATCCCGGTCATCCTCACGGGCGAGACCGGGACCGGCAAGGAGGTCCTCGCGCGCTACCTCCACGATCACGGCGCGTCCCCCGGCGCGCCGATGATCTCGGTGAACTGCGGCGCCATCCCGCGCGACCTCATCGAGAGCACGTTCTTCGGCCACGAGCGCGGCGCGTTCACCGGCGCGCAGAAGGCGCAGCCCGGCGTCTTCGAGAGCGCCGCGGACGGCACGGTCTTCCTCGACGAGATCGGCGAGCTCCCGCTCGGCGCGCAGGTCGCGCTCCTCCGCGTCCTCGAGTCGCGGTGCGCCGCGCGCGTCGGCAGCACGAAGGAGGTCGCGGTGACCGCGCGCGTCGTCGCGGCGACGCACCGGGACCTCGCCACGATGGTCGATGCGGGCGAGTTCCGGCGCGACCTGTACTTCCGATTGAGCACCGTCACCCTCGACCTCCCGCCGCTCCGCGCGCGCCCCGACGACGTCGAACCGCTGGCCGAGCACTTCCTCCGCGCGGCCAACGCCGCCCACGGCCGGCAGATCGACGGGATCACCCCTGCCGCGCTCGCGCGCCTCCGCGCGTACGATTGGCCGGGCAACGCGCGGGAGCTCCGGAATGTCATCGAGCGCGCGGTCGTCCTCGCGTCGGCCGACGTCATCGACGCGGGCGACCTGCCCGATCGGGTGCGCGCGCCGGCGCTCGGCGGGGACGGCGCGCCGCGCCTCCTGTCGCTGCCCGGATCGCGCCCGTCGTCGCCCTCGTTCTCGCCGTCTCCGCCGCCCCGCGCGACGTCGCCCGACGCGTCGTCGCCCGGGCTTCGCGAGCGCGTGCAGGTCTACGAGACGCAGATCATCCGCGAGGCGCTCGACGCCGCGGGGGGGAGCCGGCGCGAGGCGGCCCGGCTCCTCGGGATGCCGCTCCGGACGCTGGCGAGCAAGATCAAGACGCTCGGCATCTCCGAGGACGACTGACGCGCGCGCGGATGACGGTCGGGCCAGCGGATGATCAGGACGATCGGGCCGTACTGGACGTTCGAGGTGGTGGGCCGCGGTGGCATGGCGGTCGTCGTCCGCGGCGAGCACCGGACGACGGGCGAGGCGGTGGCGATCAAGATCGTCGAGCGCGCGGCGAGCGAGATCGTGTCGAGCATCCGCCGCGAGATCCACGCGCTCGGGCGCGTGCGCCACCCCGGTGTCGTGCGGATCGTCGATCAAGGGACGCACGACGGCGTCCCCTGGTACGCGATGGAGCTCCTCGAGGGCCGCACGCTGCGCGCGCTCCACGACGAGCACTGGGGGAAGGGTGACAGCGCGGCGCACGGAGCGCCCGGTCCGTTCGCCGACACGGCGCCTTCGCCGTTGGTCGCGATCGTCGCCGCGGCGTGCGAGCCGCTCGGCGTCCTCCACGCGGCTGGGATCGTCCACCGCGACATCAAGCCCGAGAACGTCGTCGTCACCGCCGATCGCGGGCCGGTGCTGGTCGACCTCGGGATCGCCGCAGGGTTCGCCGGCGCGTCGGGGCGCGAGGTGCTCGCCCCGGCCGGCGACGTCATCGGCACGCCGCAGTATATGGCGCCAGAGCAGATCCTCGGCGAGCTCGTGGACGCGCGCGCCGATCTGTACGCGCTCGGCTGCGTCCTCTACGAGTGCGTCCTCGGGCGCCCGCCGTTCGTCGGGCGCACCGCCGCGGAGATCCTCGATCAGCACCTCCACGCCACGCCGCGGTCGCCGTCGCTCCTCGGCGTGAGCGTCCCGCGCGAGCTCGAAGAGCTCCTCATGCGCCTCCTGGCGAAGCGCCCCGCGGCGAGGATCGGCTTCGCCGAGGACGTCGGCGCGACGCTGCGGCGACTCGGCTTCGGCGGCGCGCCACCGACGCGGCCCGCCGAGGCGTACCTCTATCGATCCGAGCTCACCGGGCGCGACGACGTGATGGATCGCGCCGGAGCCATCCTCGACGCGCTCGAGCGCCGCGAGCCGGGCGGCGCCGTGTTCGTGTCCGGTGAGAGCGGCGTGGGTAAGACGCGCCTGGGGATCGAGATCGGGCGGCGCGCGGTCCTGCGCGGGCTCGTCGTGGTCACCGGGCAGTGCCGCGGTGACGGCGGCGCGCCGCTCCACCCCTTCGCGCCGCTCGCCGCGGAGATCGCGAGCCGCGTCTCCGCGCCGCAGGCGAGCGCGCCGCTCACCGGCGCGTGGCTCCGCGTGCTGGCGCCGTACTTCGCGGACCTCGCCGCGCTCCCGGCGACGAGCCTCTGGCCCGAGCCGCCGGCGCTCCCGCCCGAGGCCGCGCGCGAGCGCGTGATCGACGCCGTCGCCGCCATGGTGCGCGCGCTCGGCGGCGCGGGGCCGCTCCTCTTGTTGGTCGACGACGTGCAGTGGGCGGACGAGCTCTCGCTCGCCGCGCTCGCGCGGATCGATCGCGCCGAGCGCGGGGCGCCGTGGATCCTCGCGCTGTGCCGCGCCGAGGAGGCGAGTGAGCGCACCGACGCGTGGGCGCGCGCGATCGGGGCCGCGCGGTGGGACCTCGGCCGCCTCGACGATCGCGGCGTGGCGGCGATGGCGGCTGGCATGCTGGCGATGCGCGCCGTCCCGCGCGCGTGGGTCGACTGGCTCGCGCGCGCGTCGGACGGCAACCCGTTCTTCCTCGCCGAGCACCTCCGCGCCGCGGTGGGGGCGGGGCTCCTCGCGCGCGATCACGAGGGGCGTTGGGCGCTCCGCGAGGGTGGGCGCGGCGCGGCGGTGGGTCCGCCGGCGGCCGCCCCGTCCCCGTTGGCGATCGAGGCGCTGGTCGCGCGCAGGATCGACGGCCTCGGCGACGACGAGCGTCGCCTGGTCGCGGCGGCGGCGGTGCTCGGCCGCACGTTCGACGGCGGGCAGGCGGAGGCGATGGCGGAGCTCGGCGAGGGGGCGCTCTTCGACGCGCTGACCGCGCTCTTCCGCCGGCAGATCCTCGAAGAGGCGCGGGGCGCGCTGCGCTTCGTCCACGATCGCATCGCCGAGGTGGCGTACGAGCGGCTCGACGCGAGCGAGCGGCAGGAACTCCACCGGCGCGCCGCGCGCCTCTTCGAAGCGCTGGGCGGCGACGACGTGGAGCGGCTCGCGCCGCTCGCGCGGCACCAGGCCGGCGCGGGCGAGCACGCCGCGGCGTGCGCGTCGTTTCTCTCCGCCGCACGGCGCGCCGAGGCCGCGTACGCGAACGAGCAGGCGCTCTTTCTGTATCGCTCCGCGCAGCGCGAGGCCGAGGCCGCCGGCGGGTCGGCCGACCTGCTCGCCGAGGCGTGGCGCCGCGTCGGGGGCCTGATGCAGCGAACGGGCGATCCCGCCGGAGCGTGCGCGAGCTACGCGCGGGCGCTCGCGTACGTCGGCGAGGGCGCGGCGATCGAGCGCGCGACGCTCCATCGCCAGCGAGGGAAGACGTGGGAGACGCGCCAGCGCCACGGCGAGGCGCTCGAGTGCTACGCCGAGGCGGAGCGCGTGCTCGGCGGCCCGCCGGCGGACGACGACGAAGCCGCCGCCGCGTGGTGGCGCGAGTGGGTGCAGATCCAGATCGAGGAGAGCTCGATCCACTACTGGGCGGCGAATCAGGCGGCGCTGGCCGCGACCGTCGATCGCCTCGCGCCGGTGGTCGAGCGCCGCGGCTCGCCGGCGCAGCGCGCGCGCTTCTATCAATCGCTGGTGCAGCGAAGGCTCCGCAGCGAGCGCTATCGCACCTCGCCCGGCACCGTTGACGACGCGCGTAGGAGCCTGGCGGCGTTCGAGGAGACCGGCGATCGCGAGGAGACCGCGACGGCGCGCTTCACGCTCGCCGCCGTCCTCCTCTGGCATGGCGGGCACGCCGCGCTCGCGGAGGCGGAGGAGCACATCGGCGCGGCGCTCGACGAGGCCGATCGCATGGGGCACATGACGCTGAAGGCGCGCTGCCTCGCGTACCTGACGGTGATCTGCCGGAGGCGGCGCGACGTCGACGCGACGCGCGCGGTCGCGTGGCGCTGCCGGACGGTGGCGACCGCGGCGCAGATGGTCGAGTACGTCGGCACCGCCGAGGCGTGCCTCGGCTGGGCGCTCTGGCGTGAGGGCGACGACGACGGAGCCGGGGCGCTGTGCCGAGCGGCGCTCGGCCGTTGGCGAGGTACGGTGCTTGCGCACCCGTTCGAGTGGCTCGCGCGACTACCGCTCCTGGCGCTCCTCCGCGTTCGAGCCGACGGCTCGGCGCCGGACGAGATCCGGGACCACGCGCGCGCTCTTATCCATCCGACGCAACAACGTCTGCCCGAGGCGCTCGAGGCCGGGCTCACGAGCCTCGCGTCGGACGCGGGTGGCGCGGGGCTCGCGCGCGCGCTCGACGCCGCCGAAGCGGCGGGATTTCTCTGACGGCATCCCGGAGGCCGGGTCGCCGCCTGGCCGGCGTTCGCCAGGCTTGGCAGAAATCCGCCAGCAGCTGGCGGCCGGCGGCCAGCGCGCGATGCGCGCGCCCGCGCGGATCGGCGCGAATCGCGGCCAGGATGCGCGCGGCGTCGGTGGGTCCCTTCTTGCTATGGTCTTCGGTCGACGTCCTCCCCCACCAAAGGATGGCAACCCGTGCACTTCCTCGCGTCGCCCAACCTGCCGCCTCCGCCCGCTCCGCGCCTCGACATCCACCGCGACGATGGCCCCGTCACCTGGGAGGTCGCCTTCTCGCCGGAGGATCCCGAAGGCGACCCGCGACTCCACTGGAGCGCGACCCCTTCCGGGCTCCTCGAAATCACGGACGAGAAGTACGACGCGAAGCACCGGATCGCGTCGGCCAAGCTGACGCGCACACCTGCCGGGCAGGGGCACGGCGCCGTCACGGTGAGGGCGACGTGGAACACGAGCGGCCGGACGACGGAGTGCGTGCGCTCGCGGCCGATCTGGGCCGGCTACTTCTTCCGCTTCTCCCACAACACGCTGTACCTCGCGCAGTCGCCGCAGGTGACCCGGGTGGCGACGAGGGCGCGCGTCGCGGACGCCCTCGTGTGGTCGCCGACCGGCGAGTGCTACGTCCTGAACCTGGACGCGAAGGTCTTCGACGTGACGCACCAGACGTCACCGCGCTTCTGGGTCCTCGATCCGTCGAAGGCGCGGGCCCTGCCGGCCAGCGTGGGGGATCCCGCGGCCCCCGGCGACCACGGCGACGTCGTGATGTATCCGACGGCGGGCCGCGGAAACCTCTGGACGATCTACGGACCGCGCTGGCAGCAGTTCTCCAGCGTGCCTCCCGTCATCCAGCCGGTGGTCGATGCGATGATCGCCCACGACGTGCTCGTGGCGTGGGCGCCGCCGGAGGGCCTCGTCCCACTGCCGACGGGCGACGAGCCGCTGAACGTGACCTGCTATCTGCTCAACGTTGACCGGCTCAACACGATAACGGCCGCGGGCACGCTGTCGAGCGTGCCCGTGCAGGTCTTCGACCCCCCCTCCCACGGCGCGTCGAAGCGCGCCTGACGCGGGGAGCGATGAGCACCTCCTCTCGGGCTTCGATCGCCGGCGGCGCCGCGGCGCGGGACGACGCGCCGCCCGGCGAGACCCACAAGGGCTTCGTCCTCGGCATGCACCGCACCGTCGCGCCCGAGGCGACGCTGGACCTCGCTTGCCGCTGGATGCCGCTCTTCGGGATCACCCGGATCGCGAACGTCACCGGTCTCGACCCGATCGGCGTACCCGTCGTCATGGTCGCGCGGCCGAACGCGAAGTCCTTGTCGGTCGCGCAGGGGAAGGGGCTCACGCTCGCCGCGGCGCAGGCGTCGGGGCTCATGGAGGCGATCGAGTCGCACCACGCCGAGAACGTCACGCTGCCCCTGAAGCTCGCGACGCCGAAGCAGCTCTCGCCCGGCCATCGGCTGATCGACGTCGCGCGCCTCCCGCGCCACGCGCGTGGGTCGTTCCACGGCGACGTGCGCACGCTCTGGATCGAGGGCCACGACGTGATGGACGGTGGATCGCGGTGGGTGCCCTACGCGGTCGTCCACACCGATTTCACGATTCCGCTCCCGCCCGGGAGCGACACGTTCCTCATGACCAGCAGCGGGCTCGCGTCCGGCAATCACCCGCTCGAGGCGGTATGCCACGGGCTGTGCGAGCTGATCGAGCGCGATGCGGTGACGCTCTTTCGCGCGCGGGGCGCCGCCGCTCGCGCCGCCGCGCGGCTCGACCTCGACACGGTCGACGATCCGGCCTGCCGCGACGTGCTCGCCCGCTACGACCGCGCCGGCATCGCCGTGTCGGCGTGGAACGTCACCAGCGACGCCGGCGTCGCGGCGTTCTACGCGGCGATCGTGGAGCGCGAGGCGAACGTGCAGCGGCCGATCACGCCCATGGGCGGGATGGGCTGCCACCCCGCGCGTGAGGTGGCGCTCCTCCGCGCGCTCACCGAGGCGGCGCAGAGCCGGTTGACGCTCGTCGCCGGCGCGCGCGACGACATGGTCGGGCAGCGGCCGGAGCCGGCCGAGTACATCCGCGCGGTACGCCGCTTCCACGAGGAGCGGACCGCGCCGGGCCCGCGCGTGTCCTACGCCGACGTGCCGACGTGCGATCACGCGACGTTCGAGGCGGACGTGAGCTTCGTCCTCGATCGGCTGCGCGCCGTCGGGTGCGATCAGGTCGTCGTCGTCGATCTGACCAAGGCGGAGATCGGCATCCCGGTGATGCGCGTCGTCGTCCCGGGGCTCGAGGCGCTCAGCGACGTCCCCGGCTATCTGCCGGGCGCGCGCGCCCGCGCGGCGCAGGCCGGCGTGGGCGCCGGACGGGGCCGGTCGTGAACGCCGTCGTCTTTGCCGGGCCGACGCCGCTCCCCGCCGATCTCGGCGCCGGCTTCGACGTCCGCCCTCCGGCGCGGCGCGGCGACGTGTACCTCGCAGCGAAGGATGGCGCGGCCGCCATCGGCCTCGTCGACGGGTATTTCGATCGTGTCGACGCGGTCGCGCACAAAGAGGTCCTGTGGGCCATGTCGCGCGGCGTGCACGTCTTCGGCGCGGCGAGCATGGGCGCCCTCCGCGCCGCCGAGCTCGAGGCGTTCGGCATGGAGGGGGTCGGTGCGATCTTCGAGCAGCTCGTTCGGGGCGAGATCGAGGACGACGACGAGGTGGCCATCGTCCACGCCGAGGCCGAGGACGGCTTCCGCGCGCTCTCGGAGGCGATGGTGAACGTCCGCGCCACGCTCGCCGCGGCCACGGCCGCCGGCGCGATCGGCGAGGCGGCGCGCGCGCTCCTGGTAGACGCCGCCAAGTCGCTCTTCTACGCGGACCGCGCCTACCCGCTGATCGTCGCGCTCGCCGAGTCGCGCGGCGCGCCGCGCGCCGAGCTCGAGGCGCTCTGCGCGTTCCTCCCCACGGGCAAGGTCGATCAAAAGGCGCGCGACGCGCGCGCCCTGGTGCGGCGGATGCGCGAGCACCGCGCCGCGCTGCCGGGCCCCAAGACGGTGACGTACTTCTTCTCCCGCACCGACGCGTGGGACACGCTCTGCCAGACGGCCGACGTCGCCCGCGCCCAGCGCTGATTCGACTTTCTTCGTAGTCGCCACGACTCCTGAATAACGACGCGCCGCCGCGTCGCACACCGCTCGCTCACGCCCGCGCGCTCGCTCGCTCCCGGGCGTTCGTCACGCTCGTCCGTGCCGCTCCGCGCTGCGCGCGGCGGCGCGGTCGCGCCGTCTCGTCACGCGTTCACGCCCGCCTTGTCACTCCAGAGGAGGATCCATTGAGCTACCTCGATCAAACGATTCGCTACGAAGATTTCATCCACTGGGGCGCTCCGGCGCTCCTTCGGATTCGCGAAGAGGACTTCCGCGACGCGCATTTCAAGGACACCGATCGCGTCACCGTCGCGTACGTCATCGACGCGCTGGTGCACCACCCGGGGCACATCGTGTGGTCGCTCGCGCGCGCCGAGGTCCTCGACGAGCGCACGCTGCACGGGCTCGGCGCCGAGCTCGTCTCGAGCTTCCTCGATCGGCTGGAGAGCGAGAAGGTGTACATCGACTTCCGGACCCGGCACGTCAGCGACGTGAAGACGCGCGTGGCCGCCGGACAGGCGAGCCTCGGCGAGCTCGCCGCCGCGCGGCGCCAGGCCGCCCAGGCGCAGAACGACGTCGCGCTGCTCCGCGACGCGAAGGTGACCGCGGCGGCCGCGGCCGCAGTGGCCGCCGCCGATCCCGACCTCCGCGCCGGGATCTCGCGCGCCGCGCGCTTCATGTACACGACGCACGCGACCCACCGCGACTACGTGCGCCTCGCGTCGCACGTGCGGAGCTTCCTCGCGGCGTGCTCGCCGAAGCGGAGGGCGTCATGAGCGAAAAGACCTTGCTCCCGGTGGGCACCATTCTCCCGTACGCGTGCGGCAACCTCGGGTTCCTCGACGACGGGTGGCTCCCCTGCGACGGGACGCCGTATCGACGCGCCGACTACCCGGAGCTCTTCGCCGCCATCGGTACCGCCTACGGCGCGCCCAACACGCAGGACTTCAACGTCCCCGATCTCCAGGGGCTCTTCGTGCGCGGATGCGACAACGGCACCGGGCGCGACACGCGCGCCAACCAGCGCGGCGCGCTCCGCCCGGGCGGGAACAGCGGGAGCTCCGTCGGCTCGTATCAGGTCTACGGCACGGCGATCCCGAAGGGGCAGCCCTTCAGCGCCGTCTTTTCGAAGTGCGACCTCTCGGAGGGGAGCGACGACAAGGGGTGCGCCGCCTCCCCCGGGCGGTGGAACGACAACGCCACTGCGGTGATCCCGACCATGGGCGGCGATCTCGAGTCGCGGTGCTGCAACATCTACGTCAACTGGATCATCAAGGCGTCGACGAAGAGCCCCAGCGAAGGCGTCTACACGATGGTGCCGATCGCCGCGGTCACCGCGTACGCCGGCAACGACCCGAAGAAGGTGGACGCGGGCACGTGGCTCTTCTGCGACGGGACGTCGCTCGGCAACACCGGGCTCTACAAGGAGCTCTCCGTCCGGATCAACTACGCGTTCGGCGCGCCCGCTCCCGACCAGCCACCGGTCAAGCCGTATTGCTTGCCCGACTTCCGCGGGCAGTTCCTCCGCGGCGTCGACATGGGGAGCGGCCGCGACCCCGACACGATGACCCGCACCGCGCCGCGCCCCGACATACCGCCGCCCGGGCGCGTGGGGGCGACCGGCGACAACGTCGGATCGGTGCAGGCGTACGCGACGGCGCTCCCGCACAACCCGCTCACGTCGACGCTGTATCACCTCCCGGACTCCGACGGATCGGACCGCGTGGCGGGCAGCCTGTGGGACCTCGCCGGAGGTTACGACGGCGCGACCGACGTGCCGCTGACCACCCGGGGTGGCGACAAGGAGACGCGTCCGCGCAACATGGCGGTCGACTGGTTCGTCGCGCGCCGCCAGCCGGACGGCGTCGAGCCGGACGACGCCGTCCCGGTCGGCGCGGTGGTGGCCATCGGATCGCAGGGGCTCGGCGACAACGACAACTTCCTCCTCTGCGACGGCCGCTCCATCTCGGCCGAGACGTACAGCGAGCTCTACGCCCAGATCGGCCTCCTCTACGGAGGTGACGAGCAGGCAAAGCGCTTCAACCTGCCCAATTACCAGGGGGTCTTCCTGCGCGGCGCCGACCACGGCGCGAACCGCGATCCGGACGCCGCGTCGCGGACGTTCTACTCGACGGCGAACCCGCCGCCGGCGGTCGGCACCGCCGGGAGCTATCAGGACTACGGCACCGGCAGGCCGGCGACGCAGCCCTTCGTCGCGACCGTGCCGCACATGCCGACCAACACCCACGGCGCGCACGGGTATACGAACAGCGGGCAGTGCCGCGTGAACGGCGATCTCTCCGCGGACACCTGCACGTCCGGGGGCGACGGCGACAGCGCGCCCGCCAACGTGTACGCGCAGTACTTCATCAAGGTGCGGAGCTGAGGTCCATCGCTCCCCGCCGCGGGCACGCGTCCGCGGCGGGGTGAGCGGATCCCCCGCCCTCTTCGGCCCACCGCCTCTTCTCTATTTCGATTGGAGATCCTCATGATTGAATATCGCCGTCCCGTATCGGTCGTTCACCGCGGCTCGCCCATCGTCTTCGCGCTCGGCAGCGCGCCGGGGGAGTCGACCGCGCGCGTCTACTACAACGTGCTTCAACCGACGATCGAGGTGGCGAACGATCAGACGTCGTGGTCGGGGTACCAGGAGCTCCCCCGCCCCGCGGAGCTCGCGCCCGCCGGAATGAGCCTCCTGCGGACGGTGGGGGGCGCGGACGCGCCCGCCGCGCTCGCCGCGGTCACCGATACGCAATTCATCTATGTCTTCGTGTCGTCGCCGGGCGCCGTCCGCGTCAGCCGCTACGTGCTGGTGGAGGTGCCCGCGGCCAACACCAAGGCAGGCACCCAGACGGCGCTCCAGCCGGCGTGGGAGGTGCGTTACCAGAGGAGCGGAAAGGCCGACTTACCCGCCGGCGAGCACGACGTCCTTTCGGCGCGATCGCCGGAGGGCGACGCGTACCTCGAGCCCGCGTACGAGCTGCCGATCGGCGGCGTGCCGGACGACGTCGACCCGACGTCCCTGGCGGTGCTCCTCGTGCCGAGCGGCGACGGCGGTTCGCTCCGCTGGCAGATGTTCCTCCGCAAGGTCGACGGGACGATCGCGTGCTACTCGTTCGATCGCACGGCGGACGGCCTCTTCGCCGTCGACGCGGCGCAGCTCGACGCGGCCGGGCGCATCGCCCCCGACGCGACGGTGACGCTCACGCAGGGGGGCGCGGTGATCCGCGCGACCGGGCCGCTCGCGGTCTGCACGTACGCGAAGCAGGAGGAGGTGGCGACCACCGGGAGCGGTGTCGTGAGCATCAAGCGGACGAACCGCGTGATGCTCGGCGTGCCGACGGTCGCCAAGGGCGCCTCGGGGGACGCGCCGTGCATGGCGACCGTCGACTTTGCGCTGGGGAAGGACGGATCGCTCTCCGGCATCGCTCGCGGTGCGGGCGCGGTCACGTACGCGTGCGGCGTCGTCGCGCCGACGCCGTTCGCGCTGTCGTATGACGGCACCGACGCCGCCGGCGTCCCGGCCGCGAAGGGGATCGCCCTCCCCACCACGTTCACGCTCGAGGCGTGGATTCGCCCCCAGGGCGCCGGGCTCCTGCCGCAGCTCGTGGTCGCCGGCACCGGCACTGGCGCAGCCCGATCCTGGGGGCTCTGGATCACCGATCAACTCCGTGTCGCCGCGACCTACCAGGACACGATCGGCCTCCACGTCGTGTCGACGCGCGACAACGTCCTCGCGCTCGGCTCGTGGACCCACGTCGCGGTCGCCGCCGGCCCCGACGGGATGACCGTTTACGTGAACGGTGTGGCCGCGACGCTGGCGTCGCCCCCGAGCTTCACGGGTCCGATCGCGCCGTCGGGCGTCGCGATCGGCGGCGCCCCCGCCGGTGCCGTCGTCGCCGGTGGCGTGGAGCGGACCGCCGCGCCGCTCGCCCCGTTCAGCGGGCTCCTCCGCGAGGTGCGGATATGGTCGAAGACGCTCGGGGCGGCCGACATCGTCAAGTATCTGTACTCGGAGATCCCCGACGCGGTAGTCAAGAACACGCCCGAGATCGTCGGATATTGGCGGTGCGATGCCGGCGAGGGAACGGTGGCGATCGACACATCGAAATACGGGCGCGACGCCGACCTCTCCGGCCCGTCGTGGGTCGCGGAGGCGTCGCCGATGACCGGCCACGGTGACGCGGCGATCTACCTCGACGCGCGCGGCCTCGCGACGTACGTCGGCCTCCTCCTCCCGGCGGAGGGCCACCCGCTCTTCGTCGACCTCGCCCCCGGCACGCGCCCCGCGCTCCTCGACGGCGCCGACGGCCTGGTCCATCTGTACTTTCGCGACGGCAAGGGGCAGCTCTCCGCGGCGCACTACGATGCGGGGATCGATCGCGCGCGCTACGTGTTCCCGTGGGTGGCGGCGGCGACCAGCGCGTCGCCCGAGCA
>Ga0070689_100001634_pt1 | contig 14329 bp, 7 predicted proteins | sample KBSS23HmetaG_FD_64669 | JGI IMG/M metagenome (GOLD analysis project Ga0070689, IMG submission 64669) | Switchgrass rhizosphere microbial communities from Kellogg Biological Station, Michigan, USA - KBS S2-3H metaG | ecosystem: Host-associated > Plants > Roots > Rhizosphere ...
AAAAAGGAGAACGTCACGTCCATCGTGGAGTCGGGCACGCCATCGGGGCTCCAGTTGGCTGCGTCGGCCCAGCTCGACGTGCCCGCGCCCCCGTCCCACGACCTGGCGAGCGATGCGGCGGTGCCGACGGCGAAGTAGTCGAATCCCGGGGCGATGTCTGCGGTGGAGACGACCGTTCCCGAGGCCTGGGATCCGGTCACCGAGCCGCCCCGGTCGTCGTAGCTCCCGGACGCGGCGCTCGACTGGGCCACGCGCAGGCTGCTCAGGTCGCCCACGAAGTCGTCCGCGCCGAAGCTGAGCCCTACGCGGGCCTGGACGTTCAGACCGGCGCTGTTGTCGAGCCTCCAGTACCGCGCGGCGGCGAGGGACTGGAGCGGCGGCGAGGGGGTGCCGCCCGTGGGCCCGGCGAGCAGCTCTGCGGTGAGGACCTGTTGTGCGCCACCGGTGAGGACGCCGCTCAGCGTGAGCGGCCGGAACGCGCCGTCCCTGCCCACGGCGAACGTGCGGCTCACGGACGTCGCGCCGAGCGTACGGATCGCGATCGCCAGTGGCCCGTCCACGTAGCCCTGCGAAGATCCGGCGGGGATCACGCTCGCCGTGTCGCCAAGCTGGACCAGGTTCGCCGCCGTGGTCTTGAGCAGGCCGGCGGTGAGCGTGAGTCCGCGCGACAGCGCAAGTGCGCCGCCGGCGACGGTGACCGTGCCTCCCGGGTTGTTGACGGTCAGTTCCCGGAGCTGCCGCGTGGCGGGAATCTCGAACCCGGTCGTGCGGGGCGCGCCCTCGGTGAGATAGGAAACCGAGATGCCACCGGTTCCGGGGTTGAACCCCGGCGCGGTGTCGTACGAGCCGGCAGCCCCCGTCACGCCGGTCGCCCCGACCTGCGTGAGCGCGGGCGTCGCGTCGGCGGCCCCGAGCGTAAGCTTCTGGCTGTTGCCGAGCAGGCCCCGGATCAGGTTCACCTGCCGTGCGACGACGTTGGCCGCGGGTCCGGAGGCGAGCGAGAAGCCGGCGGGGTTGTCGACGCTGAGCATGGCCACGGGCGAGCTCGTCGAGCCCGAGCCGGAGTAGCTCTGCGGCGACCCGCTGCCGAGGAAGTAGAGCTCGCTGCCGGCCGTGGACGCGGTCAGCGTGCCGTCGTTCACCAGGTTGCCGCCCGACTGGGTGAGCCGGAACCCATTCAGATCGAGCGTGGCCCCGGAGGCGATCTGGGTGGAGCCGACCACTGTCGTCGCCGCGAACAGCTTCGCCGTGTGTCCGCCCGAGAGGTTGCTCACGACCAACGGGGGCGTCGAACCGCTGATGAAATATGTGCTCGCCGACGCCGTGGCGGCGCTGCCGAGCTGCAGCGTGCCGCCGGTCAGGTTCTGGATCCCGGCCGAGTTCCGGTAGTCCCGAGGCCCCGAGCCGCCGGATGCCGCGCGCTGGAGCACGATCGTGCCGCCGGAGATCGTGGTCGAGGACGCGGAGGCCGTGCCGAGATCGAAGCTGGCGTTCGTCGTGGACGGATTGCCGACCGTGTTCACGGTGACCGTGCCACCAGTCTGGACGTACGTCAGCGTGTTGCCCGAAGACGTCACCGTGAATCGTCCGGTCGTCTTGAGCTCGCCGCCTTCGATCGTCACCTGCGCGCCGTTCGAGAGCAGGAGCGAGTGGTCAGCGAGCGTGCCCACCTGGAACAGCCCGGCCGAGATCCGGAGGCCGCGCACGGTCGGCGAGCCGGACTGCCCGAGGACCGTGAAGTTGGGGTTGCCGAGCCAGAACGTGGTGCCCGCCCCGAGCGAGTAGGCCGCGGTCGTGAACACCCGGCTGCTCATCGTGAACGTGCCCGCGACCCGGAACGTCCCACTCGCGAGCGTGAGGAAGCCGAGCGTGTCGGCGACCTGGCCGCGAACGGTGAAGGCCGGGGCGTCGAGCGTCAGCGCGGCGCTGGAGCCCTTGCTCGCCGTGATCGCGCGCACGTCGGTGACCACGCCCGCGCCGGTGAGCGAGGCGTCGGCACTCCCGGTGAACGCGAGCGCCACGCCGGCCTGGTCCGCGTTCGTGCTCAGGTCCAGCGTGCCGAGGTTGGTGAGGCTGCCGCTCAGCGAGAGCACGTGCCCGGTCTGCGTGCCGCTCGCCGGGCCCGCGAGCGTCGCGCCCGGCGACACGGTGACACCGGCCGCAACGGTCAGCGTGCGCGCGGTGGTGGGCTCGAAGCGCAGCACACCCGAGGCGCCCTGGCCGACCGTGAGGCTGTAGCAGCTCGCGGCCGCGTCCACGGTGAGCGTGTGCCCGTTCGCGATCGTGACCGCGTCGGCCGCGGTGGGCACGATGCCGCCGGGCCAGGGTGCGCCGGGAACGGTCGAGCTCCAGTTCCCGCTCCCCGCGGTCACGATCGAGCCCGTGGCGCTGGTGGCCTGGCTTCCGGACAGCGGATCGCTCAGGGCCCCCTGGGTGACGGCGCGCACGATCCACCAGTAGGTCGTCGACGGCGACAGGCCCGTCTGGGCCAGCGACGTCGTGTTCGCCGCCGTCTGCGTGACGAACTCGTAGTTCGTCCCGTCGGTGGAGCGCCAGACGGCATATCCCGCCTCGTTCGTCGCGTTGTCCGACCACCCGAGCGTCATGCCCGTGGGGCTCACCTGCGAGAACGAGAGGCTGGTCGGGGCCGCGGCCGTCTGTGGCGTGAACGTGTAGCGCGTCCCGCTCGCGATTGCCGTCACGTTCGCGTTGTTGGCGGTCGTGTACGAGACGCTCGAGAGCGAGGACGTGATGCTCGCGAACGTGGTCGTGCCGTTCCCGATGCCAATCGAGGCTCCGCCCTGCGCCGAGTTGGGGACGAGGCCGCCGCCGTAAACGAACTCGACGATGCCCGTGGTCTCGTGGATCCAGACCTGGAACGTGGCCGAACCCGGCAGGCTGCCCCCGAAATTCGGCACCTGCAGGTTCAGCCACTCGATGACGAGCTTCCGGTTCGGCGCCGTGCCTACCACCTTGTAGTGGACCTTGCCGTTCGTCCCGATCCAGAGGTCGTCCCAGTAGGGCGCGACCTGCGGGGCGGTGAGGACCGACGCCAGGTTGTTGTTCGCCGCGGACGACGTGGCCGTGGTGCCGGGGCGCATGAGCCCGTTCGAGCTGACGGAGAAGCTCGTGAAACGCGTCCCCGCGAACCAGAACTCGAAACCCGCCTGGACCACGGCGGAGGCGGACTCATCGAGGTCGGGGCCGAGGAGCAGCGTGGTCCCGGTCGACATGTCCTCGAGCACAGCGCCCGTCCCGAACGTGAACGGGTACGTCGTGGCATCGATGGTCTGCGCCGCCGCCGGGAGCACCCGCACGCCGAGCAACAGAGCGGCCGCGAGGAGGAGCCGAGCCCCGAGTCGACGGGTCAACGACAGTCGAGGGGGTCCGGAGCGGGTTGCAGGCACGTCGGCCTCAATGAGGCGCGTCGCATGGTGCGACGTCGGGGCGCGGTGTGATCGAGGCCGGTGGATTGGGGGGAAATGCGTTGCTGCGCCACCGGCAAACGCTGGGGGGGATCCAGAATCTAGGCTTGGGCGGAGGACGGTTGGAACCGTCCTCCGCCCCAAGACCTTACTTCGCCGCTACCCCGAGGTCTCCGGGGCGCGCTCGACGACTACCGGTAGATCGACTTCAGGCTGCCCCAGGTCGAGTGCTTCACGTCCGTCGTGGCCTTGGGCGTGGCATTCGGCTTGGAGAGCAGCGAGTTCGGGCACGTGCACTGGTCGCTGTTGTACGACTCGAGCGTCGACGCGGCGGCCACCATCAGCTGGCCCGTCGGCGTGCTCGTGCCGACGCACGCGTTCTCGAAGCCGTCGAGCAGGGCGTTCGCATCCGCGATCGCCTGCGTCGCGAACGCGCAGCTGATCGCCCCGTTGGCCACGTTGAACTCAGCCGCGAGCAGCTGGTGCTCGAGGATGATCACGGCGTTGGCGCCGCTGTTCGACGTGCCGCCCTTGGAGCAGGCACCCGGGTTCGTCTGGAAGATGTCGCAGATCTGGCCACCGTTGAGCGTCAGGCCGCCGCAGGCGAGGCTGTGGGTCGGCCACTTGTCAGCGTTGCCGGACGGGTTGCAGCCGGCCGGACCATGCGTCTTCCAGTAGCCCCACGTGAGCGTGCACTCGCCCGAAGTCGGGCACGGCGCCGTGGTGCAGCGGATCGGCGTAGAGAAATCACTCCTGTTGCAGCCGCCAGGACCCGGGTCGTTGTGCGCGAACACGCGGAAGACGTAGCAGGTGTTGCAGGCGAGGTCGTACGGATTGCCCGACGCGCCGCAGCCACTGGCAGTCTGGCTGATCACGGTGTTCGCGTTGATCGTGATGTTGGTGCACGCGCCCGAACCCAGGGTCCAGTTCGACGTGGGGCAGACACCGGAGAGCGAGATCGCGGCGTAGCTGCCGTCGCCACTATCGAAGGCCCCACCGTTGGCATCGAAATCCGCACAGGTTTCCCACTGGATCGAGATACCGGCGGGAGCGCCCGAGGCACCGGCGCAGATGTGTAGCGTGATGCTCGACGGCGTCGAGCCGACGCAGGTGACCGTCGGGACGTCCAGCGTGCACTGCGGCGGGGGACCCGCCAGCGCGACGCTCGCAACGGTGAAGAGACTACAGGCCACGAGCAATGGCCATGCAGAAACAGTCTTGTAACGTGACATCATCGTCTGCCTCCTCCTCAGCGGATGGGAAAGCACTGATGAATTCCCCTGGGGGGAGGGGAAGGCTTCAAGAAATGCGGATCCCGACTGGGTTTCGTCGGATCGACGCGGACCACCCCTCGCCGAGCGGGGGGCTCAGGCGAGCGGACTGGGGTGCTGGCGGCCAGCCATCGAATTGCAAAGTAGAATACATCCTTGCACTTTGAAATCAACGGTTAACTGAACTCGCGCAACAGGCATCGTGATGGCAGTGGAAGAGATTCTCCGTCCTCCCCAAGGGGACAGCGGGTTAGGACGATACGGCCCAAGTTGACCCGCGAGTCGGTAGTGATATGTGTTCAAACACTGAGCTCAAGGTCGAGAAACCATTGGCCAGCCGCGACCCCTGCCCTGATAATCTCCTGCAATTCCAAAAAAATCCCCCGCCACAGCCGCCCGGAGGCCGCATGCACAAGTCCCATAAGCTCTTACGGTCACACACCTTTGCCATCATTGCCTGCCTCTCGATCGGACTGAGCGCTTGGGGTGCCAGGCCGTGCCAGGCCTATCCGCCGTTCACGATCGAGTTCGTCGACCAGACCGGCGACGTCGGCCGGTTCTCGTCCATAAAGGTGGACGCCGCTGGGAATCCCCACATCAGCTACTACGACGGGGACCACGGCAACCTCAAGTACGCGCACAAGTCCGGGGGCACCTGGGTCGCCGAGACCGCGGACCCCTCGACCGACGACGTGGGCGAGTACACGTCGCTGGCGCTGGACCGCGCGGGCAACCCGCATATCAGCTACTACGACACCACCCACGGCAACCTGCTCTACGCCTTCCAGTCGGACGGCACCTGGTATTTCGAGCCGGTGGACGTCTCCACCGACGACGTCGGGCGGGGCAGTTCGATCGCGCTCGACGGGACAGGCGAGCCGCGCATCAGCTACGTGGACTACACGACGGGCGATCTCAAGTTTGCGCGCAGGTCGGCGGGGACGTGGACGAAGGAGACCCTCCCGACGGATGCGGTCGCCGGCGAGTACACGTCGCTCGCGCTCGACTACTCGGACAACCCGCACATCGCGTTCTACGACTGGACCACGAAGCACCTGCTCTACACGCACAAATCAGGCGGCGTTTGGACGCAGGAGGTGGTGAACACGTCCAGTGACAACACCGGCTACTACATGTCGCTCGCGATCGACCCCTCGGATCGGCCGCACGTCGGTTACTTCAATCTCACGACCGGCCACCTGAACTACGCCGAGAAGCCCGCGGGAACATGGGGATCGGTCCCCGTGGACGAGACGGACCCGACCATCGGCTGGTTCCCGAGCCTCGCGATCGACGCGGCCGGCAATCCCAGGATGTGCTACTACGATGCCTTCTATGGCGATCTCACGTACGCCCGCGAGGCCGGCGGGACGTGGCAGATCCTCTACGTGGACATCGATCTGAACGACGCCGGCCTGTACTCCTCGCTCGCGGTGGACGCGAGCGGCCGGCCGCATATGAGCTATTACGGCCTCGGTGGACCGCTCACGTACGCGGTCGGACCTTCGGATGCAACGACCGGCGTGGGCGACGGAATGAGGCCCATCCTGGCCGCCATGAGCCTGCGCCCCAACCCGACCTCGCGGGGCACGCGGATCCAGCTCGGCCCCGGTGCGGCCGAGGGTGCCGCGCGCGTGGAGATCTTCGACGTGGTTGGACGCCTCGAGCGTCGCCTGCCGCTGGATCCCACGGGCCTCGCGATCTGGGACGGTCGTGATGAGGGCGGGGCCTCCGTCCAGCCAGGCGTGCACCTCGTGCGCACCGTCCGCCGCGACGGGACGCTCGGCGCGGCAACCCGTATCGTCGTCGTCCGCTGACCGCCGCCCCGCACTCGCCTCCCTTGGAGACGAAGAGGTTGGCCCGTGGCTAGGCATGCGCGCAGGGCGGAGCCGGCGGCAGCGCCGCCGGCTCCGCGCGCGCCCGGGTACGCGCGCGGGCGGACGGTGGTACTGGCGACGGTGTTCCTCACCGGTGCCGGCGTGCTCGTGCTGGAGATCGCGGGCTCCCGCGTCGTGGCGCCGCTCTACGGCAGCGGCCTCTACAGCTGGAGCGCCCTCATCTCGGTCACGCTCGCGGCGCTGTCCCTGGGCTACTGGGCAGGCGGACGGGCCGCCGACCGCCGGCCGGACCCGGCGCTCTTCCACGGCGGCATCCTCGGCGCGGGCCTGCTCGTCCTCGCCATCCCCTCGGTGGCGGGCTTCGTCCTCCCGCTCACCGAGCCGCTCGATCCGCGGCTGGGGGTGCTGCTCGCTGCGACCCTGCTCTTCTTCCCCGCGCTCGCCGTGCTCGGCGGCGTGACCCCCTTCGCGATCCGGCTCACGCGGCCCACCGAGGGAAGCGTGGGCGCGGCGAGTGGCCTGGTCTTCGCCGTGTCGACGATCGGCAGCCTCCTCGCCGCGCTCGCCACGGGTTTCGTCCTGATCCCGAACCTGGGCGTGCGGTCGATCCTCGCGCTGACGGGCGCTTCGCTCGTGCTCACCGCCGCCGCGGGCTTCCTCGCGTCGGGCCGCGGCGGGCGGGCGGCCGCGGTCGCCCTGCTTGCGGGGCTGGGGCTCGTGGCGGGGCGCGGCCCGGGCTCCTCCAAGGCGCCGGGCGCCCCGCGCATCCTGGCGAGGATCCCGAGCTTCTTCGGCTACCTGCGCGTCGTCGAGACACGCGTGTTCCGGCTCCTCACCGTGGACGGCATCGGGCAGAACTACGTCAGGCTCGTGCCCGGCATGAAGTCGTCCGCGTACATCGACTTCATCGGCGCCCTGCCGCGGCTGCGCGACAGCTCGCCGCCGCATCCCTCGACGCTCCTGATCGGGCTCGGGGCTGGTGAGCTGGTGCGCCATCTGCAAGCGTCGGGCGCGAACCTCACCGTGGTCGAGATCGATCCCCGCGTCGAGCAGGCCGCGCGTCGATGGTTCGGCCTCGACCTCCCGCGCGACCGCATCCACATCGAGGACGGCCGGGCATTCCTCGAGCGCGATACCGCGACCTACGATCTCGTGGTCATGGACGCGTTCCTGGGCGAGGATGTCCCCGGGCATCTCTACACGCAGGAGGCGCTCGCAGCCGTCCGTCGCCGGCTCTCCCCCTCGGGGCTCCTCGCCATGAACTACACGTCGTTCCCGGACGGCCGGGACGCACGGTCACTGGTCCGCACGCTTCGGGCGGCATTCCCCCACGTGCGGACGTACAACGACGGGAGCCGGTCCACCGAGCTGGCCTCGAACGTCTTCCTCGCATCCGCGCAGCCGTTCGCCCTGGGCGGCGTCGATGCCGCGGCCGACTCGAGCGCCGGCCCGTTCCTGGCGAACGAGGCGCGCCTCCCCGAGGACGGCGCCCTGCTGCTGACCGACGATTACAACCCGATCAACGTGTTCCGGCTCGGCGCCAATCGGCGCTGGCGGCAGGCCATGATCCGCATGATCGGCAACGACCGCGCGTACTGGACCGACTTCTAAGAGTCGCTCCGCATGCACCGCTAAGCACCCGCGGGTGATCGCCCGCAGCGAAGCCGCGAGCCGCCCGGTGCGGACCGGGCCGGCGTGCCGTATCTTCCCCGGCCGTGACCAGCCGCAGCCGGCATCCCCTCGCCCCCCCGGCGATCGCGTTCGCCCTCATCGGAGCCCTCTCCATGCCTGGAGCCGTGCCCGCCGCCACGCCCTCGACGTCCGCGCAGGGCGCGGCCAGCCCCCCCGTCGCCGAGAAGCACCCGCACGCCTACACGCTCCACGGCGACGCGATCACCGACGACTACGCCTGGCTCAAGGACAAGAAGGACCCGAAGGTCATCGCCTACCTGGAAGCGGAGAACGCCTTCACGGACTCTCTCACCGCCGACCAGGGGCCGCTGCGGAAGCAGCTCTACGACGAGATGCTGGCGCGCATCCAGCAGACCGACCTCTCGGTTCCCTACCGCAAGGGTGGCTACCTCTATTACACGCGCACCGAGGAGGGGAAGCAGTACCCGATCCACTGCCGGAAGAAGGGCGATGAGAAGGCCCCCGAACTGGTGATGCTGGACCTGAACGAGATGGCAAAGGGCCACTCGTTCATGGCCATCGGCGACCTGTCGGTGAGCCCGGACGGCCGGCTGCTCGCCTACACGATCGACGACAACGGCTACCGGCAGTACCGGCTGCACGTGAAGGACCTTGCGACCGGCGACACGCTCGCCGTGACCGACGAGCGCGTGACGAGCCTGGCGTGGACCGCCGATGGCGGCACGCTGTTCTACACGCAGGAGGACCCGGTCTCGAAGCGAAGCTATCGCCTGCTCTCGCGCGAGCTCTCGCAGCCGAACCCGGTGGCGCGTGACGAGGAGAAGGACGAGCGCTTCGACGTCCAGGTGCAGCTCTCGCGCAGCGGCGAGTGGCTCATCTACACGATCTCCAGCCACACCACGTCGGAAGTGCATGTGCTGCGTGCCGACCAGCCCACGCGCACCTGGACCACGATCGCGCCGCGCGTGCAGGATCGCGAGTACTTCGTCGACCACCGGCGAAACGAGTTCTGGATCCGCGTGAATGACAAGGGCCGGAACTTCCGGCTCGTCACCGCGCCGGTCGACACGCCCGATCCCTCCCACTGGACCGAGGTAGTGCCGCACCGCGACGACGTCATGATCGCCAACGTCGGGTGCTTCGCCCACCACGTGGTGGTGAGCGAGCGCGAGCACGCGCTGCCGCAGATCACCGTGCTCGAGCCGGAGAAGAAGCGCACGCGCCGGGTGCCGTTCGCGGAGGTGGCGTACACGGTGGGCCCGGCGGCGAACGAGGAGTACGACCCCAAGGCGTTCCGTTACGCCTACCAGTCGTTCTTGACGCCCCCGAGCGTCTACGACCTGGACCTCGCCACGCTCCAGTCGAAGCTCCTCAAGCGCACCGCGGTGCTGGGCGGCTGGGATCCGTCGCACTACGCCATGGAGCGTGTGAGCGCCACCGCGGCCGACGGCACGCAGGTGCCGGTGACGCTGCTCTACAAGAAGGGGTTCAAGCGCGACGGCACGGCGCCGTGCCTGCTCTACGCCTACGGCTCGTACGGCATCTCCTCCAACGTCACCTTCAACTCCAGCCGCTTCAGCCTCGTCGACCGCGGCGTGGTGTACGCGCTCGCGCACATCCGCGGCGGCGGCGACCTGGGCAAGAAGTGGCACGACGCCGGGCGCATGCAGAACAAGATGAACACGTTCACCGACTTCATCGCCTGCGCCGAGCACCTGAAGCGCGACAAGATCTGCGCCCCCGACCGGCTGGTGATCCAGGGCGGCAGCGCCGGCGGGCTCCTGGTGGGCGCGGTCACGAACCTGCGGCCGGACCTGTTCACCGGCGTGCTCGCACAGGTGCCGTTCGTGGACGTGATCAACACCATGCTCGACGAGTCCCTGCCGCTCACCGTGGGCGAGTTCGAGGAATGGGGCAATCCCAAGGTCGCCGCCGATTACGCGGTGATGAAGAAGTATTCGCCGTACGACAACCTGCACGCGGCGTCCTACCCGGCGATGCTCGTCAAGACGAGCCTGAACGACAGCCAGGTGGGCTACTGGGAGCCGGCCAAATTCGTGGCCAAGCTGCGCTCGCTCGACATCGGCGCGAAACCGGTGCTGTTCAAGTGCAACATGGGCGCGGGCCACGGCGGCGCCTCGGGCCGCTACGACGCGCTGCACGAGGTGGCGTTCGACTACGCCTGGGTCTTGAACACGCTCGGCGCCGCGGACGTGAAGGCGATCCCCTAAGGCGGGTTCAGCTGCGCTTGGCGGTCTTTCCCGGCGCCAGCTTCGCGAGTGCCCCGAGATCCAGCACGCCCTTGGCGCCCCAACCCCTCGTGCCCGCGGGGATCTTGGGGCGGAACGCCTCGTAGAGCGCGTAGGCCTTTTCCGCGAGCTCTGCCTTCGGGAACGCGGCGGCGAGCTTCTTCATCGCCGCGCGCGCGTCGGCGAGCGCGTCGCCGAACTTGCCGTCGAGGTATTTCTCCACCGCCTCGGGTGAATCCGGCTTCCCCGATTCCGAGACGGTGCGCAGGCCCTGCGGTGTGCTCACCACGGGGACGCTGCGGCCGAGGAGTTGGACGCTCCCGGCTTTCGCCTTCGGGCGCTTGCCCTTCTCGCCCTTCGCGCCGGGCTCGCTCGGCTCGCGCAGTCCGATGTGCACGGCCTTCGACTGCGCGTTCATCCCCGCCACGGCGCGGCCCAGCGTGAGCGCCTCGTCGCGCGCGTGCCCGAGCCGCTCGGCGACCACGGACGCCCACAGCGTCATCACCGGGGCGCGATTGATCTCGATCGTGGTCACGCCGCCCATCCTACCCCAACGAACGACGCGCCCCGATGGGAGGTCCCACCGGGGCGCGCGGATCCGAGGCGGCTGCGTCTTAGGGTCGCCGCACCTTTTGCTTCGAGTTGTCCGCGGGCACGCCGCCGGCCATGAGCTTCTGCGCCTGCGGGAACAGCTCCAGCGCCTTCGCGAGCTGCGTGTCCTCCTCGACCGCGATCTTGTAGCGCTCGAGGCCGCCCATCGTCTGTTGCGCCACCTCGGCGCGGAGCTGGTGCACGGCGAACGGCTTCTCGGCGTTCCACGTCGAGTCGTCCATCTTCACGCCCTTCGACGCGATCGCGTCACGCAGCTCCTTGAGCTGGGTGTCGTCGAGCTTGAACTTGTCCTTCGCCAGCATCTCGGGCTTCCAGGTCACGTCCTTCTGGTGCGTGACCATCTTGTTCGCATAGTCGAACCAGACGCGCTTCGTGAACATGTCGATCTCGGGCCGCGTCAGGTCCGCCGAGTTGTGCACGATGATGTCGGGGTAGATGCCGCCGCCGCCGTACACCGTGCGGCCGTTCGCGGTCTTGAACTTGGGCCGCGTCGCGAGCGCGGAGTCGGTGGGCACCTCCTCCTTGTACGCGTCGGCCTGGTAGTCGGCCTGGTCCTCGAACTTGGTGTAGTCGCGCTGGATGCCGCGGCCGCTCGGCGTGTAGTAGCGCGCCACCGTGAGCAGCAGCTTGCCCTCGGACAGGTTCACCTGGTTCTGCACCAGCCCCTTGCCGAACGTGTTGATGCCGGCGACGAGGCCGCGGTCGAGGTCCTGGAGCGCGCCCGAGACGATCTCCGACGCCGAGGCGCTGCCGTGGTCCACGAGCACGATCAACGCGCCGTCGGTCCACTTGCCCTTGCGGTCGGTGGAGTAGTAGTCGGCGTTCGACGACTGGATGCGGCCGCGCGTGTAGACGAGCTTCTTGTCCTCGGGCACGAGTTGGTCGAGGACGTCGACAGCCTGGTTCAGCAGGCCGCCCGAGTTCGCGCGCAGGTCGACGAGCAGGTTCTTCATGCCCTGCGCCTTGAGGCTGCCGATCGCCTTCTCCAGCTCCTCACCGGTCGTCTGCGCGAAGCGGATGATGCGCACGTAGCCGACGCCCGGGCGGATCATGTACGCGTAGGGCACCGACTCGATCGGGATCTTCGCGCGCTCGATCGAGAAGTGGAGCAGCGACGTCTCGTCCGGCCGCTCGATGTCCACCTCGACGAGCGTCCCCGTGGGGCCCTTCAGCAGCTTGAACACGTCGTCGGTGACGAGGCCCTTCTTCAACGGCTTGCCGTCCACCTCCACGATCTTGTCACCGGCGCGGATGCCGAGCCGGTAGGCGGGCGTGCCCTCGATGGGCGACAACACCACGATCTTGTTGTCGACGATGTCGAACGAGACGCCGATGCCCGAGTACTCGGCCTTGAAGTTCTCGTCCATGGCGGCGGCGCGCTGCTTGGGCAGGAACGTGGTGTGCGGATCGAGCGTCTTCAGCATGCCGTCGATCGCGCCGCGGATGAGCTTCTCGTTGTCGGGCTGCTCGACGTAGTTGTTCTGCACCGTGAACAGCACCTGCGAGAACAGGTCGAGCTGGCTGCGCAGGTCATCGGTCGCCGACAGCGCACGCGCGAAGCCGAAACCCAGGAGCAGCGACAGTGCCATGGCGATGCCGAACGGACCGAGGGACGGACGACGAGGCTCTTGCATGTGGGTGCTACCCCCGGGATAAGGACTCCGGCCGCGCCGGGAGGCGCGACCGCAGGGACTGCAGGCGTTCGGCGGCCGCTTCCAAAGTCTCGCGTTTCCGGGCGAAATGGAAGCGCAGGCGCTGGGAGCCGGCCGCAGGGTCGGAATAGAAGCTCGAGCCCGGCACCGCGGCGACCCCGCCTTCGGCCACGAGCCAGCGGGCGAAGGCGACGTCGTCAGGGAAACCGAACTCCGAGATGTCGGTCATCACGTAGTAGGCGCCGCGCGGTGGGAACGGCTTGAACCCCGCGCGCTGCAACACCGGGACGAGGAACTCACGGCGCTCCCGGTAGCTATCGGCAAGTCTACGGAAGTAGTCCTGCGGCATGGCCAGCGCGGTCGCAGCCGCTTCCTGGAGGGGCGCTGGCGCCCCGACCGTCAAGAAGTCGTGCACCTTCCGGATGGCGTTCGTGAGCTCGGGCGGCGCCAGGCACCAGCCGATCCGCCACCCGGTCACGCTCCAGGTCTTGGAGAGCCCGGAGATCGTCACCGTGCGCTCGCGCATGCCGTCCAGCGCGGCCATGCTCACGTGCTCGGCCCCGTCGTAGAGGATGTGCTCGTAGATCTCATCGGTCACGCAGACGACGTCCCACTTCCGGCACAGCGCGGCGATCTGCTCCATCTCGACGCGCGAGAACACCTTGCCGGTCGGGTTGTTGGGCGTGTTCACCACGATCGCGCGCGTCTTCGAGTTGAACGCGGCCGCGAGCTCCGCGGCATCGAAGCTCCACTCGGGCTCGCGCAGGCGCACGAAGCGCGGCACCGCGCCGGAGAGGATCGCGTCCGGGCCGTAGTTCTCGTAGAACGGCTCGAACACGATCACCTCGTCGCCCGGGTCCACGAGTGCCAGCATCACCGACGCCATGCACTCGGTGGCGCCGCAGCACACGGTGACCTCGCGCTCGGGATCGAAGCTGAGCCCGGTGAAGCGCTGCTGCTTCGCCACCAGCGCGTCGCGCAGGCTCTTCGCTCCCCAGGTGATCGCGTACTGGTTGATGTCCGCCGCCACGGCCCTTGCCGCGGCGGCCTTGATCTCCTCCGGCGCCGCGAAGTCGGGGAAGCCCTGCGACAGGTTGACGGCGCCGTGCTGGTTCGCAAGGCGCGTCATCTCGCGGATCACGCTCTCGGTGAAGCGCAGGCTCTTCTGCGACACGCGCGCGCGCGGGCTCATCGGCGTCCCATCTCCGCGTTGGAAGCCACCCAGGCGTAGCTCTGCACCATCTCGCGATAGGCCGGGAGCGCGCCCTGGAAGCCATCGGGCGTCTTGGACGAGAGCACGAGCAACATCACCAACTCCGCCTCGGGCACGTAGGCGACCGCCTCGTGCGCGGGCCCGCCGTCCTTCGAGAAGTAGCGCACCACCGCCGTCTTCTTGCCCGTGGTCTGGATGGTGCCGCCCTCCGTGACCTTGCCGCGCGGCGACCTCTGCCGGAACGACTTCTCGTCCTCGGCGATGAGCGCCGAGACCGTGCGCGCCTTGGCGCCATAGCCGTGGAGCGGGTTCACGTACATCACCGTCGCCGCGGTCGCCCACTGCTCGCCCTTCCGATAGAGCACGCAGCGGATGCGCGAGCCCATGCCCGAGGTGTCGTCCAGCACCCAGCCCTC
>Ga0070689_100001638_pt1 | contig 14318 bp, 17 predicted proteins | sample KBSS23HmetaG_FD_64669 | JGI IMG/M metagenome (GOLD analysis project Ga0070689, IMG submission 64669) | Switchgrass rhizosphere microbial communities from Kellogg Biological Station, Michigan, USA - KBS S2-3H metaG | ecosystem: Host-associated > Plants > Roots > Rhizosphere ...
ACTCGCGCCCTCAGAGTAATTGACGTCATGTAGGGAAGGAGACCACTCACTTTTTAAAAGATCGGCAACTCCTGCTCCACCGCCTGTCCTATCGCACGCAAAGAACTCTCCTTTAATTCCGGCTTTTCGACAGAGAGACACGAGTTGATCTCGCATTTTGGATGTGTCTCCTTTTGGGAGGATGAACTGTTTGTTGGCTTGCAGCCCCCATCTGATAATTGAGCGTCCTGATTTATCTTTGAACATGAACTTTCTTCCGAGAGGATGCTCCAAAGAAGGGGGAAAGGAAATTCCAACTGCACGCCCCCACGATCCGATAGTGAATACAGCATTTGCTGACCCTTCAAGTGCCAAATCCGCAGACCCGACGGGTGTTGGGGGTTCATAATATAAAAAAGTTCCTTTCATTTTGGCTAACATTGCCGGTTGAATAATAGTAAGTTCTATCCCCGATGGCGGAAAAGCTCCCCGACCCATCGTATAATATCCCGCGCTACTGCGGCCCCCCGCATTTCGAGCTATCGCTTCCAATCCAGATCGAGTTTGTAATCCCGGGTAAACGATTTTTCCCTGAGTAACATTTTCAGACTTCTCTCCATCCAAACGAATAACATCCCATCCTCGGGCAGATTTCCATTTATAGTGCTTGTCTGGATCAAAAGAGTCCCATCCAAAGGGCGGTTCTGCCCTTTTCCCAACCTCTCCAGATTGATTAGACGGATTAAAAGCTCCAAAAACCTTGAATCCTCCTACATCCCCTTCGAACTGAATATTGGAAAGTATGTTGTCCAAGTCGCTCCAAAGACCTCCGGGCACGTTTTCTATTTCATCGACAAATAAAAATAGCCGGGAAAGGGGGCCGAACACTGGATGTGGCTCTGGCCTGCTCCTTCGTTTAACGCCTTGTAATCTTCCTGCTTTTCGGACACTGCCAACCGGAATGACAATTCCCTTTAGGCTAGATAACTGATCCCGGCGAGAAAGACCTAAAAATAAATCCCCGACTTCTCCCATCAAAGGAAGCTTGGATGTCTTATGTAACCCGGTGATATGAGAAAAAAGATTGGCAGACAGATGATCTTCTGATGGCCCGATAACTCGAATGGTGGTATATTGCGGATCGCGGATATATTCCAAAAGTAGCCGAACCCCGCATGAATAGGATTTGCTTAGACTTGCCCCGCCCATAATCAATCCCTGATTGGACCTGTCAAACAAATCCCAAACATCTTTAGTGCATTGAGGCTCTGGAGTAAACTGGGTTGGCGTCCACAACATCTGCGCGGCCTCTTCCATTCCCCCGGAGTTCAAACAATAGTGCAAGAAATGCAATAAGACCGGGTGATAGTCTGCTGGGTCATCTTCGAGTCTGACTTTCAAAGCACAAACATCTTTAATTACTTTGGCCGCATCAAAAAGCTTTTCTTTATGGATAAGCTCTGCCACACTTTTGGCCAAATCTTTTTCTTGGGGGCTGGTTAACATTGGAAATTAGTTCTGGCGGATTCTCCAAAATATAGCCGGGAAACCCAATCATACACAATTGCCGCATCTTCTTCAGAATCATGTCGCCCCAAGTCTAGTTTTTTACCTTGGACAGTTATTCGAGAGGTCCATATTTTATCTCGTTTGTGCCAATATACCCCAACAAATTTACTAGAAGTGTTTTCCCGTCTCTTCAATCCTGTCTGAACAATTGTCCGATTAGCACAAATCTCGGGAGTTAGTTTTCTTCCTTTCAGTGCCACACTAATCTTTTGTCGAACTTCGGGTCCTATGCTTTTCCCTATATGCCCTTTACTAATCTTTTTTCTGACCTCTTCCGGTCTCGGCTTTCCAAACATCGGGTTGTCTTTTCCAAACATGGGTATTGCGCTTTCTCCCCCGGGAGTCCCGTTGACAAGCTTCGCTCCAGATTCTTTAAAATATTCGATCCAGGCGACTTCCCATTGCTGCCAATGTTCGATTGGAACTTCGTCAAGAATCTCAAGTTCTGGTTTAGTTCCTCGATTTAACAAAGACCGAATCCAGGATGTCTTCCTATTAATCCTAACAAATGCCGAAGATAAGTGCTTTCTAAAACGCATTTGAACGTTATAGGATTTCCCCACATACCGAATCTCTCCGGTATCCGGCTCCTTAAGGGCGTAGATAAAAACTGTCTTGTTCACAAACTTTAAATCTCAGACTTCAAATTAAAGGTTGAGCGATCTCCCGCACGCAAGGATTTCTTCCTCGGTCGCGCCCGGAAAAGAAACAACCGGTTGAATCTGCCAGCCGGGTTCTCGGAAAAATTCCCACGCGATGTCCCGTGCTTTCGGAGTGCTGCGGGGGTTCCTGGACGAAAAGTTTATCCAGTCACACGGAATTTCAAGACCCGGGGCTACTTCGTCTCCTATCAACAGCCGGGGCGTCCATCCGCGAGCGGACCAGGAGCGGACCCAGAGCCGGATTACGCCGGGGCGGTTTTCATCGAAACGTGTGTAAATCTTCACTGTGTAAATGGTAGCGGGGGTGGGAGTTGAACCCACGTAGCCGACCTTATGAGGGTCGGTTGAATCCGATTCTCCCCGCAGTAATCAACAGTGACGCGAAAAAGGTGGGACCGCTACCTAAAAATGAAGAGGCCCGGCAAGGATTGTTACTCCCTGGCGGGCCTTATATGTGCGGGACTTTCCCCGTGGTCTATCCCAGTTTCTATTCCGCAGGCTCCGAAACCAAGATCGGAGCGGGACCCTGCGGCTGCACTGCGTCATCTACCCGGCGATGAACCGGACGCAGATCGAAAGGTAGAGCCGAGCAGGATTCGAGACCTGCGTTTCCAGTTGTTCAAACTGGTGTCCTCGATTAGACGACCGGCCCATAAAATTTACCGGCCCTTCTCTCGGTCCTTCGGGTGACCGTTCTTGTATCTCGGGTCTGCGCCGTTGGCGATCCGGGCCAGCCGAAGTTGACAGTCTTCCCGATGTTTTTGCAGCAAGTCGTTCACGACTCCTACACCTTTTTCCGAAACTAAAGCTCTGAAGGCTCCATCCATCTGTTTCCTTTTGGTTAATTGTTATACCGAGACCATACAATTTTGTATAGAAAAGTCAAGCCGAATTATTTCCTGTCTGCGTTGCTGGCCTTTTGACATCTTAGCTCGTATTTCCTCAGACGCCGAATGTTTTCCAATCCCGGACTTGGATATTTTCAATCTTGTCTCCAACGAATGCGTCTTTCCCAGTTTCGCCAAAGAAATTTTGCGGCCCGTTTCAGCAGATATTACTCGGCCTTTTCTTTTCTCTGACAGTTTCCTACGGGTCTCGTCCGATACTACTCGTCCTGTCCAAGAAAGAGATATTTTTTTCTTGTGTTCTTCAGAAAACACACGCCCTGTTAAAGCTTTCGAAATCTTTTGGCACGATTCAGTAGTATGCCTATGGCCATTGGTTCCTTCTCCCCCTAATGTCGTGTTTACTAAATCGAATCCACAATCTTTGTAAAATTGAATGTAAGCGACTTCCCACGATTTCCATTCCGGGATAGATACTTCATCCACAATCTCCACAACTGGACGATTGCCAGAGGCCATCAATTTTTTAATCCAGTTTGTCCGCCTGTTTATTCCTTTATCCATTAAATGCCGTCGCAAACGAAGGTCTGGATCATCCGCTTTTCCCACATACCGAATTTCCTCGGTGGTCGGGTCTTTCAAAACATAAATGAATGTCGTGCTTCTCACACTTTTATTTTCCCGGATGCGATACTTTTCCTAATATGTAATACCATGAACCGATTGAAGGGCTTGCCATTCCGCAGAGTGAAGCCCGCACTGTTCAACATGCGCATCCGGGTGTTATCGCTGATTCCCTGGAACACCGGGCTGTTGAAAATTTCCACTATAGGCTTTTCATCCGGGTAAAACCCGTAAGGCTTATTCCCCTCGCAGCGTTGACCGGATGCCCGAATTCGCTCTCTGGCTTTACGGGTCTTCATCACAATCTCGGCTTTTTGCCATTGAGAAAGCGCCCCCAACACCTGCCTAATTAATGTCTGAGTCGGGTCTGCCGTATCGGATGCTAAATCAACCAGTTCCCCTCGGTCCGCCGAATATACGACAATATTTCTTTTCCTGCACTCGGCTAAAAGAATTTCTGATACCATCAGATCGCGAGCAAGACGATCCGCCCGTTCTACAACAATCCCATCCACTTCTCTCCCATTAACGCGAAGACACTCAATCTCTTCGAGCAATTCCGAAAATGCGGGCCTAGACATAGCCTCTACTCCCCCGCTAACACCAGCTTCAAACTTTTCCCCCAACAATTGTAAATTTCGGGACTTGCAGAAAAAACGGATCGAATCAATTTGACGGTCCCTTCCGTCCCCCTCAATCTGTCCTTTGCCAGATACTCGTGTGTATGCAAAAACGTTTTTCATACAGATACCATACACTGATAGATTGATTCGTCAAGGGTTTGTATCGATCTTCTTTTCGTCTGCGCTTCTCGCATTCTTGAAAACTATCAGAACGTCGCTCAAGGCACAACTTTTAAATTTCGATTCCGTCTTCCCAGATCGCGAAGACCAACTGTGACAATAGGATAGGCATGAAAAAATAAATCGTGCCGCTGGCCAGAAGAAAAGCCAGCAGCATGGGCGAGGAACAGAACGCTCCGATTACGCTGCGACTGCCAGGAGCGACTTTAGCAAAGTGCTGAACGGAGCGTCTCGTAAATCCTCCAGGTAAGCAATCTGGGATGGATAACCGAAAGCCGCATGCAGAGTGCTCAAGTCATGGGCGACCCGATCATCAAGCGGTTTTTCATATTCGCCTCGCTGATAATCAATAAGTCCCTGAATCAAAGCTTTGTTTGCCGTAGTGAGTGTAGCCATAGTGTTAAACAGTGACTCGCATCGCCGGTTAAGTCAACGCGATTTTGCGGGTCGTCGGTTCGTTATCGAGCAGCCAGTCAACTCCGGACAGGCTGGATATTGGACGAGTAGCTGCCCGAGTATAAAGCACCGCCCCGGTCGGCATGGAAACAACTTGCATCCTCGGAAACGTAAGGGTCGATTCGTCTAGCGGGTTCACCGCGAGGAAAACTCCCTTTGGATTCGCAATAAGTCCGAAGACAGAAATTCGTTCCACCCATCCCTGATAAAACGAAAAAATCTTTGACCTATCCGGTCGAATCGCGGCAATGGTTATCCATGCGCCTTTCACAAATGGTGACGTGGTGAAAATTTTCTGGTGCGCGGATTGATACGCAAGCTGAATCACTCCGCGAGTCGCGTCAGGAAAAGCTTCCATGTGCGGAAACTCTCCATTCGGCGAAGCGTCGTCAATCAGATTGTTATCAACGTGGCCGAGAAATTCGCGTTCCGTCCAATCGACTCTCAGCGCATCGCCCACTTCAGTCATGTGGATTGCGCGTATCAGGCCGGTTGAATCGCGGGAAATAAACGCCCAAATACTTCCGTCCACTGGATGCTGCGCAATCGCCGTGCCCGCAGGCGGAATAAAAGTCGGCTCAGTAAACGATACCGCCTGGATGGAAAATACTCCTGTGGGCGATAGATAAACAATGCCGATGAACGTGCTGCCCCATATCGAATAAACACCCGCAAAACCTCCGGACTTGAGTTTTATGAGTCCTTCGGGCCGGGCATTGTTGTCGCCGAATGTAAACGACGGACCACCAAGAACGTTGAGTTGTCCGTGGGTAACATTCAGGTCGAGAGACATCGTGACGAATTTTTTCTTCACGTTGTCATACGCATTGGACAGCGTCCCGTTGTATGGAAGTGTAAATGGAATGTCAGCTTGCCCGGAGATTCGGACCTGCTTGCCGGTGGGTCCCTGATAAATAAACGCTTCGGCACCTCCGTCGAAAGCAATCTGCTGTCGGGAAAAAAGAGCGCCGGGGGCTGCTTCGGACTCAACAACAGAAGACGAGGACGATCCAGTAGTCGCGCTGACTGTGGGCGAAAAGTTGCTGAATAAATCCAGACGTTGAGATACCAGCTTGTAGAAAAGTGTCGCGTTGGTCGGAAGCCCTGTGTCCACAAACGAAGTGCCGCACACGCTGGCGAGAATTTTCCAAGAACCGTTCGTAGCGTCGGCACGCCAGATACCGATAGTGTCTATCTGATCCGGAGGACTCGTCCACGTAAGACGAATAGAATTCTGACTAGCCGCGACTGCGGAAACATTAGAAGGAGGATTTAACGCCATAACACTTTCCTGGGTTAAAACACACTCTGCGAAATGCAGAGGACATTCAAACAGTGACGCGGATAGGTTTTACTGTAAACCTCTTTTTCACCGTGCGGTGAAAAGGTGGGTCTCGGTGAAACCCTCCGTCCTCGTCGAAGAAAACTGACCAAGGGTTTCCGGGAGGGTTGTCTTTCATACCGAAACAAAACTGGTGATTATTCGTCTTACCCACATACCGGACTTTTCCAGTGTCCGGGTCTTTCAAAACATAAATAAAAGTGCTCGTCCGCATCGATTAAATATTACCTTACGGGGATCGGACCCGCAAGGTAATATCGATTTTTTTTTTTTATTGAAAATGGCCCGGCCCTACCGCGCCCTCATTATATGCAGTGAGGGCGGTCACCAAATCGGACGTTGAAGACGGCGGCAGGTAATCCACGCCGACGACAAGATAACCAATTGCCGCCATCGCATCACCGAGGGCGTCGTCAATAATTGTCACGTCAGCGCCGTTGAACATATTCAGGTATGCGGCGATTAACTGATGCGCCAGCGTAATCAGGCCGTTGCCTTGTGCCGGTGTATTCAGGATGGCGAGCAATTGGTCGTTGGTGTAATAATACTTGCCGAGGGTCAGCCCGTTTGCGGGCCATTGAATACAAAGAGGACTCAGGGGGTCCACGTCACAAACGATTGCATTATGCGTTTTCCAATATCCCTGAGTAAAAGTGCAGCCGCTTGTGGGAACATAGCACGGCAGCGTGTGGCAAGTCGTGTCGGCGGAAAAATCACTCTTGTTAACTGTGCTCGTCGCGTGGGCGAACACATGAAAAACGTAATCGGTTCCGCAGAGCAGCCCGTCGAGACCGCAGGTGGTCGCTGATGCGCCGTTGTCGAAAAGCAATTCTCCAATGTTGATTGAAGCGCATTCGTTCGGCCCCAGGTTGTATCGGCTCGCATTGGCGTTGCCAGAAAAACTCGCCTTGCACAGACGAGAGTCTTCAGACAAATACCAAACGCTACCGTTGGCGGCATAGTCTGCGGCGGTCATCCACTGCACAGAAAATCCTGCGGGTGCTCCTGAAGCGCCAGCACAAACCGTGAGGTTGATGGTCAGCTCCGTGGCGGAACTACAATAGAGGGCAGGCGAATCGAACTTGGCGACCTTCTTGCCAGCATTGACGGACACGGTGAGTAACGTTGCCAGAAACAGGCAACCCAGGTGGGTGATGAAACGATTGTTCATGTGACCCGAACAGTGACACCAATTCGGGGCCGTGTCAAACTTTATCTCTCTTGGCGAAGTTCTCGTCTTTCCAAAGAGGCTGGAGATTGGTGTAGTGAAACACTCTCTTCTGACAATCCGGATTGTTCAAGTCGAACTTAGCCAAGGGTTTAATGTGGTCGATATGCCAGCCGTGAAACCCACGATTCTCCCATGTCATGCCCGGTTTAAACAGAGACTCCAGATGTTTGCGCAAGTCTGACAAAGAGCATCCACAGACTCTCAAGATATAACTGGATGATTGGTGGAGCTTTACAGCTTTGTTGAAACGTCTGCGAAGAATCCGGGCAAGTTTTTGTTCCGCCGCGTTTCGTTTGGTCAAGACTCGTTTGGCGGCGGATAACAATGCTGCACGGCGACCCGAGAAAAGTTTTTGAAGGGTGGTTGCCATTCTAAGTGGCCCGGATTCTCGAAAATTCTGTTCTCTACGTGCTTCGTTTATTTCTCCAGAGCGTCGGTGATAACCCTGTAAGGACCGCTGTCTGTTCTTCTCAGGGAATTCTAACCGATACCGGATGCCTCGCATAACCCAGGCAAGGATTTCAAATCTTTAGAAAGTTGTCTCTTTCGTTTCCGGTTTATGACATGTGGCGATATTTTGCATTCAGAGTGTGGTCGCCGAGGTTTGCGAGGTTTTTTGGGCTGGGGACCCCGGGCAATCATTTTTCTAGCACGCCAGATAGCACAGTTTAAACGTAACGCTTCTTTGTTTCGTCCTGCGCCTCGTATGCCTTGCTCGCTAATCAGATTACCGCGTTGTGCCAGAAGATATTCCAATCTTTTATGCCAGTCTTTTATCATGCGTCTAATAGTGACATCGAAGTGCCGCTTTGTCAATTCAAAACAAAAAATAAGTCTCGATCCCATTTCATCATCTCAAACTCTTGTCAGTAAGCGAGTTACGCCGCTCGCCAATCCCCCAAGGCCCTCCAACGAAATCCGACTTACGAAAACGATAACGGGTCCTCTGGTCGCCCTGGCGGATCGAGGGCAGGCGGTGCGCCTGGGGGCCGGGCCGGGGGCAGCCGGGCCGAAGCCGGGATAGTAAACGATTCGTTGGAATCGCTCATTTTTTATAGGCCATTCGGCCCAATCGGGGTGGGGACTTTCACCCAATTGGGGACTTTCACCCAACTCGTGGTTTTACCCGGATAAAATCCTGCGCTCTCACTGTCCTTTCGCTTACCATTCCAAACCACGTCTGTCAGTTCAGACAATTCTGTAATGAGAGAACTTTCTATTAGAAATGCTTCTGCCTTCGATAAGCCCGTCACCAATACCCGGAATATGATCGAGTATCCGGCGTCAACCTCTGACCGCATCCACGAGTAAACCGGTGCTTGGACACCTCGACGCGCTGCGCCTTTATGGGCACGAAAGCGTTTTTTAGCCAACTTGTGCCCAGTTGTTTTTCCTATGTATTTGGATTTGAGAGGATTACGAGAGGAAACCAACTCATAAACACAATGCCATTTTCCGTGCATACATAACAGTGACCGCCGACAATTCAAACCGCAACCGGTAACCTCGATGAAAATAGAATTTGACAACCGGTCGCCGCAATGTATATTAAGAGCATGAAAACAACAACACTACAAAACGAAACACGCCGCGCAATCCACTCGCGCATTTGCGCACGATGGCACGCGGGACTCAAGAACTTCTCAACCGCTGGACTCAATGAGCCGCGCATTGAATGCACCGGGGACCTTTACAACTGGCTGGAAAACTTGACTGACGTTGAAGTGCTCGACGCACTGGAGGCACAGACAATTTGACAATCGCTCACCGCGCTGTATATTAAAAACATGAAAACATATCACACACAGTATCGGGTCGGAGAAGTTAAATATCTGGTGAATTTTCACAATGGACAAAAAGTTCACCAAGACGGAAGCGAGTTTTTCGATATACGAACATTTAGGAACAAACACAAATTAGCAGCCTTCATCAACACTCTAAAGCAACAAGGCTACGCGGAGAAAATAGCGTGAACATCAAAACTCTTCTGAACTGGGGCGAGCCGCGCAAGCCGTCTGACGTGCCAAAAGAACCTGAAAAGAAAAAGGACGAAAAGCCTTCCATGCCTAAAGGCAATCGTGTTTGGGATCGACGGCTGAAAAGATTTGTTCGGAGTTAATGCTCGTCCGGAACATAGGCGTCGTCCGCAGGCGGTTTTGCTTTCGCCGCTGCGACCGAAATCTGGGCCTCTAAAAGGAGTGCTCTTGGATTGTTTGCAGACTTCAATTTTCCAAGTGCGTTGGCGATTTGAACATTTAATTCGCCTGCTGACGAGTCATCATCAGAAGTGGCCTGTTCCTTTCGTCTGGCGCGATCTTGCGCTGTGTCGCCTAAGGCGGCATACGTCATGGAATGGCATTTTTCGAGTGCTGACGTTAAATCAGCAATGGCGCGAGTGGTCAGTTTTTTTGTCTTGTCTCCGTTCTTGTCGGCGGATTCGTTGAAAATGTAATCCTCTAATTCGTTGTCATTCAGTCCAGTCAACTTAGTCAACACCCGTTCAATAAATCGCCTCATTTTGAAGCACTGTGCAAAATTCTGCGCTCTATTGAGACCTCGTTCGAAATCACCGGGGCGAGTGCTTTTCTTGAGACGAAAAATTTCCTGTAATTGGGTCGCCCAACCAAGTTCATCCGCTGCCCTTAACACATCCACCGGAGAAATACCCAAGCAATGCGCAGTTTTTTCTGCGTCACCTGTGAATTGAGCATACAAGAGAAAAGCTTCCTCGCGATTGAATTCAGGCATCGGGCATTCGATTGGAAGTTTGGGTCCGACCTTTTCAATCTCCATAATTTGTCCTCGCAAATTCACCGAAATATTTTCGAGCCGCTTCATCATAAGCCCGAGCCGCATCTTCCTTGTTCAAAAAATATCCTAGGTGAATACGCCGCCTATTAACCGCAATGCGGGACTGCCAATGCTCAGATGCGAAGGAACCTTTCACTTTATGCACCCCTATAAAACCCGAAGTGTTAGCAACATGTCGTCGGCGATTGTGCTGATTCTGGGAATCGTTACACGGTCGCAAATTATAGCGTTGATTATTAAGTCCATTCAAATCCCTATGATCCACGTCCTGTTCACACTTCAGTATGTCTCGGTGCATCCTAGCTTTTGATTTTCTACCAAGGGAATCTCGGCAAGCTCTTACAGCATACCAGCTATGTCCCTCTTTACTCGCTTGCCATTTGTATTGGCTCAACCATTCAAAATCCGCATCATCAACTAATGCGACTTTTCCTTGTGTTAATTGAATCTCTTTCATGGGTAATGTGTGGTAGACCGTGTTGTATTCAGGGGAACAGATTGTGTCCCGACCTTCACCCATGCTTTTCCGTAATCTTGATGGGCGATGTCTAGTTGCTCGCGCAGTCTGCAAAGGGTGTGGCCATCGATCACGAGGTAACCCCATGCAAGGTCCCTTCGCCATGTTTCCGCCGTCCCCCAGGCGAATTCTCGGTCGCGCTGGCAGAGTTTACTTAAGGCCGTGTTGCCGGGCATACTTCTCGCGTCTCTTCTGCCGCAACTCTTTTCTTGCAGCCTTGTTTAAACGTTTAATCTCTTCGGTCGATCCCTCGAAAAGCTTGTCCTCAATTTCTGCGTGCTTTTTCATCGCAGAGAATAGTGACCTACCCAGCGCGGCAGCGCAACACGAAAAGTTGCCCCGCGCCTAAGCGGACGCCAACCTATTATATCGTGTGCGCACATGACTCTTCTGGCAATTGTTTTAATTTAGGTCGTTTTCATACTAATTACTATATATTATTTTTTCGCGTAATATATTAGAAAAAATTACAAAATGACCTAAATTAAAACAATTACCAGCGGAGCAATGTGCAGTCACGATATAATAGGTTGGCGTCCGGGCGAACCCCGGACCCTCGCTTTTCTAAAAAGTAAAAGTTGCGGTCCGCCTCCCGGCGTGTCACTGTTTTGAACATGCGATCACCAAAAGATTTTGAACTGAACAAACTCTGCCGGGATTCTGGCGGCCTGACTTTCGACGACTCGACTGCCGACCGCTACCGGCAACTTGCCCAATCCGGTAAACCTTTTCGAAACTGTCACCCAGCCTTCGGCAAGTGGTGCGTGATAGTATATGCTGGCAACGCGCAGCGACGCATTGGACTTTTCGACTCTGGCTATCATGCGTCCCGCTTCGCTAACATGGCCACGTATTATTTCTGGAAGTATCGTCGAACCGAACGCGCCTGCACCGACGAGGATTTGATATACGGAATCGCGCAAGCGAAAGCTGATTTGGAATTTTTCCTCGGCGCTTCCGCACACCTCGCCAACATTGAGGGCTATTTAATTTCCATCGGCGTTCTGGCGGTCGGAGCAGAAGCCGAAGAAAAAACGCAAGCAATTACTCTGCGCTCACAATTCCGAAAGCATTCCCGGGCCTGGACCGCATACCTGAAAGCACTTCGCCAACTGGAAACAAACTTTTCTGGTCCCGCAGGGAAGGCGCATTTCGAAGCGATCAACGACTCTGCCGCTCGGCATGCGAAATTAATTTCCGGGATACATCAACTCAAACCCACAGACTGAATATGACAGACGACACAACACGGCTACTCGAAATCCTCGGCGAGATTAAATCCACCCTGGAACGAATTGAAAACGCAATTCTCAACGGTCCTCACATAACCATTGGTCCGACTCCTGTTTATCCACCGGCTCCCACGCTTCCGCAGCCATATTTCGGAGACCCGGTGACTCCCGGATGGCCGGCCACTCCCACAATCACATGCAGCACCCAGTCAACCCAGAAATAACTATGTCAACACCTATCACCCGAGAGCAGGCGTTTCAAGCCGCAAAAGCTTTTCAACGCCTGCGACAACTCGACGCCGGCAATCTGCTGACCGAAAACAATTTGTCCGAAGCCAAATGTCTGAGAGATTTTCTCAACAACTTTTTTCAAGCCCACGGTCCGGGGCTGCTCGCTTGCTTTTTCGCCGTCGAAGACGAATACGAGCCCTTGATCCAAATGTTTTCGATGCTGAAAACCCGTGCGCAATCGTTCGAACAAATGAGAGCAAAAGCAGAAGTGGCAGCGAAAGAAACCGAGGTGGCGAAGTGAATAAAAATATTTGGTGCCATCGTTGCGGCTTTCATTGGCTGGAGAATTTTTCTGAACCTGATAACAAGTTCGGCGAATCGGCGACCCTCCGCGCACAACTCGCCGACCTGGAAAACCAGCGCAAAGAATGGCAACGAATAGCCCAAAACAACATCGCCGCTAACGTGGAAAAAGAGCGAGAGATTGGAGACCTTCGACAACAAATCGCCGACAGAAATCTCGTTGCGAATCAATTACAAAACCGAATCAGCGACGATCATTTCGCAAAATACTGGGGGTGGTGTCTTAAATGGCGCGACATCACCGAACGCAAACGGGTCGGCAAGGTGACCGTAGAAGCCGATGTATTACGCGAAGAAAACCGACGATTGACCGCCATAAATCAAGACCTGAGACTGGCCAATGAACGTCTCACCCGGGAAAACGCGGAGCTAGAATCTTTTCGAAAGCTGTCCGGTGAGTTTGCATCCTGGTCAAAGCGTGACGCGATTCGAGACGAGAACAGGCGATTGAAGCAGGAAAACCAATGTCATATCCAGCAAATCAGATCGCTGCAAGCGGACCTGAACGTTGCTCACCGGGCAAACATAGACATCGAAGCGCACGAAGCCGCCTGGAGCATTAATTGGCAGCAAAAGGTTCGAGCACTCGAAGACGCCCGCGACAACTGGAAGGACAAACACGACACCATCAATCGCCAAGCGGTAGAGAAGATCGACGGTCTGAATAAAAAACTTGAGGACACCTGCCGCGTCCGAGACAACTGGGAGAAAATCGCGCAGCAGGAAGCCAACAACGCCGCATGGTGTCGCGGAATACTCGACGCCATCGGAGGTTTTTTCAGTGACGCCGCAAAGACCGACGATGCTGGCGTGGTCACTGACGGCATTTTCTATTCGAAGCTGCCGAAGCTGGTTGAGGACAACCTCGTTTTTCGTATGTCGCCTGACCCGAGAGTTGTCGAATTGAAAAAACAAATTGACAAAGCTCGACAGGCTCTCGGAGAAATCCATTATGCGGTGGATACAGCGAACAACTTTCTGAAAGGGTTTAAAGTATGTTTATGACTATGCGGCGAAAATTTATTTCGGAGAATTCGCTCGACTGAACTTCACCTGAAAAATATGGAATCACTTAATCACGGTCCGGGGAAGGGTGACAAAGACCGATCACCTGGATGGAGAAAAAATTGGGAAAGCATAGACTGGCAGCGCGGAAAGCCAGATGGCTTTCGTCGATATTCTACTGGTAAGCGCAAGGTTTACCGCAATCCGATCCCGCCCGCACCGGCAAATAACGACTAATTTTTCGTCACACGTTTGTCACACAATTGTAACATGACATTCCTCCGCGCAGGTGTATATTGCCTGCATGAAACGAAAGTCAGTTTTCAAAGTATAATACCCAACATGAAAATCGAAATCAAACACCGACACACCAGCAATGTAATTTTTACGGGCAGCGCTGAAAACCTTCGCAGCGCGAACCTTCGCAGCGCGAACCTTTCCGGCGCGGACCTTTCCGGCGCGGACCTTTACGGCGCGAACCTTTCCGGCGCGAACCTTTACGGCGCGAACCTTTACGGCGCGAACCTTTACGGCGCGAACCTTTATGGCGCGAACCTTTCCGGCGCGGACCTTCAAAGCGCGAACCTTCGCAGCGCGGACCTTCAAAGCGCGGACCTTTCCGGCGCGAACCTTCAAAGCGCGAACCTT
>Ga0070689_100001642_pt1 | contig 14306 bp, 8 predicted proteins | sample KBSS23HmetaG_FD_64669 | JGI IMG/M metagenome (GOLD analysis project Ga0070689, IMG submission 64669) | Switchgrass rhizosphere microbial communities from Kellogg Biological Station, Michigan, USA - KBS S2-3H metaG | ecosystem: Host-associated > Plants > Roots > Rhizosphere ...
TGCCGGCGGCGAGGATGACTGCTTTCATGAACACCAATATTCGCGATACAATTCCGGAGCACTGAAGCGGGAACTGCCACCCCGGCTCAAGTGAAAAACGCAAGGCTCATTCAACACTTGTCGCCTGTCATTCGACGCTGCATGCTTTATTGACGATTCTTGATAATTTGATGCACGCACCGATGACTGAGCCCGCTATAACGCCCGATCTCGTCCAGAAGCACAATCTCACGACGGAGGAATTCGCAAAAATCAAGGAGGTCCTCGGCCGTGACCCCAACTACACCGAATTAGGCATTTTCTCGGTCATGTGGAGCGAACATTGCAGTTACAAGAACACCCGTCCGCTCCTCAAAACTTTTCCCACCAAATCCCCGAAAATCCTCGTCGGCGCCGGCGAGGAAAACGCTGGCATCATCGACATCGGGGACGGCCTGGCTATCGCCTTCAAAATTGAATCGCACAATCATCCCAGCGCCGTCGAACCATTCCAGGGCGCGGCCACGGGCGTCGGCGGCATTATTCGCGATATCTTTACCATGGGCGCCCGACCGGTCGCCGCCATCAACTCACTGCGGTTCGGCGAGATCTCCAATCCGGAGGTTCGCCGGCTTTTCAGCGGGGTCGTCAGCGGCATCGCCCATTACGGAAATTGTTTCGGCATCCCCACCATCGCGGGTGAGGTCTGCTTCGACAAAACCTACGAAGGTAACCCCCTGGTCAACGCTTTCTGCCTCGGAGTGCTCCGCCATGAACAAATTGCCCGCGGCGCCGCCAAGGGTCTGGGCAACCCCGTCTTTTATGTCGGCCCTGCCACCGGCCGCGACGGCCTCGCCGGAGCGGCATTCGCCTCCCAGGATCTGACCGAGGAATCCGCCGAACAACAACGCGGCGCCGTTCAGGTCGGCGATCCTTTCATGGAAAAGCTCGTGTGCGAAGCCTGTCTCGAACTGCTCGCCACCGGGGCCGTCGCCGGCATCCAGGACATGGGCGCCGCCGGGCTCACCTGCTCCACCTGCGAAACAGCCGCCCGCGCCGGCACCGGAATCGAAATTGAGCTCGACAAAGTCCCCCAGCGCGCCGCCCACATGACGAGCTACGAAATCATGCTGTCGGAATCGCAGGAACGCATGCTGATCATCGTCAAGAAGGGCCGGGAGGAGGAAGTGAAACGGATCTTCGACAAATGGGACCTTCCGTGGTCCGAAATCGGCTTCGTCACCGATACCGGCCGCATGGTGGTCAAACATCATGGCCGTGTGGTGGCGGATATTCCGGCCCGGAAACTGGCCGATGAAGCACCCGTCTATCACCGCGTGGCAAAGGAACCCGCCTATATGAACGAGGTTCGCGCCTTCCGATTGAACGGCCTGGCCGACTCCTCCGATCCAGTCACGCACCTCAAGGCCTTGCTCGCCTGGCCCACCATTGCCTCCAAAAACTGGGTCTACCGTCAGTACGACCACATGGTCCGCAACAACACCATGGTCGCCCCAGGCAGCGACGCCGCCGTCCTCCGGATCAAGGCGGATTCACTTCCGGAATCCGTTAATGCTCCTTCCATTCCGGACAAATACCTCGCCATGACGGTCGATTGCAACGGGGTCTACGTGGCGCTGGATCCCTACGAAGGCGGCAAGACCGCCGTGGCCGAGGCCTGTCGCAACCTGGCTTGCTCCGGCGCCGTTCCCCTCGGCGTCACCGACAACCTCAATATGCCGAGCCCGCTCAAGCCCGAGCTCTTCTGGCAAATCCAGGAAAGCGTCCGCGGCCTCGCCGATGCCTGCCGTGCCTTCAATACCCCGGTCACGGGCGGTAATTGCTCCCTCTACAACCAAAGCCCAGCCGGCCCCATCGATCCCACCCCCACCGTGGCTGTCGTCGGTCTCATCGAAAAGCCCGAGTTTATCACCACTCAATGGTTCAAAGAGGACGGTCATGCCATCGTGCTCCTGGGAACTCCGGTCGACACCAACGATTCCCTGCAGGGGTTGGGCGGAAGCGCCTATTTGCAGGTCGTCCACAAACAGAAGACCGGCTCCCCGCCGCGCTGCGATCTGGATCAGGCGCGGACGCTCCATTCCACCACGCTCGGCCTCATTCAATCCGGGCTCGTCTGCAGCGCTCACGATTGCAGCGAAGGAGGTCTGGCCGTGGCCTTGGCCGAGTGTTGCATCAGCCAGCACGTCGCGCGCGAAACACCGCGGCTGCTCGGCGCGCGAATCGATCTCTCCCAGTTCAAGGACGTCCGCCTCGATGCCCTGCTCTTCGGCGAGACTCAAAATCGAATCGTTCTTTCCTGCAAGGCCAGTGACACGGTCAAAATCATCGAACGCGCAAAATTGCTGGGCGTGCCAGCCGAGCGCATCGGCACGGTGGGTGGTGACAGGCTTGAAATCAAAACTTCCACCGGGGACTACAGCGAAACGCTCACCACCCTTCACGATGCCTGGTGGAATTCCATCGCGCGCGCGATGAAATAAAAAGCCATGCGCGCATCGCTGTTTCTCCTCGCGTTGATCGCCGGCTGGACCGCGCTGCCGGCCTTCGGAGCTGCCCCCGTTCGGTTGGTAAAAGTGCTTCCGCACCTCGTCGATAAACAAGGTCGCATCGCCCTTAACCCATCCCTCTACGAGCGTGACGCGTACCAGGCACACTTGCGCCAAACTCCGGCGGAACAAGGCGGGCTCCGTTTTGACGTCCAATGGAAAACCGTGACAGCCGAGCGCCTGACCCTTCGTCTCGAACTGCGCGGTAACAAAGGCAGCACCGGAACTTCCGCCGTTCTGGAGGAAAAAGTTCGATACACTGGATTCTTCAGTACCTGGTCCAAAGTTAGTCTGACCGGACCGGAATATGCCCGGCTCGGCGAACTCAGCGCCTGGCGTGCAACCCTGTGGGATGGCGAGAAATTGATGGCCGAGCAGAAATCCTTCCTTTGGTAAGGCAAGCCCCCGGTTAGGAGGCGGGCTGCCCGCTGGGCCGGCCCCGCCGACGCAAGGGGGCGGAACCCTCTCACGCTCGTGAGTAACGAAATGCATGGTGCACCCAAATGCTTCCGTCCGCTAAACCCGGATGGTCCTTGCCGCAACCCGGCAGGACCTACCCCGGCCGGCGGAATCCATTCGTACCTCTAACGCAAACCGTCTTGCCACGTCCCGGCCATTTCCCCTAACGTCCGGACGTTTCTGGCTAATTAAAACAATCCGCCGCCCGGCCGGCCAACTCTAGGAAATCACGACGATCGGAAATATTATCCGCGCATGAACAAAGCAATCCGCTTCAAACTGTTCCTCATGATGGTGCTGGAGTTCTTTATCTGGGGAGCCTGGCTCCCGCTGATCTTCGGGTATCTCCCCAGTCTCGGGTTTACCCCCGGCCAGCAGTCCTGGATTCTCAATGCCTTTCCCATTGCCTCCATCATCGGCATGTTTTTCAGCAGCCAGTTCGCCGATCGAAACTTCGCCGCGGAAAAATTTCTCGCCTTCAGCCATCTGGTGGGCGGGTTGGCCATCGGAGCGATCGCCTTCATCAAATCGAGCCCCGAGGCGTTGAGTTACATCGCCCAGAACCCCGGGGCCTCGTGGAACCCGCATGCCCCCTTCTGGCCGTTCTTTGCCTTGATGATGGTGCACTGCCTCCTCTACGTGCCCACCATCTCCATCACGAATTCCATCGCGTTCGCCAGCATGAAGGACGCGCAAAAGGAGTTCGGCATCGTCCGCATGGGCGGCACCATCGGCTGGATCCTCGCGGCCTGGCCCTTAGCCTTCATCCTCGTCGATTGGGACAAGGTGAAGGCCGCCAATCCAAGCGGCGTGATCGGATGGATCGGGACCGCCCTCGCCAATGGGCTGACCGGGCAGGCCCTGCAGGATGGAACGAAATGGACCTACATCGTCTCCGGGATCGCTTCCTTGATCCTCGCCGTGTTCAGCCTCGCCCTGCCGCATACTCCCCCGAAGAAGGCCGGCGTGGGAACCGCCGAAAGTCTCGCGTGGCTGGAGGCCTGCAAGCTCCTGAAGCACCCCTTCGTTCTCGTGCTCTGGATTGTGACCTTCATCGATTCATTTGTTCACAACTGTTATTTTAATTGGACCGGCCAGTTCCTCGGCAGCGGCCAGGTCGGAGTTCCCGGCAATTGGATCATGCCCGTCATGAGCATTGGTCAAATCGCGGAAATCCTCACCATGTTCGTGCTGGGGGCCACCCTCAAGAAGCTCGGCTGGCGGGCGACCATGATCGTCGGCATCCTCGGACATGCCGCCCGATTCGCCGTCTACGCCTTCTTCCCGCAAAAGGAACTCATCATCGTCGTCCAGGTTCTCCACGGAATCTGCTACGCATTTTTCTTCGCCACGGTCTACATCTTCGTGGATGAACACTTCCCCAAGGATGTCCGTTCCAGCGCCCAGGGCCTATTCAACGTGATGATTCTCGGCGTAGGTGCGCTGGTCGCCAACTCCGTTTGCCCATGGCTCATGCAGAGCGTGTACACCAAAAATGGAGTCGTGGATTTCCACGGTCTTTTCCTCGTGCCCATGGGAGCGGCGCTGGCCGCCACCGTGACTCTGGCGTTGTTTTTCCATCCACCACGAAAAACCCAGCCGGCGGCCAGCGGATTGGCCGCTCCGGCCCACTGACACCATGAAATCGACGCGCCGTTTGTTCGTCCGGCAAACCGCCCTCGCGTCGGCGGCACTCGCCGCCGGCGGCTGTTCCACCTTGCGTGACAAAAAGGCCACCTTCGAGATCTCCCTGGCCGAATGGTCCCTCCACCGGGCGCTCTTCGGCAAGAAACTCGACCATCTCGACTTTGCCCGAACGGCCAAGGAGTACGGCATCGACGCCATCGAACTGGTCAATCAATTCATGATGAACCAGGCCGCGGACAAGGACTACCTGAGGCAGTTCAAAAAGCGCGCCGATACGGAGGGCGTCAAGATTCTCCTCATCATGTGCGACGGCGAAGGTGCCTTGGGCGATCCGGACGCGGCCAAGCGCAAACAGGCGGTGGAAAATCACCACAAATGGGCCGACGCGGCCAGGTTCTTTAACTGCCATTCCATCCGGGTGAACGCCGACACGCTGGGCCGGGGCAGTTTTGAAGAGCAACAAAAACTCGCGGCGGATGGCCTGCGCAGCCTGTCAGAATACTGTGTGAAGCAGGGTCTCAACTGCATTGTGGAAAATCACGGCGGATTGTCCTCCAACGGCGAATGGCTGGCGGGGGTGATGCGCATGGTCGGCATGCCGAATTGCGGCACGTTGCCCGACTTCGGAAATTTCACGAACTACGATCGATACAAGGGTGTGGCGGAAATGATGCCCTTCGCCAAGGCGGTCAGCGCCAAGTCCCACGACTTCGACGCCAACGGGGATTGTGTGGAGACGGACTATCGGCGGATGGTGAAGATAGTTTCGGACGCAGGTTACCGGGGGCATTACGGGATTGAGTACGAGGGCAGCAAGCTCTCGGAATCGGACGGAATTTGGGCGACCAAGCGGCTGTTGGAGAAGGTGCGGGAAGAAATGGCCAACGGGAATGCCTAAATGCCGTTCGAAGAGTCGGGTGAAGCGTTGATGGACAAAGAACGGTTGGACACCGAAGCCACCGCTCGGCAGCAGCAGCGTGCTCGCGTTTTTGGAGGCACACTCCCAAAAACCACATGAAACAAGACCTAACGCGAATGCGGGCGGGCTACGCCGGTTGCGCAAGCGAATGCCCGGAGATACATCGCCAATGAGAATCGTCGAATTTGCCTTCATCGTCTATCCAGCTACGAATCTGGCGCGTTCCAGAGCCTTCTAGGAGGGTGTGCTTGTAGAGTGTGAGGGGAGCAAGCGTTCGGAATCGGACGGAATTTGGGCGACGAAGCGCTTGCTGGAGAAGGCGTGGGAAGAAATGTCATAAAACCCCTTGCGAGTTTTCGAGGGTTACCTATATTCGCGACTCGATTTACCGCGGGGTGGAGCAGCCCGGTAGCTCGTCAGGCTCATAACCTGAAGGTCACAGGTTCAAATCCTGTCCCCGCAACCAATTTAATGGCCCTGAGACGTAAGTTTCAGGGCCGTTTTAATTCGGAGGGACTGCCGATTTGCATAAAACTTGCAGATTCTCGAATGGACTTCTCCCTTGCCGTCGTCAGAAACTGCTGGCGGTTGCAAATCAAGGGTGCAGCATAATGATGAAAGACAAATTCTCAGCGCAGGTACAGCAACAAACGAGCGGACCGATCGAGTGGAAACGGATCGTTGCTCAGTATGAAAAGCCGTCCCTGGGACGAGCTTTATGGCAGGTCGCCAATACGCTGGGGACCTATGCGCTTCTCTGGTACATCATGTACCAAACAGTCACGATATCGTGGTGGCTCACCATTCCGCTCGCCATCCTGGCGGGAGGCTTTCTCGTGCGGGTGTTTATCATATTTCATGACTGTGGCCACGGCTCGTTTTTCAAGTCACCAGTCGCCAATGAAACGCTGGGATTTATCTCCGGCCTTCTGACCTTCACGCCCTATTATCAATGGCGATGGGAACACGCCATCCACCACGCCAGCGCCGGGCATCTGGACAGGCGCGGCACGGGTGACATTTGGACCCTGACGGTCCAGGAGTACCTGGAGTCGTCCCGCTGGAAACGGTTCGCCTATCGGTTAGCCAGGAATCCGCTGATACTCTTCGTTATTGCGCCGCTGTTTCTTTTTGTGATTCGGCAGCGATTTCCTTCGCCCAAGGCGAACAAACGGGAGCGCCATTCGGTTTATGCAATGAATGCGGCCCTCCTGGCCATGACGGTGGCCATGTGTCTCGTTTTCGGCTGGAAAGCATATCTGGTCATTCAATTAACGGCACTAGCAACGGCCGGAACCGCCGGCGTGTGGCTTTTCTACGTCCAACATCAGTTCGAGGGTGTTTATTGGGAACGTGAAGGTGAATGGGACTATACCGAGGCGGCATTGCAGGGAAGTTCGTTCTATAAGCTGCCCAAAGTTCTCCAATGGTTCTCCGGCAACATTGGTTATCACCACATTCATCACCTCAGTGCCCGGATTCCCAATTACAATCTAGAACGGTGCCATAAGGCCAATATGATGTTCCAAGGCATTAAACCCGTTACGTTATTGGCCAGCCTGAAGTCACTCACCTTTCGGCTGTGGGATGAACAGCGCAAAGAGCTCGTCAGTTTTCGCCGTCTCCGGCAAATTCAAAATCGACTTCAATAGGAACAGGCCCAGGTCGATTGAGCGCCGTCGGATTAGGACGACGCGTAAATTCGCTTGCGTGAATTCGTGTTCATTTGTTCATTCGTGGTTGATTCGAAGCGTTCCCACGGCTCATTCATACCGCAATGCCTCCATCGGATTCACCCGCGAAGCGCGTCGGGCCGGAAGCCAGCACGCCATGAAAGTGATCAATATCAAAAGCAGGGAAACTCCGGCCAACGTCCAGGGGTCGGTCGGTTGCACTTCATAGAGCAGGCTTCGCAGCACCCGCGTCAAAATCAGCGCTGCGATGACACCCGCGACGACTCCGGCCAGCGCCAATCTCATCCCATTTCCAATCACGAGCGAGAGCACATTGCGCCGCTGCGCTCCCAACGCCAGCCGCACCCCAATCTCGCGCGTGCGCTGGGTCACCAGGTAACTCAAAACGCCATAGAGCCCGATCGCCGCCAGCACAAGCGCCAGGACAGCGAACAGGCTCACCAACCCCGCCTGCAATCTCGGTTGCGCCACTGTCTCCGAGACCAAATCGTCCATCGTCCGAATCACCGGCGGCGGTAATCTGGAGATAACCGCTCTGGTTTCCTGACGAATCGTTGCCGCCATCTGCGACGGATCCATCGAGGTGCGCACCAGAATCGTCGGCGCCTGCATCGGCCATTGCCAGTACGGCACGAATATTTCCGGCACGGCCTCCGGCTGGGGATGCAGTGATTTGATATCGCTGACGACTCCCACAATCTCGCTCCATTCCGCCTGGCCCCAAACGTTGGTCGCTTGCAACGGCGGCTGGTTGCGTCCCATACGAATGCGTTGACCAATCGGATCCTCGTTCGGGAAATAACGCCGGGCCAGCGTTTCGTTAATCATGACAACCCCCGGCGCTTCCAAAATGTCTGCTTCGGTGAAGTCCCGTCCCCGTAGGACTCGTCCACCCAGAGCCCGTACCCAATCGGGCGTGATGCCCTTGAACTCCGCCTTCGGTTGATCTTCCGGGTTGAGGAACGTTCGCCCAAAGATCGACACCGACTCGTGCGGCGGCTGGTTGTTTCGGCGAAGCATCCGGCTGCCGGCTCCCACCGATTGCACTCCCGGCGACACACGCAGCCGTTCGATCAGTTCACGCAACGGCACCTGTGGCCGCGTCGCGGTCGGCCGGACCCATGTGGTGAAACCCGACACCGAGAAGTCGAGTTCCGCCGTCACCAAATGATCCGCGCGAAATCCCCGTTCCGCGCGCAGCATTCGCGAAAAACTCTGCAACATCAGACCCGCGCTGACCAATAGCACCAATGACAACGCCACTTCTGCGATGACCAGCGCATTGCGGGTCCGGCCGGCCATCGAAACAGCGGAGGTGCCGGGCGTACCGTCCTTGAGCGCGCTGTTCAATCCCGGTCGTGACAGTTGCCACGCCGGGGCGAGACCGAAGCACACGCCGGTCAGCACCGAAAGCCCGAGCGTGAAGCCAAGCGCCGTCGCGTCCAGAGCGACTTCGCCCAGACGCGGAATGTCAGGACTCACGGCAACGAAAAGGCGCAGCCCAAACCACGCCAGGCCAATTCCGAGAAGGCCGCCGATCATGGCCAGCGTCACGCTCTCGCTCAGCAACTGCCGCATGATCCGCCAGCGACTGGCACCCAACGCCAGCCGCACCGCGATTTCCCTCTGCCGGCCCGCCGCCCGGGCCAGCATCAGATTCGCCACGTTTGTGCAGGCGATAAGCAGGACCACCACCACGACACCCCACAGCACCCAAAGCGCCGTGTAAATGTTGCGTCCGATGGCTTGATGCAACAACGGCACGACCGCCACTTCGCTGCCAATGCCGGCCTCCGGATAGGCCTGGGCGATGCGTGCCTGAATCGCGCTGAGTTCAGTCCGTGCCTGCTCGACGGTCACGCCCGGTTTAAGGCGCGCAATAATGTTGTGCCAATGCGCGGAGCGCCGCTCATCGAGAGTCACCCCCATCCAACCCAGCGGAAGCCACAACTCGCAACGGCTGGGAAGCCCAAAGCCCGGCGGCATGATTCCAACAATCGTGTAGTCACGCCGGCCATAGGTGTCGATGGTCAGGGTCTGCCCGATCACATTGGAATCGCCGTTGAACTGTCGCCGCCAGAGGGCGTGGCTGAGCACCGCCACGCGCGGGCCCTCCTTGCGATCTTCCTCCGGCACGAATCCCCGGCCCAGCAGGGGCCTCGCCCCGAGCGTTGCGAATAAACTGGAGGACGTGTAGCTGGCAAAAACCTTCGTCGTGGAATCGCGCTGCACGAGATTGAACGTCTCGCTGCCTTCCCATCCCGGGCTGGCGGCCATCTCCTCGATCACCGTGTTCTGCGCCCGCCAGTCTAGATAATTGGGCCCGCTGACGCGATCCTGCTCGATGCCGCGTTGAGGGTTGCGTTCCCAAAGGGTCACCAGCCGATCGGGGTGCGGATAAGGCAGCGGCTTGAACAAAACGGCGTTGAGCACGCTGAAGATGACGGTGTTGGCGCCAATGCCCAGCGCGAGAGTGATGATGGCAACGGCCGTGAAGCCGGGATTCTTTACAAACTGGCGAACTGCAAAGATGAAATCGTTCATTCCATTTTCGATTTGGGATTTGGAATTTACGAGCGGCTTGCAATTCGGGCGTTCGTTAAGCGAAGGGCCGCTTCGAAGCTATCCCGCCCACGAACCGTGAGACACTCGTAAATCGCAAATCCAAAATCCAAAATCTAAAATGGGCTCACTCACACCGCAGCGCTTCCATCGGCGCAACATTGGCCGCGCGGCGAGCCGGGAAATAACTTGCCGCCAACGCCACCAGGAGCAACACGGCCGCCGTCCCGGCCAGCAGCAGCGGATCATACGGGGACAATGCAAAAAGGTGGCTGGTCAGCGGGCGGTTTACTGCCAGCGAACACGGAATACCGATAGCCAACCCCACCAACGCCAACCGACCGGCCTGGCCCAACACCAGTCTTAGCAATCCACCGCGCGTCGCCCCCAACGCCAGCCGCACTCCAAACTCATTCGTCCGTTGCGCGACTTGATACGCCACCACACCGAAGATCCCGATGGCGGCGATCCCGAGCGCCAGCCCCGCATAGCCCGTCAGCAAGCTCATCAGGAATTTTCTCTCCGCCACCGAGCTGGAAACAATCTCCACCATAGATTGCACGCTCCCCATGGTGACGCGCGCATCCGTTCGTTGCACGGCATCCCGCAGCATCGGTATCAGCGCCGGCACCGGAACGTCAGTCCGCACGACGACCTGCGCTCCACCAAACGTATACTGCCAGTAAAACCGCGGTGACGGCGCATCCTCGAGCCTCACATCCCGCGTGTCCTTCACCACCCCAATCACTTCGAGCACCCGGTTCGGATTTGATCCCACAGTAAAACGCCCACCGACCGCCGACCTGTCAGGAAACAGCCGCTTCGCTGCGGATTCGTTCAACATCACAATCTGGCCGTATCCGTCATCCTTGAGTTCCGAATCCCGAAAGAACCTTCCTTCGATCAACGGAATGCCCATGGCCTGGAAGTAGTCGAACGCCACGAAGCTTGCCTCCACCGACGGCCGTTCGGACTCCGGCACTGCTTCCGCTTCTCCGAGCACTTTGGGCTTTTCACTGAACGTCCACTTGCTGGTCAATGGAACCGAGGACATCGTTCCCGTGGCGCGGACTCCAGGCAATGCCATGATCCGGTCGCGCAGGGCGCGGTACATCCGGCACATATCACCATTGGTTTTGAAATCCCGCGCATTGACTTCCATCATCACCACCGACTGCGGCTGATAACCAAAATCCTGCGTCATCAGCCGGCGAAAACTCTCCAGGAGCAACCCGGCCGCCGCCAGCAACACGACCAAGGCGGCTACCTGTCCGGTGAGCAAGGTCCGTTGCCACACGCGAATCTCCCGTCCGCTCGTGCTGCGGACACCGGAGCGCAGTGCGTCCGCCGGATAAACGCGCGATTGTCGCCACGCCGGCAGCCAGCCAAACATCAGAGCCGTCAGAACAGAAATCCCCATCGTGAATGCCACGACAATCCCATCCACGGAGGCTTCTCCAATGAATGGCACGCTCGAAGATCCCAACGCGCGAATTCCCCGCAAGGAGGCGTAGGCGACGCCCAATCCCAAACACCCGCCTGCGACCGACAGCACCAGGCTTTCCAACAACATGGAGCGAATGATGCGCAGGCGGCTTCCGCCCAGCGCCAGTCGCACCGCTATTTCGCGTTGGCGGGTGGCGCCCCGGGCCAGCAGCAGGTTCGCAAGATTCACACAACAGATCACCAGCACTGCTGCCACCGCGAACCCCAGAACCGGAATCCCTTGGCGCGTGCGCCCAAGCAGTCTCTCCCGCAACCCAACCAGTTCGAAACGTCCGCCCCGGTTGCTTTCAGGATAATCCGCCGCCAGGCGTTGGCTCAATCCGGCCAGTTCCGCTTCCGCCGCTCGAAACGCCACGCCCGGTTTCAGGCGACCAATGACGTCGAACATGCGGGCTCCGCGCGACGTTCGATCTGGACCCTCGACTCGGATTGGCTTCCAAATGGCCCTAACCCCTCCTTTCACGATGGAACCCAAATTATTGCCGCGATTGCGCTCGAGCGGGAATTCCAAGCCCGGCGGCAGCACGCCCACAATGGTGCGAAGATCGTTGTCGAGGCGAATTGTCTGGCCCAGCGCCGCCGGGTCTCCTCCGAAACGGGATTGCCACAACTCATAACTCACCATGACCACCTTGGAAGCCGCATCCTCCGCGTCCTCCTCCTGCAACAGGCGCCCGATGACGGGCCGGACCCCCAGCACCTCGCCCAAGCTCGGAGTGACGTTCAGGGCCGAAAGTTCCTCCATCTTGTTCTCATGCACCCATTCCGCTCCGGAGGAATAGAAGAGAGCCAACGCGTGGAAGCTTTGCAAACCGGCGCGGAGGTCCCCCAGATCCCGCCAGGATAAATTATCCTCGCGCCCGGTGGTCTCCGGGAGGATCCAGCGGACCCACGCGAGCTTCTCGGCATCTTCCACCCCGAGCGGCCTGTACAAAATGGTTTTGGCCACGCTGAAGACCACTGAGTTAGCGCCGATGCCCAAGGCGAGCATCAACACCGCTACGGCCGTGAAGCCCGGATGCTTTCGTAGTTGGCGAAGTGCCAAGAGCAGGTCGTTCATCGTTTCATTTCGACGCGCGTTCGAATCTATTCGCGATACCGTCGCGTCGCATAGTATCCGAATTTCTAAAAACGGGCTGCGCAACTCCTTATCTCCTCAGTGGGGAGAAGGCCGGGCCTTCGCCGCGCCGAAGCGGCTTCGGCCGCGCAGGCGGGATGAGGGGTGCGGCGGTTCGTTTGGCGCCCGACCATCATTTCATATTCCATTCATTCTACCTACTCACGTGTTCCAATTGTCACCCACCTGTCAGCGGATTGTAAAAAGATTGTATGCGGAATCCATTGTGCCGAGAACTGCGAACATTTGACTGTCGTGACCCCTCACCCTGCCCTGCAATGCTGATTACGAAATCGTCCCCAGCTTCCCATAAATGATATGCCCCACCGGAACAAACCCCGCCCGCAGGAGCGTTTGCCGCGACGCCACGTTCATCGGACTGCACCGCGCAGCCGGCACCGCTCCCAATGCATAACACTCGCGCTTCAATTCCTGCACAAGATAGGTCCCCCATCCCCGCCGGCGCTGCGTCTCCGTGACCTCCATGTAGATATCCCCATAAGGACGATTGTAATGAAATAAAATGCCGCCTTTGCCAATTTCAACGCCGTCCAGTTCAAGAATCCATTCGCCTCCGCCCTGCCGTTGCTCCACACACTCACGAATCTGATCCGCTGGCGTCACACAACGAACCACCGCGCCGCTGGGCGGGTACATCGTTGTGTGTCCGTCCGCAAAAACGATCTTCTCGCTCGCGATATCAGAGCCATACGTGTGCACCAGGATCGGCAGGAGCGTTTCATTGGTTTGGGCTTCGAAGAACCGCGCGCCGCTTGCCTTCAGGAACGCCTCGAACAAATCGAACGCCTTCGTCCGATGTTCCGGCAAAACATAAAACTCAAAAACGGTGGGCTTGTCCTTCCAGGGACCGCCGATCGCAATCGATCCAAATCCTACGGCCAGGTCTTGGGATTTCAGCAGCCAGGACAACGTCCAGCCCGGGCGCCGATGAATCGAGTCATGAACGATCTGGGCGTTCATCTCCTCTCGAAACCGTGTTCGCAACGGAAGGATGGCCTCCGAAGATGCGGATTCCGCGTGAACTTGGGTGAGACGAGTCATTTGGCCTCGAGGGACCGCAGGCGCAGAATCGGCGCAGCCGAGTGAAAGTTGATTCCACTGGTTTGTTCAGAAGCACTCATAGGCCCATCTCATCACACCCATGCTACTCCGTTCGCAACGCCACCATCGGGTTCACCCGACTCGCCCGCCGCGCCGGCACCCAACAGGTGACCAGCGCCGCCGTCACGAGTAAAAGAGGAACAAGCGACCAGGTCAAAAAGTCCGTCGTCGAAACACCAACCAGCAAGCCCGCCAGCAGCCGGCTCATCGCCCAGCCACAGACGCCGCCCAACAACAAACCCACCACCGTCAGCCGCAATCCCTGTTGAACCACCAATCCCCGCAGTTGGGATGGCTGGGCTCCCAACGCCAGACGGATGCCCATCTCTCGAACGCGTTGGCCGACATTTTGAGACATGACGGCATACAATCCAAGAATCGCCAGGGACAACGCCAGTGCCCCCAGAAGTGACAGCAAGGTGGCGGCAAGCCGCGGAGTGGTGAAGGCGGCGGCCACGTAGTCCTCGTAAGTCATCGCGGCGGTCGGTGCGGCCAGCGGATGAATCGCAACCGCCATCCGTTCCACCGCCTGCGCCAATTGTTTTGGATCGCCGGCCGTGCGCACCGCCAAAGCCAGCGTGCGCACGTCACTCTGCCACGTCGATAGATAAACATAAGGCTGCTCCGGCTCATTCAGCGTGCGATATCGACCCGTCTTCACCAGGCCAATGATCCGCACATCACCCCGCCAGCAATTGAACGTCAGCCCGACCGGATCACGGCCGCCGAAA
>Ga0070689_100001643_pt1 | contig 14305 bp, 9 predicted proteins | sample KBSS23HmetaG_FD_64669 | JGI IMG/M metagenome (GOLD analysis project Ga0070689, IMG submission 64669) | Switchgrass rhizosphere microbial communities from Kellogg Biological Station, Michigan, USA - KBS S2-3H metaG | ecosystem: Host-associated > Plants > Roots > Rhizosphere ...
CAGTGCTGGCTTTACAATGGTTCGCCATTTCAGCGAAAACAAAATGCGCGCTCGCAGCGCGATCTTCTGAGGAGTCGATTGCGCCCAATTGTAAATCTTTAATTGTTACACCACACTAGCGGGCGATCGCGCTGTTGCGCGTGGCAGGGTGAGCTCCACTCCCTCTCCTGGATCGGGGCTTGTGCCGCGATGCTGGCAGTCGTTCGTCAGCCAATGAGGAGGTCTGGCGACTGCTGGTAGTCATCTTAGGGAAACCTCCGCTCTGCCGGAGGACTCGCCCAGTTCGACATTTCCTGAAATAATCCAACACGCGAGATCGTATGCCGCGCAGTTCCCCCTCACCCTGACCCTCTCCCCCGGGGAGAGGGCACAGCGCGCACCGCGCGGCGGAATGTCAACGGGTTCTGGATTGTTCCTTGCGCAGAGCAGGCTTCACCCTCTCCCCAAGGGAGAGGGCTGGGGTGGGAAAGAAACCATTGAACCGCGCGGCAGGACTGTCTCCGCCTTGGCGCGCGGCCAATGCCCGCAGGGCCATATGGCGTTGAGCTACTCACGATTCCAAGCCTTCGGCTTTGCCCGGAGGTCGCCGACTCCGATCTTTCGCGATCCTCACGCAAATTCATTGTCATTCAGCCCGCGCACTTTCTACACTCCGCGCGCGCATGTTGAATCTCGATTCGCTGAACCCGCAACAACGTCTGGCCGTGCAGACCCTCGAGGGGCCGGTCTTGATACTTGCCGGTGCAGGTACGGGCAAGACGCGCGTCATCACGCATCGCATCGCCCGCATGATCGAAAAGGGGATCCCGCCTGGAAACATCCTGGGGGTGACTTTCACCAACAAGGCCGCTCGCGAAATGCTGGAACGCGTCAACCAGCTCGTCCCCAAAATGCGGAACGCGGAACGTGGAACCAACCACTCAGAAGGCCAGCGGACGAACATGGAACTCCCAAGCCGCCCGACGATTTGCACCTTTCATTCACTTTGTGTCCGAATTCTCCGGCAGCACATCGAGAAGCTGGGCTACCAGCGCAACTTCGTCATCTACGACGAATCCGATCAACTCGGTGTGGTCAAGAGAATCCTCAGCCACATTTCTGCGAAAGGTGAAAAGACGGATCCGGCGGCCATTCTCGCGTTGCTGAGCCGGTATCGAAATGGCGGTTCGCAGGCGGCGGGATTTGGTGAGCCGAGCGTGGCGGCGATGGCCGATCATGTCCGCGCGCGGTACGAATCCGCCTTGCACGCCTGTAACGCGGTTGATTTCGATGACCTCATTTTGCTGACCCTGCGCCTGTTCAATGCGCACCACGACGCTCTCGCGGCCTGCCGTGCGAAATATCGTTACGTGATGGTGGACGAGTATCAAGACACCAACGCCGCGCAGTTTCAACTCATACACGCGCTGACGCGGGAACATCGCAACCTTTGCGTGGTGGGCGACGACGACCAGAGCATTTACGGCTGGCGCGGTGCGGAGATCGCGAACCTGCTCGACATGGAGCAGCATTTCCCGGAAGTGAAAGTCATCAAGCTCGAACAAAACTACCGCTCCACCAACACAATTCTCAGCGCCGCGAACGCGGTCATCAAAAATAACGCACGCCGGCGGGGCAAAAAACTCTGGTCCGGAAAAGGGCAGGGGACCCGGATTACCCTGCACACGTTCAGGACCGAGGAGGCGGAGGCCCGAACGATCGTAGAGGAGATCGAGTTTTTGCGGCATGCGAAGCGGATTCCATGGTCGGCGCAGGCGATCCTGTTTCGCACCAATATTCAGTCGCGCCCGCTTGAAACCGAACTGCGCCGCGCCGCCGTGCGCTATCACTTGGTCGGCGGGCAGAGCTTCTTCGACCGGCGCGAAGTGAAGGATTTCCTCGCTTATCTCAAGGTTCTCCTGAATCCGAACGATGACATGAGCCTGCTGCGCATTGCCAATGTTCCGGCACGCGGCCTCAGTGAGATGACGATGGAACGATTGCTGGCGGCGAGCCATGAGCGGAAGTGTTCGGTCTTCGCCGCCATGAAAAATCCCGTGGTTCAGGCGATGTTTCCCGCCAAGACACGGGAGAACCTCGAGACTTTTGTCGCGTTCATCGACCGGACACGAGCGCAACTCAAGGATGGTTCTCTCGCCAGGGCGGTTCCAGGGGCCATGGGAGCAATGCCCGGAGATCTCCGGCGACAAGAAATGCCGAACTCGAACTCGGTGACGGCTGATCCTCCGCCTCACTGCCGCGATGCGGCGGGCAACCACGGCGCCTTGCAGGTCTGGGCGCAGAGATTTCTGGCGGAGACCGGCTACGTGGACGAGCTGCGGCGATCGGAAAAGGACACCACGACCGCCGACAATCGCGTCCGGAACCTGCAGGAATTAGTGGCATCGATGGACAACGCCGAACGCCAGACGCTGCCGCCTTCTGAACGGTTGCAGTTCTTTCTGGAAGAACTGGCGCTCGAGGGCGACCGCGAAGAGGAAAACGAGAATGCCGGTGATGCAGTCACGCTCATCACGATGCACAGTTGCAAGGGATTGGAGTTTCCCCACGTTTACATCGTCGGCCTGGAAGACGGGTTGCTGCCGCACACGCGTTCTAAAGTAGAAGGCACGCTCGATGAAGAGCGCCGGTTATTTTATGTGGCGATTACGCGCGCGATGCAGAGCCTGACGATCAGCCACTGCGCCGGACGCAAGAAATACGGACAGATGACGCCATGTTATCCATCGCCATTTTTGAAAGAACTCCCCGCCGAACTTGTCGAGCACGCGGATGAAAAGGGAAAGGCCCCGGTGGCTGTTGAAGGCGGAAAGGATTATTTTGCCGCCATGCGCGCGGCGGCGGGTTGAGAGGAGGTTTTCATCGAATGACCAATGACGAATGACCAATGACGAAAGAAATCCCAAGATCGAATGTCGAAAGGCGTTCGGGTGTGCCGTCGCTGGGTTCGTCGTTGGGATTTGGGTATTCGTTCACATGTCGTCATTCGTCATTCGGATTTGGAGGCTGCGATTCATGCAGACTCTCCTTCCGCTATTGCGCATGCATAGGGACCATGAACCGCGGAATCGGAGCGCGGGACGAAAAGCGCCGATAAATCGGACGCACTCCAAACGCTTCGCGCCGGCCGAGTCAGCGGATTGCGCGACAGCGTTTGGAGTGCGTGCGTCTTCAGCGCCGCTTTCGAAAGCCTGCTGCGATTCGGTAGACGGACGGTTCATGGAAAGCCCCCTTTCGCTTTTGCGCACGCATTGGGACCATGAACCTGAAATTCGTAAGTCCTTCGAAATCAAGCCAAGCGTTTCAGGTTCATGGAGAGCCTTTTTTCGCTTTCGCGCATGCATTGGGACCTTGAACCCATCGCGATCCCCCTCACCCGTCCTTCGGACACCCTCTCCCCCACTGGGGGAGAGGGCTGGGGTGAGGGGGAGCGATTCATGGAAAGCCTTCTCGGTCTGGTGCCGTGCATTGGAACCATGAACGGGCGGACAGGAATGTCTGCCCTACCTCCACGGTTCATGGAGAAATCAACTCGACGCGGTAGAAACGATTGAAACTTCCGGCGGCGGTGCTGTCGGCTTTTGACGCCGTGGTATCCCCAGCGATGACTGTTCCCGGCAGGTTCATCCAGTTAGCGTCGGCAGGCGAGTCCTTGAATTGCACTTGATACGTCCTGCCCGGTATCGCGGTCCAAAAGACAGTCGTCCTGCCATCACTCAAGGAAGCGACCATCAGCGCGCGCAGAAGCGAGCCGTCATTTTTTGGATTGGTTCCCGCCTTGAATTCGGCGAGGTCACTCAGGCCGTCGGCATCGAAGTCGCCCGTGCCGTCTCGTGTGAGGGTTTCAAAGTAAGCCATCTCCCAGTCGTCATCCATGCCGTCTCGGTCGGAGTCCACTGCACCGAGACGCAGCACGAAGAGGTCTCTGGACTCGTTGAAGTCGTTGGCCGCGAGATCGGACGCGAAACTCTCGAACAAAACGGTCCGGCCATCGCCGCCAATGATTGGATTGCCTGAGAGAAGGTTGCCGGTGGCTGTGCCCGAGCGGTTCAGGCTGATCGACAGGGTCTGGCCCAGAACCAGGTCGCGAACGAAAACATCAGTGACACCGTTGGTGTCGCTGGACCCGAGGTTGCTGGCCTGGCTTTTGAACACGACAAAGCGGCCGTCCGCGCCAAGGAGGGGCGAGCGCGAGTAGGCGTTTCCGGTTCCCGTGTTTTCCGCGTTTGCGCTGGCGAGCATTTCGGCTCCGAGTTCCCTGTCCCAAACGACGACGGCGCTGTTGGTAAGCGAGGTCAAAAGACCCGTTGCATAAAGGGGCTTCTCAAAAGCGACGAACCGGCCGTTTGCGCTGATACTGGCGTTGAAGCCGCCACTGTAAATCACTGTGTTGGTTCTCTCAACCAGGTCAAACGCGTAAACGTTGGTGGGGGCCGTGTAAACGAGGAACCTGCCGTCCTGGCTCAACACCTGGCTGGCGAGTCCGATTTGGTTTCGAACAGTTTTGCTGTCAACGCTGACCAGAAAGGTCTCCTGGTTCGCCAAATCGCGGGCGAAAAGTTGCGAAGGTCCAAAGGTGCTCGTCGTGACCAGGTTCTTCGCATCGCTCAGGAAGACGACGAACCGTCCGTCGCGGCTGAGGATCGGGCTGCGCGAGGCAGCGCCGCCGCTGACGCCGTTTGTGCCGACGCTTACCAGGAAGTTTGTTCCCAGGGTCCGGTCATACAGGAAAATATCCGTGGTTGTGTTGAGGTCATTGGTTGCCAGGTCGCTGGCGAGAGATTCGTACGTGATGCGGCTGGCGTCGGCGTTGAGGGACGGGTTGATGGAGGCGCCCATTCCGCCTCGCCCGGAGGCGTTCGCGCTGACCAGGAGCGTCGTGCCGGACTGCAAGTCGCGCAAAAAAATGTTTCCGACTTGATTGGACACGCCGCTGGTCAGATCGGTGGCCTGGCTGGTGAAGGCAACGAATCGTCCGTCGGCACTGATGCTGGGGTTCCGCGAGGTGCCGTTGCCGCTCGCGCCGTTCGTGTTGACACTGACCAGAGCGTTCGTCCCGTTCCAGAGATCCCGCACGAAGACATCGTGGGTGGCATTGGCATCATTAGGCAGTAGGTTCGGAGCCGCACTACTGAAGACGACGAAACGGCCGTCTGCGCTCAAGGCGCCTGGAACAACGCTGCTCAGACCCAGCGGCGTCGCCGAGGCCAGGCCGGCAGCGGCCGACGAGATCAACTCGATGGAATCATTGAGGAGGTTTCGCACGAACACGTCGCCGGCGTAGTTCCCATCGTCGGCGCTCAGGTTATCGGCGCGGCTGTCAAACGCGACGACGCGGGCGTCATCACTGGCGCTGGCGCTGAAACAATCGAGGTTGCTCGCGTTTCCCAGGCTGCTGACTGAAAGCAGCGTGGTGACACCGCTGACCAGATCATGCTGATAAACCTGGAACGTGCCGTTTGTCGCGCCGGCCACCAGGTTGGTGGCGTTGCTCAGGAACGTGATCGAGCGGTTGTCACCGCTGATGAGCGGGCTGTGCGAGACGCCGGCGGCCGGTGTCAGTCCGTCCAGGCCAGCGCTGACGAGAAGGTTCGTGCCGGATTGCGCGTCCCAGAGGTAAATCTGGCCGTTGAGGACGACCGAGGTCGGCGGGGCTGCGCCGGTTTGAAACGCAACAAAGCGCCCGTCGCGACTGAGGACCGGGCCGCTGGGGGCATTGGAGGAAACGTTGAACTCGGAGCGCGCACTGGCGAGCCGGGTCGTGCCGGTCATAAGATCGCGGACAAAAATGTCGTTCAAGGTATCGCTATCGCCAGCCACCAGGTTGCCGGAGGTGCTCTCAAAGGCGGCGTAGCGACCATTATCGCTGACCGACGCGTTTTGCGAGCTACCGGCGGCGTTGCCGTTGACGCCAGCACTGATGAGCGTTGTGGTGCCGGCCACGAGATCGCGAAGGAAAACGTCGCTGGTGGTGTTGAAGTCATTGGTCACCAGTCCCGCCGCGGTGCTTTGAAAGACGACAAATCGGCCATCGGGCGTGATCGATGGGTTGATCGAGTAGCCTGGACTGGTTCCGTCGCCGGCAGCATTGACGCTCACCAGCGCCGTGGAGCCGCCTGCCAGGTCACTCACGAACACATCGCTGAGCCGGTTGGAGTCGTTTCCGACGAGGTTGTCTGCCAGACTTTCAAAGACGATGAACTTTCCGTCCGGAGTGATCTGCGGATTGAACGAGGAATGATCGCCGGCATTGCCATTGGTGGCGGCGCTGACCAGCGCCATCGTGGCGGATATCATGTCGCGCACGAAGAGGTTTTCCCAGCCATTCGTCGCACCGGTGGCCAGGTTGCTGGCCCGGCTTTGAAAGACGACAAACTGGCCGTTGGAACTGACGCTCGGCGACGTCGAGGCGCTGTTCGCGTTCCTGCCGGCGGCGCCAACGCTGACCAAATATGTGCGGCCGAGTTCGCGGTCGCGCAGGAAAACGTCTGTCGTGCCGTTGTCGTCATTGGTGACGAGGTTGCCGGCGGAACTGAGAAAGACGACGAAACGTCCGTCGGGCGTGACGATGGGGGCGGAGGAATCACCTGCGCCGCTGTGCGCGTCGATCGCACCTGTGGTGACGAGGTCCGACGGGGAGGTTCCGCCGGCGACACCCAGGGCGGTTAAGAAAGTCAGGCCGGCGACAAGACCAGCCAGCGGACCGTGGCTTGTCGGCTGATTTCGATTGGAATCACCTCCTTGATTTTTCATTGCCTAGGCAATCGAATTGTTTTGAAGGCGACACGACCGCCCCCAGTGGGGTCGTGTTGGGCTTCGGAAACGGCTTATAGCAGAATCACATCTGGTCTCAAGTCTGCAGTTACGGCTGTCGGGCAGCCCGTCTTCAGGGATTGCGGCATGGCGGTGCGTTTAGTGCCAAAGGCCCGTTTGATATCTGCCTGCGGGTTAAACGGCCCGAGGCCTCGTTCCATCCCTCGTCGCGCCGACTGGCAGTCGGCGAAACAGCAGACAAGGCTGTCTGCGCTACGGAGATCGCGCCCGCGTCCCAACATGGTAGCGCAGGCTGCCGAGCCTGGTGTTTCGCAGGTTGCCAACGTTGCCAACCTGCGGCGCGAAGACAAATCGGATTCGAAAATTGGGGCGGGACGGGGGCTCGTCCCCGCGTCTTGTTGGTTGAACTGCTTTCTCGGGGACGAGCCGTCCCCGCACCGGATTGCGGGCGGATAGCACCGGTGACGTGCAGTAAATCCGACGAGCAAGGAGTGCTTGTTTTCAGAACCCGCCGCCACTAAGGTCCGACAAACAATACGACCATCCAGACGGGAGTCGGTATGCATTTCCTGATCAGAAAGCCGGACAAACAACCCGAGCAAGCCTTCACCTTGACAGAAATGGTCGCGGTCTTCTGTACCGTAGCGCTGCTGGGTTTGATTGTGCTGCCGGTTTTGGCTCGAGACACGGACCCCCCGGAGCGCGCAGTGTGCCTGAACAACATGAAACGGATCATGACGGCGGTGGCCATGTATTCCACCGACAACAACGACTTGTTGCCGCACCCAAGCTGGGGATCGGAGCTGACCGGGCCTGACAACTGGTGCTATGCCACCGTAAACCTCGGGCGAGATCCAGAATTGCCGGTCAACGCGTTGGCGACATCGCTGGCCAATTGTGCCGGGCGAGTTGAGTATTCGCCCCAGTTCAGCAACCAGGTCAGGTTTTTCAAAATCGGTATGCTCGCCCGTTTCGTGGAAAGCCACCGCGCGCTGGTTTGCCCTGCGGATTGGCGCGAATCGATGAACGGCAAACGATTCTCCTACCTGCAACGTCCGCTGAAGATCACCAGCTACAGCATGAACGGAACGGTCGGCGGTTACGTCGGGAGGCAGGGTCTGATCGCCAGCGGCGCGACTTTCAAAGCAACGAGTTTCCTTCCGACCGATATTCTGCTGTGGGAAAAGAACGAGTTGGATCCGTTCAATTTCAGTGATGCCGCCAGCAACCCGGAAAACGCGGGCGAGAGCGTCTCGCGCAGGCACGCGGCCGGCAACGGCGAAGGCCTGGGCGTGGTCGGGCGGGCCGGGGCAACGGCTGACTTCGTTAAATGGAGAACCTTTAACAACTTTATATCTCGAAGGGTTCCAATACCGAACGATCTGCTTTGCGGGCCGGGATATCAATGATGTCATGATGGGCGGCGATCACGATGTCATCATTCTGGGCGGCGGGCACAACGGACTGGTGGCTGCCGCCTATCTTGCCCGGGCCGGCCTGAGCGTGCTGCTGCTGGAGCGGCGCGACGTGCTCGGCGGCGCGTGCGTGACGGAGGAGTTGTTCCCGGGTTATCGGTTCTCCGCATGTTCGTACCTGTGTTACCTGCTGCAAACGAAAGTCATCGAGGATCTCGAACTGCGGAAATATGGATTCGAGGTTTATCCCATCGATCCGTGGCGGTTTCTGCCGTTGCCGGATGGGGAGCGGCTATTGTTGTGGGAGGGCGTTGAGCAAACGCAGGAGGAGATCGCACGGTTCTCGAGGCGCGACGCGTCGAATTATCCGAGGTGGAACGCGTTCTGGGAACGAGCGGCGGGCCTCATTTACCCTTATTTCTTAACACCGCCGCCGACGATCGAGGAGGTCGCCGACCGGCTGGCCGGGACGGATGACGAGGAATTCTTCGAACGCCTGCTGCTGGCGAGCATGAGCGACCTGGTCTGTGAATTCTTCGAGTCCGAACCGGTGCGCGCGGCCTTTATCCACGCTCATGACGTCGGCGATCCAACCGCTCCGGGAAGTGCGTGGTGTTACGCCTACATCAAGTGTGCCCTTTTTAGCGCCCCGGAGAATGTCGGCCTGGTCAAGGGCGGCATGGGTGGCATCACGCAGGCCCTGGCGGAGTCGGCCCGGGCGTGCGGCGCGACGCTGCAAACCGGCGCGTCCGTGAAGCGGATTCTCGTCGAGAACGGCAGAGCGATTGGCGTCACGCTGGAGGATGGAACGGATATTCTCAGCCGCGTGGTGGTGTCCAACGCCGACCCGAAACGGACCTTCCTCAAACTGGTCGATGTCCGGGATCTCGACGCAAAATTTGTCCAGCGAATCAAAGCGCTGAAAACGGAAGCGGCTTATTTCAAATTCCACGCAGCGCTCAAGGGTGTGCCTGATTTTTCGGCGTACTTCGCGAAGTGTGCCTTTGATCCGCGTTTTCTGGCTGAAGTCAAAATCTGCCCGTCGATTGATTATTTCGCACAAGCGTGGGCGGACGCCAAACGCGGCTTTCCGTCGCGAGCGCCGGTCATGGAAGTGCAAATGCCATCGGCTTACGATCCGACCATGGCTCCGCCGGGCCATCACGTGTTGTCGATTTGGGCCCTTTACGCGCCCGCGCGCTTGAGCGAGGGAACATGGGATGATCGGCGGCAGGCAGTCGGGGAATTACTGATCGACACGCTGGCAGGCTATGCGCCGAATCTGCGGGATATTCTGGTGGATTGGTCGCTATTCACACCGGCGGACATTGAGAAGCGAATGGCGATGACCGATGGGAACATACGTCATCTGGATATGGTTCCCAGCCAGTTCCTCGCACAGCGTCCGGTGCTGGGTTGGTCGAGTTATCAGACTCCCATCGCCAATCTCTATCTTTGCGGCGCCGGAACGCATCCGGGCGGCGAGGTGACCGGCGCTCCCGGCCACAACGCGGCGCAGATTATTCTGGCGGATTTACGGTAGAACCGCTACGTGCTATCACTCAGCCTATTCAACCAACGGGAATGATTCTATGATCACAGCCAAGCCCAATCACGGTTCGCGCGTCGGGTTGAGCCAGAGACGGAGCGGCGGGTTCACTTTGATTGAACTGCTCGTGGTGATCGCGATCATCGCGATCCTGGCCGGGCTCTTGTTGCCGGCTTTGGCCAAATCGAAGACGAAAGCCCAGGGCATTGCCTGCATGAACAATCTCAAACAGCTGCAACTGGCATGGTTTCTCTATGCGGACGACAACAACGACAAGCTGGTGCCCAATGGCGATGGTACCGCGGTGGGATGGGTCGCCGGTTGGTTGTTGACGGCGCAGGATGCCACCAATGTGAACCTTATCAAGGCTCCCAACGGGTTTTTGTGGAATTACAATCAGTCGCTTGGCATCTACAAATGTCCGGCGGATCAAAGTGTCGCTCGCGTGGGCAACACAGTTTTGGGGCGGCGTGTCCGCAGCATCTCCATGAACGGCAATATGAACGGCAACAGTTGGTACACGGCTAACATCAAAGACAAGTTTTACACCTATCGAAAGTATTCGGAGATCGTCCAGCCGTCCCCGGCGCAGGCGTTTGTATTTCTCGATGAACATCCGGAAAGCATCGACGATGGATATTTCCTCGTGGACGTCCTCGTTAAACATCTTTGGGGGAATTGGCCGGCGAACTACCACAACGGGGCCTGTGGCTTTTCATTTGCAGATGGTCACGCGGAAATCAAGAAGTGGCGGGACCCGCCGACGCTAAGAAAAAGGCTAAACCAAGGCGCCAGCGGGCCGTGTCCCAACGACGTTCCTTGGACTCAAGTCCGGACTACTGCCCCAATAAACCCAACCACACCATTTCCCCCATAAGCCGGAACGATGCAATTGGGTTGGGGAGTGCGCCCGCCCTCGGGCGCGGTGGGCTGCGCCCTCGCGGCCCACTACGTGCACCGAGTCCATTCACTGTTTGGTGCGCTCGTGCACGCGGTGTTCGGCGCGGGGGCGCCGAACTGCAGCCGAGGCGGCTGCGCTCCCCATTCATTTCAACTGCATCGATGCGGCTTAGCAGCCCCTGCGTTGGTAGGTGCCGAGGTAACGAGGCTCAATTCTCCTCAGAAACTCGCATTGGTTGCCTCCTCATGTCGGCTCCTACAGTTTTTGACGGGCTGTTAACAGCCTATTGAAAAAGTAGCAGCCGACGTAAGGAGGCTTTGAACCAGCCCGTGTTTGCGGAGGGATTTGAGCTTCGCTGGGCCAATTGGGCCGGTTACCGGTCAAAACGTTGAAGCCTTAACGGGTTGGACCGGAAATGTGCAGGCACCTCAGGCGGCTTTCCGGATCGGCGATTTCAGGCTCTAACGAATTCACGGGCTATTGCGTGAATTTTCTGCAACTTTCGTTCCATTAACTGTGTCCTGCCAACAAGATGACCCTACGCCGGAATAGGGCAAACGATGATAGACTCGCAACAGTTCGAGGCGTTCATGAGGGCCTACCAGAACATGGTGTTTACGACGGCAGTTCGGTTGCTCGGCAGCGAGGCCGAAGCCGAGGACGTGTCGCAGGAGGTTTTCCTGAAGGCCTACGAACGTTACGCCGAATTGAAAGACAGCCCAACGGTGGGCGGATGGCTGAAGACCGTCACTCGCAACCTGTGCTTGAATCATTTGTCGCGTTACCGGGCGCGCTGGCGTTTCTTTTCCGAAATGGCTCCGGACCGCGACGACGAGGACGCGTCCACGCCGGAATGGGCTGCGCCCGACACACACGAGCAACAGGTAACGGCAGGGGACCATCGGCAGTTGTTGGAAGCGGTCCTGCACAAACTGCCATCGGCACAACGCGTGCCCCTGGTGCTTTATCATTTTGAAGAAATGAGCTATGAAGATATCGCCGCCAAACTGCGCATCTCACTGAGCAAAGTGAAAACGGACATCCATCGCGGACGCGAAGCGCTGCGGCGGAAGCTCAAATTGAAATTGGCCGGCGAAGAGGAATGGGGCGGCCTGCCCGGGGCGGAAAATCCGTGTCCGACGTAAAGCGATTTTAAGACGTAATGAACGAGCAAGAACAACTCGAACAACTGATGTGCCGCGAATTGCGGAAGCTGCCGGAATTGCGGGCGCCCGAGACGTTGCTGCATCGCGTCATGCTGACGGTGCACGCGAAGGAACGCCAGCCCTGGTGGCAACGCCCATGGCTGACCTGGCCGCGCCCGGTCCAGTTGGTTTCCTCGGCGCTGTTCGCTTCGACTGTCGCGGCCCTCGTTTACTTTGGCGCCCAGGCGTGGCAACTGGCGGGCATCGGTAATCCATTGGACAAAATCTGGCTGTGGATCGTTTCGTTGGCGCCGTTATGGAACTGGCTGGTTGCGCTCGTGAACGCGGTCCTTCTGGTGATCCAGAAGGGCGGCCAACTTTATCTGTTCCTCGGTCTGGGAGTCGCGGCGACCATGTATTTGTTTTGTGTGGCGACGGGCACCGTTTGTTACCGACTGGCCTTCGCTCGACGTTGAGAACCTTTTGAAATGAACAACAAACTGTTTGGAAAATTGGGCCGGGCAATAGCGATCGGAACGCTCGCGCTGTGGAGTGTTCTTCCGTCGCGGGCCCAGGATGACGCCAAGGAAAAGAAAGAGGAGCCGGTCGCGCTCGAACAGCCCGTGGATTCGCCGATGCCAGCAAAGGAGTCCGACCACGAGGACCAAGGCCACGGTTCGCGCAGGAGTAACGATGCCGTGATGGTGGGCAACGATTTTGTCCTGAAAGAAGGCGAGGTTGCCAACGACGTGGTCGTCATCTCCGGCAACGCCACGATCAACGGGCGGGTGTCGGGCGATCTTGTCGTGGTGGGCGGCTCAGCCAAGGTGCTGGGGAAAGTGGATGGTGAACTCGTGGTTATCCTGGGTTCAGCATCCCTCGAACCTGCAGCCGAAATCGGAAGCGATGTGACCGTGGTGGGCGGCACGCTAACGCGAGAGCCGGGCTCGAAAATCGGTGGCACGCCTCATGTTGTGTCGCGTTTGGGAATTCTTCCCCGATTCGAGGCGCTCCAGAAGTACACCGTGAACGGCCCGATGATGGGCAGGCTCATTGCACCCCAGGTCGGCTGGGTCTGGGGGGTGGTCGGGGTCTTTGTGCTGATCTACTTGATGATTGCTCTGCTGTTTCCCGGGCCAATCCGGGCGTGTATTGACACTTTGGAAAAGAGGCCGGTCGGCTCTTTCTTCATGGGCATCCTGCTCTTCGTTCTGTTCGCTCCACTGACCTTCCTGCTGGTAGTTTCAGTCGTTGGGATTGCAGTCATTCCCTTCTTGTTCTGCGCGATGATCATCGCGTTTCTGTTCGGGAAGGTATCGGTGTACAGTTTTGCGGGGACGCAGTTGGGCAAACAATTCAACCTGTCGGCGCTGCAGCTTCCGCTGGTCGCTCTCCTGATCGGCGCGGTGATTTTCTTTCTGCTCTACCTGATCCCTGTGTTGGGTTTCTTGATTTGGGGAGCAGTGATTCCCTTCGGCATGGGCGCCGCCGCGTTGGCCGCGTTTGGGGGCCTTCGACGGGAAGGTAATGGGAAGAGCGCCGGGAATGCTGCGAGCGTTGGGAGTACCGGGAACGTCGGGAGCTTCAGGAGCGCCGGGAGCGTCGCGGGAGCCGTGGCGGCAACGCCATCGGTTCCGGCCGCATCGGATCCGCCGGTCATGCCCGGAGCGGTTTCCGCGGCGGAGTTCATTTCGTTGCCGCGGGCCGGCTTCTGGCTGCGCACACTGGCAACAGCTCTGGATGTGCTGCTGTTCGTGTTCGTGGTGATTTTGGCTGGCCCGAAAGCGCTGTTGCTGTGGTTGATTTATCATGTGGCGATGTGGGCGTGGAAAGGGACGACCGTTGGCGGGATCGTGCTCGGGATCAAGTTGGTCCGTGTGGACGGGCGCCCGGTCGATGTGGGCGTGGCTCTGGTGCGCGCCGCTGGAGCGATTTTCTCGGCGCTGGTTCTGGGGCTGGGATTTTTCTGGGCCGGTTGGGATCGGGGGAAACAATCCTGGCACGACAAGATCGCCGGCACGGTGATGATGAAAATGCCGAAAGGCATGCCTCTGCTTTGAGGCGTCCCGCAGAACCGAGCGGGTGCGATTAAAAGTGAGTGAGACGAGTGACTGGGAAGTCGCCCGAACCCGCAGACAAGAATGTCTGCGCTACGTGTAGCGCAGGCTTTCCAGCCTGGGGCTGGAGTTTGGACAGTCTGACGACTCGACTTTACCGCGAACTTTGCCGCCAACTATCTTCGCGCTTGTAACAACACCTGCCGCGTCGAGAGGGGAAGAGCATGTTGTCTCGCCAAAAGCTCAAGGACTATGGGAAAGCGTTGGCCGTGGTTGCCAGCCTGTCTAAGCATTCAGCGGCATGGGACAAACGCCATGCGGTGATCGATCAACAAACCGTTCGCGGTAAAGTTTGCGGTAAGGTTCAACCTGGAACAGAACAACCGTACGCGTCGGCTGTTTTTTGGAAGAAAGCTGGCGGCCTGTGGAAGCAGACCGCCAGGCTACAACTCAATTCAGGAAGA
>Ga0070689_100001647_pt1 | contig 14293 bp, 7 predicted proteins | sample KBSS23HmetaG_FD_64669 | JGI IMG/M metagenome (GOLD analysis project Ga0070689, IMG submission 64669) | Switchgrass rhizosphere microbial communities from Kellogg Biological Station, Michigan, USA - KBS S2-3H metaG | ecosystem: Host-associated > Plants > Roots > Rhizosphere ...
TGTCCTCGACCGTCTTGCAATTGCCCAGACGGTTTTGGATGACCTTCAGGATTCGCTCGGCGGCGGTAACGAGGGCGCCGGAACGCCGGTTTCGCTGCTCGACCAGGGCGAGCTTGCGCTGCTCAAAGGCCTCGTAAAGCGAAGTGCGCTTTTCCGCCAGCTGGACGGTGTACTCCTCGAAGTCGGCAAACGCACCCTCCAGCTCCTCGAGCTGAACCGTGATGCGGTTCAGGTATTCGTCGCACTTGGCCGGGGAGTCGCAGAGATCCAAATAGCTGGAGGCTGATTGGCCGAGCAGCTTCATCTGGGCGCCAAACTGGGCGGCACCTTCCGCCGCCATCAAAGTCTGCAAATGCTTTTTCAGCGCCGCCTTGACCTGATTCAAGGTCGAGTAGACGGCGGTGATGCTGTCGATGATGCGAGTGGTCTCGGTGGCGTCCTCGATTTTAAGGCTGTTGACGATCTCGATCAGCATCTCCAGTTCGGTGCCGGCCTCCGCCACCGCCTTTTCTATCGTCCGGCCTTCTGTCACGCGGGTGACTTTGTCCACTGCGGCCACCTGGGCGTTGGCCTGCTGGCGGTACGGTTCCAGCGCGGCGGGCTGGAGAAGAAATTTGCCGCACGCGCGGGCCAGCTCATCGGTCTGGGCGATAACGGTTTTCTCGGTTTCGTCAAGGCGCGCCAAATCGACGTAGCGAACCTCTTTCAGCGTGATGAGCTCGCCCCGGAGGTGACGCAATCCCGACAGGTTGTGGACAAAGTCCCCCAGCTTTTTAAACCCGGAACGGCGGATGTTTTGGAATCGTTCATGGCAGCGCTTCTGCACGTCCTGCACTTTCTGCACCGCCTCGCGCTGCATGCGGCGCACCTTGTCGAACTCATCGACCGCCTTGTCGGCTGCTTCCCGCACCGCCCGCAATGACCCATCCACCTGGAGTCCATCCGCCGTGGACAGCCAGGGATAACTGTCGAGGATGGCGCTGCAGCGCTTGACGAGATCCACGTAGAGTTCCGCGTAGGGGTTCTCCTTGCGGACCAGCGTGAGAACCTCGTTGCACTCGGCCAGCGCCCGCACGACCTCCTTATTCCCCACCTGATACAGGAACGCGTCCTTGCGCCCTTCCGGTTCGTAGCCGGGAATGTGAAACGGAGTCTGCCGCCACTGAATCATATGGTGCTTCTGCGGCTCGGCGTCCGCGCGGAATAGCACCAGGTGCCCGTCGGGAAAGAGCGAGAATCCATGGCAAGTGATCCTCTCCTCCACCTTCTGGGCGATCAGTCGGTAGGGCATCAGGACATACTCGCCGCTCTCCCGGCCGTAGAAGACATAGAGCGTGTCCTCCCCGTTCGGCGCGGACACGATGCGCTCGAGGGTCAGGCCGGTCTCGCGCGCGTCGAACTGCTTCAGTTCGCCGGCGCCTAGATAATACCCATCGGGAAAGATCAGCCCGTGCTCCTCGGGCAAGCGGGCGCAGGATTGGGCCAGCGAATCGACCCGCACAACCGATTGCTGCTTGGCGTTGAAAATGAAATAGCGATGGGCTGTTTCCTTGTAGGGCCGGATCCGCAGCAGGATCAGATGATCGAGAATGGCGTAGGCGATCTCGGCGTCGTCCACCTTCTGATGGCGATCCTCCACCGGCTCGGCGTAGATACCTTCGCCGATGGCCGTGTTGTCCTCCACTTTGATGGTCAGGTCGCCGCCGACACACTCGACAAAGACCCGATCCTCGATCGAGATGTGCGGATGATCCCCGTAGCGGAAGGATTCGCGGTCAGGTGTCAGCCAGCGAAAGTCATATTGCGGGGGGAAACCAATTCGTCGAAATTCCGATTCGCTGCGGCCATCGACAAATCGCAGCTGTCCGTCGTTGAACAGCCACTTGAAGACCGCCAGATCGCTCACGCCGGGCCCGGTGGAGAAGACCATGAATAGGCTGCCCTCGATCAGGGAGAACTTCGCGAACGCCGCCTTTTCGTAGACGTTGTAGAGCCGTTTGAAGTCCGTCACGAAATTCTTGTCCTGGAGGACTTCGAGATCGCTCTCTTTGAATGTGCCTGTGGCCTCGTCGCGGTGGTAAACGGCGAAGACGTCGGCCAGCTCGATTTCCTTTTTCAGGCCGAACCGGACATTGAAGCCAAACAGGAAGCGGTTGTGGCCCAGCTGCACCATGTCGCGGGGAATGCAATTGTGCGCGGTGACGACACGATCGGCCTGAATCAGTTTGAACTCGATGGACCCGAATACCTCCTGCCGTCGCTGATCCAACTGTGTCATCCGCTCCCGCAGCAGATTGCCTTGGGTTTGCAGGCGCTGCCGGATGATCTCGTAGGTTGCGCTGCCCAGGGCTTGGGCCGTCGACTGCGCCGCTACCGGCGCCGCGGGACTGGAGGCCGCGGGAGTAGAAGGGGGCGCGGACTCCGGCGGAGTCGGTTTCGGGTCCGGTGAATTGGTCGGATCAGCCGGCATGACGGATATCTGGGCGAACCGTCGCCGTCCCAGGCTTACTCGCTGGTCACGGCGCCATGGGCCAACGCCTCGGATGCGGGCAGTTCGGCCAGCCCGCTCTCCTTGGCCATGGCCAGCGCCGATCGGATCAGGCCCTTGACGGACGTTTCCTTACTGGATGCGATCAGTTTGCCGAGTAGAGCCGCGACGGTGAGGTTTTTGACATCCTCCGACGACACGCCGAAGTCATCGATCCAGTGGCGGAGCTGGTTCTTGAAAAAATCCCCATCGCCGTTGAAGAACGTGTTCTTGATGTCACCCAGCGTGCGGCTGTTCATAACCAGGCGGTCCACGGATTTTCCATTGCCGACGGCCTGGACGATTTTTTCGAAGAAGTCGTTCTCGCCTCCGACGATGTCGATGTGGGAATGGCGGAGGGCCTCGCCGACTACGTTGGAATGAGCCTGGGCGATGTCCTTCTGCACGTGGATGGCGGCGAGGTCGACATCGCGTTCCTTGGCCAGGCGGAGCTTGAACTCCTCGTGGATTCGGCCGGCTTCGTGGAGGAGCTTCATGGCCTCGGCTTTTTGATGAATGGCCTTAGCCTCGGCCAGGCCGCGGGCTTCGATGCCGGTGGCGGCGGCGATTTCCTTCTCCTTCGTACCCTCTGCCTCGGCTTCGGCCTGGCTTTGGGTCACCTCGGCGTGGGTATCGCCCTTGGCTTTCATGACCTCGGCTTCGGCCAGGCCGACATCGCGAATGGCGGCCGCTTCCGACTTCTTGGCCGTGGCCTTGGCCGCTATGACCTTTGCTTCCGCCAGCCCGTGGGCTGCCTCGCGGGCGGCGGCTCCTTCCGCGTCCTGTTCGGCGGCATGCCGGCGTTTGTCGGACGCCTTCGATTCCGCGTCCGCCATGGTTTGCATGCGTTCCGCGTCGCGCAGCGAGGCTTCGCGAGCCGCTTCCGCCCCGGTGATGATCTTGATCTTTTCTGCCTCCGCCAGGTTTCGTTCGGCTTCCTTTTGCGCTTCGGAGGCAACGACCTTTTCCACCTGCTCCTTCTTGGCGTTCATCTCGGCTTCAATCAACGTGACCTCACGCACGCGTTCGGCGGTCATGCGGGCCTCGATGTTTAGCTTTTCCTCCTCCTGCTGGACGACCGCCTTTTGTTCAGCCACGACGACGGCGCGTTTGCGCTCCACGTCCACTGCGGCTTCCGCGACCTTGACGTCCTTGTCCATCTCGGCCAGGCGAACCGTTCGTTCGCGGCGAACGCGGGCCTCTTCGCCTTCCTGCGCCGATTCCTGTTCCAGTCGCTGCTTCTCCTTCTTGACGGTGAATTCGCGTTCCTGGACGGAGCGATTCATGTCCTCGGTGCGCAGGCGGATGGATTCCTCAGCTTCCAGGCGCTTGCCCTCGACTTCCATGCGGCGGGCCTCGATCACCTTGCGGGCCTCGGCTTCCTCGTTGGCCTTTATCTCGGTGATGGCGCGGGTTTGCTTGGCGGTATCCTCTTCGTTGCGGCGTTTTTGTTCCCGTTTGGCGATGTCAGCGTCGGCGTTTTCTTTCTCGACCTGAACCTGCGCGCGTTGCGTGTGCTCGTTGGCGATGACCCGCTCTCGCTGGGTAATCTGAGTGATTTTCTTGATGCCCTCCGCGTCGAGTACGTTGCTGGGGTCGTGCTGATCAAGCGGCGTCTGCTCGAGGTAATCGATGGCGCAGTCCTGCAGGAGAAATCCGTCGAGATCCTTGCCGATCGTGTTTTGGATCTGGTCCCGGAATTTGATGCGTTCGGTGAACAGCTCATGAAATTCCATCTGCTTGCCCGCCGTTTTCAGCGCCTCGGAGAATTTGGCCTCGAAAAGCTGGCGGAGCTGCTCCATATCCGACACGCGCTCCGGGGTGAGCATCTGGGCCACTTTGCGCACACTGTCCGCCGTGGCATCGACTCGAATGTAGAATGCCACCGAGATGTCCGCCCGGATGTTGTCCTTGCAGACGAGTCCGTCCTTGCCTTTCCGGGCAATCTCAATTTTTTTCACGGAGATATCGACGATGTGGTAGGTCTGGACCAGCGGAAGCCGGACCATCCAGTCAAAGGAGACCTTCACGCCGCCCCAGCCGGTCTTGACGCCGGCGCGGCCCGGTTGGATTTTGCGAACGCAGACGAGGAACGCGCCCACTAAAGCTCCAACAATGAGGAGACCCAGGAGGCCGACCAAAATTAATTCAATTAGTGACATACCTATTGATGAGTTTGAGCTTCTTCTGTGCTCTGCTTATGATCTCCACTTGGCGGGGCACCGAGGTCCGTTCGGCCTCGCCTTGGAGCTAGGATGTGAGTAACAAAAACGCCCAACTCAGGCCAATAGAATCTGCCGGGCGATTTGTAGAATCACTGGATTTACAACTTATCCCTCGGGGCGTCGGTTTCGGTAAAAGATGGGGGGTCAAAGATACTGCCGGTGTTGCTCAGGGATTTTGTACATCCCATCTTTACCCTTCATCTTTTACCTCAATTCCCAGCAGCAGAGGGTGCGCGGGTTGCCGAGATGTTTTCAAACATTCCACACCGCGTCCTTTGACAATGCCTTATCGCGCACTACGATGGTTCTTTATGAAGTTCCTCCGACGCGCGCTCCCGCTTGCCCTTCTTCTTTGCGCCTGGTCTGTCTGGAGTCAGCCTTTCGGCCTTTCCAATCGTGTTGGCAACACGACGCTGCGCATGCCCCCGTCTCCGCCCGTCTATGGCTACTCCACGACGAATGCATTTGGAAACCTGACCTTCACGGACCCTGTGTCCGTGAAGGCGCCTCCCGGTGAAACCAATCGTCTCTTCGTCGTCGAGCAGGACGGCATCATTTCCGTCATTACCAACCTGGCTGCGCCCACGCGCTCGGTATTCCTCAATATTGTCGGCCGGGTTACGGGAGGCGTGCCGCCCAACGAACAGGGGTTGCTCGGGATGGCCTTTCATCCCGGCTACGCCACCAATGGTTATTTTTACGTCTATTATTCAACAAACAACGCCGCGGGCACGCAGCGCCATCAGCGACTCGCCCGCTATCAAACAATGGCCAATAATCCTAACGCCGCGGATCCCTCTTCGGAGCTTCCCTTGCTCACCATGTTCGACGAGGCGTCCAATCACAATGGCGGGGACCTGCATTTTGGCCCGGATGGATACCTTTATCTGTCCCTCGGCGATGAAGGTGGCGGTTACGATCAGTACAACAACAGCCAGCTGATCGATAAGGATTTTTGGTCCGGGCTGCTTCGCCTGGACGTCGACCATCGCCCGGGGAGTTACGAGCCCAATCCTCATCCGGCGATCAATCCCGGGACGTATTGGATCCCCGCGGACAATCCTTTTGTGGGCACCACCGCATGGCAGGGGCGGACGCTCGATCCCGCCAGGGTCCGCACGGAATTCTACGCGATCGGATTGCGGAATCCCTGGCGGTTTTCGTTCGATTCCCTCACCGGCCAGATTTATCTGGGCGATGTGGGTCAGGACGTCCGGGAGGAAATTGACATCATCGTCAAGGGCGGCAACTACGGTTGGGCCTTCCGTGAGGGCATGATCGCCGGTCCCAAGGCGATGCCTCCTGGGGCGGTACGAATCGATCCCATCTTGGATTACAACCACGGCAGCGGTACCAACCAGGGCAACAGCGTGACCGGCGGTGTCGTTTACCGTGGCAGTCGCATCCCTTCTCTTTACGGGTATTACCTCTTTGCGGATTACGTCAGCGGCAATATCTTTGCCACGCTTTACAGCGGGGGTAGCACCAGTCCCTGGGTCCGGATTGCGGTCGATGGCGGGATCGCCGGATTCGGCGTGGATCCAGTAAACGGGGATGTGCTGATCTGCGACGCGGGCGACGATAGGATCAAACGGCTGGTGGCGGCTCCGACTTCCGGTCAGCCGTTGCCCGTGACCCTGGCGGACACGGGTGCCTTCGCCGATGTGTCCAGCCTTACGCCCGCGGCGGGATTCGTTCCTTATGATCTCAACCTTCCCTTCTGGTCGGACAACGCCATCAAGTCCCGTTGGTTTTACATCCCGACCAATCGCACGATGACCTTCCGGCCGACGCAGAACTGGAGCTTTCCGACGGGGAGCGTCTGGATAAAACATTTTGAACTCGAACTCACCAACGGCGTTGCTTCGTCGCGACAACGATTGGAAACCCGTCTCCTGGTTCGCGACAACGCCATGGGCGTCTACGGCGTCACTTATCGGTGGGGAAGTTCATTGAGTGACGCAACGCTCGTGGCTGAGGAAGGATTGGATGAGCCGTTTGTGATCAATGACGGCGGCAATCTGCGGACCCAGGTCTGGCATTATCCCGGTCGTTCGGAATGTCTGCGATGCCATACCGGGCCGACGGTTGGCGGACTGGCCCTCGGGTTTAACACGCCGCAGCTCAATCGGGACTTCGACTACAGCGGCATTACGGACAATCAAATCCGATCGCTGCACAACGCCGGCTATTTTCCTGTCTCGGTCGGCGCGCCCGTGGTGAACAGCCTTCGGGCTCTCGCTTATCCTTCCAACGAGGATGCCAGTGTCGAACAGCGGGTACGTTCCTATCTGTCGGCCAACTGTTCCTTCTGCCACGCCCCAGGCGGACCCGGCCTCGGCGTGTTCGACACCCGCATTTTTACGGCGCTGTCCGCCGCCGGATTGATCAACGGCATTCTGCAAAACAGCGGGAACAGTCTCGACAATCGTGTGGTGTCGCCTGGCTCCATCGAACACTCGATGCTCCTCACCCGGCTGGCAACTCGCGGCCAGGGGCAGATGCCGCCAATCGCCACGACGGTGCCCGATACCCAAGCCATCGCGCTCCTGTCGCGATGGATCACCAACGACCTGGCGACCTACCAATCCTTCGCTCAGTGGCAGTCCAATCATTTCGGCTCGACCACTTTGCCGAATGCCCTCGCCGGCGCAGATCCTGATCTGGATCGGGGCTCGAATATGCAGGAATACCTCGCCGGCAAGGATCCAAACGACCCCGCGAGTTTTTGGCCCGTTCAAGCGTCCCAGAGCGGCGGGTCGCTGCTGTTAAGCTACGAGCGCATTCCCAATCGGGGCATCGAGTTGCAATGGAGCGCCGATGTGACCAATACGGTGTGGACATTCTTGGACGACACCAACAATCGCCCGTTCTTCTCGCAGACTTCCGGAGTGACGAGAGTCACGGTGCCAGTCACCAATAACGCCAGCGTGTTCTTCCGCGGGAGGGTTTACGAGCCGTGAGCGGGGCTGGAGAAAATCCGAAGGCCGAAGGCCGAAATCCGAAAGAAGCCCGAAGCCCGAAGCCCGAACGCCAACAACGCGTCCGAGCGGCGAGGGCCATTCGGGGCTTCGGGTTTCGGATTTTGGGCTTCGGATTTCTTTCCGCCCGCCTCCCCCGTTGACTCGCCGAAATTTTGATGTTGTTCTCTCCGCGTGTCGCACCGCATGAACTGCCGAAAATTATGCAATCCCCCGCGGCTGCCCCTGGTCGCCGGTCTCCTTCTCTCCTGGTTGCTGGTCCTGTCCGCGAACGGACAAAAGGTCAACATCATCGAGCATAGCCTGCCGAATGGTTTTCAGGTGCTGATGGTGGAGCGACACGACGATCCCACCATCGCCGGGGGCTGGGTAGTTCACGTGGGAAGCGCCAACGAACGGCCGGGCATCACCGGTATCGCCCACCTTTTCGAGCACATGATGTTCAAAGGAACGCCGACCTTGGGAACCAAGGACTACGCCCGCGACTTGCAGATTATTGCAGAACAGGAGCGGGTCCGGGAATTGATGCGGAAGGAGGAATCCCGCATGCGCGTCGCGTTTCGCCGCGGCGAAATCGATGACTTGCAGAAGCCGGAAAACAAATCGACGCGCTACAAGGAGCTGGAAAAGGAATTCAACAACCTGCTCGAGAAACAGCGGCAGATCCTCGTAAAAAACGAATTTGATCGCGTCTATACCACCGGCGGCGGCTCCGGGATGAACGCTTTCACCAGCATGGACATCACCGGCTATTTCATCACCGTTCCGGCCAATAAGCTGGAACTGTGGATGTGGATGGAATCCGAGCGTCTCCTCCGGCCCGTCTTCCGCGAGTTTTACGCCGAGCGTGACGTCGTCTTTGAGGAGCGTCGCATGCGGACGGAATCGACGCCGCTGGGCAAGTTCGACGAGTCGCTGGAGGCGATGATTTGGACATCCCATCCCTACTTGTGGCCCACGGTTGGCTGGCCGTCCGACATCCCGGCCATCTCCAAAAAACAGGCCGATGAATTCTATTCCATCTATTACGCGCCACAGAACATCACGCTCATCCTGGTGGGCGACATTCACGCGGAAACCGCGGTGCCGCTTCTGGAAAAATACTTCGGGCGAATTCCCCGAGGGAAGATCGATGCGCCCGAAGTGGTCACGACCGAAATCCCGCAAGTGGCGGAAAGGCGCATGTACGGCGAGGCGGAAGCCAATCCGCAGGTGGAAATCCATTGGCACACCGTTCCGTGGGGGCACCGCGATTCCTACGCCCTGACCATCCTATCCCAGATTCTGGCGACCCGAACCGGCCGCTTGTACAAAGGCCTGGTTCTCGGCAGCCAGGTCGCAACCGAAGCGCAGGTTGGAACCGACCATCGAAAGTACGCGGGCAAGTTTGCCATTGTGGCCGAAGCGCGGGAACCCAACACGCCGGAGCAGGTCGAGCAGGGGATCTACAAGGAGCTTGACCGGCTGAAGGCGGAGGACGTCCCGGAGCAGGAGCTGCAGAAGGTGAAGAACAATTTCGCCGCCGGGGAATATCGCCGGCTCACTTCCAACATGTCGATCCTCAATCAGATCATCCTCGCCGACGGCATGGGCGACTGGCGGGAAATCAATGAGGCGGGTCCGAAGCGCCAGGCCGTCACCGCTGCCGATGTGCGACGCGTGGTCAATAAATACTTCACGCGCGAAAGCCGCAACGTGGCCATCTACACCCGCAAGGCGGCCAAGTCCGGATCGCCCGTCGCCGCCTACCCCGAAATCGCTGGCCTGCCGGCGGAACAACAGAAAGCGTTCATGGCCGCGATCGAGCGGATCAAACAGGAAAAGGATGCCGCCAAATTGAAAGACATGCTCGGAGCCGTGGAAAAGCGGTCCACCGGCGCGGATCCGAAAATTGCGGAAGCGCTTAATCTCCACAAAAAGCTGATCCAACAGCGTCTCGAAGAACTTAAGTAATCAAGGATCGCCATGCCTCTCCGAGCTCTTCTCCTGATTGTCATTGCCACCATTGCTCCCATCGCCTGGTTGGCGGAGGCGGCCCCGGGCATCAAATTCCCTAAGGGCATTCCTAATCGCCCGGAGAAAATTCAGTTCCCGCCACTGAAATACGAGCCGCCCGACCCAAAGGAGTACCGGCTGCAATTGGCCGCTGGGCCCGTGGCTTATATCGCGTCAGATCGGGAACTCCCGCTGGTCAACCTGACCATCCTGGTCCGGACGGGCGATTATCTGGAGCCGGAGGGCAAGGAGGGATTGACGGATCTGGTGGGGTACTTGCTGACGGCGGGAGGCACAAAGTCGCGTAGCGCGGAGGATCTCGAAGAACGGCTGGCCTTCCTCGCCGCCAACCTGAATTCTTCGGTCCGGGAGTTTCAGGCCACGGTTACGTTGAATTGGCTGTCCAAGGATCTCGACGAAGGACTGGCCATGGTGCGCGAAGTCCTGACCGAACCGCGCTTTCAGGAGGACAAATTCAAGTTGCGGAAGTCGCAGGTTCTCCAGGCCATGAAAAGCCGCAACGATGATTCGGCGGAGATCGAATCCCGCGAGCGCAGCTACCTCGTCTACGGTGAACGCTTTTTTATCAATCGCCAAACGACCGAGCAGTCATTGGACGGCATCACCGCGGACGATCTGCGCGCTTTCCATAGGAAATGGTTTCATCCCGGGAACTTTATAATCGCGATCAGCGGCGACATTGATCGGGCGGCGATCATCCAGAAACTGGAGAAGCTTTTCGCCGATTGGCCGTTTACGGGCGAGAAGGCACCGCCGGTCCCGGCCGATCCACAGTTTGCGGAGCCGGGCGTCTATTTGATCGAGAAGGACGTCCCGCAAGGCCGCGTGTCGATCCTGCTTCCCGGGATATTGCGCGATAATCCGGACCTTCCGGCCATTCGGGTCATGAATGATATTCTGGGCGGCGGCGGCTTCACCTCGCGCATCGTCAATCGCGTTCGTTCCGACGAGGGCCTCGCCTATTCGGCCTTCTCCCACGTGGCGCCGGGAACTTACTATCCCGGATTGACCATGGCCGGTTTTCAGTCCAAATCGCGCACGGTTGCCTATGCCACGAGCATTGTGATGGAGGAGTTGAAACGGATCCAGGACCAGGCGGTGAGCGAGGAGGAGCTGAACACCACCAAGCGCAGCTTCGTCGACACGTTTCCCCGCAACTTTGCCACCAAGGCGCAGATCGTGGCCACATTTGCCCAGGATGAATTCACCGGGCGGTATGCCAAGGATCCGAACTACTACAAAACCTACCGGGCGAAGATCGAGGCGGTGACTATCGCTGAGGTTCAACGCGCCGCCAAAAAGTATCTGGACCTTTCGAAGCTGGCGATTTTGGTGGTGGGCAAGGAGGAGGAGATTCTCAAGGGTCATCCGGATCACCCCGTGAATCTTGTCGAGCTGACCCCGGGCAAACTGAAACGCGTTCCGCTCAGGGATCCCATGACGATGAAACCGCTGCCCCTTCCGCCCGCCCCGTAAGGACTGTCCGGAGGGATCATTCCTTGACCTCGGCCGCGAGGCGCTGCCCCAGGGCTCGACCGTCCTTAACCGGGGCCCGGCCGGCGGCCCGTCGTACCGCTTTTCCCAGGTAGGACACCGTCTGCATGACGATTTCCTGGGAAGCCTCGTCCAGTTTGGCGTAAGCCGCGACGGCGAGATGGCATCCTCCTCCCACGGCGGAGAGAAAACTTCGCTCGGCGATGATGCAATGGTGAGTAGGCAGGTGATTAAGCCCGGCACATATCGATTCGACCCGATCGTCTTTCGCGCGAATCTCCAGCGCGATGGCGCCCTGTCCGACGCAGGGAAGCATTTCGCCGATCGACAAAGCCGTGTAGGCCAGACCTTCAGGAATATCGCTTCCGGTCATCGGTCCGCCCGCCGGGCAATTGATTTGCAGCCGGTCCAGTCCGGCGCGGGCCAGGACGATGGCGTCGAGATTGGCTTGTTCACTCAATTTGCGCAGGCGGGTGCCCACGTTTCCGCGCAGCGGGACAATCCGCAGATCCGGGCGCTTTTCCTGGAGCTGCGCGGCCCGGCGGGTACTGCTGGTTCCCACCGTGGCCCGATGCGGCAGGGCGGCGATCGAAAGCTCCGGCTTGAATCCTCGTCGTGTCTGATCCACCCGCCGGCCATGCTCCGGCGCGCGGGAGACGTATTCAATATGCCGGTAGACAATGACGTCCTGCACATCCGCCCGCGCCGTTACCGCGGCCAGCTTCAGGCCATCCGGCAATTCGGTGGGCAAATCCTTCAAGCTGTGAACTGCGATGTCCGCCTGGCGCTCGAGCAACGCGGTCTCGAGCTCCTTCGTAAAAAGTCCCTTGGCCAGGGTGCCATCGGAAAGGGAGGCGCTCTGCAGTTTGTCGCCGGTGGTTTTAATTACCGCCAGTTCAAAGGCGGTGCCGGGAAACGCGGCCTGACATTGGGCCAGCACGGCCTGGGATTGAGCCAGGGCGAGCGCGCTGCCGCGCGTGGCAATGCGGATGGTGTCACTCATGGCCGAAGGCGGGGCGTCCACGCGGCACGGCTGTGGCGGCGGGCCGCGCTCCCAGGAGCGCCTTGGCCTTTTCGCGGATAATTTTCTCGCAGCGAACGATCTCCTCCTGCCTTTGCCGGAGATAATCCTCCGCGATGGCCTGAAGATCGTCGACGTTATACAGGTAAATGTTGTCGAGCATATTCACTTCTGGATCGATGTCGCGTGGGACGGCGATGTCGATGAGAAGCAAGGGCTGATTGTGGCGCCGGGCCATGAGGGGTTCGAGTTTGGCGCGATCCAAAATGTAATGGGGAGCAGATGTGCTGCTGATCACCACGTCAACATTCTGGAATTCGTCGGCCCAGGAGTCGAAGTGCACGGCGCGCCCGCCCAGTTCGCCGGCCAGCGCCACGGCGCGGTCATAGGAACGGTTTGCCACGATGATGCTGTGGGCGCCCCGCGACAACAGGGCGCGTGCGGCCTTCTCGCTCGTCTCGCCCGCTCCGATGACCATGACTTTGCGGTGATCAAGTTCGGTGAAAATCTTTTCCGCCAGCTCGACCGCCGCGGCCGCGACGGAAGTGGCACCCCGCTGGATATTGGTCTCAGTGCGGACCTGCTTGGCGACATGGAAGGCGCGCTGAAACGCTTTGTTCAAGAGCGGGCCCGTATGGCGGTGCTGCAGCGCGAGATCGTAGGCCTTTTTGAGTTGCCCGAGAATCTCCGTTTCCCCCAGGACCATGGAATCGAGCCCGCACGCCACCTTGAACAAGTGCTCGACGCTGTGCGGTTCGGCCAGGCGATAAATCTCCTCGCCGAGGGTCTCGCGATAGTCATGGGAGTTTCTCAGAAACTCGACCAGCTCCGGAAATGCCCGGCCCGGATCAACCGATGTGGAAACGTAAAGCTCCACCCGGTTGCACGTGGAGAGTATCACTCCCTCCTCAGCGCGCCCGGCCTGTTTCAATTGTTGCAGCGCCTCCGGCAGACGGGAGTCCGCAAAGGCAAACCGTTCCCGCAATGCCACGGGCGCCGTGCGATGACTCAGGCCAAGGACGAGGATTGGCATGCCTCAGCGTTGTTGTTCGAGCGGAACATTTCGATGGACATCCTGCTGGTGCAATCCCGAAAGCAGGTAGACTCCCCAGAACGTGAGCAGCACGAAAGCAAAGCTCCCCACCGCCCCTATGGCAAAACGGCGCCCTCGTTGCGCGTACCCCCAGCGCGCCAGCAGCAGGCAGAAATAAATCGCCCACACCATCAGCGAATAGATCGCCAGCGGATCGGTGCTGATATAAACATCCCGCGTCTGCTTGAGGTATATCGAGCTGACAATGACCCCGGCCGTCAGCAAGACCAATCCAGCCAGCAGAAGGCGGCCCACCGCGGCTTCCACGCGCTGGATGGGCGGGAGGAGGGAGACGGCGGCCCGCAATTTGTGGAATTTCAAATTGCGGTCCTGCATGACGTACATTATGCCGGCCATCGAACCGAGCCCAAAGGCGCCATAGGCCAGAAGAATGAGGGCCTTGTGCAGGCTCGACCAGCCCCCGACAAAGGTGGGCTCCGGACCGCGCACGTCGAGCGCCGGCATCAGGGCAAATACCCCCAGGGCCAGGAGCAGCGGAGAAACAAACGCCCCGAGAAACCGCAGGCGCGCCCAAATTCCTATCACCAGATAGGTGGCGACCACCGTCCACGCCACGAACAGGGTGGCTTCGTACAAATTGTTGATTGGGCAGCGATCGAGCGAGAAGCCGCGTTTGAACATCGCCACCGTGTGCAGGATGGCGCCGCCGGCCAGCAGGATGTAATTGATGCGGTTATCTTCACGAAATCCTTTCCGCAACAGGAAGACGGCGTAGAGCGTGCTCAACCCGTAGAGAATAAGGGCGAGGACAAAGTAGTTTTTGTCGGACAGCGACACGACGCTAGGGTAATGGAGCCGCCCGTCCCTGCAAGCCGCAATTCCTCGGATGCGACTGGAAGTGGCGGTCAGCTTTTGGTTCTTAATCGTAATCTTGCTCTTAATCTTAATCTTCCCTCCCACCTGCTACGTGGGGAT
>Ga0070689_100001648_pt1 | contig 14287 bp, 11 predicted proteins | sample KBSS23HmetaG_FD_64669 | JGI IMG/M metagenome (GOLD analysis project Ga0070689, IMG submission 64669) | Switchgrass rhizosphere microbial communities from Kellogg Biological Station, Michigan, USA - KBS S2-3H metaG | ecosystem: Host-associated > Plants > Roots > Rhizosphere ...
ACGACATCAACGCCTACCTGGGTCTAAATCTCGGCCTGAACATCGGTGGCTGGCGCCTGCGTTCGCAGGAGACCGTGCAGTGGAATCAGCAATCGGGACGTACGACGTGGCACAACGTCAATACCACGGCGTCGCATGACGTCACTCCGTGGAAGGCGCAGCTTACCCTCGGCGATAGCTACACCCAGGGTGTGGTGTTCGACAGCACGCCGTTTCGTGGTTTGACGGTCTATAGCGATGACCGCATGCTGCCTGATTCCATGCAGGGCTATGCGCCGATTGTGCGCGGTGTCGCCAATACCCAGGCCCGTGTGGAGGTTCGCCAGAACGGTAGCCTGTTGTACGAAACCACGGTCGCGCCGGGCCCTTTCAAGATCGATGACTTGTACGCCACCGGTTACGGCGGCGACTTGGTGGTCAATATTTTCGAGGCTGATGGAAGCACGCATTCGTTTTCCGTGCCTTACTCCGCCGTGCCGATGTCGTTGCGCCCGGGAATGAGCCGGTGGGCAGTCACCGATGGCCAGGTGCGCGATGATTCGCTGGTCAACGGCAAGCCTTTTTTTGTGGAAGGAACCTATCAGCGTGGTATCAACAACTGGCTGACGGTTTACGGTGGTGTGCAGTCCACCTATCGCGATCTTTACAAGGCTTACCTCGGCGGTGCCGCTGTCACCACCCAGGCGGGCGCGTTTGGTTTTGACATCACCAACTCGCACACCACGTTCCAGGGTGCGGGGCAGTCGCTTTCGGGCTATAGCGCCCGGCTGAGTTACGCCAAGACGTTGCCGACCTACGGCACTACCTTCGCGGTGGCCACCTATCGCTATTCCAACACCAACTTCCTGTCGCTCGCCGACGCCGTGCAAGCTCAGGATCGGCTGAGCACCTACGGCTCACACGACATCAACGTGGGCGCGCCGTACCGGAACAAGCAGCGTCTACAGGCCAGCATCAGCCAGGACTTTGGCGGGAACAAGGGTTCGCTCTATTTCAACGGGTCACGCATGACCTATTGGAACGGCGCGCCGGCGGCCACTACGTATCAGGCCGGTTACTCCAACCATTGGCGTGATGTTTCCTTTGGTATTACGGCCAGTCGTACCTATTCGTCCTCGCCGGTCTACAACGGCAGCCGCTTCGACAATCAGTTCGGCCTTAATGTGTCCATTCCGCTGGGCGGGCCGCGCGTCAATCGACCCACGCTGTCGTTTGCGGCCACGCATGACGATTACGCGGGCAACACCGATCGTGTCAGCGTCAACGGCGGCTTCGGCGATCGCAGCCAGTTCAACTACAACGCCAGCGCCAGCTACACCGATCAGAACAACGCCCAAACCTCGGCCTCTGGCAGCCTCGGTTATCAGGGCCGCTACGGCAGCGTGGGCGGCAGCTATTCCTACAGCGATCACTACCAGCAGGGATCGCTCAGTGGTGCTGGTGGTCTGATCGTCCATTCCGGTGGCCTCACGCTCTCGCCGCAGATGGATCTCAACGGCGCCGTGGCGATTGTCCAGGCACCGGAAGCTGCGGGTGCCACCAGCGGCTTCTCCAAGGTCGATGGTCGCGGCTATGCGGTGGTGGGCGGCTTGCGTCCGTACCGATTGAACGACGTGAGCTTGGATCCGGCCGGCACGTCCAGCGATGTGGAGCTACAGACCACACGTCTGCAGACCGCCCCGCGTGCCGGCGCGGTGATCCCGTTGAAGTTCGACACCGTATCCGGGCGCGCCGCGCTCATCCATGCGACACAGCTCGATGGCCAGCCGCTCCCGTTTGGCGCCGATGTGCTCGATACCGCCGGCCAGAGCGTAGGCACCGTAGGCCAGGGTGGCCAGCTGTTTGTTCGTGGCGCGGAAGAGGGCGGCACGTTGCTGGTGCGTTGGGGCGATGACGAGCGCACGCAGCAGTGCAAGGTGAGCTACCAGCTTCCCGCCCGCGTCAAGGGACAGAACGCACTCACGACTGTAGACGCGCAGTGCCATTAACCCAATGCATCGCACAAGCTAAGCGAGAACGTGATGAAAACCTATATTGAAGAATTCGCCACGGCGGATGGGAACACCGAAATGAAGATGGAACAACGCGCCGCATCTGGCGCCCGCCGAACGACAAAACGTATTGGAGCGCTTGCACTGCTGGCGCTGGCGACGCTCGTGGCGCCTCTGCACGCCTGGGCCACGTGTACGGTATCCAATACCCTCAATGGCCCGGCGGTCGTTCCCAATTACAAAGTCTTTACCATGCCCGCGTTTAACCTGACCCTCACGGCCGCTCAGGTGGCGGGTCCAGTGGGTACGCCCCTAGGCCCGCAGCAGCTGATGAATATTACGGCCGGCAGCAACACGTATTGGAAATGTACCGCAGGAAGCTCAACGATATTCCGCGGTACACCGGATACCCGCACCGGCCCATCCAATTTCATCTATCCAACCACTATTCCTGGTATCGGATATATGGTTACGACGGGCGTGCCTGGTGCTTACTATCCCATCCTTCAGGGTCGTATCAGCAACTCATTTAGCACATCGGGCGTTTTCCTCACCGTTCAATTCTATAAAACCGCGGCCACCGTGAGCGGGGGTAGCTTCAGCGGGTATCCCGCTACCGCGGCGGACGGATCGACGGTAAACAATACCTTGGCAGGCGTCTGGTCCGAAGACGGCCAAACCCTGGTCGTGGCGTTCCAGATGGTTGGTACCATCAACATTATTGTTAACAAGCCGGCCTGTACCGTCACTGCGCCGAATCCTATCCCGGTGCCCATGGGGACGGCTGGCGTCGACAGTTTCAGTGGCATCGGTTCCACCTCGACGATACCTAAAGCGAATTTCGACATTACTTTGCATTGCAACTCGGGTGATGTCGGTACCAGCACGCCGGTCTCCGTTGGCCTGACGGATTTGAATAACCCCGCCAACACCAGCGATCTCCTGCCGCTGGATCCGTCGTCAACCGCCAGTGGCGTGAAGATCCGGGTCTATAACGGTTCGACCCCGGTAAGTTTCGGCTCCGCGGATTCGAGCAACCCCAATAAGTGGGCCGTCACCACAATGCAGGCAGCCGGCGGCGATATCGTCATCCCCTTGTCCGCTGCTTACGTGCAGACTGATCCCACCATCAATCCAGGCGATGTCAAAGCCTACGCCACCTTTACCATGACGTACCAGTAACCATGGTGGTGCACGCATAAAAGAACGCACCGCTTGCGGTGCGTTTTTTTATAGATGGCTTTCTTCCACTCCGCACGAAAAAGAGTGCGAAGTGTGTCATGCGAAGTAATGACGCCAGGTTGTCGTCTATTCGGATCCGACTATCTCGTGGCGTTCTACGACCAATAGGATCGCCATCAGTACATTGCTACTGGAGCGTAGGCTTTTTGCCGCCATTGACTCAGCGAACGAGTCGACAGCGCGCTAATTGTCTTACAGTCTTAGACGTTTTTCGCGCGCACCGATTTAGATCTAAGTGGACATCTCTACACGACTGATTGTCTCACCATGCGCGCGCCGACATGTTCCCACCCAGAGCTCGTCGGCTTTTTCTGAAGGCTGATTCTCAGCAGCATCCACGTCACGGATGGTCGCTCGCAGCCCATTTCAAAAGGAATAGGAAGGACGTTTATGAAAAAGACACTTCTTGCCATCGTGCTGGCCGCCGCCGGCGTTGCCAGCGTGGCTTCCCAGCGGGCGATCGCTTCCGATGGCCAGCTCAATATCACCGGTCTGGTGTCAGACATCTCGTGTTCGGTCACGGGTGGCACTGGCACCGACGGCGGGGTCAAGAACATCTCTGTTCCGCTCGACACGGTAAGTGAAGCAGCTCTCACTGCCAATGGCATGACCGCGGGCGACCACCCGTTTTCGCTCATCATTGGCGGCCCAGGTCAAACCGGTTGCACCGATGGCTCGAAGGTCAGCGTGCACTTCGACGCCAACATTGTTCCCGCAGGCTTCGCCTCCGCCATGGTCGATCCGGTCTCCGGCAATCTGAAGAACCAGACCGGCACGGGCTACGCCACCAACGTGCAAGTGGGCGTGGTCAATCCCAATGGCTGGCCCATGAACTTCTCGACCAGCGACGGCGTTCCCGAAGAAACCATCGACAACGGCACGGCCACGCTCAACTATGTCGCGCGCTATGTGGCGACCGGTGGCGCGGCTACGGCGGGTGATGTGAAGACTGCGGTGATCTATTCGCTGGTCTACAACTGATCGACAGCCTGTCGTGGCGCTGGCAATGCCCGATAGGCGCTGACCTTTCCAGGTTCCATCGATTTTCGTCCGAGCTAAGAAGCCGCCTCTTGAGGCGGCTTTTTTTGTCGACCATCCGATCAGCGCTGCCTGCCTTGTGCAAGCAACTCTTTTTTCCGTTCCGCCATGCTCTCGCCCAGCGATTGCAGCGTGGCCTTGTCGAGTAGTTGCTTGGCCTGCTTGAACAGGTCGCCTTCCTCTTCCTCGATATGGTGCTCGATGAGTTCCTTGAGCACTTTCGCGCGGCCCGAGAATTTCTCGGAGTTGGGCTCGGTCTTGAATAGGTCGGGCAGCACCAGGTCTTCCGCGGCGCGGTGTTCTTCCAGCGCCTCGTAGTACATCTTCTCCTGCTCCTTGCCGCCCGCTTCGCGGTAGGCCGGATAGAAGATCTCTTCCTCGATGGTGGTGTGCGCGTGCAGCTTGTGCTGGATGGTGTCGATCAGCTCCGCGCGTCGCTTCACCGCGCGAGACGTCGTTTCCGACAGCTCCTCAAGAAGGCCCTTGACCTCTTTATGGTCGGATTTCAGTAACTGGATGGCGTCCATGATGCGGCCCTTGGCTGAGTTGGTCGCTACATCGTGCGACAAGGCGCGTGAGGCCACGGGCGCAAGGGCGAGAAGCTGCCGTCAATGCGGGGTTCGCCTTTTAGGCTGCAACGGTGGCAGTCCGGCCGAGAAAAGTTAGGCCAGGCGCTAACGGGCGACCGCGACGGATGTGGTTATTCCATGGGTCGTCCGTCTCTTTTGCGGCCCGAGCAGCCGCCAGCTCGCGCACATCGATGTGATGCATCCTTCATCATCGGCGAGCTATATCACCGGCCAGGCGTGCGGCGGCCGCGGCGGGTGAGGGCGGTCTTGATCGCATGGGACATCGCGCGCGTGCACTGGATGCGGGTGATCGGGAGCGACGGTGCGTTATCTGGCATGGACATTCGCATTGATCGTGCTGGTCGCCGCTGCGGTGCTCGCGGCGGGTTGGCGTCCGCCTTATCACTACAACCCCTGGGCTGCGCTCGATCTGCGTGCCGAGCCGGATTGGCTGACGCGGTTTCGCCTGTATCGGTTGGGTCGGGCGCCGGACCAATGCCTCGCTGCGTTGGAGCGTAGCGGTGCGTCATTCACATCCGTACCCGACAAGCAGGCGCCGGATGGATGCGGATGGCAGCATGGCGTGATGCTACGGAGCACGGGCATGGCCCGGCTTGAGCGACCGACCGTGGTGACCTGTCCATTGGCCGCATCCCTGGTGATGCTGGACCTGCATGTGCTCCAACCCAGCGCGCAGGCCGCATTTGGCAGCGGCGTCAGCACCGTCGAGCACGTGGGCAGCTATAACTGCCGCGCTGTCAAAGGCGACGACGGCAGTGCGCTGAGCAGCCATGCGCAGGCACGCGCCATCGACGTCACCGGCTTTCGCCTGAAGAACGGCGATGACATCACCGTGGCGCGCGATTGGCGGCGCCCATCGGGTGGGCCGTTCCTGCACGACGCGCAAGCTCAGGCGTGCTCCTATTTCGGCATGGTGCTCGGGCCTGATTACAACGCTGCCCATGCGGGGCATTTTCATATGCAGGCCGGCAGCGCTGGATGGTGCCGATGATCGCGTCGCTTCATTTCCGGTGGCAGCGGCCAAGTAAATGATTGCAGTGGCCATGCGAGGGAAGCGTCTGCGCAGGGCGCCCATTCAACCGGTGCTTCATCTAAAAACTGGAAATTTTTCACCATCCACTGCGGTAGTTCGTTCTATTCTTTTCTGGCGATGACAGGACAGGAGGGACGTCCAACAATGATTGAGATCGTCGGCGTGCACCGGGGCGTCGTCTACAACGCGAACTATGTTGTCGACGGGGAGGAGACGAATTGGCGGGCTTCCTTCCAGCGTGGAGAAGACACTTTTTCACGCGAGGGCCGGCTCATGCACGGTTGGCTGGATGAGGCCGATGTCCGCAACCGGGTGCACATCGCCATCCAGCGATACATCGAGAACACGCTGAGCGAGGCGATATCGCCGGCACCGGACTTTCTGGCCGGCTCGAAGGAAACGAAACCGAACAACCAGGGCGCCTCCTAGCGTCGACATCATCGCGGCCAGCAGTAGCACGGCGCGCAAAACACCGGTGTTCGATCCACGCTGATCGTCGCGAAGGGACGTCAGCGGTAGAAATACAGAGTGCAACCCCGTGGAATTACGGTTGCCCGCGGCTTGTGCCAGCGATCACAGTATCCGCTTGGTTTCTAGGGGACCAACGCCATGGATACCCGCGGCTGCCCGCTTGCCTGCTGCATACGAACCATCCTCGCTGCATCGATGGCTTCGCCTGTTGTCTTCGTTCCCGTTGCCATGGCGCAGGTCGTCGGGCCGGGCACGATCACTGCACCCGTCAATGTCGGCAGTGGCACGACCACGCTCGTGGGCAACACCACGGTGGATGTGCGCAGCGGTACCAGCACGCCATCGACGGCGAACGCTACCAACGTCACGGCAGGCGGCACGTTGAACGTCGACACGAGCGCAGGACCCAGCCCGGGTGCCATCGTGCTCTATACCGATTCCGGACATGCGTTGTACGCCAACGGCGGCACCATCGGGGTTCCCTACGGCGTGAACATCGTCACCAGGAATGGCAGCGCCGCATTTGCCAATGGCAGCGGCAGCACCATCCAACTGGCCGGCGGCACTGTCTCGGTGTTGAATCGCGGATTCGCCGCTGCAGCGATCGGCGGTTCCATCGATATTTCGGCCACCAGTTTCAACGACCCGCTCCTGTCCGGCGGAACCGCGCTGGGCAATGGCGCCGCGGTCGATGGCGGTGGCGTCATCAATTTCCTCGGTGGCAACCGGCTTTATACCAGCGGCTTCACCAATGCCGTGGGCCTGGGTGCCTCGGGAGCGAACTCCGCCATCAACGTGAGCGGCAGTCTGCCTATCACGATGAGTGGTCTGGGCTCGCTGGGCGTTTACCTTTACCGGGGCGGGCAACTCAACGCTACAGCGCCGATATCGCTGACCTTCAACGGCGCCAGCAGCGTGGGCATGACGGTGGACGGCACGACGATGGCCGCGCCGATACCCGGACTCTCGATGACCTTCAACAGCACGAGCGGCACCGCCGGTTCGGGCCTTGTGGTGATCAACAGCGGTTCGGCCGCCGCGGACACGCTGACGGTGGGCGGTGCAGGCGCGGCACTCGGCGTGTGGGTGCAGGGATCGAGCGCGACGCTGACGGGTGCCAGCGTGATCACTATCAACGCGACCAACAATTCGCAGCTCTGGCGTCTCAGCACATCATCGTTGGTCACCAGTCCGATCTTCGGCACCGTTAACGCCAGTTCCTATCGCGCCGGCTTGCTCAATCAAGGCGGCCAGATCAGCAGTACGGGCACCACCATCAACGCCAACGCGGCAGGCAGCTATGGCGCCTACGCAGGTGCGCACGGTAGCGTCGCCAGCCTCACGACGATGGCGAACAACACCGTGACGGCGAGTGGCGCGCGCAGTTGGGGGCTGATGGCTTACGCCAACGGGCAATACACCGTGACGGACTCGACCGTCGCCAGCAACGGCGGCTATGGCGCGCTTTACCTCTGGGGCTATGCGAACCCGTCCAACAACCAGGTCACGACTTTTCCGAGCGTGATGAATTTCACCAACACGCAGGTGAGTGGCACAGGCGGCGCCTACGGCCTCTACGCGGTGAACCAGACCAAGGGCCTGCAGGACTCGGTGAGCTTTACGGGTGGCGGCTTGAGCAGCGACAGCTTTGCGATCGAAGCGACCGGCCCTCTGCTGGTCACGGCAACCCAGGGAGCGAAGATCAGTGGCGATGCCGGCCTGGTGGATGCGTTCGCGATCAGTTCGGGCACCGGCGAAGCCACCAAGGTGGACATCTTTGCTTCCGCTGGCAGTGAGTTGAGCGGATTGGCCCAGGCCGATAGTGCAAGCCAGGCGAACATCACGCTCACCGATCATTCGAGCTGGATCGGCGAAGCCTTCTACGCCACCAACGTTACCGTGGATGCCACCAGCAGTTGGACGATAACGGCCAGCTCCGTGCTTTCCGGGCAGCTGAGCAACAGCGGCCTGGTGCAGTTCACCGCGCCGGTCAACGACGTGTTCAAGAGCCTGTATGTGCACGACTACGTGAGCGATCCGGGCACGTTGGGCATCAACACCTATCTTGGCGACGACGGCTCGCCGACCGATCGCCTGATCATCGATGGCGGCACCACGCGGGGCAACGGTTTGATCGCGGTGGCCAATGTGGGAGGTCCCGGTGCACTCACCAGTGCCAACGGCATTCCGGTGGTCGAGGTGGCCAACGGCGGCACGACCACGGGTGACGCGTTCGCGCTGAGCGGTGCCGTGGTGGCGGGTCCCTACGAGTACACCCTCCAGCGCGGCGGTGTATCGCCCGGCACGGAGGATTATTGGTTCCTGCGTTCGACGAGGAGCTGCGAGGGCAGCACATCTCCCGAGTGTCCGCCGCCACCGCCACCACCGCCGCCGCCTCCGGATCCTCCGCCGCCGCCTGCGCCGCCACCGCCCGCGCCGCCGCCGGATCCCAACAACCCACCGGCACCGCCGCCCGAGCCCGAGGCGCCGCCGCCGGTACCTGCACCCGTGGAACCGGAGACACCGGCCACGCCGTCGATACCCAACTACCGCCCCGAGGTGTCGCTGTACACCGCGCTGCCAGGCATGGCACTCCGTTACGGCTGGGCCACGCTGGGCAATCTGCACGAACGTGTGGGCGAGGAGGAACAACTGCGCGATCGCAGCGATTTCAGTTCGGGCAACACCTTCAATGCGTTGTGGGTGCGGGTGATCGGCGAGGACGGCGACGTCACCGGTGCGTCACAGGGTATCTACGATGGCGGCCCCAAATACGACTACAACATCGAAGCGTTCCAGGCGGGCCTCGATGTCTACGCCGAGCAGCATGACAACCAGCAGCGCGATCACGCCGGCCTGTATCTCGGTACCGGCCGCATCCGCAGTGACGTGACCAACTACGACGGCACCAACGCGGGCCGCGATGTGGTGAAAGGGCAATCGCTCGGCCTGTACTGGACCCACTTCTGGACGGAAGGCCAGTATCTGGACGCGGTATGGCAGGGCACCTGGTCCAAGTCGAGCGCGCAATCGATGGAAGGGCTGGCCTTGCACCATTCCGGCTTCGGCTGGGCCGCGTCACTGGAAGGCGGCTACCCCTTCCATGACGAATCGCAAGTGTGGGAGCCGCAGGCGCAGGTGATTTACCAGCGCTTCAACGACGGGCAGTCCAGCGATGCGGCGGCCACGGTCCGTTTCGACGATATCGATTCGCTGGCAGCGCGACTTGGCCTGCGCTGGGCCGATACGTGGAAGCTGGAGCCTGCCGCGAACGGCAGTCCCCGCCTGTTCACCGGCTGGCTGCGCTTCAACGTCTGGAAGGAGTTCAAGGGACAGCCGACGACGTCGTTCTCGTCCGAAGACGGCTTCGTGCCGTTCGAGGGCAGCATCAAGGGCTCGTGGTGGCAGCTCAACGCCGGAATGACCTGGGAGCTGGACAAGAACACCTCGTTCTACGCCAATCTCGGTTACCAGCGCGGCTTTGGCAGCAAGGACTTCGATGCCTGGGACGGGAAGCTGGGTTTCCGCTGGAACTGGTGAGCGCGCGGGCTCGCCCCGGGTGCATCTAGGCCATCGGTGAGATTGGCAACGTCCGCTTCCGGCGCGAGGCTGGCCCGGCTGGCATCCGGCCCGTGTCGATTCCGCCCGCACTCGTTCGTCGAACTCATGAAGGCGGCCATGCCGGCCGCCCTTTTTGCCGAGGAGAAGACAGTTATGTCCTATATCGATGGCTTCGTGATCGCCGTACCCAACGCCAACCGCGAGAAATTCATCGAGCACGCGCGTACCTTCGACGTCATCTTCATGGAGTTCGGCGCCATCCGGATCATGGAGTGTTGGAACGACGACGTGCCCGAGGGCAAGGTCACCGATTTTCGTCGCGCGGTACAGGCGACGGCGGACGAATCGGTGGTGTTCTCGTGGGTGGAATGGCCGGACAAGGCTGCCCGCGATGCCGGCATGAAGAAAATCATGGAAGACCCGCGCATGCCGGGCATGGGCGACATGCCGTTCGATGGCAAACGCATGATCTTCGGCGGCTTCGTGCCCGTGGTCAGCCTGCCCGAATAGAGGGCCTGAAGATGTAGGGGCCTGCGACCGCTGGATCGATGGCGCCCCCGTGCGGGAGGCGCTGTCGCGGCCGCCTGGGTTCATTGAAATCGACAACGGGCTATTCAAAAGCGACGGGGCAAGAAGAACGCCAAGAAATCCCCGGTTGCCAAATGACGGCCAGGCAAGCCGCTATGCAGGCTGGTTCGTGGCCGGTGGACGCAAAGGCATGTATGGCGTGGAATTCTACGGGGCCGCTTTCAGGTTTCGCGCTGCGCTGGTTTCCTCAGCCTTCGAACCGATCGGCGGCGGGCGCGGTGCGACGCGGCCCAGCGTGATGTTCTTGGATGCCCGCACTTCACGGTTGGAAAAAGTCCATATCTCCCCCGTTTCAGTAATCATCACCGTCCAATAGAGATCCGACTCCGGCCCATAGTCGGTCAAGATGTGGGCGAAGCCTTCGCCCTTGGGCGTGTTCATCGGAAGAGGGGGATTCAGTTGCAACATGGATATCTCCGGCTTTTCCGATGATGTAACCCCTCCTTCGTGAGGCACGTGCATGTTCGTGGTTAACGCTGCTTGCGGCTCTTGCGCGTGGCTGGGTGCTTCTAAGGCGCGCCGCCTTGCTCCTGCCACTGCTTGAACGTCGCGCACATGTCCGCTGTCCAGCGCGGCTCACCGCATGACGCGGGCGGCATATGACCGCTGACGACCGATTGATAGATGGCGTCCGCGTGCCGGAAGACGCTGTCGCGACTGCTGAGGTCCATGCTCTTTTTCATATGGGCGATGTCCATGCCGGTGAAAAGAGGGCGGATATCGCGGTCAAAGCTGAGTGGGGTTGGCGCGGGCATGTTCATCTCCCGATTGGAGCGGAGGACGGGTACCGGGGCGGGGAATCATTCACCGACGTAGTCCCTGAAAGCATGGGGCTCCCGAGGCGAATCGGGCGACCTAGTGACTACTTTCGCCGGCCCGGGAAAAGCGGTTGGAGATATCGCGGAACTTCGCCTGCATCTGGACAAACGCGTCGGTAATGTCGGGATCGAAATCGGTTGACCGCTTCGCCTCGATATAGGCCACGACCTGATCATGCGACATGGGTTCTTTATAGACGCGCCGTGTGATCAGCGCATCGTAGACATCGGCCACGGCCATGAGGCGCGCCGAGAGCGGGATGTCGTCGCCGGCCTTTCCCTCGGGGTAACCGTGACCGTCCCATCGTTCGTGGTGGCAATAGGTCAGTTCCTTGATCACGGCCAGAAAGGGTACGTGGACGCCGAGCCGATCTTCCGCCCTTTGAATGGCGTCGCGGCCCAGCGTGGTGTGCGTCTTCATGATCTCGCGCTCGTCCGGGCTTAGCGGGCCGGCCTTGAGCAGGATGGCGTCGGGCACGCCAATCTTTCCGATGTCGTGCAAGGGCACCGAGTTGCGCAGGAGTGCGCGCGCCTCCGGGTCAAGCTGGTCCGCAAACCGTCGATGCGATGCCAGGTGGTCGGCCAGGGCCATCACGTAATTCTGGGTACGCCTTGCGTGGCTCTCGGTTTCGAGATGGCGAATCTCCGCGAGCGAGGCCATGGTCAGCACGGCGATCTCTTTCAGGATGCTGATCTCCCTGGAGCGTTGGTCGATCTCTTGTTCAAGGTTGCCCCGTCCGCTTTTGGTGGCGCGCACCGCGGCGCTGAGTTGAAGCTGGTGGGCGACGCTATGCCTCAACGCGGTGGGGTCGACGGGTTTGACAAGGCATTCGTCGATGCCAAGCTCAGCCGCCAGGGATTCGGTGACCGTGCTTCCCTGGCCGCGTAGCACGATGACGGGAATGGTGCGGGTGGCGGGCAACGCCTTCCATTGCTTGCAGAAGACCGAAGGCGAGTCTTCCGAGAAATCCTCGTCGAGCAAGACCAGATCTGGCAGCCCCTGGGTGCCAAGGCACACCCATGCTTCTTGCGTCGTGCCTGCAAGTTCGAGCGCATACAGCGGACTCAGCATGTCGGCCAGGGCGAACCGGTCGTGCGGCGACCTGGCCGCGATCAGTACGGATGGCCGATTGAGGGTGTCGGGCAGAACCATAGGCTGCTCCAGCGTGCTTCGTGACCATCGTGGGCCATGAGAAACCGGCGCGAAGCAACGATCAGTGTTCTCGCGTCTGTCCGCCTGGACAACCGTATTTCTACCAGGGACGGGTTCGTCCCTTTACCTAGCGCGGCTCCGCAGCGCGCCGTTGCAAGTGCGGCTCACGGCATCGACCTCGTTGAGGAGGGCGGTAAGCGGCGGGGCATGGTTGCCACAGCCGCCGCGATGGTGTGCACGCCCTGGCGCCGTGCGCGACTCAGCTCAGGGCAGGGTCCAGCGACACGTCTGCCATGCGCCTGGTCATGCCCTGGCGCACCAGCCCTTGTTTCTCCGCTTCGCGGATCAGGGCGATGCTGTTGTGCACGCCAAACAGACGCAGCAATGCCTGTCGATGGCTTTCCACCGTGCGAGGCGAGATGCCCAGCGAGGCCGCGATTTCCGCGGTACGGAAGCCGTCGGCGACGCAGTTGATGATCTGTCCTTGTCGGCGCGAAAGCCGGTGAGTCGGCGGCGGGGCGAGCATGATCGCGGTGAGCGCGCTCGGGCTCAGATATTGATAGCCATGCGCCACTGCCTCGACTGCCCTGCAAAGCTCTTCGCTGACCAGTTGCTTGACGACATAGCCGTTGCAGCCGGAAAGCAGCGCTTCGCGCGTGACGGCTGGATCGCCGTGTGCCGATAGCGCAATGAAGGGCACGCTGGATCCCTTCTCGCGCAATTGCTGCAAGGCCTGAAAGCCGCTGAGCATCGGCAGGGTGATATCGGAAACGACCAGGTCGATGGCGCCGGTGAGTACGCGTTTGACCAGGGTTATTCCGTCGTGTGCGATCTCAAAGGAACCGATGACCGGAGAAAGCATATCGGCCATTTCCTCGGCGAAGCGCTGATCGGCGTCTGCCAAAAGCACCCGGAATGACGGCAAGTCTTTCGTTTGAAACGAAGAGTGGTCAGTCATGGCACACCTCCCTGGTGCAGCCTCGATGATCGATGAGGTCAGACGTACACCGCGCGTTGGAGCTGCGCCCATCGCTCGCGTGAGAGGCGGTGGACGCAGCCGTGTCATTGGACAATTCCTTCGTATCTGTTTCGCCCCTTGCGTGACGTCCGCCAACCATCAAATGGCTTCATGTCCCGCGGAGTAAGCAGGGTGCCTCGACATCGATAGCGCCTGTCGGATGGACCTGCCAGAGACTTCCTGGCCCGGATCGAATCTCAAAAATGCCAGGTATAATTGAAACTGGGCCCACTGATCTGGGCTTTCTTCAGGAACTTGTCGCTTCCGCCTTGCTCGTATTTGATATCGCGGTAACTGAGCGCGATATCGCCCCAATGGAACCCGTAGCCCACGCCGATGTTCAACTGGTAGGTGTTGTCGGAATCGCCGGTGCCTATATCGGCGTAGTACGGGAAGTACCAGCCCGTGCCGGCGAACGGCGTCCAGCGGCCGCGCACGCCGATGATGGCGTTGCCGGCATGCGTTTGATTGTGGAGGTGGCCACTGCCTTGCAGGATCAACGCATCCGCATTGTTCACCACATTGAGGTTCCAGCTGATGTTGCCTTTCAACCACACGTAGCGCGCGCCGAAGAGCAGGTCGGCATAGCCGAGCGTGCCGTGCGTCATCGTGTACAACCCGGCCAGGGTCACCAGGCCGCCCTTCATGCCCCACCGCGTGTCGAGGTTGGCGTCCGCGCCGAAGCGCTCGCCGCCGATGGAGGTGAAGCGGCCTTTCTCGTTGGAGAACTTGATCCAGTCGATGTCGCCGAACAGGCCCCAGTTTCCCTTGCGAATATCGCCTT
>Ga0070689_100001649_pt1 | contig 14285 bp, 11 predicted proteins | sample KBSS23HmetaG_FD_64669 | JGI IMG/M metagenome (GOLD analysis project Ga0070689, IMG submission 64669) | Switchgrass rhizosphere microbial communities from Kellogg Biological Station, Michigan, USA - KBS S2-3H metaG | ecosystem: Host-associated > Plants > Roots > Rhizosphere ...
GCGTTGAATGCCGCGGTGGAAGCGGCGCGCGCCGGCGAAGCGGGCGCTGGCTTTGCGGTCGTCGCGGACGAAGTTCGCTCTCTGGCCCAGCGCAGCGCCGCCGCCGCGAAGGAAACAGCGAATAAGATCGAGGCCGCGATTGCCAGCAGTCGAAATGGCTCCCTCAGTTGCGCCAAGGTCGGGGAATCGCTTACGCAGATCGCCAACAAGGTGTCGTCCACCGACGGGTTGGTCGCTGAAATTGCCATGGCCGCCCGCGAACAGGCGCAGGGCATCGAACAGATCAACACCGCCATCACCCAGATGGATCAGGTCACTCAGAGCAATTCGGCCAGCGCCGAAGAAAGCGCCAGCGCAGCCGAGGAACTCGATGCGCAGGCGGCGTCGCTCAAGGACATGGTCGGTCAGCTCCGCCAGCTCGTTGGGGGCGCAGACATGGTGTCGGCTCCGACTCCACCGCCGGCGCGCGCCTCGCATCTTGCCGTATTCAGCAGTCCGCCCGCCGCGCGGCCGCGGCCCCGGCCGCAACCGCACAAGTCCCTCGGCGCGGGCCAGCGCAAGGCCATCCCCATGCCGGGCGATGCCAGCCCTGCAGGTGACGAAGATGACGACAACTTCAAGAACTTCTGAGCCAACCGTAGCTGGGTTCCCTCGAATGCATGCGTCGTTCACGGCGACTCTGTCGGCCGAGGCCTACCGAACGCTGGTGGCTTTGGTGTACCAACACAGCCATATCCGGCTTGGTCCGGACAAGCAGCCGATGTTGGCCAACCGGCTGCGCAAGCGTTTGCGGGCGCTGGGGCTGGATTCCTACGACGCCTACTGCGCCTTGCTCCGCTCGGCGCAAGGCCCAGATGAAATCGAGCAGTTGGTGGATCTCATTTCCACGAACCACACGCGGTTCTTCCGCGAGCCGGAGCATTTCACGTTTCTCACCGGCCGTCTGTTGCCCGAGTTGCTTCCGCGGCTCGCCGCGGAAGGGTCAATGCTCCGGGTTTGGTCTGCCGCCGGTTCGTCTGGCGAGGAACCTTACTCGCTGGCGATCGTGCTGGCGGAGTTTTTCCGCGAGCACACTTCCGTGGACTGGCGCGTGGAGGCTTCGGATATCTCGCACCGCATGCTGGCTGAAGCGGAACGGGGCATTTACCCGCTCGACACCCGGCACGCTCTGCCGCCGGAGCTGTTGAAGCGTTACTTTCAACGGGGAGTCGGCGACCACGCGGGGAATTGCCGGGTTAAGGCCGAACTCCGGAAACGCGTGCGATTTCAGCGCATCAACCTTTTCCAGGCCGAATACGCGGTCCCGAAGGATCAGTACGTGATCTTCTGCCGAAACGTCATGATTTACTTCGATCCAGCGTCGCGTGCGACTTTGGTGCATAAACTCACGCGGCAACTGGCTCGTGGCGGCTTCCTGTTCATCGGGCATTCCGAGAGTCTGATGGGGGTCCGACACGATTTGGAGTCCGTGCGCCAAAGCGTGTTCCGCAAGCCATGAGTGCCAAACGCAAGATCCGGGTGCTGATCGTGGACGACTCCGCCGTCGCCCGACGAGCCATCCGTGAGGCCCTCGGTCAGGATCCTGAGATCGAAGTCATCGATACGGCCTGCGACGCCTACGTGGCGCGGGAGAAAATTCTCAAGCTCGATCCGGATGTTATCACGCTGGACTTGGAAATGCCGCGCATGGACGGGTTGACCTTTCTTCGGATTCTTAACGAACACCATCCATTGCCGGTGGTCGTGGTGAGCTCCCTGACTCCAGCGGGATCGGCCAAGGCCCTGGAGGCGCTGGCCGCCGGGGCAGTGGATGTGCTGGCCAAGCCCAATGGCAGGCAGACCCTGGGGGAAGTGGCCTATCAGCTCGCCTACCTTGTCAAGGCGGCCGCACGCGCTCGTCGCCGCCCGCTGCGTCCGGAAACCAGCGCCGCGCCATTGCCGCCGGTTTTGGAATCCCCACCGCCCGGTGAAAACTCCGCGCGGCGGATCCTCCTGATCGGAGCTTCGACTGGCGGGGTGGAGGCGCTGCGCTTTCTCCTGCCACAGTTGCCGGCTGGTCTTCCGCCCATCGCCGTGGTTCAGCACATTCCCTCCAATTTTTCCCGAAGCATGGCTGAACATCTGAATAAGCTGTGCCGATTTGAAGTTCGCGAAGCGAGCGAGGGGGAGGATTTGCGCCGCGGCCTGTGCCTGGTAGCGCCAGGTGATTTTCATATGGCGTTGGTCAGCTACGGGCCCGGCTACCGGGTCCGGCTGACGCAATCACCGCCGGTACACCACTGCCGTCCCGCGGTGGACGTGCTGTTCCGTTCCGCCGCCGAGCACGCTGGCGCGCAGGCGGTGGCGGTGTTGCTGACCGGCATGGGGAGCGATGGCGCGCGCGGTATGCAGGCCCTTCGGGCTGCCGGGGCGCGAACCCTCGCGGAACACGAGGATAGCTGTGTGGTGTATGGCATGCCTCAGGCGGCAATTAAATTGGGAGTTGTGGACCAGGTCGCTTCCCTTGAGGAAATGCCGCAGGCCATCCTCCAGGCCCTCGCCCAACCGATTCGCGCTTGACTCCCGCCTCCAACAAACCTGACCTGCACAGTATCGGCGAAACTGCCTTTACTGAAGTGCTGGGCACGCTCTTATCCCTGTCAGCGACCGTCCGAGAATCGGCGAATGACCGCCCCGTTTCCGCTGCTCCGGATGAAATCAGTAGCAGCGTCCTTTTGACAGGCCAACGAATTTCCGGAAGTGTCCACCTCCGGCTCCCGCTTACTTTCGTCGCGTACGCGGTTCGTCGCTTGACCGGCCTCGATGGTGACGCGGGGAACGCCAGCGAATTACAGGACGATGCCGCCGGGGAACTCGCAAACATGGTGGCTGGGCGCGTGGCGAGCCAATTGGCGGCGCACGCGTACCCCTGCAAGCTGGGCACACCGTCGGTTTCCCGCAGCGCGCGGTTAGCCACCAAAAACCAAAAAGAGGCCGCCCACGGGGCGCATCCTGAAACCGCCACCGCCGGACCGCGGACCGTCCCGGTCCGCAGCAGCATAGGTGGTGGAGAGGCTCGGGAATGCTCCACACCACCTCGGCCGAGCGACGTGCTGCGGGCGGGGACCGCCCGCGCTCCGGTGGGAGTGTCAAGACACGCCCTCGCCCACGAGCGTACCGATCTGATCTGCGAAGGTCATTGGTTATCGCTCGAAATCCAATGTTGTTACGCGGACCCGTGACGCCCAGAATCCTAAGCATTGATGACAGCAAAACGATCCGGCTGCTCCTGGCCCGTTTGTTTCGCCCGTTTGCCTGCGAGTTGCTGGAGGCGGCGAATGGCGAGGAAGGACTGGCCATTGCATCGCGAGAGAATCCCGACCTCATCATCCTGGACTACAACATGCCAGTCATGGACGGCATCACCATGCTCCGCAAAATGCGGGAAGAGCCCGGATTGAGGCGCACGCCTGTCATCATGCTGACCGCCGACTCCGGACTGCAGAGTCTCGCCACGGTGGCGCGCCTGGGCGTGCGAGATTACGTGACCAAACCCTTTCGCGAGGAAGAATTGCTGGGGAAGGTCGGCCGGATTATCCCCTTGATTTCCCGGGTGGAGCAATGAACCCGTGCATCCCCAAGTCGTTGGTATCGGAGCGCGGCGTTGACGCCGCTTCACTGTCGCTCCTTCCGCAGCTCTCGCTGAATTCCAGCCTCGTCGGCTCATTCCCGCTGAAGCGGCCTGAAGGCCGCGCTCCCACGAACCGACAACTCCGGGATGCGCCCCCAATGACCCCGGTATGAACGAGGAAAACCCAAATCCCAAACCGGCCGTGAATCCGGCGCCGCCAGGGGATTCTGCGGCCGCCCTCGACGCCGCGCCGTTGCAGCAGGCGGCCGTGCTGGTGGTGGACGACAGCCGCACCATGCGGCTTGCGCTGATACGTGCGCTCAACACTCTAGGTTTTCGCAACATCACGGAGGCGGCCAACGGGCGACAGGCGCTTGAGCTGGTGCTCACAAAGCCCTTCCACTTGATGTTGCTCGACATGGAGATGCCGGAGATGAACGGCATGGAAGTGCTCTCGGCCCTGAAGGCCAACCCTGACTTGAGCGGGCTGCCGGTTATCGTCATTTCCGGCGCCGAGCAAATGGAGAGCGCGGTGAAATGCATCGAGGCGGGCGCGGAAGATTTCCTGCCCAAGCCCTTTAATCCAACCCTGCTGCGCGCTCGTGTCACCACCAGCCTGGAAAAGAATCGGCTGCGCGAGCTGGACCGGCTCCGGCTGGCCGAGTTGGTTGTAGCCAAGCAGAAGGCCGAGGAAGCCACCCAGGCCAAGTCCGATTTCCTCGCCAACATGAGCCACGAGATCCGCACGCCGATGAACGCAATCATCGGCCTCTCACACCTCGCGCTCAAGACACAGCTCACCCCGAAGCAGCGAGACTACGTCAGCAAGGTCCACAACGCCGGCACGTCCCTGCTGGCCATCATCAACGACATCCTTGATTTCTCGAAGATCGAGGCGGGCAAGCTTGATATCGAGAAGACGGACTTCCGACTCGACGAGGTGATCAGTTCGGTTACGACCCTCACCGCCCAGAAGGCGCACGACAAGGGCCTGGAGTTCCTGGCCCATGTTTCGCCCGAGATTCCCGAGCATCTGTTGGGCGATCCGCTCCGCCTCGGACAGATCATGACCAACCTGGTCAACAACGCCGTCAAGTTTACGGAGCGCGGTGAGATCGGGCTGAACATCGAACTGCTCGAACGCACGGGCGAGAAAGTGCTGCTCAAGTTCTCCGTGCGCGACACGGGCATGGGGATGACCCGGGAGCAATCCGCGAAACTGTTCCGGCCGTTCGTGCAGGCGGACACATCCACGACCCGCAAGCACGGCGGCACTGGGCTGGGTTTGACCATCTGTAGGCGGTTGGTCGAGTTGATGGGCGGACGCGTCTGGCTCGAAAGCGAAGCCGGGGTCGGCAGCACGTTTTTCTTTACCGTCTGGCTGGGCGAGGGCGCCGCCAAGCGCCCTGGCAAGCGGGTCCCCGAACGGCTCGCGCAACTGCGCGTGCTCATCGTGGACGACAACGCCGCGGCGCGGGAGATTCTCGCGGAACCGCTGAGCGCCATTGTCCGCCGCGTGCAAACGGTGGCGTCCGGCGCCGAAGCCCTGACCGCGATTAAGGGGCAGGATGCTACCGAGCCGTTTGACATCGTCTTTCTGGATTGGCGCATGCCCGGCATGGACGGCCTGCAAGTCAGCCGCCTCATCAAGAGCGATGAGACGCTCCAGAAACAACCGGCCATCGTGCTGGTTACCGCCTTTGGGCGCGAGGAGGCGCGCGAGGAAGCCGAACGGCTTGGCCTCGACGGTTTCCTCGTCAAACCGGTAACCAAGTCCATGGTCGTGGACACGCTCGTGAACATCTTCGCGGACACCGGCGATGCCGCTGCCGCGGGCGCCGCCGTGATGGGCGAGGAGGAAGCCCGGTTGCGCGGCGCGCGCATCCTTTTGACCGAGGACAACGAGATCAACCAGCAGATCGCCGTCGAACTACTCGAAGGCGCGGGCGCAACCGTGAAGGTTGCCAATAACGGACGCGAAGCCGTGGAGCTTCTGTCCAACGGCCCGCAACCGCCGCCGTTTGATGTTGTCTTGATGGACTTGCAAATGCCGGAAATGGACGGTCACCAAGCGACCGCGAAGCTCCGTTCCGACCCGCGTTTCGCCACGCTGCCCATCATCGCCATGACGGCGCACGCGACGATTGAGGAGCGCCAGCGTTGTCTTGCCGCCGGCATGAACGATCACATTTCCAAGCCGATTGAGCCGGACAACTTGTTTGAGACGGTGGGCCGGTTCTACAAACCGGCAGCCGTGGCACCGACGTCGGAGCGCAGTGCGGGCTTCAGCCCGCGTCAGCCAGTCAAGCCAGAGAGCGTTACTTCCTCATCCCCGCTGACTGCGGAGTCGAAGCGGCCTGAAGGCCGCGCTCCACTGGCAGATGAGATCCCGTTCGTCGAAGGTCTCGACACGAAAGACGGCCTGAACCGCGTCGCGGGCAACCGGAAGCTCTATCTGAAACTCCTGCGCCAGTTCATCGAACAGCAAGGCCCGGTCGTCGGGCAGACCACCGCCGCGCTGGCCCAAGGCGACGCGGCCCTCGCGGAGCGCCTCGCCCACAACCTCAAGGGCGTGGCCGGAAACATCGGCGCCAAGCCGGTGCAAGACGCTGCCGGCGCTTGGGAGAAGCTGATTCGCGACCGGGCGGGGACGGCGGCGCTGGAGACAGCAAAACAGCAGGTTGCCGCCGCGCTCGATCCGCTGGTCGCCCGGTTGCAGGCCGCATTGGCTTCCGCCTTGCCGGTAATCCCGGCCCCGGCTGCGGCGGCGACAATCGCGGATCCCGCGCAATCGCACGCCGCCGCGGCGCAGTTGACGAAACTGTTGTCGGAATTCGATCCTGGCGCGGCGGATTTCCTCGAGGCCAACCAAACGGCGCTGCGGTCATTGTTTGCCGTTGAGATGTGGCCGCAATTTGAAAAGCTGGTGCAGGGTTACTCTTTTGCTGACGCCCAAACACAACTGGTGCAGGCACTGAAAAACTTGCCCATCAAATGAAAGCAAAACTTGAACATGAGCAAACAGAGATAACAGAGGGAAAATTCCTTTTGTCTCTCCGTTTCCTCCGTTTCCTCCTGTGAAGATAACTGCTGTTCAATGAAGCAAGAGATGAACCATCGGATTCTCATCGTCGAAGATATGCCGGCGAACATCCAGACTCTGGCCGCCATCTTGAAGGAGCGCGGCTACCAGATTAGCGTCGCGACCAATGGCACGCAGGCGCTTGACGTGCTGGCCCGCCTGCAACCCGATCTCATCCTGCTCGACGTGATGATGCCGGAGATGGATGGCTTCGAAACCTGCCGGCGCATCAAGGCGTCGGAACATTGGCGAAACATTCCCGTCATTTTTCTCACGGCGAAAACGGAAACCACCGACATCGTGCAGGGCTTCGAGTTGGGCGCGGTGGATTACGTGGCCAAGCCGTTCCAGGCGCACGAACTGCTGGCGCGCGTCAACACGCATCTGACGATGGATGAGTTGCGGCGCAGTCTGGCTCAGAAAAACGTGGAGCTCGCCCGGGCCCATGAACTGGTTCGGCGGGCCTTTGGGCGTTACGTGTCGGAAGAGGTGGCCACCAGCATTCTTAATTCGCCCGAGGGCCTCGAACTGGGCGGAGAAGAGCGCGAGGTCACCATACTGATGTCCGATCTGCGCGGCTTTACCGCACTGGCGGCTCGGTTGACACCGCACGAGGTGATTGAGTTCCTCAATCTCTACCTCGAAGCCATGGTCGACGTGATCAGTCGCTACGAGGGCACGATTGATGAGATCATCGGCGACGCCATTCTCGTGATGTTCGGTGCGCCCTTGGCCTGTGATGACCATGCCGCGAAAGCGGTTGCATGCGGTTTGGCCATGCAACTCGCCATGAGCGAGGTCAACCAGCGTCTCGTCGCGAAAGGGGCTGCCGAACTGGAAATGGGCATCGGCATTCACACGGGGCGGGTGATCGTCGGCAACATCGGCTCGCTGCGGCGGACCAAATACGCCGCCGTCGGTTCCGCCGTGAACCTCGCCGGCCGGATCGAATCCTTCACGACGGGTGGGCAGGTTTTGATTTCAGAAAGTGTGCGAGAAAAGGTCAAATGTCCCTTGCGGCTGGACGCGCAGTTTCAAGTTGAGCCCAAAGGGGCGACGCAGAGTTTGCAGTTGCACGAAGTGGGCGGCATAGGCGAACCGTTCAACCTCGAACTGACGTCGAGGTCCAAACCCCTGGCTCCCCTGCCGCTGCCGCTGTCGGTTCGCTTCACTGTGTTGGAGGAGAAATTCGCCGGTCGTACGGTCTATGAGGGCCGACTTGCGGCGGTATCAGACTCCGAGGCCGGGATTGAATCCGAACTGGCGCTCGTTCCCCTGAGCAATCTCAAAATTGAGCTCGAGGGTGTGGCCGGCACTAATCCGGGCGGTGAGATCTACGCCAAGGTGGTGGGTCCGGTGACGGGGGCGTCCCGACAGACCCGCATCCGATTTACCTCGCTTTCACCGGACCTCAAAGTTTGGGTGCAGAAGATGGCCGCGCGGACGGCATCCACGTCCGCCGCCAAAAGTTGAAACCGGGTGTGATTAATTAGGAGTGGAGAAACGGGCGACTGGAAACTCGCCCGCTGGCGATTCTTTTGCGCCGTTCGGCTGGTTCGAGCGAGGCGACTTCCGCATGGTGGCCCCAACTCTGCCGCGGTGTTCATGAACTGCAGGCCCACGGCGTCACCGGGCCAATCCCAGAAGCGAAGGCGAAGGCCGTCTGAAGGCTTCGAAACCGGAATTTGTCCTCTTGTGGGACAATAGTTCCTAATTTTGAGACGGCACGCCGGCTGCATATGGTCATTCCTGGTACAAATATGAAACCTGAAATTTTCGAATATCGGAATCCCTACGTGCTTCGTTCCGCCTTTACGCTAGTGGAGATCATGATTGTTGTCTCACTCATCGGTCTGTTAGCGGCCATCTCCATTCCGAATTTCTTGAAAAGCCGTGAGACCTCCCAGCTCAACTCAATTTTTAGCAATCTGCGTATCGTTGAAAGCGCGAAAGACCAATGGGCACTACAAAACCGGAAGGGCACAGGCGATGCGCCGGATTGGACCGCTCTGTCTGAGTACATAAAGGGTGGCACGGTCAAATCGGCGGCGAGCGAGACCTACACAATAAATACCATCGGCACAAACGCTCACGCAATCTGTCCTACGAGATTGGGCAGTTACGCACCAAACGACCCAATCACAGCTCAATAACCGTCGAGCATCCCGCTTCACGAATACTGCGCCGACAGAATAGTGTTGATGTAAAAGTAAACAACGTGACGAGGTTGGCGTCACAGAGTGGGTTCAACGGCAATGTCCAAACTCCCGTTGAAATCCCAAAAGAACGATCCGTCTCGACAAACCCAGGCCGCGAGGTTAGAAGCCGTTTGTGCAAGAGTCCAAAGCGTCCGCCACTCTGGCCGATCTGCTCGGCGTGCTCATCGAGAACAAGGGTTCGGACCTGCACGTTCAATCCGGCGAGGTGCCCATTGGACGCTTCAACGGTGTGTTGGGTCGATTCGAAATGCTCCCCCTGGCTGAAAGTGACGTGCTGCGGCTTGCCCGCGAGATCCTGGGCAGCGACGAGAAAATGGACGAGTTCCGGACTGCCAAGGACTGTGATGCGGCCGTCACCGTTCCCAACCTTGGAAGATTCCGGGTCAATCTGTTTTACCAGCGGAACCAACCGGGCCTGGTGTTGCGAACGATTGGCACAACAATTCCCACGATCGAGCAACTGGAGTTGCCCGCAGTGCTGAAGACCATCGCCGCCGCGAACGACGGGCTGGTGCTCGTGACCGGTGCCACGGGCAGCGGCAAGTCCACCACGCTGGCGGCGCTCATTGATCACATCAACGCCACCGAGCCCTGCCACATCATGACGTTGGAGGACCCCATCGAGTTCGTGCATGAAAACAAGCTGGCCCTGATCAACCAGCGAGAGATCGCCGTGGACTCGGCCACCTTTGCTTCCGCGCTGAAGCATGTGCTGAGGCAGGATCCTGACGTGATTCTGATCGGTGAAATGCGCGATGCGGAATCGGCGGCGGTGGCGTTGACGGCGGCGGAAACCGGCCACCTCGTGTTCGGCACGCTGCACACCCAGGACGCCCCGGAGTCGTTGGAACGCCTCATCAATCTTTTTCCCACGGACCGCTGCGCCCAGGTCCGGATGCAGTTGTCGCTCGGCCTGCGCGCGATCATTTGTCAGAAACTGTTGCCGCGCGCCGGGGGCGGGCGGACGGCCGCCCTGGAGATTTTGATCAACAGCCCGCGCATCAAAAAGCTCATCCTGGAAGGTGACACCACAAAAATCCCCGCTGCGATCCAATCGTCGCGACAGGAAGGGATGCAGACGTTCAATCAGGCGATGGTTGACCTGGTGAACGCCGGCAAAGTGGAAGAGGCCGAGGCGTTGCGCTTTTCCCCCAAACCCGATGAGCTGAAGATGAATCTCAAGGGAATTTATTCCGGCACTTCAGCGATGGCATAAACCCGGCGACCAACCCCTACCCTCTGCCATGGACCTTGCCGACCTTCTCAAACACGCCGTTGAATACGGCGCTTCGGATTTGCACCTGACCGCCATGCGTCCACCGATGGTCCGCATCAGCGGCAAACTGGTCCCCAGCGGATTCGACACCGAACTCACGCCGGACGACACCAAAGCCCTTGTTTACAGCATTCTCACCGACGACCAGAAAGCCAAGTTCGAGGAGGAACACGAATTGGACTTTTCCATCGGCATTCCGAGCGTTTCCCGCTTCCGTGTGAACGTGTTCATGCAACGCGGCTGCGTCTCGGGCGTCTTTCGGACGATTGGCGAGAACATCCCGACCTGCGAAGAGCTGGGGCTCAATGAAACCGTGCAACAACTCGCACTGCTGCCGCGAGGACTGGTCTGTGTGACCGGCCCGACAGGCTGTGGCAAATCGACGACGCTGGCGGCAATGATCAACCTCGTGAACCAGCAACGGGAGGGGCACATCATCACCATCGAGGACCCCATTGAATTCCTGCATCCTCACATCCGCTCGACCATCAACCAACGCGAATTGGGTTCCGACACCTATTCTTTTCCTCGGGCCTTGAAGGCGGTTTTGCGCGAGGACCCCAACGTGATCCTGGTCGGCGAAATGCGCGACCTGGAGACCATCGCCGCGGCTCTTACATTGGCCGAGACCGGCCACCTGGTGCTTTCGACGCTCCACACCCAGGACGCCGCTTCGACCGTGGACCGCATCATTGATGTGTTCCCGCCCTATCAGCAGGAGCAAACCCGCGTGATGCTGGCCGGAACGCTGAAAGGCGTGGTATCGCAGGTCCTGTTGCCCAGGGCGGACGGTCCGGGTCGGGTTGCCGCCCGCGAGATTATGGTGGTGACATCGGCAATCTCTGCGATCATCCGGGAAGCCAAGACGCACCAGATCTACTCCGCCATTCAGACCGGCGCCAATCAGGGGATGTGTACCATGGAAAAGGCGCTCGCCGAGCTTCACCAGGCGGGATTGATCACGGAAGAAGATGCCCTCAGCAAGGCGAATCACCCTCAGGAGCTCCGCCCTTTGATAGCACGCCGGCAGCAATACTAGATTCAATGAAGCACGGAGGCTGATAGCGCTATGCAACCTGAGGAACTCAAGCACATCGCCGTGCTCCAGGCGATCGACAGCGATGCGCTCAACCGTCTGGCTGCCGTTCTGGAGGAAAACAATTTTGACGACGGCCAAACCGTCTTTGCCGAGGGACATCCCGGCGATTGCATGCATTTCATTGTGCACGGCCATATCCGCGTCGAGGTCCGCACCGGCGCCGCAGGGTCGGCCCGCAAGACACTGACGATTCTCGAACCCGGAGATTACTTCGGCGAGATGTCGCTGTTCGATCAGAAGCCCCGATCGGCGTCGGCCATTGCCTTCGGCGCCACGCGGACGCTTCGCCTGTCGAAAGCCGCTTTTGATGACCTTCAATTGACGAACACCCGGGCAGGCATGAGCGTGCTGTTCGCGATGATCCGCACCTCCAGCGAGCGGATCCGCCGCTTGAGCGCGCACCTCGTCGTCTACGACGAAGTCGGCAAGGCCATTGGCGAAGCCCGCGATCTCCAGGGACTCCTGGATGTGGTCTTGAACCAGGTTTCGGGAGTGACTCTCGCCGACTGGGGCTTGCTGGTTTTGCGAGCCCAGTTTGCCGAGCGGCTTGAGGTTCGCGCGGTGACGAACCTGCAACTGACTCCGGCGCAGAAGGAGGAGATTTCAAACGCGAAGGGCTTTCTCTCCCTGGCGCTGGCGCAACCCGTCGAGCGCCTGTTCGCCGACGTCGAGAACGAGACCGCCTTCAAAACCGTCCCGCGACTCGGATTCGAGACGCCTTCACTGTTGTGGGCGCCGATCTCCATCGGGCGCGACCTGCTCGGCCTGATTGTGCTCGGCGGACGCGCTGCCGGGCAATTTGATCTGGACGCCCTGAATCTGGCAAAAGGGGTTGCCCGGCAAACCGCGCCGGCCATCCTGAACGCGCGGCATCGGGAGGAGGAGCAAGCCCGCTCGCGCCATGCCCGGCAATTCGTGCGCTTCTAAAGCCGCGTGTCCGGATGTTGACTCGCTAAGGGCGGCGCGGCCAGACGCTGTTCGTCAAGTTGCAATCCCAGATGGAGTTGAGTTGCTAGGCGGCATCCCTCGTCAACTCAGACGACGCCGAGGAAAGCCAAGAAGTGGACTCCGCCCCGGCAGGGTTTGACGAAGGTGACCGCTTCAGGGACCTTAATGTAGTTGCCACTACGCTTATGAGGCGGTTCCCTTTCTCGAAACCTAGGATTGCAGCACTGCTCCTCTTTGTGTTCAGCAGCCTTTTACTGCTTGCCTTGGGTTTGCCCTTCCCCGAGCTAGTATGTGCAAGCGACGACCCATTGAACGAATGGCACGTGCGCGCGCCCCTATCTAACGGGCGCCCTGGCAACGAGTATCGAGGTGTGGCGTACGGCATCAATCACTGGGTGACCGTCGGGACCAGGGGAGCGATTGAAGCTTACACGGGCGGCGCACTCTTGAGTCAGAACTCAGGTACGAGCGCTGCGCTCAACGGTGCAACATTCGCGAATGGGTTGTTCGTCGCCGTCGGCGAAGGCGGGGCGATTCTAATCTCAGGGGATACCTATTCTTGGACGAATCAGGGCCAGGCAAGTCTTGGGAACCTTTGTGGCGTCACTTCGGGCGGGGGAATGTACGCAGTCGTTGGTGAGCGTGGAATGATCCTCGTTTCCTCTGATTTGCAGGAGTGGAAAGTCGCTCTTTCTGGAACCACGAATACCCTGCATAGTGTGGCATTCGGCGACGGGAGCTTCGTCGCCGTGGGTGGCTCCGGCCTTATTCTGAGTTCCACGAACGGCATGGAGTGGACGAGCCGGAACTCAAGCTCAACCCTTGACCTCCGCAGCGTCTGCTTCGGCAACGGACGATTTGCCGTGGTGGGTGCACTAGGAACCATCCTCACTTCGTCGGATGGAACCAACTGGACTCCGCAGAATTCAGCGACGACGAACTGGCTCAACGGCGTTGCCTGGCGGGACGGGCTGTTTGTCGCAGTCGGCCAGGGAGGGATAGCTCGCAGTTCGCCTGATGGCGTTCGGTGGTCTTCCCAAGATGTGGGATGGTCGTCCGCGGATCTTCTGGCGATTGTGCCCTCGGATCATGGCGAATTCATGGCGGTTGGCCCAAGCGGGACGATACGAGGCGTAGCGGTCTGGAATTCTCAGTTGATCTGGGTAAATCATGACCTCGTTAATCCGGATAGTTTCGCCAGTGTTGCTTACGGTAGCGGGGCATTCTTGGTCGCAGCCAGAGATGCCACAACATTGACTTCGCGGGACGGGGCGACTTGGGTTTGGCGCCAGCGGCTGTTCGGGTTTTACATTAATAATGTTTGCTACGGACAAGGGATGTTCGTGGGCGCTGGCCTAAGCGGGCAATTCCAAGGTATTGGTGCCGCCTCGACGTACAACTCGTTCAATAGCGGCGTCTGGGACGGGGTAACTCAGCTAGCCTGGGCTGGTATGGCGGAATTCCGTCAAGTTCAGTATGGCAATCGGCAATTCGTCGTCGTGGGGGACCGAGGGCTCATAGGAACCTCAGAGGATGGCTTGGCTTGGGAGTTGAGGAACCCTGGAACCAACTCAGACCTCAGAGGAGTGGCTTACGGGAACGGTAGATTCGTCGCCGTTGGTCCCAAAGTGGTAATGACTTCGCCGGACGGAATTAGCTGGAGCACCAATGACGCTGGAGTTCCGCTCGCCGGGATCGCCTTTGGGGACGGCCTGTTTGTCGCGGTGGGCACCTCTGGAGCAATCGTCACTTCCGACGACGGTGAACTGTGGACTCGGAGGGATTTAGGGACGATCGGGCCATTGTTTGGAGTTGGCTATGGAGCCGGAATCTATGTGGCGGTGGGGAGCGGAATTGTGTCATCGAGAGACGGCACCAACTGGGTCATGCGCCCGATTTCAACCACCTCGGTCTTGCGTAGCGTTGCTTACGGTGACTGGTCGTTCGTCGCGGTGGGAGACGGAGCAACCGTCCTCCAGTCTGGAAGCCTCGTGCCAAGGCTGACCGGAAAGCACGCACCCGAGCAAGGTAGTTTTCAAGTCCTGGCGGAG
>Ga0070689_100001650_pt1 | contig 14267 bp, 13 predicted proteins | sample KBSS23HmetaG_FD_64669 | JGI IMG/M metagenome (GOLD analysis project Ga0070689, IMG submission 64669) | Switchgrass rhizosphere microbial communities from Kellogg Biological Station, Michigan, USA - KBS S2-3H metaG | ecosystem: Host-associated > Plants > Roots > Rhizosphere ...
GTTTGATTTGAAAGCATATGACTCGTATTATCCAAAAGGAATGGTAAAAGTTAAGGATGAAAAAGAATTCGCAAAGACGATTATTACATTATTGGATAATACAAAGAGACGAGAGAAAGTTGGAAAAGAGGCAAAAGAACTTATTCAAAAAAGTTACTCATGGGATGCGCGCGCTTCTGAGATACTTAATAAAATCACACAATGAAAAATCCTTTCATTTCAATAATTATAGTAAATTATAACGGCAAAAAGTGGCTTGATAGTTGTCTTAGTTCGCTTCACAAACAGTCTTATCCCAACTATGAAATTATTCTCGTTGACAATAATTCATTAGATGGCAGTATTGAATTTATTGAAAAGCATTTTCCAAGGGTTCAACTCGTCAAACTTTCAGAAAATATCGGTTTTGCAGGAGGAAATAATGAAGGATATAAAAAAGCAAAAGGGGATTATATTCTACTTCTCAATAACGATACAAAAGTCGGAAAAACCTTCCTCTCAGATTTTCTAAAAGCATTTGATGAAATCCCTAATCTTGGCATTGCTCAATCAAAATTACTATTGATGAATAAAAATCAACTCGATACATGTGGTGGGTTTTGGACATCGACTTCTTTTCTGTATTACTATGGAAACTTCAAAGATCCCGATTTGCCGATATATAACAAACCATTCCCTGTATTTACGTGTAAAGGTGCATCAGTCCTTATTAAACGCGAAGTTATTGAAAAAATCGGTTTATTTGACGAGCGTTTTTGGAATTATTACGAAGAAACAGATTTTTGTCATCGAGCATGGATTGCTGGCTGGGAGTCGTGGTATTGGACCAAGGCAGTCTGTGAACATGCAATGGGGGGAACATCACTAACCTTTAAAAATGACTTTATACAATTTCATAATTTCAAAAATAAACTCTGTTCATATCTTAAAAACTTGTCAATGTTTGAGTTAGTAAAGACGCTCCCAATATTCCTCATACTCAACATTGCAATCGGAACCATTTGGTTATTTCAAGGAAAATGGAGACACTCAATTGCAATTATAAAAGCGATTTGGTGGAACATTGTTCATTTTCCAGAAACAATGATGAAGCGAAGAAAGATTCAAGGATCAAGAAAACTTTCAGATTCTTCTATTTGGCAAAAAGTAAAAAAGAATCCAGCTCTAAGTTATTACAAGTATTTATTTACCGATACATTAGGATTATTTTCAGATAAACTATGACACAAAAAAATAACAAGTTCAAATGTCTACTCTGTGGCAATCAAATGAAGTTTCTTCTCATTGGTTCTGATCTTTTGTATAAGACAACGACTAAAACATATTCAGTTTATAAATGTCAGAATTGTGGATTGGAGAAAATAGAACCTATGCCGTCGGCTCGTGAAATTTCTTTATTTTATCCAAAAACGTACTATGCGTATAACGCAACAGCTAAGGCTCCGCTTAATTTTTTTGGACGATTGCGAGAGAAAATTATTGAAATAAATTATAGAAAAAATGTAAGAAAAGATCTATTTTATTATCTTGCATCCATCGCACAGAAAAGCTTGAGTGGACTTCCTCTTCAACTAGTTCATAATGGAAAGTTTTTAGATATCGGTTGTGGCGATGGGTATAATATGCATCTTATGAAGAAGTATGGTTGGGATACGACGGGTTTTGAAATTGGAAAGCACAAAAAAGTCGGGAATATTTATTATGACAGTGATGTTAATTCAATTCATTTTGGTAAAAAATTTAATTTCATTAGGGTATGGCATGTATTAGAGCATGTTCCTAATCCGCGAAAATTTGTCAAAAAGATTAGCGAACTCATGACAGGTGATGGGGAAGTAATGTTAGGAATTCCTAATACTACGAGTTTTAATGCATATTTATTTGGCAAATACTGGTACAACCGTGATATCCCGAGACACCTGTATAATTACAACCCAACAAACCTCACGTTGTTATTCAAAGAATATAATTTAGAACCATATTCAATACGATATGTCTCTGCAGGAGGGTATATTGGAAGTATTCAACATACTATAAATACAACTTTTAAGACAAACTATGATTTGATTAATAATCAAATACTTTTTCTCATAACCTATCCCGTTGATATTATTTGCAATTTTTTTAAACGAGGTGACTCTCTTGCAATAACTTTTAGAAAGGTGAAAGAGTGATATGAGACTTGGAAACATTTGTCCAATTTGTAATTCTCGTAAAACGAAGCTTATCTTACATGCACTGAATGGACATGCAGATAAAGTTTTTGATACAAAAACAAAATTTCAATATGACAGATGCCAAAACTGTGGTGGAATATTTCTTATTAAAAAAAGAAAGAATAAAAAATATTATGAATCTTTTTATAGTGAAGAATATCGAAATGCAGATAAGAGTTCCATAGATAGACTTGGGAACATTATAGTTGCGTTGTCCGATTATCAAAAAATACAACTAATCAATAAATCTATTCAAAAAACAAAGAAGATAATACAATTACTTGATGTTGGTTCGGGATTTGGAAGATTCTTAAAAAAACTTGATACTGATCAATTTGACGCCTTCGGCCTTGAAATTGATAAAGATCTGATTACTGAAAGTCGAGATCAAGGACTTACTATATTTGATGGAGACTTTTTCAACATAGATTTTGGTAAGAAGAAATTTGATTGTATTACGCTTTGGCACGTTATTGAGCATATCGATAATCCGAAGGCCCTCTTAGAAAAAATTAATAAATTGTTATCCAAAGAAGGGATTGTTGTTTTTTCAACTCCAAATACTGATAGTATCGGTTTCCAAAAAGGGAAAGAGTATTGGTTTCATCTTGACGCTCCCAGACATCAAATTCTTTACAATAGACAGTCCCTTACTAGTTTGGCAGAAAAATTTGGGTTTGAAGTATTGGAAATAAAAAATAACTTTTATGAATTTCCTACTGATATTTTTTACTCTCTTAAACATATATCTCAAAAAAAACGTTACTATGTAATGTATCCGTATTATAAATATACATCTCGTGAAACGATGACGTATGTTTGGAAGAAAATATGATCAATTCATTTTTAAAATCACTTAAAAATCCACAGACAATAACATTACTTATTCTTTGTCTTATTTTTTTTGTTGTTCCGTTCCTTATTCAAGGGACAGATTATATTGTCGGAGGAGATGACATGAAGCTCTATTATATCTTTCCCGAAATGTATTTGAAAAATTATTCTTTTAATATTGCATCTGACAATACCTTAGCCGGCGCCTTAACGGGGTACAGTTCTGTTTCTTACTTTGCACCGTTTTTTGCAGTTATTTATATATTAAAGTTTATTCCAGTAAATACCCAAGCTTTCATGTATGGATTAAATTTTGCATTTGGATTTTTCTTTTTCTACAAATTCCTCGGTCTTTACATAGACATTAAAAATACATGGAATGTTTTTTTAGCAAAAGTTCTTGCAAGTGTCTTTTATATATTTTCACCGTTTCTCAATGAGACATTGTATTCTCATCAGTTAATGCATTTGTATCTCGTAGCTATTCTTCCTACGACACTCTTTCTTTTTATCAAAGGAATACGAGGGAAAGATCTTCGATACGTTCTTGGTTCTGTCTTACTTTTTTCAATTGTTAGTACTACATACAATAGTCTCCCTTTTACTGCCTCCTTTGCAATTCCACTATTTCCAATTCTGATCTATGAGTTTTGGAATAACAAAAAGACATTTTTAGTTTTCAGTCTTATCGCCGTGAGTGTTTTTGTTGGGCTTAACTTTTACTGGATATTTCATATCGTTTATGGGGTTTTTCATAATACCGGGCTTACTAATAATATTGCTCTTTTTTCAACTGGTGATTCTAATACTGATAATATCCGGATTGTGATGGGAGTGTCCCGATTGTTTAGTCCATTAAATCAAATATTTCAGACAATGATATCTGGAGTGTATATTTTTCATTCACTTACTCAAGCGATTGGGATACTATTTATTCTCGTAATTCTTATTGCGGGATCTTTGCTGTCCATCGAGGGTAATAATAAAACATCCACTCGTTATTCGCTGTTTTTATTTAGTCTCCTCCTATCGTGGTTTTTGTTTTCGCCTAACTTTGGGAATTGGGGTCCAAATCTTTTTCTTTTTTTTACAAAAACGGTTCCACTATTTGGTATGTTTCGGAATATGTATGATAAGTTTGCCCCAGCTTTAGCATTCTTTTACGCAGTCTCTTTCGGTATAAGTCTTGCAACTCTCGTCACATCCATTAAAAATAAAAAACTTGTAAATATCCTCTTTATTTGCCTTGCGGTTGTATTACTTATCCATACTCCTCGCCTTCTTTCTCCATTTGCAAATGATCGAGAAAGTTTGACACGAATAACTGGCCAATTTAATGATGATTATATGAATCTTTTGAAATATATAAAAACGATTCCTGATGCTTCTCGAGTCGCATGGATTCCTTTGAATGCAGCAACGTATGCAAATATCGAAGATAAAAACGGTAATTTCTATTCTGGATTATCTCCATTCCGAGTCTTGGCAAATAGATCTGATTACACAGGGAGATTTAGTTTTCTTACGCAAAAAGATGTATTTTTAGGAGACAAGGTATTCTTGTGGTTAAAGAATGGAGAATATGAAAAAGTGGGCGAGACCTTACAAAAGGTAAATGCTCGATACATCATCGTTGATCATCAGACATTACCACAAAGCATGCAGTCATTCATGTTTGGAGGGGAAGACAAATTACTTCTCACTTATCAAGGGGAGGAATTTCAAAAAGAAATTTTAGGAGAAAAGATACGAGATTTTGGATTGCGGTATAGTCTTTATTATATAAATGGTAAATATGCCAATGATACGTTGTTTCTTTCAGATGAAATAAGTTCATTTCCCGACACATTCAATAATCTGGATTATAGAAAAATTACCAGTTCTCACTATAAAGGAACTGTTACGAACCTGTCTTCTGACAAAAAGCTTGTCTTTCTTGATCCATTTAACTCTGATTGGAAATTGTATTTGATAAAAGACGGAAAAAGGGAATTATATCAAAATGGGAAAAATACAGTTGCCTTTGACTATGCGAACGCTTGGGATATTAATTACGAAGAATTGAAAACGTATTATGGTAATTTTATAACATATACGAGTGATTCAACATTTATGTTTGATTGGGAGCTGTATTTTGAGCCACAAAAATATACGATATATCTTTATTCCATAAGTATTTCTGTCTTCCTGATTGTCATTTCTTATATTTTTTGGCCCAGAAAGGCTGATAAACTACCATGAAGATATTTTTTATTCTTATATTCATACCTTTTTTAGCTCTCGTTTTTACTGCCGTTGGCGCAATCCCATTTGCAGAAAAGCTTACCATGTGGTTGTGGGTTCTTTTATTATGCTCAGCGATAGGCTTTTTTTTGACAAGGTTTTATAATATGTTCTCTCAAAAAATGCTTAAGAATTACGTCAGTAGATTAACTACCTTTGCAACTCGTCATAGAAAAATATTTGTTGTTCTTTTTTTTGCCATCATTATTTTGCATGCTGTACTAAATCCGATTTATTATTTCGGGGGAGACGATACTCGGCTTTTCTATCTATACCCAAATTTGTTTTATGAGAACTTTGCTTCTAAAATTGTGACTGACAATAGTTTTTCCAATATCGGTAATTTCCTTCCTCCTCCTGCTGTCTTGTCGTTTACTCTTTTGATTTGGTTTTTAAAAACGCTTTTACCATTTGGGAACCTTCAATCACTTTTATATACACTTAATATTTTTGGCGGTATTTTTTCTTTTTATCTTTTTCTTTCTCTTTTTATTAAAAATAACTTTTCCTATTCAAAAGCTCTTAAGATTATTGCATCGGTGATGTATGTATTTTCTATTTTCAATTTTTATACACTATTTAATTCAAAACTTATTGACATATTCCTCATCACAATTTTTCCATTAAGTATGTATCTTTTTATTTCGGCAATTGAAAAGAAGAGGCCCTATTATATTGCCATTCTCTCGATAATTCTCACCGTTTTTGGGGTTGTGTCAGCAGCACTGCTTTGGTTTCTCGCAACGCTCCTTGTTATTATGCCGCTTATTCTGTACCGACTTCGTAATAATTGGAAAACAATTTTAACATACTCTCTCTTTCTCTCCGGATTATTAGTTCTATTAAATTTTCATTGGCTTATCTATGTTTTTCATACAACATTGGGAGATAAAACAACGGGGAGTGCAAATAGTATTGTTTCTTCAGACTTTCTCAATGAGAATGCTCAAGGAATCCATAGTTCAGTCGACAATAACTCGCTTTTATATCCACTTTTGAATTTATACCACCGACAAATTCAAATTAACTTCAATTGGCCGTACCTTCCAATCTTTCAGACATGGTATATGAATATTTTGTATTTTAATGTTCTCTTTATTCTTCCCATCTTTATCGCCGGTTTTTTGAATAAAAATAAAGATGCAATTTCACGATTCTATGTTGTAAGTTCTGCATGTTTTTTATTAGGCATTTATTTCTTTACAGTGAATATAGGGAGTTTTAAATTTGGAAATATTGGAATCGCGGCGTTTACATGGATGGTTATTCATATCCCAGGGTTTGTAATTTTTCGAAATATGTATGATAAATTTGGTCACGCGATGGCATTCATCTATGCTCTCACGCTTGCGCTATCTCTGTCTCTTTTATTCCAATATATTCAATCAAAAAAAGTCAAAATCGCAATACTAGTCACATTGTGTATTATAATTTTTGCAAATGCTTTCCCATTTCTGACAAACCGATTCGATACATTACCTATTTGGACAACATCATCAATGTATCAGGGAACGAAAGAATTTAATCATGATTATCAAAATCTTGTAGAGTATCTCAAAAATCAAGAATATGAAGGAAGATATTTGATCCTTCCAATGTCGAGTGGAAATGTGATGGCAATTCGTGATGAAAGTTTAGGTAACCACTTTTACGTAGGAGTTTCTCCTCTTCTTATTTTATCTGGCAAGAACGATTATTCGGGCATGTTGAGTTTTGGTTCTCGAGAGAAAGAACTCAATACTGCTGTCTGGACACAAGATTATGAAACTGCAGGGCGAATTTTCGAAGAAATGAATGTTTCTTTTATAATTATAAATAAAGACATACCCTCGGAACTGCAAAATAGTTACTTATATCCAGGAGGATTGTATTCTATCCAAGATGATGAATTTAAAAATGAATTTTTGGGTAAAAAGGTGCGAGATTTTGGAGAAAAATATTCTGTTTACACAATCAACCCAAAATACAAAAACCAGAAAATATTTTTGTCAGATGAGTCTGAGGAAATGCCGACAAATTTTGAGGACGTAACGTTCAAAAAAAATGCAAGTCACGACTTTTCTGCAGATATTCATAGCTTGTCCCATATTCAACAGTTACTATTTCTTGAAGACTATGATTCTGGATGGAAATTATATCTCAAGGATGGGTCTGAATTGGCAATACCGATAGAGCGAGTTTCTTCGTATCCTTATGCAATGAAATGGAAACTTGATCCATCGTTTATACAATCTCATGTGGCAAAAGAAAACTACGTGGTAAATTCTGACGGAAGTTTGTCGCTTCCTATCCATGTTTATTTTTCTCCGTTTCGGTATTATTATTCTGCTTTAGCTTTTTCCGGATGTTCATTTTTCCTCATAGTTGGCTATATTATCTGGAGTTGGCAAAATGAAAAGAGACACAAAAAAACATGAATACATACCTTAAAATAGTACTGAGTATATGCATCCTATTAGGTGGCGTGGTAGTAGGACACGCGATCTTCGTTTCTGTAACTGAGTTGATACTTTTTATGATGTATCTTGGCGTATCGGTATGTGTATTATGGAAAAGAGGATTTTATAAACTTTATTTCCTTTTTGCGGCGATTCTCATTTCACTTTCTGTCATACTCTATATCATAGGTCCCACAACGATACGGTATATTCATTACATTGATAAAGAATCCATGTGGACATATTATTTCTTTGCAACGGGGGTCGTTTTTTCGCTTATCGATATAGTAACGGAAAGGAAAACTAAAAAATGACACGCTTTTCTTTTATTTTTGGGATTTTTCTTCTCGCGTTGTCTGCAGCTGCAATTTTTGTTGATCATCAAGGACTTGCACTTCGATTTACAACATATGCCTTTTGTGTACTGGTTATTGGATGTATTTTATATATACGAAAGGAAATAAAAAATGAAAAAAAGTAATATTTATACTCTTGTCCTTCTCATCGTCATTCTCTTTGTCTTTCATCGTATATTTTCATTTATACCTCTTTCTGCAAACGATTTTCCTTATTTATCTATGAGTGAATTAACACAACGGTTTTCCATTCCTTTTGCTTGGTGGGACAGGGGATCTCAAGGACTGGGGGAATATACTATTCCTTTCTTGTGGGTCTGGCCGATGGATTTCTTGTATGGATTTGGTGCAAATTTGGGACTTTCATTTGGGGTATTAGAAAGAGTATTGGGAATTATTCCAGCACTTTTTCTGGGAGTATTCGGAATACGAAAGCTTCTAAAGACCTATTCAATTGGTCAAACAGGAGTATTTGTTGGGACATTAATCTATCTTCTTAATTCATACTTTTTACTCCTGATGGATGGGGGACAGTTGTCCTTTACGCTTTCTTATGCATGGTTGCCGTTTGTATTTCTCTCTTTCTTGAAAGCATTTGATGTAAAGACTCGAGATGCAATTCTTAAGGCAGCATTGTCACTTGCACTTCTTGCGGTAATGGATATTCGATATGTCTATATCTTTGGAATACTCATGTTTTTGTATTGTTTCTATCAATTATTATTCCAAAAAAGAAATGAGTATCTTTCCTCTATTAAACAATGGATGGTACTTGGAGGAATTTCTGGAATTATTCTTGTCCTTCTCCTTTCGTATATGATAGTTCCAATATTTCTTGCACAAGGGGCAAGTCTGCCCGATACGTATGGACGAGCATCACAGACTGATTTTTTGGGGTTTACAACCATGGCAAATGCGATTCTTCTTTTGCAACCGCATTGGTATAAAAATGTCTTTGGGAATGTAACCCCACTCATCTGGTATTTTTCGTTTTTTCCGATTATTGCGTTTGCAGCACCTTTGTTAAGCAGCCCCACTTCGCTTAAAGCTACGCTTGGGGCAAGGAAAATCATAGGATTTTGGCTACTTATTGCATTAGTTGGGATATTCTTGACAAAGGGTTCACTTGAACCATTGGGGCAAATATATACTTGGATGTTTACTCATGTTCCAGGATTCTCGTTATTCCGTGATTCGTCAAAGTTTTATGTTTTTATAACGCTTTCCTATGCTGTGCTTTCTGCGTTTACAGTAAATGCAATGACACATAAAGTGCGTATTGTTAATTGGATTTCCCTCAAGGGGACTCCAAAGCCCGCCTCCGCGGGGATGACAAGGAAGTGTATACCAATTCTTGTTACCTGTTACCTGTTACTTGTTACCTATCCAGTTTGGTCTAATCAAATGACTGGAGTTCTTTCTGCAAATCCAGATTGGAATGCATTTCAACCGCTTGAACAACAACTTTCGAGTGATAATACGTTTGGTAGAGTTCTTTGGATTCCATCGCGCACACCGCTGTCGTATGCTGATATCAATCATCCATCTCTCGAAGCGAGTCGATTACTTTCAATGAGACCGTTTGCTCTGGGAGTTGTTGGGTCGTATGAAACATTTAACTTTTTGCGAGATTCACCTTTTATTGATCAAATCTTGAAAATTACGGGGATTTACTATGTAACCTATCCATATCCTGATGAAAGAAGGAAAGAATTAAAACCTGACGAAAAGGACTATTACAACACGTTCCTTAATCAATTAACTGATTCAACGTGGTCAGATGGTTTAATTAATCAAAATTCATTTCCAATGATAAAAACAAAAGAGACCAAAGACCATTTTTTTGTTGCTGGGAATAATTATTCAGTTATTGGTTCTGATCGGATATATTGGGATGTATCTCAAATTCCGGGATTTGATTTATCACAAAGTGCATTTTCATTTGTTGAAGAAGACGCGTCAAATTTTAATTCTGGAAGCAAAAAAATAATTCTTTATAACAAAGAAGTTGACGATTTGGCAATGGATCTGGTCTCTGATAAAAAGTTACTATTTCCAGCAAAAGACTTGCCATTTGACCCCAATGAAAAGTCAAATGGTTGGTGGAAGCGTGAGACTTCTGATCTTATTTCTTGGAGATCTTTTTTGCAAGATAAATATGGATTGGATACTGTTGATTTTGATTATGGGGGAGGGTGGGCCATCGCCGAAGGCGAAAGTTCAAAGTTCAAGGTTCAAAGTTCAAATTTGGAAAAGGGAGTTTTATTATTTGCTCGCGTGATGAAAAGTTCTAAAGGTGGAACTTTGGAGTTTTGGCAGGGGGATACAAAGATTGGAGAAGTGATTACGAAGGATGAGACGAATCAACCTATTGATTTGACTGTTCATGGGTATGGAGACGTTGCCGATAAGACAATGAGCTATGAAGATGCCCAAGTTGCGTGGTTCCAAGTTGGTACATTATCAAATAATGAACCAGTCACCATTAAAACAACTGGAGATATAAATGTAATCAATGCACTAACAACAATAGATCAAAATACATGGGATGATGCTCAGGGAAAAGCCTTTGATTTGATGCAGAAGGGAGATGTGATTATTTGGAAACAAACGTCACTTGATCAAAAACAAGAACTCTTACAATCAAATTCTTCACCTTCAATTCACTACACGAGACATGATCCTACGCACTATACCGTCTCTGTCTCAGGACTTACCAAACCAGAAACATTAGTCTTTTCAGAAAGTTATAGTCCTTTGTGGAAAATATCTCCCGTCATTGCGAGGCACGAAGCAATCTCTTCAACAAAAGTCTATTCGCTTCTCAATAGTTTCCCAATAGAAAAAGATGGAGAATATGAGATTACTTTTGATGCACAGAAGTATGTGAATATTGGATTGGTGGTAAGTATCATTACTTTAGCTTCAGTATTCTTTTTGTTATTTAGAAAGAAACAAAGGTATAATTAGAAAATGAAGTTTATCAAAAGTATCTTTTCAACTTCCACGTTTCGTCAATCTTCTGTCACTTTTGTCGCCACTGTTATCAACGGGGCACTTGGTGCCATTTTTTTTATATTTGCTGCACGGTTTTTGGGGCCTACTCAATATGGGCTTTTTAGTGTGGCAATGGCGGTTCTTACTTTGACTGCAGATGTCGGCAATTTGGGAACTGATACGGGAGTAGTGAACTTTGTTTCCAAGCATTTAATAAAAGACCCTCAACATGCATATCGATTCTTGAAATTGGCACTCAAGATTAAACTTCTGGTTGGAATAGGAATTGTTATCATTGGATGGTTTATTTCTCCATTCATTGCCCAACAATTCTTTAATAAACCAGAATTAACGAGTTTAATTCAAATTGCATTCATTGGTGTCTTGGCACAACTTCTTTTCACCTTTGCAACTTCAGCTTTGCAAGCTTATCAAAAATTCTTTGCATGGGGATTTACAAATATCGGTCAAAATACCATTCGACTTATTTTATTATTCATAACATTCTCTAGTAGTGCATTCGTCACCCATACATTTACAACAAATAGTGCATTTCTTCTGTATGCATTGATCCCATTCACGGGATTTATTTTGGGAATGATTCTTCTTCCAAAAGCGTTTCTTGGTGCCACAAATGAAAATTCAGTTGCAAAAGATTTCTTCAAATATAATGTCTGGGTGGCACTTTTTGGAGCAATTGCTGCTTTTTCATCGAGACTTGATACATTCATTGCAGCAAGACTTCTTGACTCTGCACAAATTGGAATTTATGCCGCTGCCAATCAACTCGTTCTCATCGTCCCTCAATTCGTTGGTGCATTGGGAACAGTGATTGCCCCAAAAATGGCACAACAAACAACTAAGGTAAAATTCTTGGATTACTTAAAAAAGACACAGCTCATGGTTCTTGGACTTGCAGGTCTTGGGATCCTTTCAATTCCTGTAGTTCTTTGGATTATCCCCATTCTTTTTGGTGTAAGTTATATTTCCTCAGGTCCGTTATTCATTATTCTTCTTTTTGCCATGCTTATTTTCCTTATCTCAGTACCTATCCACATGTCAGTTTTTTACTATTTCTCATACCCCAAACTTTTCTTTTGGATTTCTCTTGGACATCTTGCTATTATTGCGGGAGTAGGATGGGATCTGATATCTGCGTATGGAGTGATGGGAGCAGCATGGACAGTGCTCATTGGACAGGTATTTAATTTGGTGGTTCCGGCGATTTGGGTGTTGAATAGAATAAACAAAAAACAATAATATGCGAATATCGGCACATGTCTTAGTTAAAAATGAAGAACGTTACCTGTGGTATGCGGTGAATTCTGTGGCGAAGCATATGGATAAGATTATGATTTGGGACACGGGGAGTTCGGACAACACAATTGCCATTATCAGAGAACTTGAGAAACTCTATCCTAAACAAATTGACTTCAGACAAGTTGGGGAGATTTCTATTGAGCGATTTGCTGATATGCGCCAAAAGATGATTGAGGAAACAAAAGCTGATTGGATGTTTGTCTTGGATGGTGATGAAGTATGGTGGGATGATTCGATACAAGAATTGATTGATCTTATTCAAGTGAAAGGAGAGAGTTTAGATTCAATTGTCTCAAGGTATGTGAACGTCATTGGAGATATTTATCATTTTCAGGAGGAAATTGCAGGACAATACAAGATTGATGGCCAAAAAGGGCACTTAACGATTCGCGCAATGAATACGCATATTCCTGGGCTTCATGCTGCCAATCCACATGGAAGGCAAGCATATTTTGACAAGGAAAATGTTCCAGTGCAGAACTTGAATAAAGCCAGACGAAGGTTCCAAGAAAAACTTGGCTACATGCATTTTACCCATCTTATACGTTCAGATACTCTGGCAGATGATTTGAAAGTTCCAAAACGAGATATTAAGTATAAAAAAGAATTGGGAACTCCATTCCCCTTGGATTATTACTACCCAGAAGTGTTTTTCCGTCCAAAACCCAAAATTGTTCAGAGTCCTTGGGTAACTATGGATCAAAGTTTCAGATTTAAATCTCAGATTTTAACACCTCTCCGAAAGTTGAAGAGGAGGTTAGTGCCAAATAGGAAGAGTGGATATTAAAAACCTTTAAGAATTTTATTTGCCAGAATTTAGACGCTTATGTTTTTTTGTTGATATATCACGCGGTGCTGGTTCTATTGTAAATGTTGTTCCTTTGACAACCCACTCGCCCCCGCCATCTGCTTCGACTCTGCCTATTTCTCGTGTTTCTCCAGTTCTCCGCAGTATTACTGGAACTTGTATGGGTGTTTCGTTATCGTCAGCTGGTACTAATTCTTGATTTCCTTGTGTTGGTTCTTGTTCCATAAGAGGATTATATCACTTTCAAAAAAAATAAGTAATTCTTGCAGATTTGTATTAGGAGATGTATAGTACTTGCAATATGACAGATGAAAGACTCCCGAAACCAGTTCGATTGAAAGAAGGTCAAAGATGGACTGTAGGTCAATCGAATGATCCCAATATGCCTTCAGGGACGGAAGTACAAGTTGAATCAGTTGAAACCCTGATACCAGGTAGGATGCAGAAATCTAAATTGAAGCCGGTTAAGAAACCGGAGGCACAAGAATAATAATAAATATATGGTGGATCAAGAAAGAAAAAGAACAATATACTTTCGAATCTGTTGACGGTAAAGATAAGAAGATCCTTCAAAAATAACTCTGAAACCAGAGCTCCATCGATCGTAACTTCTCCTTGTAATTATTTTCTAAGCTATTACAATCTCTTCAAGTAAGGTGGTGATGTAATATGGGATTACAGGATCGAGAACCAAAAGCAAAAGAATTAGCGACTCCAGTATCTGCGGAAGCGCCAGAGGCTAAAGACGCTGGTGATCGAGTGAAGGCTTTAGCATGGGATCAAGCCAAAGCTGAAGGGAAGATAAAGGATGGATCGGATGGAACTGTTCAAAAAACGCAGTGAAAAGACAATAATTAATGTCTTAAAAGTAACTTTGGAACCAGAGTTCGAGGGTCAATAAGGACCAGAGCTTTGGTCCGAAGTCTTTTTCTTCTGAATGGGCTTCAAGCATTCGTTTAATTTCTGATTGATTGAGGAGTTCTTTTGTCTTGGCATTTTTATTGAGTAATACTGA
>Ga0070689_100001652_pt1 | contig 14258 bp, 12 predicted proteins | sample KBSS23HmetaG_FD_64669 | JGI IMG/M metagenome (GOLD analysis project Ga0070689, IMG submission 64669) | Switchgrass rhizosphere microbial communities from Kellogg Biological Station, Michigan, USA - KBS S2-3H metaG | ecosystem: Host-associated > Plants > Roots > Rhizosphere ...
CGACGGCGTGCTTCGCTGCCCGTGACGGGTCACTAGGGGTTGCTGTTCGGATCGTGTTCGTCCATCAGCACGAAGAAGTCGATCTTGTTTCCGACCACGTCGAGGATCGTCGCGCACGTCCACTGCTGCGACATGAGCTCGTTCGGGACCGAGGGGTTGTACCGGTTGGCGATGTCGGTCGCGAGCGAGTACTCGCGTTGGTAGTCGATGTCGGTCGGCTTGAACGGCTTGCACTTGCCGGCGTCGATGTTGCGCGCGTAACACGCGGCGCTCCCCTGGCACGCGTCCCAGCAGCTGAAATCGGGGTACTTCGGCGACGCGGGCGGCGACACGATCCACGCCGGCGAGGCGTATTGATCTCCGACTCCGACTGCGAAGAACGCGTGGTCCGGTTTGTATTGGAAGACCTTGTTGTCCGTCTGCGTCGTCGTGAGGAGCTTGAGGAGATATTCGTAGCCGTTCGTGTGGTAGATGCTCCACACGTTGCTCTCGTACGTGGACACCTTGGCGTCGACCCCGCTGTTCGGGAAAGCGCGCCAGTACCCGTTCGAGGCGTCGGCCGCCTGATCGCTGTGCTTGAGCGCCAGAAACGTCGAGTGCGGCGTGTCGCGTCGATTGCAATCCGGCCCGGGCGCGGCGGTCGTGTCGGCCTGCGCGATCGTGTCGCCGCTCTGGTCCTGAGCCGGCTTCGGGGGACGCCCGTCGAGATCCGCCTCCGGCGCCGCCGCGGACGAGCACCCCGTCGCCAGCGCGAGGACAATTCCACCGATCCCGAGAACCCCGATCCACGTCTGCGATTTGCGCATGTCGTCCCCTCAGAGCAACACGTGCGCCAAACGGGACTTCGTGTGCGGTGCGCGAAAGCGACCGTGATTCCGTCATCCGCCGTTAAGGAGACACTCGCGCGGCTAGCTGCGCGACATGCGCAATTGTGCATCCATTGCACACGGCGCGTGCGCGCGGTGTGCAACTCGCGATGAATCGCGGATCGCGGCGACTTCGTGCTCAACGCGCGGCGGGCGCGAGCCACGTGGCGACGGCAGCCGCGACGACGAGGACGATCGCGACGACGAGCACCGTCTGGAGGCGGCTCCACGGCGCGCGCGCCTGCGCCTCGCGCGCGCGCGCGCCGCGGCTCTTCCCCGGTCGCACGTGCGCGGACTGCGGAGGCCGCGCGCGCGCCTGGGTCTTCTCGGCGCCGTGCTCGTCGGCGCGCTTCGCGAGCTCGGTGCTCGCGAACGGCGACGCGTCCGCGGCGAGGCTCGCCTCGAGCGGCGCGGTCTTCGCGTCGGACGGCGATTCGTCACCGGCCGACGTCGCGATCTCTTTCAGGTACGCCGCCACCTCGGGCGGCGACGCGCTGCTCCCCGTCGCGAGCATCGCCGCTTCGATCGCGCGCCGCAGCTCCTCGGCGGTCGCGAACCGATCGCCGTGGAAGCGCTCCATCGCCTCGCCGACGATCGCGCGCACCGGCTCGGGGACGCCGGGCGGGAGCGGCTCGAGCTCGCGCTTCGCGACGATGAACGCGGCGAGCTCGTCGCGCGTGGGGAACGGCGGCTGCCCCGCGAGCGCGCGATAGAGCACCGCGCCGAGCGACCACACGTCGGCGCGCCGATCGACGGCGTTGCCGCACGCCTGCTCCGGCGCCATGTACTGCGGCGTCCCCTTCACGAGACCGCTCCGCGTGTCGCCCGCGATCCGATCCCTCGCCTTCGCGACGCCGAAGTCGATCACCTTCACGCACCCGTCGCCGCGCACGAGGATGTTGTCGGGCGTCACGTCGCGGTGCACCACCTGGAGGCGATCGCCGCGGTCGTCGGTGAGCTCGTGCGCCGCGTGGAGCCCGGCGCACGCGTCGGCGACGATCCGGAGGAGGATGGGGAGAGGCACCGGCTTGTTGCGCACCTCGGCGCTCCGGCAGATCTGCTCGACCGAGCACCCCTCCACCCACTCGAACGCGATGTACAGCGTCCCTTCGTGCTCGCCGAGGTCGAGGATCTGCGCGACGTTCGCGTGCTCGAGGCGCGACGAGATCCGCGCCTCGTCGAGGAACATCCCGTGGAAGCGCGGGTCCGCAGCGAACTCGGGCAGGATCGTCTTGATCGCGACCTGCTTCGCGAACCCGTGCTTCCCGGCGAACCGCCCGAGCCACACCGCGCCCATCCCCCCCTGCGCGACCGCCCGAACGATTTCGTAACGATCGAGCTTGGATCCGGGACCGAGGACGGCCGGCCCAACGGCGTCCGCGTCCAGGGTGGGAGACTGCGCCACGAGCCCGAGTATATCCAGGGCGTCGTAGACGACGCGAATCCTCATGTCGTGCACGCGCGAAAGCGATAGAATTCCACGATCCCGTGGCTTTCCCTGAGACGGACCCCCGACCCAGTGCAGCCCCTCCGTCGCCGACCGCGACCGGGGACGGTGCAGCGCAGACGACTCAGGCGGAGCTTCGAGCGACCACCGCCCCAGGCCCGCACCTCCTCGCGTTCTTCGACGGCGGCTCGCGCGTTCACCACATCCCGCCGGGGCGTTCGGTCACGGTCGGGCGCGCGCACCAGTGCGACATCCAGATCGAGGTCGCCGCGATGTCGCGGCGCCACTTCACCGTCCGCGAAGGAAACCCGGGGCAGATCGAGGACCTCGGGAGCGCGAACGGAACGAAGGTGAACGGGCAGCGCCTCCTGCCGAACCGGCCGACGACGCTCGAGGTGGGCTCGCTCGTCGAAGCGGGCGGCGTCTTCTTCATGCTCCGCGACGGCGCGCCCACGCCGATCGCGCGCCCCGAGGCGCCGCGGCCGCGGCCGCCCGCGGACGTCGTCATCGTCGATCCGGCGATGACGCGGATCCACCGCCTCGTGGAGCAGGTCGCGCGGTCGACCCTCCCGGTGCTCGTGCTCGGCGAGACCGGCGTCGGCAAAGAGATCATCGCGACCGCGGTGCACCGCGCGTCGCTCCGCCCCGACAAGCCGCTCGTGAAGCTCAATTGCGCGGCGCTCCCCGAGTCGCTCCTCGAGAGCGAGCTCTTCGGCTACGAGAAAGGCGCGTTCACCGGCGCGGTGCAGTCGAAGACCGGGCTCATCGAGTCGGCGCACGGCGGGACGCTCTTCCTCGACGAGGTCGGCGAGATGCCGCTCTCGACGCAGGCGAAGCTCCTTCGCGTCCTCGAGAACGGCGAGGTGCTCCGCGTCGGCGGGCTCCGCCCGCGGATCGTCGACGTGCGCTTCGTCGCCGCGACGAACCGCGACCTCGCGCAGCTCGTGTCGTCGGGCACGTTCCGGCGCGACCTCTACTTCCGGTTGAACGGGATCACGATCCCCATCCCGCCGCTCCGCGAGCGCACGCAGGAGATCCCCACGCTCGCCGCGCTCTTCCTCGAGCAGGCGGCGGCGCGCGACGGGCGGGAGCCGCCGGCGATCGACGCGTCCGTCCTCGAGCGCCTCACGCGCCACTCGTGGCCGGGGAACCTGCGCGAGCTGAAGAACACGATGGAGCGCGCGCTCACGCTGTGCACCGCCGACGTCCTCCGCGAAGAGCACGTCCTCCTCGACGAGCCGCTCGTGCCCCCCGCGACGGCCGCCGCCACCGAGCTCGAGACGTCGCTCGAGAACGAGGCCCCGACGATGGCGAAGAAGGGGCGACTCATGCGCCTCGACGCCGACGCGGAGCGCGTGATGATCGCGCGCGCGCTCGAGGAGGCCGGCGGCAATCAGAGCCGCGCGAGCGAGATCCTCGGCATCTCGCGCCGCACGCTGATCAACCGCCTCGATCAATACGGCCTCAAGAGACCGCGCAAACGAAGCGACGAGTAGCTCGCCTCTCTCCTTATTATTATTATTCGATCACGATCTCGGTCCGGATCGGCGCGCCCACCACGTCGAAGCGGTCCACGTGGCAGCGCTTCCCGATGCGCCGGATCCGCAGCGAGATCCGTGAGCCGCCCACGCGGAGCCCCTCCACGTCGACGCGGCTCATCGACGGCGGCATGTGCGGGTTCCGGATCCAGAGCCGCTGCCCCGGTCCGTCGATGTGGATCCCGAGGACCGCCTGGAGGAGGAGGAACGGCGCGGCCGCCGCCCACGCTTGCGGGCTGCACGCGACCGGATAGCGGACGAGCGTGCGGTCGTTCCGCGACATCCCGCAGAAGAGCTCGGGGAGCCGGCGATCGCGGAAGTACGGCATCGCGCGCGCGATCGCTTCGAAGACGAGCGACGCGTGCCCCATGAGCGCGTAGTTCGCGAAGCCCTTCGCGATGAGCGCGTTGTCGTGCGGCCAGACGGTGCCGTTGTGATAACTGAGCGGGTTGTAGGCGGGCTGCCCGGACGCGAGCGTCCGGACGCCGAACGCCGAGAGCGACGCCGGCGCGACGAGGAGGTCGGCGATCTTCCGCGCGCGGTCGTCGCTGGGGACGCGCGACCAGAGGAGGTGACCGAGGTTCGAGACGACCGTCGGCACGACCGCGTCGTGCGCGTCGATCGCGTACGCGTAGCGCCCTTCGTCGGGGAGCCAGAACGCGCGCTCGATCAGCGCGGCCATCGATCGCGCGCGCCCTTCGTAGATCGCCGCGGCGTCGTCGTCGCCGAGCGCGCGGAGGAGGCGCGCGCCGCGCCCGTACGCGTCGGTGCAGTAGCCCTGGACCTCGCAGAGCGCCACCGGCGGCTCGGCGCGGCGGCCGCCGGGGAACGGAACGCCGGCGCGCGAGTCCTTCCACCCCTGGTTCAAGAGCCCGTGCGGCCCCCTCCGCTCGTACGTGACGAGGCGGCTCCCTTCCCTGCTCCGGCGGTCGACCCACGAGAGCGCGGCCTCGAGCGCGGGGCGCATCTCGCGGAGGAACGCGAGATCGGCGGTCACGCGGTGCGTGGCGTCGAGGACGATCACGAAGAGCGGCGTCGCGTCGATCGACCCGTAGTACGGCGCGTGCGGGATCTCCTTGTGCTCGGCCATCTCGCCGAAGCGGAGCTCGTGGAAGATCTTGCCCGGCTCCTCTTCGGTGAAGTCGTCGAACGTGCGCCCCTGGAAGGCGGCGAGGACGCGGAGCGACGAGATGGCGAGCGCCGGGTCGAGCGTGAGCGCCTCGTAGGCGGCGATGAGCGCGTCGCGCCCGAACGGACAGCAAAACCAGGGGACGCCCGCGGCGAGGATCGCCTGGCCGCCGACGTCCATCGCGAGCGCGTGCAGATCGATCGCCGACTGCTCGAGGGCGAGCTGCACGGTGGCGTTGTCGCAGCGGAATTGCGTGGACTCCTCACGGAACCGCGCGGCCCGATCGCGCGCGGCGCGCGCCCGCTCGTCGAACGTCGACGTCGCCCGCGGCGGCCAGCGCCGGCCCGGCCGAAGCGCCGACGGCAGCGCGCGGAGCTCGACGATCCGCGACTCCGCCGGTTCGAGCGCGACCGCGACGACGAAGCGCGCCGCCTCGACGTGCTCCGGCGTCGGCGTGACGGTGATCTCGGTGGTGTACACGCACCCGTCGAGGCCGCGGTACGAGAGCTTGACCGAGTCGGCGCCGAGCGACGGCTCGAGCGCCGCGCCGCGCGCCGCCCGCCTTTGGCCGCGCACCTCGAAGACGTCGGCGAAGTCCGCGGCGAACGCGAACGACACGCGGATCTCGACACGCCGGTCCTGGTAGTTGACGAACGTGATCTCGTCGCTGAACGCGTCGTCGTCGACGAGCTGGCGCCTCTGCACATGGAGGAAGTTCTGCGGATCGTCGAGGAGCCTGGCGTCGCCCGAGACCATGAGATCGATCTGGTTCGCCGCCGGGTCGAACGGATCCGACGAGAGGTAGATGAGCGACTCGCCCTCGACGGCGAGCTCGTAGTGCGAGAGATAGCGCGTGTCGTCGGCGAAGAGCCCGAGCTCGACGGCGCCGGCCGGCGCGATGTCCCCGAGGCGGTTCGTGACGACGAAGCGGTTCCCGCGCGCGCGCACGAGCGTCTCGACGTCGCCGGCCGGCGTGAGCTCGAGCGCGGCCTCAGCGCTCCGTGGCTGCGCCGGTGTGGACACGATCGCCTCCCGCTTCCCCCGCGCCGCGCGCGCGCGGGCGGCCATGCGCCGCGATCACGCGGCGATAGAGGTCGACGTGCTCGCGCGCCATCCGTGACGAGCTCCAGCGCTCGCGCGCCCGCGCGCGGCACCTTCGCCGATCGAACGCCGCGATCGCCTGGATGCGCCCGACCATCTCGTCGACCGACCGCACCACGTACCCGGTGATCCCTTCGTCGATCACCTCGACGACGCTCCCTCCGGGGAACGCGACGACCGGCGTGCCGACGAGCATCGCCTCGATCATCACGAGGCCGAACGGCTCCTCCCACTGGATCGGAAAGAGGAGGCACGACGCGCCGCGGAGGAGCGCGATCTTGCGCGCGCCGCCGACCTCGCCCAGCCACTCGACGCCCGGAAGCGCGAGGCGGGGCACGATCTCGCGCTCGAAGAACTCCCGCTCGTGGGCGTGCGCGGCGCCGCCGAGGCGGATCGGCGCGCCGGCACGGCGCGCAGCGTCGATGGCGATATCGGTCCCCTTCTCCTTCGCGAGCCTGCCGAGATACGCGCAGTACCCCTCGTCGCCGCTCCCGGCCGGGTACCGGTCGACCGCGAGCCCGTGGTGGATCGTCGCCTCGAAGGGGACGCGCGGCGCGAGCTCGCGCTGCCGCTCCGAGATCGCGACGTACGCGTTCTCCGGGTAGCTCGCGTAGTGCACCGCGAACGTGTCCGCGCGGTCGTGGTGCACCGTCGCCACGGTGGGGCGGCGCACGAGGCGGCAGAACGGGAGCGCCAGAGGGTGGTTCACGTGGACGACGTCGAACGCACCGGCCGCGATCTCCGTCCACGCGAACGCCACGTGGCGGAGCTCGGTCAGCGTATCGAGCGGCCAGACCGGCCGCGGCATCGTCCAGCGAAGGAGCCCTTCGCACCGCGAATCGCCGGTCGCGAAGACCGTCGGCCGATGCCCGAGCTCGATGAGCCCGCGCGCGAGCTCCGCCACGACGAGCTCCGTTCCTCCATAGCCCTCTGGAGGCGTCGAGAGCGCGCTACTCGAAACGAGCGCGACGTCGAGCGGCCGTCCGGGCGAATCATCGGGGTGGCAAGTCATCGGTGGATGACCATGAGGCGACCTCCAGGGAAGTGTCGCCCGAGACGAGCACGCGACATGCCACGCGCGGCGCGCAGCGCGCGATCACGCCGCCGCGATCCGGATCACGCGAGCGTGGCGAGATCGACGTTGGCGCCGCAGAGGAGCACGCCGATCCGCTCGCCCGGCGACGGCCGGTAGCGACCGGAGAGGAGCGCCGCGTACGCGGCCGCGCCGCCCGCCTCGGACGCGATCCGGTAGTCGGCCCAGAGCGCCTTCTGCGCCGCGCGGATCGCGTCGTCGGCGACGAGCACGACGCGGTCGATCGCCTCGCGCGCCACGACGAACGCGAGCTCGCCGACCCGCCGCGCGCCGAGCGAATCGGCGGCGACCGACTCGACGGAGACATCGACGGGGCGACCTGCCTCGAGCGCGGCGTGCATGCACCGCGAGCCCTCCGGCTCGACGCCGATGACCTTCACTCGCCCCGCCCAGTGGCACGCCATCCCGGCGATGAGCCCTCCCCCGCCGACCGCGATCAGCACCGTGTCGAGCGGCGCGAGGCCGAGGCGGGCCTGGTCCTCGTCCCACTCGAGCGCGGTCGTGCCGGCTCCGGCGAGCGTCTCGCGCGCGTCGAACGGATGGACGAGGAGCGCGCCGCTCTCGGCGGCGTACGCGTTGCACGCCGCTTGCGCGTCGGCGTAGCGCGCGCCGCCGATCACGACGTCGGCGCCGTGCGCGCGGATGGCCGCGATCTTCACCGGCGACGAGATCTCGGGGACGAAGACGCGCGCGCGATGCCCGAGCCGCGCCGAAGCGAGCGCCACGGCGACCCCGTGGTTCCCACCGGAAGCGGCGGTGACGCCGGCGCTCGGCACCGGGCGCGAGACGAGGTTGTGGAACGCTCCGCGCGTCTTGAACGACCCGGCGTGCTGCACGAGCTCGAGCTTGAACGTCAACTCTCCGCCGCCGGCAGGACCTGCGGCGAGGAGCGGCGTCCGGCGGATCCATCGCTGGATTCGCTCGTGGGCAGCGCGAATGTCGTCCGGCGTCACGGGCAACGTCATCCCGTTTTCCTACCACTGCTGCGCGCCGGAAGTAGGCTCGGCCCATGGACCACGGCAGAAACCGAGCGGAGCTCCTCGTGAACGGGGACCAGATCCTGCCCGCGCTGCTCTCGGACCTTCGCGCCGCAGAGAGGTCGATCCACGTCTCGATGTACCTCTGGTTCCACGACCCGGTGGGGGACGAGGTCGCCGCCATCCTGAGCGAAAAGGCGCGCGACGGCGTCGCGGTGCGTGTCCTCCTCAACGTCGAGAAGACCGGGATGGACGATCCGTTCTCCACCGGCGAGCGGAAGATGATCGCCCACGACCCGACGGCGAAGTACGACCCGCTCGACGTGAAGGCGCTCTGCCGGGGGATGCGCGACGCGGGCGTCCAGGTCGCCGACACGAACATCGACTACGACCGGATCATCCCGTCGCTCGATCCGCGGCTCGCGTCGATCGCCACGCGGATCCGAAAGGCGATCGAGATCGACGATCTCCACGTCGATCACCGGAAGTTGGTCGCGATCGACGGGCGCGTGGGCTACTGCGGCGGCGCCAACATTGGTGTACAGTACATGTACCACGTCCCGTTCGACCACGCGACGGAGGCGAGCCAGGAGGCCAGAGAGCGCGCCGCCGCCGGCCTCCCGGAGCCGTGGTGGAAATGGCACGACAGCCTGACGCGCTTCGAGGGGCCGATCGTGACCGAGCTCGAACGGCACTTCCGCGACCGATTCATCCTCGACGGCGGCGCCGACTATCCTTTACCGGTCTTCCACCCGGCGCGTTCGGGCCGGGGATTTCCGATCGCGCGCGCGCGGACGTTCGCGAACGAGCCGAACGACGAGCCGAACGCCGTGCGCGAGCTCTACGTGCGCCTCATCGGCGGCGCGAAGCGGTCGATCTTCATCGAGAACCCGTATTTCTACCACCCTGCCCTCGTCGGCGCGCTCTGCGAGGCGAAGCGGAAAAACCCCGCGCTCGACGTGACGCTCATGCTCACCTCGCTCTTGTGGAACGACAACGGCTACTCCCACGACGCGCAGCAACACGAATACGCGCGCTATCTCGAGCACGGGATCGCCGTCTACGAATACCAGAATCACTTCAACCACCTGAAGATGGCGGTCTTCGACGAGCGCTGGTCGATCCACGGCTCCACCAACGGCAACTTCCGCAGCCTCGACGACGACAAGGACTTCGAGCTCATCGTCCTCGTCGACGACGAGCCGTTCGCCCGCGACATCCTCGCGCGCGTCCGCGACGTCGACGTCCCGCGCGCGCGCCGGATCACGCCCGCGGATCTCCGATGCTCGCTGGCGGCGCTCCGCATCCGCTACCGCGATCCGCGCACGCTCTTCCTCATCTCCCGCCGCGAGCTTTGAGGTGGCGGCGACAGACTCTTTTCAGAGCGAGAGATACGCGTCGGTCATCCGCCGCTTGAGCGTCCGGACGAGGCGTCCGGGGAGCGACTCGCCGGCGCGATCGTCGGACGCCGAGAGCGTGATCTCGTCGCCGACGCGCACCGTCCCCTCGCGCGCCACCGTCGCGGAGATGCCGAACGTCGTACCGAGCCGCTCGTAGATCGTCCGGACGACCGCCGGCGCCTTCGGCACCGAAGGCCCCTGCGCGTGCGCGGGCATGCCGCAGCGGAACGTGCCCGCCTCGACGCCGAGCTCGGCGCCGCCGACGCGGAGCGTGCGCCCCGCCCACGCGAGCTCGTCGAACTCGCGCCCCGACGACGCGAGACGGACGACGAAGTTGGGGCGAAAGCGCGCGCTCTGGATCGGCAGCCCGGTCATGCCCGCGAGGGCGGACATCGATTCGACCGTGACGATGTGGACCGGGCAGGTATCGACGTACGTCCCCGGCGGCGTCGCGTAGCGGAAGAGCGTCCAGAGCTTCGAGAACGGGAGGAGCGAGATATCCGGCAGCGGCCCCCCTTTGCGCACGGCGAGGAGCTTGCGAAGCCGCGCCGGCGTGCGGAGCTCGCGGAGGCGGTAGTGGCGTCGATCCGACGCCGGCGCGAGCGGCTCGAGGCGGAGCGGGTGCCGGAGCGCCTCCGAGATCCGCCGCGACACGTCGGGGTCCGAGCTCCGGATCCGCGCGCCGTCGGGGAGGGTGATCTCGACCTCGTCTCCGCCTTCACCCGTGTAATTCGCCTTGCACTCGAGGATCCTCGGGAAGCGCTTCGCCGACGTGATCTCGTCGGTCTCGAGATCGCGGAGCGCCCACGAGCGATCCCCCGTCACGCCGCTGCGCCGGAGCGCGACCTCGCGGAGCGCCCCGCCTTGCATCGATTTGACGGGGAAGCGATGGATCTCCTCGACCCATCCGACGACGGTCGGCGGACGGCGGCCTAGCATCTCGGGCCGGGACATCGGGCGCAGCGTAGCGGGACGCCCGGCGATGTCGAGTCAGAGTCGCGGATCGACGGGCTCGCTCTCGAGGGCGAGGTCGGTGGCGGGGCGGTACGTCGTCGTGATCGTCAGCAGCATCGGGAGACGTGTATCACGGGCCCGCCGCGCCGGGGTCCGGCGGCGAGACGCGGGGCGGCTGCGGAATCGACCTTGAACGGGCGCCGTTTTTCATCGTAGGAGCGACGCGATGGCGAGGCATTCCGAACGCACCGCGCTGCTCCTCGGCGCCGCGCTCCTCGGCGCGTGCCGCGGGTGCCCTTCGACCACGGCCGGCGAAGCGAAGGACGGCGGGGCCTCGCCATCGCCGAGCGACGTCGCGAGCGCGCCGGCGGACGCCGTGGCTCCGACGATCGATGCGTCCGCCTCCCCGGTGGACGCCGGAGCCACGTCCCGCGCGCTCGCCGACGCGCTCGCCGGGACGAGCGACGACGGCGTCTTCTGGATCCCGGTGAGCGGCGCGTTCATCGATGAGGATCTCCTCCTCGAGCCCGATGGGCGCTACGTCACGCACCTCCACGAGCGGCCGGCGTCCAGCGGCACGTACACGGTGATCGGCGACACGTTGACGCTCGAAGGTTACCTCGGCGACGGACGGTTCGTCGTCGAGCACGTCACGGTCCGCGACGGCGTGCTCCGCGGCGTCGCCGAGGGAGCGCCGCTCGTCATGAAGCGGTTCCACGCCGACGCGCCGCGGAGAGGCGCGCCGAGGAAACGGGCGACGCGCGACGGCGGGTGAGCCGAGTGGCGGCGTATGGGGTCAATGAACTGGGGAGTCGTCGTCGCGACGGTGAAAGATGTGCCCCGACGCCCAGTACACGCCTTTCGGCTGATCGGCAGCCGGACCCCGGCATTCGATGGATTCCACTTTCAGAGAGTCACCCGCCTGTAGCGGCTCGAATGGGCGGATATACGTCATCGCTTCATCGGGCTCGTCGGCGACCAACTCGAAGGTTCGGAAGAAGCCCACTGCCGTCTCTCCGTCGACGGGCCGCGGCCAACGACCTTTCACGATGATCCGCCACGACTTGGCGGCGAGCGATCGCAATGGGGCGATCTCGCGAAGCACCCATGCGCCTTCCGCGACGAACCGCTTCGACACCGCCTCGAGCGCCATCGCGCGAGCGTCTGCAGAGTCCCCTTTGAGCAAAAGCACACGAGCCTTGGCGCCGAGCAACTGCGCGTGCCCCTCGCCGTTCTCGTCCGAGATCGCGGCGAGTGCCGCGGAACAAGCGGCGATGGCTTCGTCGAATCGCCGGAGGTCGCCAAGTACGCTCGCGACGAGCGCCGGAATCCTCCACTGAAGTGGCCCACTGCCGGCGTGGGTCCATCGAAGCTGGTCGAGCGCCTCGTCGGCCTTCCCCGCTCGTGCGAGGGCGAGGGCCCAGTTGTATCGAACCGAGGCCTCGTCCGCGCCTCCGAGCGAAATGGCATTCTGATATGCGCTGAACGCCTCGTCGAACCTCTTCAGATCGGAGAGCGTATCGCCGAGGAGCTTCCAAAGGCTCCACACCGACGGCACGCACTCCACACCTTCCTGGAGGACTCGCAACGCAGCGCCCATGTTGCCTTGCCCGCGCTCCACGAGGGCGAGGACTTCCCATCCGCCAGAGAACTGGATGCGGAGGAGCTCCTCTCCGATGGACTTGGCGCGCGCGTAGTCCGACTTGTTGATCAAGCGCATCGCCTCGCTGTACCGGTGCGCCGCGCGCCTTCGTTTCCACGCATCGAACATCGCCGATTCCATGCCATGCTCACGGGAAACCGCCGCCCTCGTGAAGTGGAAAAGGGCGGTGCCCGAACGGCAACACTGTATTTCACCCCGTATCGGCGCAGATCTCCACCGCATCGCACGCGCAACCGCGCCCCTTGTGGCATGTCTTCTTGCGGCTGATGCAGCTATTTCCGCATGCCTGGCCCCGATCGCAGACTTTGCAACACTGCGACGCGGGGATGCACCCGGCGGGCCGCGGCGCGCCCGGACGCGCAGGTGTCGGCTGCGCGCCGAGGCCGACGGAGACGATCGCCGCGATGCCGAGCGCGCGCGCGAAGAGCAGCATCGCTTCATTGTCGCGCGTCGGAGCGCGGCGCACCACCGTCCGTGCTAGCTCATGGGCTTCTCGAGCGATTACATACGGATTACGGACGTCGGCGCGACGATATCTCCGGAGCAGGCCCCGTCCTGGTTACCAGGGAATGCAGCTACAGCCGCTGCCGCACTTGTAGTCGAGGGAGCAGGCGCCGCCCGCGCACGCGGCCCGGCACGCGGCGAGGCCGTTGTACAACGTCGTGCCCGTGGTGCTGCAGTCGTAGTAGTCCCCCGCGCCCGTGTATCCTGGAATACAAGCGGTCGTGACCTCGCCCTGCGAGGGCACGACCTTGACGTGTTCGTCGGGGGCTTGGCTCGGTTCGCCGGAGCAGCCCACCATCACCGTAACGCCGAACGCCACGAGCGCCCAGATCGAGCTTTTTTTCATGTTTGCCTCCTTGGGATCGTTCCCAATCGCGTGACGAATCGTGGCGGGCCGCCTCGGGCATGTCTAGAGGAACTTCTCCGCTTGGCCGCCGCATCCCCGCGCCTCAGCGCCTGCCGTTCGCCGCGGGAGATTTGCTGACAGCCCGAACCACTTTCACGCACGTTGTCGTCATCGCTCACGGAGCGTGCACCACGCGGGATCCCGTCATTTCCTCTGAAGTGGCTGTGACTCTTGTCTCGTCAAGAGTTGGCCGCCGGCTGTGGGATCGACTTGCCTCCGCGTTCGTCGCGAATTCGACCGATGGAACGAGCGCATTGCAACGCCATCGCGCCAAATCCGGCAAACCCGACGCCGACGTGTAGCCAGCTTCGGATGTCGAATTCGCCGACGTGCAGCAGCAACGGGTACGCGGCAGCCAGGTTGAACAACCCCCAGGCAATGTTCGCGGCGGGCGACGAGAGTCCTCGGAACGGCGGGCTCGCGAACGGGCTGTGGAACGAGCGCCCCGACACGCCAGCAACGAAGTGCGGGACGAAGTTGGCCAGGAACGCGCCTCCGAAGAAGTACGCCGCAATGTTGTGCCAGGGCATCGGGACTCCTTTCTAATGGCAACCATGTGTTGCCATCCGTGAAGCGACGGTAGCGTGCCCCGGGCATGATGGCAACGGCGCGTTGCCATCTTGAAGAGGGCGATGCTAGTGTCCGGACCCTATGCCTCGTTCCCCAGGATCGGCACGTCGCACCCAGGGAATCCTTGGGGGACGTAGCGAGCAGGTGGTCCGCCGCGTGCTCGATGCTGCGATCGTCGAGCTCGCGCGCTCGGGCTACGCCGGCTTTCGGATGGACGAGGTCGCGTCTCGAGCCGAGGTCAACAAGACCACGATCTATCGACGGTGGCCAAGCCGTGCAGCGCTGGTCACTGCCCTCGTGGAACGGATGCGGGCGCCCCTTCGCGAGAGCCCGCTGCCAGACACCGGACAGCTCGAAAGGGATCTCGTCGAGGCATTTGCGCGGCGGTTCGCCGTCGGTCGAAAGGTCGAGGGCCGAGCCTGGGCACGGCTGCTCGACGAGCGATACAGCCCCGAGGTCGAAGCGATCGTCGGAGCTGCGGTGGATGAGCGTCGCAAGGAGTGGATGTCGATGGTCACGCGCGGCATCGATCGGGGTGAACTGCCGCCGGGAACCGATGCGCGGCTCCTCTTGAATCTCGTCCGCGCGATCGTGGATTCGCGCAGCTCCT
>Ga0070689_100001654_pt1 | contig 14244 bp, 16 predicted proteins | sample KBSS23HmetaG_FD_64669 | JGI IMG/M metagenome (GOLD analysis project Ga0070689, IMG submission 64669) | Switchgrass rhizosphere microbial communities from Kellogg Biological Station, Michigan, USA - KBS S2-3H metaG | ecosystem: Host-associated > Plants > Roots > Rhizosphere ...
AACTGTGGAAACCGGTACGTGCACTATTCGGTCTTGCGGATAGCACATTAAGACGTAATCAGCAATTTGTGCTTCAAAAGGAACTAGTGAGTGGAATTCACCCCAGGCGTGGTTTCGTCTCGACTGGCCTCATTTTCGAGCATTGCAGTTCGGAATGCCCGCAGTTTGTTAAATTTTTCACTTTCCATCGAAAGTCGCTCATTACGGAATTGCGCCGTCAAGGATACAAAGTAGTCGATTAGATCCGCCGCGCCACACACAGCGTTAAGGGAACGCACCGTATCAGCTCACCTGCTAGCGCAACCTCTAAGGCATCGTCTGCAAGCAGCGCAACGGACTCTATGACACGCGAAAAACTCTATGGCTGAAAGTGAAGAATCCAAACTACACGCAGGCTGAAGGGCGCGTTGAGTTGTTTGAGGAATTGCGAACGTAGCATGGCCCCGACTTACTATCACGGACGTTATGCAAGGCAGATCGATTTGCATCCTATTAGTTATTGCCGCAGCCGGCGCATGTTATCCCTCACAAATTGATCGCGCATCGTACCGTGTGCCCCAACAGGTTAATGCTGTGATAGTGATTGAACGGAGGCCGGGTCACGCATTTTTTGCGGAGTACAACCGCCGGGTCGAATTGAACTTGGAAACGCGCAAGCTGGCTCAGGCAGATTTATATTTCGATAGCGGCGGGTACAGCCGCGTAAACCTCTATCGCATCAGTGATTCCGCATTCTTGATTCGCGATTGTTTTGAAAGCTTCGTCGTAGACACGGCTCGGCAGACTATTGAGCGGGACGACACTCGGCGGAAGGAAGGTGCCTTTGTTGGCAGCTTTGATGTCGATTCATCCGGGGCTTGGCGCTTTATTTCAGCTCGCGAGCGGGCAGAGCTACCGACGGAGTTGAAAGGTGGATAGCGGCGTATCCAGCTAATTAGGCATGAGCCAAGTATGGCAGAATGCGAGCGGGATTCAATGGGGTGAGAATTCAAAAGACCCCACTACCCTCTGTCGCAACGAATTGACTGCAGCCATGCACGCCTTCAATCGCGCCTCAAATGAAGAGTTTGCTGATCGTTCATTGATATTGGGGCTGTCTTCAGTGCGCCTTACACTGGCAAACCCGATTTGTTACATGTCGCGTTACATATCGAGTTTTTATTGGTCATTAAAAAACGCTAAGTCTAATGAGCCGTGCTGGATTCGAACCAGCGCCCCCCTGCTTAAAAGTCAGGTCCTAGCAGCTTATCTTGTTGGCTCTTCGTGGATCTGGACCAGCTCAATTGGCCTCAGTTCATCTCATTCGGGGAAAATTGTTCACTCGCGAACGCGCCTGAAGTTTGCCTTCTGCGAACGTTCGGCGATTGTGCCGGCTGAAAACCTCATCGGGGTTCCCAATGTGCATTCCAAATATTGGACTTGCAGACCCAGGTTGGTAGCCTTCGTGGACTAATCGGCTCCACCTTATATTAATGATGCTCGATTCCCTTCTTACCGCCGCATCGTAGCCGAGCTACGATGCAAGCCGAGAGCCTTGCCGTGCGGCATAACGCGACATCAGGATAACACGGACGTGACTGCAGTTTCCGAACACTACGGGCTCCGTTGAACTTTGCGTCGTATCGATGGCAGCAACACTGTCGGGGGCCCTATCACACACCTATCGCTGCATGATTTCACGAATTCGCCATCCACACCTAGCTGACGACGTTTGGTCACGCTAAGTCATCAAGCAGTACTTTCGCTTCACGCAGGTCCCCCGTATCGAATCCCTCGGTAAACCTGTCGTAGATTTCTGCGAGGAGCACCCGTGCCTGTTTCTGGTGGCCCTGGCTTTGATAGAGACGAGCTACGCTCATCACCGTGCGCAGCTCCCAGGACTTCGCTTTCTGCTCTCGTGCGATCTTGATCGACTGATTGAAACAGGCTTGGGCCTGTGCAATGGAGGCCGGCTCGGCCTCAAATGCAGCCTTTCCAGCTGAAGCCGCCTGGGAAACGGCTCGACCTGTGCCTTGAATAAGCAGCAGTTCCCCCATAATGCGATTGGCTTCAGCGAGGTGGGATCCATTTCCGTTCAGATGGGCCACCTCCACCCACTCTTTCAAACCCAGGAGTCCTTCCTCGGGCTTGCGTTCCTTCCCTAATGCCTCAGCCAGCAAGGACCCAAAGTAGGGGGTCATCAATTCAGTGCCTGTCGCTTCGTAGTCGGCAAAACCCTGGCGCATTTGTTCAATCCCCTCTCCTTGCCTCCCCAGCTCGATCAACGCCCAGGCACGCGTCATCGTTGACTGTGTTTTGTACAACACCAGCCCGTGTTCGGTGGAAATGGCGAGCTCTTCCTCAGAGTATTCCTGCACCATCCGAGGTTCGCGGCGTAGCTGATGCAGAATCGCCGCAAAGGACAGGGCGTATGCTACACCGTGAGGTTCGGATAACTCCCGCGCCAGCGTGAGGGCCTCCTGCACCCGCTTCAAAGCCTGATCGGGTTTGCCAAGAAACCACAGCGCCCACGCTGCAAAACACCGCATCCCAACGCCAGGGTTCTGCGTATAGAAGAAAGCATCTTCGCGATGCCGCTCGGGATCATAAAGCGAGAGGGTCTTCTCAAAGTGTTCCATTGCCGAAGTAAACTCTCCCCGATGCATGCAGGTAACCTCCATCACCAGGTGAGCCCGCATCATGTGCGCAGGGTACGAGAGGCGTTCAGGCAGGCGCAGAAACTGCTCGGCGATCTTGCGGGCTACTACCAACTCGCCCCTCAATAGGCGAAACGTCCAAAGCCCCCAGAGAACCCGTGAGATTTCCGGGGTTTCGCCCAACTGCTCACACAGTTCGCGCGCCCTCATGTATACACTGCCTACATCAGCCGTCGCATAGCCATTGATCGCAATCAATGGCACACCCAGAGTGAGTTGCAGACGGAGTTGCTGCTCGACGCGCTGGCGGCTATCCGGCAACCTCGCGAGTAACACCAACCCCTGCCGTGATAGCGCGACTGCCTCCCGATATGCAAACCGACGGATGTCGTTGTCTGCAGCCTGCTGCAGATACTTGGCAGCTTGCTCATACTTGGCCCCTTGCGCAAAATGCATCGCCAACTCGCCAGCAATTTCTCCGGCGCGCTCGCCATAAAACGATTCTACGTGCTCGCCTATTCGCCGGTGGAGTTGAGCGCGCCTCGATGCGGGCACCCTTTCATAAAGCACGTTCTGATACAGAGCGTGTATGAAGCCGAACCGGCTTATGGCTTCCCCGTTCGGTAATACCTGGACCCCGCAATCCTTAATAAAGTGACGTTGACGAGCAAGTTCGTCGCACCGTTCTTCGACAGCTGTTCGATTATCACCCAGCGCCGCCGCGACCGCGAGCGCTGAGAACTCCGCTCCCGCCGCGCTTGCCGCTTCAAGCATCCGCTGCTGATTTGCATCGAGATGATCGACCTGTTTCTCGATCATCTGCTTGATGCTGTCGGGCACTTTCACCTCAACGTTCTCGATCTTCACAACTAACTGCCAACTTTCTTCGGACTTGCCAATCAATCCTTCTGCAACAAGGTAGTCGACGGCGTTGACCATGAAGAGCGGATTCCCCTCCGTCCGCTCGTGGATCAACCGAGCAAGGTCTGCCGGGAACCGATTGCCGCGAAATCTGACGGCCAGATACCTGGCGATTGCTTCTTTACTGAGGTATTCAAGCGGTAGCTCCTCACACTGTTGTTTTGCCAGCAACGCCCGTTTGACAGCCTTGAGTGGGTGCGCGCTCACAATCACGTCCACGGGCCGGTAGGTCCCAATTAACATCAACCGCGCAGCCTGACGCTGATTTGCCAGGTATGAGATCAGGTCGAGCGTCGAGTAATCGCTCCAGTGAAGGTCTTCCAATATCAGCACCAGTGGCACCTCTGCCGTTAGAACTTCCACTGCGTCGCCCATCTCTCGCAGCATTCGTTCGCGAGTTGCTCCCGATACTTCTCGGCCCAATAACTCGCGATCTGAAGCGCTCACCAGAGAAGGCATCTGCAGCAGCCACATCGGTGCATGAGCGCGCAAAGCATCGACGACCTGCGTTTGCTCTCGACACAGCCGACCGACCGCGTCGAAAACAGGCAGATACGCTTCGCCAGCCCCGTACTGTTCCAAACATTGACCTCGAGCAATCCGAATGCTCCGATCATCAGCTATGTGCTGGGCGAACGTGTCAACCAGAGCGGTCTTGCCGATGCCAGCTTCACCCGTAACAAATACGATCTGCCGTTCTCCTCCGAGCATCTTTTGCAACCAGCGTCCCATCCGCGACAAGGCTTCATCACGCCCAACGACTCGCTGATGGAAATCTGCGTCGAGCTTCGTCGAACCCAAAGCCGAATGGGTGTGTTTGCTTTCCAGCTCTTTTGCCTGCATCGGTTTGCTCTCCGCGACCTCACCGATGAAGCGATAGCCTCGGCGATGGGCGGTTTCAATAAACCGTGGAGACTTTGGATCGTCGCTGAGAACTTCTCGCAGCTGGCGAACGGCAACTTTGAGGACACCTTCAGCAACGAAGGTTCCCGGCCAAACTGCGTTAAGAAGTTCCTCTTTTGTGACGAGTTGGCCAGGATGCCGAAGCAGGTAATCCAGTACTGCAAAGGCCTTGGGTCTGAGCTTTATCGACTTTTGGCCCTCCCACAGGCATTCGTTTCTCAAGTCGAGACAAAAAGGGTGGAAGATGATGCGTTTTTCGTTCGCCACGATGCTCCGACGTTACGGAAATTTTACGGCAGGATTATGACGCTTAACGCGATGCGGGAGTATTCTCCATCCTTCATGGAAGGATGGCAATACAAAGCGGCTTTCGTTATTCACTTCCGGCCGGAAAGCAACGTCGAGTCGAAGCAACTCGGGGGCAGGGTTGAGCACGTTGCGTCGAGTAAGGCAACGCGATTTCATTCCCTCGACGAGTTGTTCACATTCATCGCCGACGTACTAGCTCAAGTCCGCGACTCAGCTCGAACGTGATTATCAATGGCAGGATCCTTCAACAGCATTTCCTTTTTCGGCATCACCGAAACCTCACTCCACATTAACTGCAAGTTTACGACTTCCCTCAACTGACAAGGCTAACCTCCTTTTGCTCGACGAATACTTGAAATGAAAGGATGGAACAATGAACAGGTTTGATGAATTTCTGTTGGGCCCAGACAGCATCGAGGGCAAGGCGGCCACTGATCTCTGCTACTCAAAGAATAGGAGCCTCATGGGTCGTTGTGCTAAATCACTGGCGGGCATCGGTCTGAAGAAGATCGTTGCTTCAGGTGCCATCACATTGCTGTTTGTATCCACATACGCGGTTGCACAGGGGCAGGGCAACCTGACTCCGCAGACGCAACCAGTTAATTACACGAACGTGATTCAAATTGGGCCACACGACGGCGTGAGAGGCGACTTGACTCCCATTGTGCGTATCGTATCGCCGCTCGCCGATTCACGCGTCGCGCCCGGCGAAGGCAGGATTGGAGCAGGAAGCCCCAACGGCACCGGCTTCCTGGTTAACCTGGAGATTGTCACGCGCGACAAGACCCCAGTGAGCCTACGGGAGGCGACCAACATCCGGCGCGCGGACCTCCTCGATGTGGGAGCGCTCAACCCGAATGCCCCGGGTCTGTATTTCTTCTTTGATGTTGACCTTATTACTCCTGATGGACGAGTCCTGCCGAAGTTCAACAATTTTGCTTCGGCGTTCAACATTGCTGGCACGGACGATACACCCGGCGACGGGATCACAGCCTGGCTCGGCTGGCACGTGCTCGAGTCGGTGCCCGAGGACGTGGGCGAGTTCACGATGACGGCTGCCTTTGTGGATGACGACGGCCGCATTGGCATGGACCGAATCACGGTAAAGGTGGATCGTTCTAAGTCTTCTGGCCAGGCCCTCACGCCCGCGCCCTTTGGCGGAATTGGCGCCGAAGGCCTTCCCGGTGCACCCGAAGTAACAATTATCGCGCCGCGCGTGCCCACCTCGATCGCTCTGGGCGCGCAGGACAATACGCTCAACGCCACCAACGGCGCCTTGTTCTTCATTCAGGTCAGTGCTGTGGCTGAAGGTAACGCCGAGATCGCGGTCAGCGAGAACGGTCTCCGTCCGGACGTCGTGAATCCAACCGTCGGGCTCATCGCCGATGGTTCGCAAATTCCCAACCCGAATACGGGGGCAACGGGCGGGCGGAATCGCAACTTCCCCGGCCTCGAACTCACGTTCTCAGCTCCAGTCCGGCAGGCCAACGGCAACATCGTCCCCGCGGGCGTGAACCTGGCCCCGCTATTCAACATTGCCGGTTCGGAAATTGATGCAAGCGGGCGCGTTCGCGTCTCAGCGGTTTGGGTGGTGGGAACAGCTCTCCTGCTGCCGGCCAATGAGGACACGGTAACCATCACAGCCAAGGTAACCGACACGTTCGCACGCACCGGGGTCGCCCGAAACATCGTCACCATTAGCCGGTCACGAAGCGGGCAAGATCTTACACCCAACCCTCAGTAAGCCCGGGCGGAGCAAGAGCGGAAGGCCCTGGAATCCGGGGCCCTCCTTAGTTTCTGAACGTGTGAACGCGATCTGATGTTCCGAAGATCGTTAAAAGGCCCGATGAACGTTTAATATGTCGAAGACTTTCGGGTTGACCACGTTGATTGGATTACCTGCAGCATAGGCCGTGACCTGATCGAAGATGTCGGAAAACTGGATCTCGTACTCATCCCGGGTCACGTATCCAATGTGGGGCGTGCAAACGACGTTGTCCATTCTGAGCAAGGGGTAGTCAGGGTCGCGCAGTGGCTCCTCTTCGTAGACATCGATTGCGGCCATGCCGGGCCGTCCCGCGCGCAAAGCATCAACGAGAGCGCCCGGCTCGATCAGCGGCGCCCGGCTCGTGTTGACCAGCACGGCGGTGGACTTCATGCACGATAAATCACTCCTGGTGACGATGCCCCGCGTCTCTTTTACCAGCCGCATGTGCAGAGAGATCGCGTCGCATGATTCGAAGAGGGCACGCTTGCTCTGCGCCACCGCGTAGCCGTCACTACGCGCGCGTTGCAGCGACGTCTCGCGTGCCCACACCAGGACATTCATCCCGAAGGCTCTCCCATAGCCTGCCACCGTCGCACCAATCCGTCCGTATCCGTAGATTCCCAGCGTCTTCCCGCGCAAGCTGTTGCCCACCCCAATCTGCCACTTTCCGCTCCGTAGCGCGTACATCTGCTGGGGAATCTGCCGCATCGCAGCGATGATCAAGCCCCAGGTCAGTTCGGCTGCCGCATAGGACGGAGTGCCGGCATGCTGATTGGACGATACGATGACTCCGCGTCGCGTACACGCGTCGATGTCGATATGAGGATAGACGCTTCGCTGACTGATCAGCCGCAGCGCGTCGAGGCGTTCGAGCAATGGCTCGCGGATTTGCGTACGCTCGCGAATCAGCACGAGCACCTCCGTGTCTTTCAGGCGTATGGCAAGCGTGTCGAGGTCCTGCGTGTGATCGTTCCACACCGTTACCTCGTGTGCGTCCAGCTTGCGAAAGCACGCGAGAGTGCGAAGGGTATCGAAATAGTCATCCAGAATCGAAATCTTCACGGGACCTGGCCTCCGTGTCACGCATTCTCGGTCTTAGAAATCGTGTTGTAGGGCGAACAGCTTAATTCCTGGGTCAGCCTCCACAGATCTCATCTGGCCTAAGTATAGACAACGCACTGAGTGTTGCCGCTGGCATCCGTATTGGCGGAAAAGCTACATGCGGCAGCGGCCGCAACTGCTCCCGTCAAGGCAACAAAGACCATCCCCATCGAAGCTGCGAGCAAGGCCGACAGCACGGGTGCTCTCGACGTCGTCGAGCGGCGACATATCGAATCGATCCTGAATCAGGCTGGCTCAATGGTTGATTGAAGGCGAGCGTGGTGCTGCGCGCATTCTCGGCATGAGTCCCAGCACGCTCCGCAGCCGGATGCAGAAACTGGGAATTCAGCGATCTCCTCGATCTTCAGGTTGATTGAGCTCAGGAAAGCAGAAATTCCATCTGCGGTGTTGTACCGGCTTTAACCGACTACGGCGCGCGAGCTCCAGTTCTCGTTCTCTCCAGGCATATGGTCCAAGCGCTCCAACAGCAGGATCTTCTGCATCACAAGACAGTCGCGAAACGAATGCCAAATCCGTCCGGATCGGCGATGGTGAAATCGCGCAAACCATAATACCGATCGGAAACCGGCAGGATAATCCGCGCACCGATTTGGTTGGCTATCTTCCAGTGGTCACCCACTTCTGGAACCATCACACGAACATTCGCTACAGGCACATCCGGAGGTGCCTTCGATTCCACCCCCTGGATACCGTCAAAAGCCGACAGTTCAGCAAGAAACAAACGGTGATTCTCCCATGTGAGTTCGACGAAATCGCCACCGTCACGTAGAAGTTTGAAACCCATGCGACAATAGAACTCGGTAGATCGTTTTATGTCTCTCACGACGACCTCGGTCACGAGTTGTTCCGTCGCGGGCACGTACACATCCTTTAATTGGCCCTTTTCAGGCCCAGGGTCAGTCTGAATTAGCGTGCCGTGAGCCGATACCAACCGCCAGGCGCCGTCCTGTTCGATGAACACATGAGTGTAACGGCTGCTTCTGTCGAACGCGTTTCCGTCAATACGCCCCCTCATCTCGGTACGGCCGGTAATAATTCCCGTCCCGTTGTAGAAACGTACGCGAGATTCCAAAGGCTCTATTCTGTCGAAATGGAGAAGACCGGATTGCAATGCGTCCAGGAACGCGGCCTTTGAGATCTCGTCACCTTTCATTACATCGATCAGGGTGAAGTCATCAGTCAGCAATCTATCTAACGCGTCACTGGACGAGTCCACGAGTGCCGCAAAAAAATGACGTTCTGTCAGAAGAAGGTACGATTCGGGTTCCACAAAACACCTCCCTGGGCCGCAAATACTACCGAGAAGCCTGAAGATGCCGTTTCTCATTCCCGAGTGAAGTTCTATTGGAAGAATTGGGGCAAGCTCGGGTGTTTCGAAAGCCAAAGAGCGTCAAAGCTGCTTCCGCATCAGCAGATTCTTATGACCACGCGGATGATGGTCCACGGTTGCAAGAACCCGAAAGCCGCGCTTCGTGTAGAACCCCCGCGCCTGGAAACTGAACGTCATCAAAATGATTTGACTACAGCCGCGTCGATGGGCTTCCTCTTCCGCCGCATAGAGCAGAGCCGTTCCCACGCCGTGTTTTCGTCGGCGTTCCTCCACCCAAAACTGACGGATCTCAAAGCAGCCGCCCCAGGTATTGCCGCAAATGCCCGCGACGATTCGAGCATCCGCGTCCCTCACGAAGATCGCTATCATCTCGCCATCCGTCAGGCCTGTCACGGTTGAATTGAATTCGTAAATTCGATCTTCCAAATACTGAATCTGTTCCAGCGTTGGATCTCTCTCAATGACGAATTTAGACATCATCTCGTACCTCTTCTGCTCTGCCCCACGACGGCTGGAACCAGGACTCACGAAAGACTCGTTGATCGTGCGACGGTTCCTGATCATGAAGACTCCATTTCACTCTTTCAGCAAACCGGCGCATTCCCCCAACTCTTCCGGATTGAGATCAGAGACCAGCCAGTACGTCATGCCGGACTTTTCCCAGTGTATGAGGTTATATCCCCGGACGAGCAATCGACTCTCCAGCGTGCTCTCGTTCGCCGGCCACACAAAAAGATTGATGAAATGCTGGTTGCGTCGGTAAACGAGCGCAGCGACCGGCCGGTTCTGCAGATAGTCCATGCGGCCGCCCAGTAGCGGGAATCCCTGTGCGCTTAGATCCCTGGCCGGCGGCGAATAGTCAAGCTTGGCCGAAAACCACGGCTTCACATTGTGTGTGTCCGAAGAGGTGACGTCCGTGAGATGATCCGCCATCAGCGAACGCACGTGGCTGGAGACGATATTTCCGATCAGCTCCGTCTGGACGGAAGGTTTCATTGTCCATGCCGCCACCAACCAGGACATCGCAACGATCACGACAATGCTTGCCGCAAAGCCAGCCCAGCGCCAGCCAGCGAAAGAGTGGAGGATCGCGGGATTTGCCCGTTCAATGCCCGACAGCACCACGGACCTCAAGTGTTGTGGCGCCTTGAACCTGAGCGCTCCTCTCTGCAACGCCGACACCAGTAGCTTGAGGCTTGCAAGGACACTGGAGCAAGTGCGGCATCCCTGCAAATGACTCTCGATAGCGAGCTTTGACGACCAGTCCAGCTCGCCATCTACGTAAGCATCGAGAAGTTTCTGCGCTTCATCGCAGGTCATTTCATCTCCTTACACCCTGGTGAATCAGAATCGCCTGGAGTCTTTTCCTGCCGCGTGCCAGACGTGACATCACGGTGCCAAGTGGGACATTCGCGATATCTGCAATCTCCTTGTAAGACAAACCTTCCATCTCACGAAGGACGATTGCTTCGCGAAACTCGTTTGGCAAATCCTCAAGGGCGGACTTCAGCATTTCTCGGTCGGCCTCTCGAAGCGCGGCGCTCTCCGGGTTTGGAGTATCGGTATCGGCGTCATCCAGTTCTCCATCGGACTGGCGAGGCGTTTCCGGTAACCTTTGCCTGAGCAATGTGTAAAAGGTGTTTCGCACAATCGCGAGGAACCAGGAGCGGCTGTCTCGGTGCGAAACGCCCGCCCAATACTTAAAAGCCCTCAGTGATGCCTCCTGAACCACATCTTCGGCGTCATGATCGTTGCGTGTTAACCACCGCGCCAGATTGTAGGCTGCGTCCATATGCGGCAGGACCGCATCGTTAAACCCGATCAATTCATTGGGGTCTGACAGTCCTTCTCTCTTAGCCACCGCATCATCACCTTTGAAAATCGCAGAACACCGCGTTGTGTCAAAGCGTTGTCCCTGCGTGTTGCAAACCTGCGGCCATGACCGCCGCGCTGCAGTCATTCTTTAATCCGGTGATGAGAGTAAGATTTTCAAACCATGGGAGTCATAAGCCTGCCGTAAAACAAGAGTAACGTTTCAGTAACGCGCATCTGCCGACCTCCAGGGAAGTTCCCGGTGTCATAGAGGAGCGCACAGCTCCAGTTGATGTCCATCCACGTCACTGAAATAAACCGAGCGCGCCGGCATCCACTCGTGGAAGTAAGGCCCATCAACGGCCACTCCCCGTCCTTCCAACTCCGCTGCAGCCTCATCCAATTCCTCGTCTGAGATACCGAAAGCGAAGTGCTGGGCCTTCCAGTCGCCAGCATTCTGCTGAAGCACGATCATCCCCGCTGGTCCTCCTGCTCGCAGGAACAGCCAGTTACGAGTCTCATCTCTTAATCCGAATTCAAGGCCGAGAACATCTCTGTAGAAGGCCTCCGCTTTGGATAGCTCCTTCACGGGAATCGCGATTTCATAAATGCCTCTTATCCTGATCATGCGTCTCCTTCTATTAGGGTTCAGCCGGCAGCGCCGACTCCGACTCGCGTGTTGAATTGAACTTCCGAACGACGCCTGCAACTCTCCAAATCTCCTCATCCGTGAGAAGGCTGCCCCACGCAGGCATCGCCGTGTTTCGGATTCCATGTTTGACGATCCAAAAGATTTCACCTTCGCTGAATGTTGTCCCTCCAAGCGCGAAGTTCGGTGCTGGTGGGTAGAACGACTTGCCGTAAGTGTTGTCCGAACGGTCCGTCAGACCGTGGCACCGCGAACACAATTGCCGATAACTCGTAGCCCCCATGATCGGGTCTGTTTCGGGAGAAGGCTGCGGGTTGCCACCTGTGGGAGCATGTCGCGCAACCGAGGCATGGAGAGCCGAGCGAAGCAGACTTGCTTCCAGCCGGCCCGGGGCGGCGTCAGCCTGAACAGGTAAAATGCCGAGCCTGACGGCGAAAATCAGGAGCATTACTGCAAAGCCGTAGGCCGTTGCTGCGCCGATGATGAAGGGCAAGGTTCTGGTTTTCATCAGTCAACAACCCGGATCGTTCCCGTCATCTCTTCGTGTTGATCCCCGCAGAAGACGTCACACAAAAAAGTGAAGGTTCCGACTTTGCGCGGGACAAACCGCAACTTTTCGGCGTTTCCGGGCTGAACATCCGCCCGTATATGAAAGTCAGGAAGACTGAAGCCGTGACGTCGATCCTGACTCGTGAGTTCGAATACCACGGGCACGTCTTTTTTGAGGGTAATTTCGCTCGGCTTGAATTCGAAGGTTGACGCCGAAATCCGGATGGTCTTCTCGTTGTTTGGAGTTTCGCGGGCCCACGATTGGATGGCGAACTGATGCAATCCGGCTCCTGCAAACACGACGAGCAATGTGGCATGAAGTGCGATCAAGTTCCTCGTCATCGGATGCTCCCGAGAGAAAGTTCTTCGAGTTTGTAGCGCGCTTGTGCGGTATCCGCCTTGACGTTTCGAAACCCAAGCCCCTTGTAAGGGGAAGTTGCATCCCACGGTATTTGAACCTTTCTGGGAACCGATCCCGGTTCCGGAAGTGCCCACATCAGCGACTTCGCCGCGTGGTGAGCGATGTGACCAGTCATATGGTGATGTTCCTGATGGATATGCCCGTATAGAACCGTCACGTTCTCATGCTGCAGCAGCGTGTCGATTACCGCATCTCCATCGCGCGTTGCCCAATCCCAGGCAGGAGCCAGGTCAAATAAGGGCCTGTGCGTCAGCACAACGATGCGCGCATCCGACGAGATCTGTTTAAGATCGGCATGCAACCAGTCCAGCTGCGCTTCGCCAACGGACGCCGTGGGGTCAGAGACGTTGTCGAGAACAATAAAATGGACGCCTTTGTGATCGAAGGTGTAATGCATGTCGCCAAAAAATTCCTGGTAGGCGTCGCCCCGGTCCAGTGAGGCATCGTGTTCGCCGGGCATGAACCGCACGGTCTTCACATTGAGGTGACTGACAATGTCGCGGAATTCCGCCATTCGCGTGCGTCGGACGGCGGGATCGTCGGTAGTCTGGGTGAGATCTCCCGTGAACACGACGAAGTCCGGTCGCTGCTCGAGGGAATTCACTGCCGCAATAGCCTTCTTCAATGTGCCCTGAGAATCGGGATTGACAGCCGGCCCGGTGAATCCCCAGTGCGTATCGGAAATCTGAACGAAGTAGAAAGCGCCCATGTCCTGCTGCATCTGGCCTGCACGCAGGGTGGCTCCGGAAACGAAAACGGCACCGCCAATCCCGGCAAGCTTGAGAAAGTCACGCCGGTGCATTTGGTGAATCATCTTTAAGCTCCTTTGATGCGACTGCCAAGAGTCGCGTTTTCGACGAGTCCACTAAGCAAGACAATGCGGACTGGAAGTAAATTCCTTCGGGAATAAAATCGTCCGGTTGGTTGTCAATGCAAGTGGGGATGCTACGAATGAGAGTGAAAGATCTCGAAGAGCTTTTCGACTATAGCTATTGGGCAAACGATAGGTTGTTTGAAGTTGCAGCTCAGCTGACTCCGGAGGAGTTCACGAAACCTGTTGCCGGCAGCTATGGTTCTGTTCGCAACACTTTGGTTCATGTCCTGAGCGCCGAATGGGGCTGGCTTGATCGCTGTGGCGGCGCACGACGTGGCAACGCCCTGATTCCGACCGACTACCCAACGCTGATATCCCTGCTGCACCAGTGGCATCAGATCGAAAGCCACACTCGTGAATTCTTTGGAACTCTTAAGGATGAAGATCTGGATCGCGTCGTGGAATTCACTCTTGGCGACGGTCCCAGTCGGGCGGTCCCTCTTGGACTCCTACTTCACCACGCAGCCCTCCACGGCATTCATCATCGGGGGCAGGTCGCGCTTCTGCTCAGGTCCCTGGGATACGTTCCCGGCAACTTCGATATCTTGATTTATTACATTCGACGCTGAAGACGTGGATCGAGAATCCTCAAAAGCGCGTGGCCCGATCGTTGTAGATTCCTTCCACCAGACTTCGCGCCTCTTCTCGCTCGACCGATGTCGGGTGATGACCAGGATTTTCTGCGCTCGCCGGCTTGGATAGTTAAAGAGGAGGCCCCGATTCCAAAGATGCGCTAAGCAATGCGAGTAAGCTGTTTTTCATTTCGATCTCCTGTTTCTTGCTCTTCGAGTTCCCAAACGGTGAGGCTGCTGCAGCGGGGACAACGCGGAAGCATCTGTCCTTCCGAGCAATAGAACTCCTTCATACAGCATTCTGAAACATACAAACCTGATTGATTGGCGTCGCGTCCTGTTTTCATCGTTCTCTCCTTTGTTTCATGGAATCTTCTT
>Ga0070689_100001655_pt1 | contig 14243 bp, 7 predicted proteins | sample KBSS23HmetaG_FD_64669 | JGI IMG/M metagenome (GOLD analysis project Ga0070689, IMG submission 64669) | Switchgrass rhizosphere microbial communities from Kellogg Biological Station, Michigan, USA - KBS S2-3H metaG | ecosystem: Host-associated > Plants > Roots > Rhizosphere ...
TTCTGGGCACGGGCGGCCCTGGCGCGCATGGCGAAGGATGATTTCAAGACCGACAAGAATGCCTGGAACAAATGGTGGATAGACCAGGGCCACACCGCCATCGACCCCAAGCTGCTGCAACCGTATAAGCCTCCAACGCCCGCAGGATCGAAGTAAGCCAGCCCTGCCGATTGAAGGACCGCTGCCTCATTGAGCATCGATCATCGATCATTTTACATTGATCATTGGAGGTTGCCGCGCGCGCAAAGCCGTCCCAGAGATCGCAGGCGGGCGGTGAGGTTCAATCAATGACAGATGATCAATGCTCAATGAAAGAAATAACCTCATGCCTTCCTTTCCCGCCCGCGAGGTGTCGCTTCGCTGCAACCTACCGTCTGTCATCCCTCCGGGATGGAGCCCTGCCTTCCATTCACGGCAACCGAAACGACGCCGCCTGGTCCTGGAAGTAGCGCAGCCATCGAGCCATCAACGCCTCGGTCAAACCGGGGTGTCCCGCCGTTTCATAATCGCGCACCGTTTTACCCCAGTAAAAGCTGATCCAGCCTTCCGCCATCGTTCGGGAACGCTGCAAAAACTCATCCATCTCCTCCAGGCTGCATTCCAGCGGAAAAAGCTCTTCGATGACAAGCGGCTTGCCCAGATCGTAGACATGCATCGCCTGCAAGGCCTTCTCCACTTCGCCTGTTTTGGGATAAACATGGATGCTGACGAAATCAAGAAGGTGCGTGGCTTCCGGTGCGTAGATGATGGACTTCGCGTTGGGCCACACCATCGCCCAGGGGATCGCGCCGACGGTAATCAATCGATGGGGATCCTCCTGGCGAATGGCGGCGGTTAGTTTCTTCACCCACGCCGCGGCGATTTCCTGGGGCGAGCGCCCGTTTGCCTTCAAGGTCAGTCGTTGAACGAAATGTTTTCCGCCGAGTTCGCCGGCCAGCCAGCCTTCCGACTCCGTGCCGCCGACGATGGGCTCATTCATCAGGTCATAACAAAAAACGGCGGGACTCCGCCGGCAGGTCCGGGCGAGCGCTCGCCAAAAATTGGACTGGACCTCCCAGCGCCGCGCTTCATCAAGCCCGTCATACCACGGGGGCACGTCTTTTTTGTGGTAACAACCCAGACCGGTAAGGTCCAGGTAGAGGCCGGTCGATTCGGCCAGCTTCAGTAATTTGCGCAGTCGGGAAAGCGCCTTCCGGTTAACATCGTCCGGCCCTCGCATGAATCGTCCGAGCTGGAGGTGAATTCGGACAACGTTGGCGCCAAGGGCACGGATTTCCCGGAAATCCTCCTGCACGACGGACCATTCTTCTTCCCAGTAATCCTCGAGCAGCCGCCCGTTGCCCTGGGCGTCGTGGTCATAGTTCACGCCCCAGATCCGAAAGGACTTCCCGGAACGAGCCAGCACGAATTCGTCGCCGCTGGGTCCGATTCGAATCGGTTCCAAGGCGGCTGAACCGGCGTCAGGGCATGTTCCCAAACACAGGCTGGCCATTGCCCAGCTCACGGCAAGGCGACGAAGCATAACGCCAAGGGACGGTGTGCTCATATGTTTCCGGCCGAACGCAATGCCTGTTTTCGCACCGCCGATACCATTCGTCGCCAATGTCCGGCGAGGAAGCGCGGTGTGCTCAGGCTCTCCACCGCGTATCGCCGGGTGGCCAGGGACAAATCAAGATCGGCCACCAGCAAGTCCTCGCTGACGTTGTCCGCGAGTTTCAACACGGTGCTGTTCGGCGCGACAATCTTGCTGTCGCCTGCCGACCAGAGGCCGCCCCCTTGCGGGCCCACGGAATTGGCGAACACATAATAAATGGCGTTTTCAAATGCCCGCGCAACGATCCCATCGCGGCCGCTGCGCTTTTGCCGCGAAACGGCCAGCGAATCGAGGCCGGCATTGGGATGGAACACCATCCGGGCTCCGGCCATGGTGGCGAGACGCACGAGTTCGGGGTAGCGACGCTCATGACAGATGATGGACGTACAAGTGACGCCGTCGATTTCAAACAGGGCAACGCTGTTGCCGGGTTCGAAAAAGCGCCGGTCGCCTGCCGTCAGTTGGCATTTCGCATAGCGGTAGATCTCCCGTCCGTGTCGATCGAACACGAGAAGGCAATTCTGCAGTCTCCCTCGAGAAAAAGCGGGCGAACCGATGAGCACATTGATGTGGTGCCGCGCTGCCAGTTGCGCGATGGCAGTCAGTGGACCGGCCAGATCCTCCGTGGTCAGGGTGGAAAAATCGCAGGTATATCCGGTTGTCGCGCATTCCGGAAACAGGATGGCGTCCGTCCGCTGTCGAGCCGCTTTCTGAATGGCGCGCTCAATCTTGATAAGGTTGTGCTGAATCGTCGGCCCAAACTTCATTTGGACCGCGGCGACGCGAAGTCGAGGTGGTGGCGCGGTCGGCCGCTTCGGGCGATTGGGCATCACCCCGTTCGTAACATTCGGACCTTTCCGGATCACCTCTTTTGTTGGAGAGACCAAGGGTTAACCGAGATCGCGGTGACGCCAGGGTGTGATGGAAAGGGTTGAAGACTGGGAATTGCGCCGGTTCACCGACATTGACCTTCGTGCACCGGCGGAGGGCCGCCCCGCGAAACCTGTTCCGGCCGGAACAAGCGAACTGTCCATTTTTACAACCGGTAATTGACCGAGACTTTTCAACTCAGCGCGGAAAACAAATGCCGCAGCTCCTCATCGATTTCTTCCGGCCGATGCACAATTCGGCCGATCTCCGCGCGGACGGTTTCGCTGTAGCGTTGGCGGAGGCGATGAACGGCCACCCGGACGGCGCCTTCGCTCATTTGCAGACGCCTGCTCAACTCGGAATAAGAGACGTCATCGTCACTCCCGGAAATGAATGGTCTCAGGCTGTCGAACAATTCTTGTTTACCCGCGGTGGCGTATTCAACACCGAGCGTGGTCATGGCGTGTTCCAGAACCGTTAACGCCCATCGGCGCTCATAGATTCGCTCCGCGCTCCAGTCGTCGGACGGCTCGAGCCGATAGCGTTCCTCTGGCTCACAACCATCCCAGGCGATGATCGTCTGCCCGCCTCCTCGTTTGAGTCGATTCGCCCGCGTCCATTCCTTGGCCAGAAAATGTTCAAGCGACGCCAGGAGAAACGAACGAAATTTACCTTTCTGTCGATCCACGGAGCTCAGATAGTTCTTGCCGAGAAGCCGGGCGAAAAACTCCTGGGTCAGGTCCTGGGCGTCTTCGACCCCATATCCCTTGCGGCGAACGTAGGCATAGAGCGGATACCAATAGATTTGGCACAATGCCGCGAGAGCGCTTGCGGCCTCCGCGGACGACGTCTCCGCCGCCGCCAGAACCACGCTCCAATGCGTGGTCGTGAATTGTCCGGCGCCGCCTGCCAATGGAAGATTTGTGTGATCCGGTCCCGGCATGGCCAGTTGAACGGTTTGATTCAATCGGACCGTGAATGAGGCGACGAGGAAAAAATGGGGACGACATGAACCCACTTCTTTCAGTTTCTTTCGCCTCTTAATCCAATCTTAATCGATCATCCGCCATGGTGATTCGGTAGAAACAAAACGACGCACTCATTTGTATGAAAACAAAAAAGACTGAGACGATTCACACCGGTCCGGAGGTTTTCCATATTCCCTGCGACCGCCGGCGGTTCTTTAAAAGCATGGGGATTGCCTCTGCCGGGTTCACTTTGCCGGGCTTCCTGGCCGAAGCGCTGGCCGCCACACCCATCGTGACCCAGGGCCCTTACTATCCGCTCGCCGATGATATCCCGCTCGATAAGGACAATGATCTCGTTCAGGTGAACGACAACCTGACCGCTGCAGCCGGGGTGGTCACTTATGTCACCGGCCGCGTACTCGACGCGAATGGGAGCCCGGTTAAAAATGCGTTGGTGGAATTGTGGCACGCGGATCGGGAAGGGGACTATTCCTATTCGGCGGGAGTGGGCCGTAATCCTGCGTGCGACGCAAACTTTGCCGGCTTTGGCCAATTCGTGACGGGCGCCAGCGGCCTGTTCAAATTCCGAACCGTGAAGGCCGGGCTCTACGTCGGGCGAACGCGTCACTACCACTGGGGAGTGACCCTTCCCGGACGAACGACGCGGGCAACCACGCAAACCGGGTGGAATGAGATCGCCTACAATCTCAACGGCCAGCAATGGGCCACGCAGAATTCCAATGACGATGTTTTTTCGACGGTGGCCGCCGCGCAACGTGCTTCGATCCTTCTCGATTTCACACCCGTGACCGGCACAACCACAGGCGAGGAGGAAGCGACCTGGGATTTTGTCAGCGGCTTCACACCGGTGGAACCGGCCTACCCGAACAGCGGCAGCCTGCTGGTTTCCGGCACCCTGGTGTCCGGGACAACGGGAGGCAATCCTCGCTACCGCCTGACACTGCCTGCCTACGCCAACTACACCTACGAGATCTACGGAAATCCCACCATGGCCGATCTGGATTGGAAGGCGCTGCCATTTTCCCTGAGCCAGACCGGGACAATCGATCGCCACAAACACACCGCCACGGCGGAAGGCACCTTGAACTTCTTCGTCGAGGCGAAAGCTGACAGGGGATTTTATAAAGTCACATTCCGTGTGCCCGGGGCAAATACCGGAACACCGTAGATTTTCCACCTGACTACCGGCAGCAGTCGGTGATAAGCATCGGGCATGAGTCAGACTCGAGACGCGGCATTCCGGAAGAAACGGAGCCCGCTCCATTTCATAATCGTGATGAGTGGGATTGCGTCGGCTTTGCTGTCGGGGCCGGCGCTGGCCTACCAGCAATTTGCCGAACGGGTGGTGAAATTCTCCTCAGCGCGGGCGGAGGTTTCCGGCACGCTGCTGATGCCGCGGACCGATAGCAAGGTGCCCTGCCTGGTCTTGCTGGGCGGGACGTTGTCGCAAACCCGCGATGGCGGGATGACGAACATGGCGTTGCCTCCCCGTCACGCCATGCGAAGCCTGGCCGAGGAACTTGCCGCGGCAGGATATGCGACCCTTCGCTTTGACCGCGTCGGCTACGGCGAGAGTCGCGCCAAGAAAACATGGACCGGCAGCTATCGGGAGGAGTCCCAGGTGGCCGCGGCCGCGATTCGATTTGCCCGCCGGCAGCGCGAAGCAAGCCGGGTGCTGGTGGTGGGAGAAAGCGCCGGCGCTTATCTCGCCTGTCTGGCGGCCCAGGATGGGGTACCGGCGGACGGCTACATCTTTCTCGGCGGCCTCTGCAGTCCTGCCATCGAGATGTACGAATACAACTTCGGCCGTCTTGTGCAGTATGCGGAGCGATCGCCGGAAAATATGGCATGGGCACTCGAGCATGCGCGCCGGGACTTGGCGCTCGGACGGCATTACCGCGAGCTGTTCGAGGCGGCCCAGGCCGGCCACCTCGAGTTCGAGATCGTCGATGGCGACTATCGGACGATGCAAAAACTTGCGCGACGACACGAGGAACTGGAATTCCCGCCGGATCGGATGTTCCGTCATATTCAGGCGCCGGTGCTGGCGCTGGGCGGCGCTCGCGACATGAATGTCCCGCCGAGTCATCCGGCCCGCATCGTTCAGATCCTCCATTCGATCGGTAATTCAAATGCGGTGAGCTTGGTCATCCCCAGCGCCGATCATAGCTTCCAGAGGGCGGCCGACGATCCAGACACGGCCTGGCGCGAGCGTTATACGTTCGAGAGCTTTCGGCACCCTTATGCCAGCGCGATGTATCGGGCAATCATTGCCTGGCTCGCCCAGGCCGCTCCCAGCGTGATCGCCCCGACGAATCTGGCGCGGGCACTCCCTTTGCGCCATCGCGCCGTGACCGCGCCTGAATTGGATGGCATGACGGAGTTTGCTCCCGAACGTCTGCAATTCGCGCCCGGCGTAGAAATCATCGAGGATGTCACCAATCGTTCGAAGACGGTCGGAGTTGACACCCTTGAAGGGCGCATCGGACCCTTGCTTCTGGCGGAGCAAAGCCAGGCGACGTTTATTGAAATGCCGTCGGGACTGTACTTGGACGAACATCCTCACGGCAGCGAGAGCATCATCTATACGGCGAGCGGGCGATGGGTGCTTTGCAGCCAGGGACGGCGGCGTGTGATGAAGCCTGGTTCGCTCTTTCGGTTTGATGCCAATATTCCGACGGGGTACGAAGTGCCATTTCCAGAAAGCGCCACCATTCTGATCTTCAAGGAACGTCGCACGACGCGGGCCGAGAAGGAGTTCGTCGAGTACCTTCGCGGCTTGGCCGACAAGCTGAAAAAGGAGCAGGCGACGGGCACTCCCTTTCTATTGAAAAACCTGCCGGCGGACCATCCCGCGAGAGTGTTCGCCCGCGAAATAAATGCCGGGTTTGAAGCGACGCCCTGACGAATGACGAATGACGAATGACGAATGGCTGTTAGGGCTGAAAGCCCGCCATGTTAAAGCCTGGGCTGAAGCGAGCTTGCGAGCGAAGGCCCAGGTTATCGGTAAACAGGAGCCTGAGCCCTGAAAGGGCGTAACACTTCGCGTGCACCGCTCGTTCGCCTGACCGTTCCGCCCCTACAGGGCTTAGGAACTATCTGCGCAATCTACCTGGGCCTCCGCTCGCGAGGCTCGCTTCAGCCCAGGCTTTAACATCGCGGGCCTTCAGCCCTCATGAATCGCGGACTGAAGAGAATGGTGGCAAATTCTAACCAAGACTTGACCCTTAACGACCGCCTAATCCCTCAATGGGAGCGCGGGGTTTCAAAGGCGCAAATTTTCCTCAACCGGCCATTCGTCATTCGTCATTGCATTGGTCAGGGGCCATCGGCCGGCGTAACCACCCGATAATACCGCGATCCGGGACCAAACGGGTCCATAATCGATTCCACCCGGCTCACCGACTTGGCCAGGAAATTCGCCAGCGGCATCCATGGACCACTCACCGTCGGCGCATGCTGAATCGTGTAGGTCTTGTTTGGCTCCGCTCCGAAGGAGATGGTCGGGATCGCCCCGGCTGCCATCTGCACCTTCAGAAAACTGGCCGAATTGGTGGGATTCGTGCCGGTGTTGTATTCCGCGATGTTACTCAGGCCGTCGCTGTCTGAGTCGGCATTCGCATCGCCTGAGAGTGTCGATCCAAAGTATTGGATCTCCCATTCGTCCGGCAAACCATCCCGGTCTGTATCGGCCAGCGTGGTGACCGTGCAGAGCGCGTTGGCAGTGCCCGCGGCATTTCGAATGACCACCCGATACTGTAGGGAGCTGCCGGCCGCGTTGGTGTTGATGAACGTGAAGAAGGACTGTCGCTCGTTCAGGGTGTTACTCACGACGGTGACCGAACCCCGCCGCCACTCCCAGCCAAACGGCAGCGGGTTGCCGCTGCCCGAAGCGCTCAGGCTGACTAACCCGCCCTCCACGGCGAACTGGGTCAGCGGACTTTCAACGATGAGAGGGCGGACCAAGGGCGAGAGCCGCGCTGGCTGGCTGGCCGTCGAACCCACCTGGTCAGCGACGACAGCGCGATAGTCCCCTTCGTTCGCCAGCTGAACATTGGTCACAGTGAATGTCGAGTTGGTCGCGCCGGCAATCTCATTGCCATTGAACAGCCATTGATAACGAAGCGGCGGATTGAACGTGATGGCAGCCACCGAAAACGTTGCGTTCGTGGTTGGCGCCGCCGCGGGATCCGGGGGAATGCGGACAAGCACGTCCACTGGAGGCGTCGTGATGTTGGCGCCGACGCGCACGACCAGAGTGGCATTGCTGCTATCGGTGGAGCCGCCACTGTTGTACACGACCAATTGATAGGTCCCGGCATTGGAGAAGGCGACCGAAGGAATGACGAGCGTCGCGTTCGTGGCGCCTTCCAGATTGCCTCCGTCAAACCGCCACTGATACTGCAGCGGACCCGTTCCCGTTGCCGCGGCGGTGAACGTCGCCACCCCGCCAATCACGCCGGTGGCGGACGATGGCTGCGTGCTGAACGATGGCGGCGTGCCGCTGACGCCCTGGGCCCCCGGTGTGGGCGTGGCTCCAAGCCAGTTGATCGGATCGTTTCCGTAAGCCGTCAGGTTCATTCGCTGCAAAGAAGCGCCCGCGCCATCCGCCGCCAGGGGCCATGGCTTGCGATCATTAAAACGAACGACATCGACTGCGTAGTAGGGCACACCGTTCGTCGTCGGAATATCGGCCGCTTCCAGCGCGAGGTTCTCCCCGCTGTCCTGGAGATTGCCGGTATACTGAAGGATGGAGACCGAGCCCGGCACGTTGAAGCGCGCACGAAAGGCGGTTGGATTGTCGGCCACCAACAGCACGCTGCTGTTGGCTGCGAGGGTAAAGCCGGAGGGAAATGAATAGGCCGCACCGCTCAGCCGCCAGGTGTTGGTCGGGTGCGCCGGGTCAAACAGCGCAACGGCCGAGCCAGTGACGTTGCGCAATTCGATGAACTCGTCCGCCGCCGCGCGCGGATGATAGTGAATCTCGCTGATGACAATGGGGCCATTCCGGGCGCCGGAATTTGCCGCGCCGAAGGTGCGCGAAATTTGCAGCGGGAACTGTTCTTCGCCCACGCTGTTAATATGGCGGCCGAACGAGACTCCATCCTGGGCGGCGCCAAAACTGAACCCGTGACTGTAACCGCTGAGCGTTCCCGGAGTGACGGACGAAAAAAGATAAACATCGTCGCCCAGGGAGCTCAGGCTAAAGCTGGCGCCGATACCCGGCGTCGGGTTGAACTGCGTTTCGTCAATGACCAGGTACCCTCCCGGGCCGATCCCTCCGGTTCCTTCCGGTATACGATATTTCCACGGATAGGCCGGATCGTCGGTCAGGTACCAGCCGCTGATCGCAATGACCGCCGCCGTCGTGTTATGGAGCTCGATCGTATCGCGCAATGGCTCGGTGGAACTGCTGAGCACTTCGTTGATGACAATGCCGCCAATGCTGGAGGCTGGCCCATCGGCTCCGGGAGAGCCGAGCAGGGCGGATCCAGCGCGGTAGGTGCCGGTCGCCGCGTCCGCCAGCACCAGACTGAATCCGTAACCGTCGGCCGCGACCGCCCATGGCGCGCGATCCGCGTAGGTTATCTCGACAATCACGCCCGCCACCGGATGCGAGATGGCAACGCGCTCGCCTCCGTTGTCGAGGCGGCCGGAGTAGACGCCATTGACCACCACGCCGGGATATCGGGCAGCCAGCTGCGCGGCGTTTCGGCCTAGGAGAAAAAGACCGCCCGGAGAAAGCCTGGTGCCATTGGTGAAGTTAAAGTTGATGCCAGCGGAGAAAGACAGGCCGGTCAGATCCAGGGTCGTCGCGCCGATATTCTTCAGCTCGATGAACTCGAACTCATCCCCGTCGATGATGCCTTCGGCCGGAGGATTGTACATGATCTCCGAAAACACGAGGTCCTGTTTTAGCCGGTTGAAAATGTCGACCGCGCGTGGACGAAATTCGACCGGTGCGGACCAGCGGCTCCAGCGACCGGTGTTGTCCTTGTGGCGCACGCGAGCGCGGTAGAGGCGTTCGGGTTCGAGCAGGTTGGCCGGAACCGCCATCGTCGCGCCGAACACCGGGAGTTCGCCGGAATCCCAGGCCGCATCCCATTCCAAACGGAGCTGGCCCAGGCTCGTCACCACCTCGTTGGTCGGGAGCACCTCCGCGACCCGCCACTGGATGCCTCCGAATGTGCCGCTCCCCTGAGGATCGTCGAAAGCCGACGACTGCAGGACCAGTCCGTCGACCGGGTACCCATTCGTTCCCACGTAGGCGATTGTTGGCCTGTTAGGCACGGCGGCATCGGAGGCGATTGCATCGAGGCGGGTGATCCAGCCTCCTGAACCGATGGACTGTCGATCGAGCCACCAGGAAAAATTGCCGCCGACGAACATGAAGTTTTTCAAATCCTGGACGTAAGCCTGAATTCCCTGGGAATTACCCGGTCCGGGCGATTGTCCGCCCGTGGTGCCGGCGTTGGCGTAACCGGAGGGGGCAGGGGAATTGCGCCAGCGGGCAAAATCGGCGGCGGCCAACGACAGCAGTGGCGTCGCGTGCGCGTCGATGATGCCAATGATTTGGTCCGGTTGGAAAAGCAGGTCGCGCAACTCACGCACGACATTCCGGTATTCGATTTGCAGGGCGGGATTCTGGCCGGAATCGCCGCCCGCGGCGGACGACGGGAAGATGCCGTTAAAAAGAATGTCCTCGCCATTGTTCCACGTCGGTCCCCAGGTGTCGGTCGAATCGTACGGCAGTTGCATGGCGCGCCCGAAGAAGCTGTTGGATGCGCCATAAATCGGCTCAAAATACCAGGCGCCATTTTTGTTGGCGCTGGGCCACGTGTCGTAATGCCGGATGGCCTCGGCCACGGTGAAGTAACGATACCAGTTCGTATAATTGGCGTGGGCCAGGAGCCAGTCGGTCGGCTGGAAGCCGGAGAGGTTGTTTTCGATATTGAAGAAATCCTGGGCGTTGGTGACCGCGAACGGCCCTTGGTAGCGGCGCTCTTCGACTCCCAGCACGTAATTGTCCACCAGCTTGTAGAGGTTGCCGCCCGGCAGGTCATGCGCGGACAGGAAATTCACGTCATACTTTTCCTGGGCCCAGTTCAATCCCCAGAAATCGCCCGCGTACTGATCGGCAGGCGCCTCTTGGGCGCCGCGAACGACGCGGAAATGGAAGTGCAACGTTCGGGGTGACGGCACGCCCACTTTGTTCCAAAGGAAGTAATTCACCACCTCGTTTAGGGCGAAGGTCACCGAGCCGCGATTGCCCTGGCCCTTGCCGGTCGTCAACTCGCGCCACTTGGTCGGAAACGGCTGGCCGGATTGATCCTTGGCCACCAGGTTCCGGCCGTCGTTAAAACGAAACCGAAAACTGCGCTTGCCCGGATGATAACGTCCGTTCGCTCCGCGCAGCCGGTAGTGGATGTGATCGTAGACCTCGCCATCGTAAACCATCGCGCCTTCCCAATTGAAATAGAGCCGGCCTTCGTTTCGGCCCGCTCCCACACCCTGCGGCAGTTGGTCCCCGCCGTTGAACCAGGCGGCGCAATGGTTCACGTCCACATCCCGCGTGATGAGCGTAAAGACGGGCAAGGTTTGCAACGATGGAGCGGAGAAGCCGAGATAATCGGGAACTCCGTCGTAAACAAAGCAAGCGAAGTTCAGCGATGGATCGTCCGCGAACGGCGCACGGTGCGCCGCTCCCAAGGAGTCCGTGCAGGTGATTCGATAGCGAATGAGCGTCCGGTTCGCCTGCACGGGAAGGGTGGCGCTATAGGTGTTGTCACCGGCCACGGCATCGCCATTCAATCCGTCGTCCCGCATGGTTACGGTCGCCCAATTGGCCGGAGCTTCGAATGCCGGGTTCAAGGAGTTGGTGATCGGCGCGGTGTTGTAGTTGTTCAGCTGCGCCGTCGTCAACGGAAGCGTGGCCGGAATGTAACTGCCCGGAGTCACGACCTGGTATGCGAGCACGACGCTGCCGACGCCTTCCGGATCCGTCACGCGCGCGGTAATGATGATCGGGTCGCTGGAGCGAGGCGACTTTGGAGTGTGATTCACCTGCCGGATGTTGGGAGCGGCGTTGATGGCGAACACCGCGTTGATCGCGGCTGGCGTGGGGGATGCGCTGCGCCAGGAGCTGCCCAAATCATTGTCGAGGGAAGGATGAACCAGCTGCATCGAGGGGCCGTCACCATTGGCCGCGACGGGCCAGGGAAATTCGGAGCGGAAATCGACGCGGTCCACCTCGTCCCCGACCGCATTCCGCAAGGTCAATTCCTCGCCTTCGTTGTTCAATCCACCGCTCCACGGGCCCAGGGCGGCGACGCCGAACCGGCTCTGCACGGTGGCAGGATTTTCCGCGACCACCAGATATCCGCGCGCGGGAATGGATGTGCCGAAGGGCAGGAAATAGTCGACACCACCGCGCACGCGCCAGTTCGAGACGTCAACGGCCGCGTCGGACGCGTTGTGCACCTCGATGAAACTTTCAAGGATGGTGTTCTCGGGCGAATTGTAGTGCACCTCGTTAATCACGATCGGGGGAGGGGCCTCGACGACGGTCAGAACCAGAGTTTGTTCCACGGAAAAACCCGTGTTGTCTGTCGCCCGCAATCGGACGGAGAAGGTGGCACCCTCGCCGCCGGCGTAGGTGGGTCCCGCCAGCAATTGGCTGCCGGCGATCGCGAATCGCGAATTGTCCCCGAACCCCGCGACCAGGGAAAAGGTGTGCGTGTCGAACTCGTTCGGATCGATTGCCCGGATGGCCGCGAGAAAGGCTCCCGGCCCGGCACTGGCGCTGATTTGAGCCGTGCTCAGGGCGATGCCAGTGGGCGGTGTGGGAGGCAGGACGACTTTAATGCTGACCGTTGCCGGCAAGGAATCGAACGCGCCGTCATTCGCTTTGAAGGTAAACGCATCATTTCCCGCAAATCCCGGGGACGGCGTGTAGGTCACGTTGGGAGGTGCTCCCGACAACGAGCCGTTGGCGGGCGGCGATACGATGGAGAAGGTCAGCGTCCCGCCATTTGGATCCGAGCCGCGCAAGGCGATCGGCACGGAACCGCCTTGCGCGACGTTCGTGGAAAACGGCAGCGCGGCCGGCACTCCGGGGTCGACAACGATGGTCGTGGTTGCGGTGCGAAATCCGTTGGTGTTGGTGGCAGTCAGCGTGTAGGTCGTGGTGACCGTCGGACTCACCATGGCGCTGCCTATCGCCGGACGTGAACCCAGACCCGGTTCGATGACGATCGAAGCTGCGTTCGTGACATCCCACGACAACAGGACGGAGCCCCCCAGATAGATGAAATTGGTGGCGGCCGAGAACGATCGAATGCGCGGCAGGTTTCCGAAGATGTGAACGTCGCGCAGTTCCTGGATGACATTGCTGGCCTGGGAGGCGTTCATCGACGTGTCGTAGAAACGAACCTCCACGAGATCGCCGACGAACCGACGGACCGCGCCGTTTTCATCCGTGTTAATCCCGCCAAAGGAAAATCCGCCGGAATTTCGCGCCGGCGTCGGTGAACCGGTCGAGACTCCGGGCCGGGAATCGACGTAGATCGATTGCGACCCGCTCCCCCAGGTAAACAGCGCCACGTGATAATTGCTGTCCACCAGGGAGGGCCCGATCGAATAGAGACTCGTATCGGGGGACCCGATGCCGAAGCCTACGTTGCCCGTTTCGGTCAGGACGGTTCCCCAATCGGCGGTCACGCCTCCTTGTTCGGCGTCGATGACACCGGTTTTGCCATACCAATTGTTTCCCGAATCGTTGGCGCCGGGCGCATCGGGACGGAATACGTAGGCGATGGTGAAGGCGGTGCGCCCGCCCACCGGGCTGTTGCCGGCTGTCATGCGATTCCGGTTGAACCGGACGGCCGCGCCACCGGCAGGGGTGGCGTTCTTCTTGAACGTCGGGCTGCCGATGATGGTGTTGGCGGTTCGATTGCTGACACTCGTCCAGGTCGTGACAAAATCGCCGTCATTCAGGGCGAGATCTTCCGCCCGCCAAACATCGATGAGCGCGGCCGAAGCGTTCATTCCGCAAGCCAGGAAAAGGAGACTGAGGGCGAGCCCGAGGCAAATCCCAACTCGTGAGGTGGTCTTGCGAAAGCAGACGTGAACCTTGGCGAAGCGGGGCGGATACATAGGCAGAACGTCGGATGAGTTGAAACGACCGTCGAACATGGGAACGGCGTCCATTATCCGCGAAACTACCCCATGTGTCCATGACGCAATGGGTGAGATTGAAAGCGGCGGTCAATCCTCGGGTTTCTTAATCATAATCTTCTTCTTAATCTCTCTGGCAACGACGGGATTAAGATTAAGAACAACAAGATTACGATTAAGAACCAAAAGCTGACCGCCACTTCCGGTCGCACCTTGACGCAATCCACCGACGTACGGTTTGAGGCGGACCGCGGCTCTATTGAGCCGCAGCACGTCCGAACCTCAGGCGGCTTTGGGCCAACTCGATCGCGCCCGCGCTACGTTCTAACCTTCCGGCTGGTTTGGCGTCCCGCCGCGGCGGGCATTGATAAGGCGCAGATGGGGAAATCGAGCGAGGGTTTCGGCGTCCCGAATATCCACGGCCACCACCGCACCTTCCCGACCGAAATCGTAAAGGTTGCCGGTGACAGGGCCGACGACGGTCATGGCCGTCTGGCCCAGGTAATGGAAATAGACCATTCGGGCTGGGGTCTCACTTGCCTCCGTTCCGGCGCCGGATGACGGCGTGGAGGGATGTGAGGTGGGCGAGGGAGTCGGGGCGCCTCGGGACGGAG